>JACCDR010793775.1_pt1 | contig 46140 bp, 74 predicted proteins | sample 7446431 | NCBI WGS metagenome assembly JACCDR01 (sample SAMN15323443, study PRJNA562643) | freshwater metagenome | isolation source: river surface water | place: USA:Blue River Watershed | collected 2017-08-17 | reverse complement strand
GTGAAACTCGCAGCGACCCTACAGCAAATCAAGACGTTGTATTAACTCGCGGGTCTGAAACTGCAACATTATCGCATCCTGTGGCGCTCCCTACAGGCTGGGACACGGAGACAGTAGCGAGTGCAGTAACAGACAACGATAAATACTTATTCTACACCGGTTATGGTGTGGATTCGACAAACGGGAATAAGCTGTTTTTCGATACAGAAGGCCAGACGCTTGGAACTGATAATTTCCACATCAATCCAGACGGACGCATACTTGTACATCCTGATTACGTTGGAACTAAAACGGTTTGGCTGTGGATTGCTGCAACTGGCGAAATGGTTGAGATCACTGTCCCTGTGTCAGAGGCCGGTGTCGATAATCGTGGACTGACTGCTGTAGGACTAACTTCAGCAGGATTGACTGCTATTGGATTAACGGCGGTAGGCTTATGATGAAATATAAAGCGCAGGCAATATTATCACTGGTAGCATTGATTTTTATTTCCTGTGTTTTTTATGGATTCTATAGGCTTGGTGCAAACAATAAGCACCTAGAATGGCAAGCGAAATGGGATGCGTTACAACTTGAATTAACCACGAAGCGATTAGAGCAAGAACGAGCAAATCGAGATCGGGAACTCTCATGGCAACTCCAAATTGATAAGGTGGAAGCTGAAAATGTCGAACTACAAAACCGCATACTTGCTAACTCTGTTAATGCTGATAACGCCAGCGATAGGCTGCTCGCAGAGATCAATCGTTATTCCAAACGACTCAAAACCTGCACAGCTTCCAGCGCTACCATCAACGGCAAAACAGAAGCCACTCCCGACTTACTGCTCCCCGAGCTGCTTAGAAAAATTGACGAGCGAGCGGGAGAACTGGCTAGATTCGCTGATGAAAGCAGAGCCGCTGGATTAGCTTGTGAGTCATATGTAAAAGCCATTAAATAAAAACGGAAATATACGGCCTAACCATAAAAATATCATGCCAACTCATAAGTCTATGATTCTATTGAAGAAAAATGGCCATAATTTTGGAGTTTTACGGGTAGACCAGTTGAATAAACTGTTATACTTGGTCAAACACAGCATCAAATTTACTCATAAGCTGCTGGTCTGCCACATAAGCAGCTTCACCGTTGTCTGCAAATGAAACGCTATTAGTTAACTCTACATAAGCAGCTTTAAATTCAGCTAATGCGTTTCTTGCTTCAACAAGCTCATTTATTGCCAACCTCGCTTGCATTATATGCACACCGTCATAATCACCATTTTTTAAACACTGCGCTAAATCTTTAAGCTGGTAGTTGTCTAGTGCCACTTTCATAATTCAGTTTCCTATCGTAGTTGTTTGCATAACAAGTCGTTGCAGCACACTACGCTGCGCTTCGTTGGATGCCTTCGGCACCGCTGAACTCGGCGTTATACGGGTTCCCATAGCGAACTTGGCAGCCAGTGGTTGTTGTCGTTCTTTTCAAAAGCATCGCCATCCGTAAACACCAGCTCAACAACTTTACCCTCAATGCTTTTCAAAAATTGTTTCGTTTTGAAATATGCAAGCATTCCGCTGTATTCCTTAAGTGCAACAAGCTCATTCCTTGGGCATGAAGTTCGGTCTTGCTTCTTATAGTTAAACTCTGGGCAAAGCTGATACCGAACTATAAGATTGTCTTTCATTTTTACTTTCATAGATCGCACCTCGAAAGTTTCGTATAACAAAAAGTTGCAGCACTAAATAATAAACCAGCATAAAATCAATAAAGCCAGCTTAACAATCAAAACAAAATAAAATGCTGTGTTAATTAATTTCATTTTCTTGCGCTCAGCGGTCGATTTTTTATCTGTGAGTCGTACTTTTCTTGCTGCTTAACCGTCCAACCATAGCGGTTTAAGTTGAGCATTTTTAATTTTTCATCCCTAACTTGGATGGCGTCATTGATATTGTCGAAATACCCATAGTTTCTTGATTTAATCATGACCTGAAAACGATCGCCTCTCTGAACTATAAACAAATGCCCGCTTTTTCCAGCCTTTGGGATTTTTAAGTAAGACTCTTTAATCAAAGGCTCATCAAGTATCGGGCGTTTCTTTTCAACTTCTATCGGGTCTTTAACGACGACAATAGGCAGCGTTTCAATTTCTTTTAGCTTGTTTTTCTTCATGTATTTATCAGTTAAAACTTGCAACTCTTTCCTAATGCTTTCGCGTGATTTAATCGCAGAGCTAGAGCTTGTAAACTGATTCAGTTGTTCTACTCTGTCGTAGTCTTTTGCTGATTTATCTAACAACATACTTTAATCCTTGTCAGAATGTGAGCGCATTTTTTCGTATAGTGAACGATCGCTTAGGTTTGCAAATGCTTGATCGTCTGCTTCAATCCACTTGCCAAGCTTGCTGTTTGGGAAAAACTGAGTCACTAGAACGCAGAATAAAAAAGCTAAGCCACCGCATGCAAAAAGAGTAATTACAAACCCGCCGATAAAAATAATAAGTGCGATAATATTGTCCATTTTATTTCCCCTTATTAAAAATCACTTGGTTTATGGCCAACGAATAACATCTCTTTTAAAGGACAGACAAATGAATAGTCCATATTCACATAACGCTCACGTTCAAGCTCAGCCCAATCGTTGTACCATTGCTGAAACTCATCGAGAAGAAGCAAAACGCTTGATATTGCATCGTCGGACGCTATTTCGTATTCCTGCCAATCAGTAATTGATTTAATGCGCTTTGCTTCTTTTGCGCTATCGCCTCCCATATCTTCCATGATTGCCAGAGCGTACGCGTCAAGATCGCTCAAGCTCATGTCAGAAAAGCACAAACCGCCAGTGGGAAAAGTTTTTTTACACATCTCAAACAGAGTGGGGTATCTATCAAGTTTTTTCATTTTTACTTCCTCAGTTGTTGTGAGTTCAGTATATAACTTTGAATGTAAAGCAACGTTAAGATGTGTAAAGAAGTGTAAATATTGCTAGGTTCAGAATAGTTCCTCACCTAGCTTAATAGTTAGAATTGATGATGCCCGCTCATTTGTGCGTAATCATCATACCCACCACCAAAGCCACCGCCATTAGTAGCATCAGACTTGGCTTTACGCTCATCTTTATCCTTATATGATGCGGTCATGCGGTCAATTGTTTGCGCTTGCGTATTGCCGATAATCTCGCGCATTGTTTTTCTATCTACTGGGTTGAATGGTACTGATAGCTCAAAGCCATAACTATCTTCGCCAGTTGACTTACTGGTTAATTTCTTTTGCAGAAACATCCCGACCTTCTTTCCGGTTAGCTCTGGGCATATCCATGATTCACCAGCTTTTACTGCTGTCATGCGATCCACTCGCAGAAGCCCCATAAGTGCATTTAACACGCTTTGGCCGCCTGTGATTGGCTCGCCTATGCCGCCTTGTGTTGCTGGAGCCTTGGCGTAATATACGCTGATATAATTAGCCTTCAGGCCATCTTCTGTTTTAACTGAAAATTCGATACCGGCTGATTTTGTTTTTGCGGTAACAAATTTCGCTTCAGTAATTTCAACCACATAAGCGCCGCCTTGTGATAGAAATTCACCGCCGCCAGCCTTTGCTGCTGACTCTTGGTTGTACTGTAAAATTACCATTGGTTGTGTCATGGATTATGCCTCTTGATAGTAGGATTTAATGGTTTGTGTAACGGTTAGTAAATCGTTGTCGATAGTTTCCGATTCAAACATCCCCATTGGAGTTTTGATTGTGTCGTAGCCATCGTTTTGGGTGGTGAACAGGTAATTTCCATCGCGTTTAACGGCTTTCATTACGATAGTAAATAAGCCTTCAATCGTGATTTTTTCGTCAAGCAGTTTGCCGATAGTCTTGCACTTAGTTAGTCCGCGATCATCGGTTTGTGTGTGAGATAAAACATAGACTATAACGTCATCTGGCGCATTTTGAGCGGCAATAAAAATATCCCATGCCGACCTAGCAATTTCGTTGTACTTTGCAAAAGCGGCATTGCCAGACTCTTTATCCAATACGCGACGCATGAATTCATTGGCCATTGTGTATTGGAAGTCGTCAATGATGATTATCTTTTTGCCGACAGTAGGAAAGTAATTTATTGCGCGGCAAATATCAGCAGATTTATCGGTAACAATTAATGAGCCAGATAGTTTTTCACGATCCCATGATTTCCACTTATTGCGGAATGGTAGTGGCTTTTTAACTGCTTGAATCAGAATGCAATCGTCAGGATTTAGATTGCGCATTGAAGTTGACTTACCGTTACCGGATTCGCCAATAATTAAGACAGGTGTTCCCATGTTTGTATCCTCGTTTGTTGGTGTATGTTCGCGTATTTTTAAATGATGGCACCAATTAAGATGCCGGTCAATAATTGATAGTTACGTTATCGATTTTTGATTGTGCAATTGCCAAAACAATAGCCTTGGCCACTTCTTCAGATAGCCCGCAATTTGCCATTAAAGCCTCTTTTGCCTCTTTGCGTTTTTGACCTACGTGTGCGCGATTTTTCTCAAGCTCTCGCTGTTGTCGTTCAGCTTCAAGGCGCTCATTCTCGATGCGCTTGCGCTCTGCCTCTATAGCTTCTTGCTTTTCACGTTCTGCGCGTTCCTGTGCTGCTTTGGCGGCGGCTTCGGCATCTGCCTTGGCTTTGGCTGCTGCGCGTTCTGCTTCTTGTTGCTGGCGTATTGCAGCGGCCTCAGCTTCGGCCTTCTCGCGCTTGGCTCGCTCAACTTCAGCAGCTGCGGCTTGCTCGGCTGCAATACGGGCATTTTCGGCAGCTTCTTTGGCAATTTGTTCTTCGCGCTCTTTCTGTGCTTTTGCAGCCAATTCAGCATCGATGATAGCCTGCTTGGCGGCGGCTTCTTTTTCGCGTAGATAATCTGCATACATAAACACAGCCAGCTCATGATCGCGGTCAACCTGTTCTTGCAATTCACGCGCTGCAATTTCGGCAAGGCGCTTTTCTTCTTCGGCTTTAATTTGCGCTTCGTAGTCATCAGCAGGCTTGCGAACATCGTCGCGCCACTCATCAAGCAATTCGCGTATTCTTTTTCGCTCGGCATCAACTTTTTTTGGAGTGTCTTTTAGCTCATCAACAAGCTCCTTGCCCATAGCATCCAGAGCGGTTTTAAAGCTGGCAATTTTTCTTGCCATTGATCGATATTGAGCGCGACCTTTTTCGGTATCCAGCGGCGGCGGATTAGCTTTAAATTCAGCTATCTTATCCTTAACCGAATCAAGGTAAGGATCAAGACCAAGTGGCCTAGAGTAAACTGCTAGAGCTGTTTCAGGTGGAGGCAATAAGGCAAGGCCTCCCATTGAATCCTCAAGTGTTTGCTCATCAATTTCACCATCACGAAACATCTTGTGTAGCGCCCGAGATTCATCGCTAATGTTAGACTTTTTCATCAATTAAACCCCTGTGATTGTTGTGCCTCTATGGCGTATTGCGCAGCATAGCCCGCGCTGTAGTCGTCAGATTTACCCATGCTATGTGGATTACCATTTTTGCAGTCTTCTACGCCTAGCTTAAACTCAACAAGGTCATAGTGCTGCGCTGCTATTGCAAGATTCGCTGATTCACTCATCACTTCCACCTTTTACCCACCTGTTAATTTTTAAATCTATCTCTATTTGAACTGTTGTTGCCATGCGCTCGGAGTAAAATCGCTGTCCGTCTGTTGTTTGCCACATGCCGTTTTTATACTCTAGTTTCATTTTTGCGTTTTCGGCAATTTGCTCCTGTACTGTTTTCATTGCTCGCCTCTGGCTTGCTTGATTGCGAATTCGGACATATCAACATAGTTCTTAGCTACGCTGCTAAAAATTGCAAGCCCTCTAAGCTCTGGTAGTATTTTCTCAAGCGCCTCAAGTAGCGCATCACGTTGCCTCTTCAATTCATCCATTTGCAGTTTTGCCTGATGAATATCAATCCGAACGGAAGTCGATAGCTCTTCAAATTTCATTAAAGTTGCATCTGATTTCTTTTGCTGGCTTGTGTATTCGCTATCAGCTTGTTGCCAGTAAGTTTGCCCAAGATTAAAGGCTTGGTTCATTATTTCAGTAATATCCATCTTATCCCCCTGTGCCGCACTAGGCGGCTATTTAATTGTTATCCGTAGCCGTCGCCGGAGCCGGAGCCGTAGCCGTAGCCGTCGCCGGAGCCGTCGCCGTAGCCGTCGCCGGAGCCGGAGCCGTCGCCGTAGCCGTAGCCGGAGCCGTAGCCGTAGCCGGAGCCGTAGCCGTCGCCGTAGCCGTAGCCGGAGCCGTAGCCGTAGCCGGAGCCGTAGCCGTCGCCGGAGCCGTAGCCGTAGCCGTCGCCGGAGCCGTAGCCGGATACTTCATTCTTACGAAGCTTTGACAATTGCGGCCTCCTCAATGCTTTTAATTGCATCATCACTGCACGGAATTAATTCGATCGCATCTAGCCAAATAGAATCAACTGGCGCGCAAACTTTTGATCCTGACGGATCGATGCCAAATTTTGCAACAGCACTAAGGCTGATAGATTCCTTTGCTTTCCATTGCCACAAACGGCGAGAATTTTTAACAATTACTTCGCTGCCAGATTTTTCTGCAATCTCACCGTAATGAACGCCAGCGGCGTAAGTACGAATAATGCACTTCTTGCCAATCAATGAGCTTGCTAGCGGCGATGCAGTTACGCCGCTAGCCATTGCCTGTATCTGCTTAATTTGCCCTAGCGTTAAATCATCAATATTAAATGTCATGAGTAACTCCGTTTGATTTATACCGCACCATTGCGGCATGTGCTCATTATCGTCCTACAGCTTAATTATTGATACGCTCAGAAGTGTAAAGATAAGTAAAGATCACCATTCGTTATAAAATCAGGGTTATATTAACCTCACCAAAAGGGGGAACTATGAAGATTGAAAAGCTGGTAGAAATGTACGCAAAAGAGTTCGAAGAAGGCGGTAATAAAACGTGCTTGCATCACGAAAAACGACAGACTCATGGGGAGTTGTGTTCGCGTTGTTTGCGGGATGTGCTGTTGGTTTTAGGTGTTAGCGATGCGACTCTACGAATCGCAGAGAAAACATTTAAGAAGCCGAAAAGCACGGTTGTCTATAAAGAGACAGTGGCATTAATTAAAAATGAGATACGGATATGACAATCAAAAAACAGTTAGAAAAACTCGGTTATTACGTCGAAGAAGTGCGCGACCGAACCACTGGGTTGTTTATGGGTATCACGGTTTTTAGCGATGGTAAAAAAGTGCACTCAGGCGAATGCTGCACAATTGAGCAGTGCGTAAGATTAATCGAAAGTAAAAAAATGGGGGTGAAAAATGGCAAAGCGTAAATGTAAATTGAGACACCTTGAGACTGGCGAGGAAGTTATGGGGATGATGGACGATGATCGCGCTTACCTTGCCAATGGCTTCGTAGCCAATTGTCAGTACTGGGAAATAGTAGATCCATTTTCTAATTATTTTCGCTGGTTTCTGACAATCGCTACACTTATTGGAGCTGTGTTCGTGGGCTTTATTTTCTGGGGTGAGCAATGATTTTATTCATGGTGTTTTTGAATATTTTATTGCCAGTGATCGGCTACGGCATAGCTGGCAAAGAAAGCCTTATATTCATGCTTTTTTTGCTGTTTTTTGTTGATTGCTTAGCTGTTTGCGAAATAATAGCAAACAGAAAAAAACCTACTCAACAATACGGCAGGAATGCTAACCACTACTTATTTACTGACAAGGAATAAAATTAATGAAATATTTAATCGAAACAGAGCACGAAAAGAACCCGCGTGGCTATATGCCGATGCCGGTTATTTAGTGCTGCAACGACTTTTTATTACCAACTACCGGAGTGAGATATGGAATGGATAGACGTTAACAATTCAAAACCGGTTCATGGGCAGATGGTGAGAACACTCGGTGCCGATGGACGTGAATTTGATTGTGGCTACTGGCATTGGGGTAACGACAAAAAACCTTACTTTAAGTTGTGCGGCAAGGTTTGGCACCACGATAATGTTACGCATTGGAAGCCGCTTGATTACACGCCAAAGTCATAACGACTAAATAACATACCAGAGTATTTACAAACCTAAAGGTGATATATGAACGTTTCAGTTATACAGTCTAAAAAAGTGTGCGGGAATCCTTATTTGCTGGGATTATCATGGGGCGATTCTCAACTTCGCATTGGACTAATATGGGTTCATGTAGTTTTTTTATTTTAAGCTTGAAACCTAACCAGCATTTGCTATGGAGAATATTATGGAATTAAAAGATTTTTACTACAGCAATACAATAGCCTCTCATGCAAGAGATTATTCAATACCTGATATAAAAAGAAACAAAACTTTCTTTAAAGGAATTGAATACACTGAGTGCGTAGAGCATGGGAGTCAACCTATATGCAATTGCGATGATGCGGTGCTAGTTGGTACTGGAACATATTCTGATATTACAATCGAAAAGTATTGCTAGGCTTGCAACCCCCGATTAATTGATTATACAAAATGAGGTGAATTATGAATCGACTGACTGAAACATCATTCGAGAAAGAAATGAGGATAGGATTTTCAAAGATTGACCGTATTTTCGATGATGCAATTTCAAAGCTTGATGCAATGAAGGATGAGTATGAGGCAATCCTTCAGCCAAAGTCTAACAAAATGATAGATGATATTTACGCTATTTTTGCAAAGATGCAGGGCGATCAAGCTGGAAGGTTGAGCGGCTTCCTTGTTGGTGATCAGTCATATAATGCACTGCGCCAGATGCCTATGATCTTTGATCGTGGCGTAAATGATATGTCCGTAGCTGCACAATATTCAATGGGTCGATTTGGCATGGCTATGCCGGTTTACAGATCGCCACTTATTGGTCTTGGAAATATTGCTTAATCCAAAATATTGTTTATACTAACCAAGTGCGCCGCTGCCCATATCGCCCGATTACGGAAGTGGCGGTTGCACATTTAACTAGACCGAAAGGTCGCCTCTTGTGGTGAGAGGTGTTACATACAAATTAAGAGGAAACCAGACCGTTTGTAAAAGCTGGCTTTCTTGTTCGTGGGCTTTCTCTCCCGTGTGCGAACAAGGATCACCACCCAGCTTCTACAAACGGTTTTTTTATGGGTGAAATTTATGAATATAATTTTTAGCAGCTGTGGCAACGACTCGGTTGCAACCATTCAATGGGCTTTTGATCAAGGGCTCGAAAATATAATTGTTGCATATTCAGACACCCAATGGGCAAGCCCAAGCTGGAAGTATCGTGTTGCTAGCGTATCGCAATGGGTTTTTGATTACGGCGGTGAGTTTGTAACAATCCCATCTGAAGGTTTTGCCAATCTGGTTAGAAGAAAAAAGGCTTTTCCTGCTAACGGAATGGGTTTTTGCAGCTTTGAATTGAAAATTAAGCCAGCTATGGAATGGCTTGATGTTGTTGACCCTGAAAAAAAAGCAACATGCTACGTTGGTGTGATGCGAATAGAGTCAGAAAAAAGGAAGAATTGGCCTTTAGTGATAAATGAAAGTCCAAACCACGGAGGCCGTAAGCTTGTAAGTCCATTGGCTGACATGACACTAGGCGACCGTAATGCGCTTTTGATAAGAGCTGGCTTTGAAATTTTACCGCACCGATCAGAAGAATGCACACCATGCATTAATGCAACAATTTCAGACATTCAAAAAATATCTCAAAGCGACCTAATCAAGGTTATAAACCTTGAAGAAGAGATGGGCGTTGGTGAGCGATCAGGTAAGCATAAATACATGTTTAGGCATAAGCGCATGGGCGGCGCAAAAGGCTTTGCTCAGGTTAAACAGTGGGCTGATCAAGGTGGCGGTAATTACTCTCCAGATCAAGAGGATTTATTTGGATGCGATTCTGGATTCTGCGGGAGCTGATATGAACTACTACCAAAATAACATAGGCGTTTTTTCTATGCACAAAAAATACCCCTATAAATCCCCCGAGCAGTTTCAGCGCTGCGCAGAGCTTCAATCAAAGGCCGATAAGGCCGCTCAAAATATCCGCTACGCTAAAAACAAAGAATTGGCTGTTCGCACGTTCCTGCAATATTTATATCTGAGCATTTAACTATGCACTATTACCAATTCAATATTGGCGATTATTCATCGCACACAAAAGGTCTTTCACCAATTGAAGATTTGGCATATCGCCGACTGATTGATGAATATTATTTGTCAGAACAGGCGTTCAACGGGTGTTCAACTGATGTTGCTCGCTTGATTGGTTTACGCGATAACCTGCAAGAAGTTGAGTATGTTTTGGGTAGATATTTTACAAAAGATGGTGATTTATGGCGACATAAGAGAATTGATTCTGATATTCAGGATTATCATCAAAAACAGGAAAAACGATCAAATGCTGGCAAAAAGTCAGCAGAAGCTAGACAAAAACAAGTAGACGATCAACAAGTGTTAAACAAATGTTCAACAAGTGATGAACTAACCAATAACCATAAACCAATAACCAATAACCAAGAACCATTAAAAAAAGATAAGGCCACCGGCAAGCCGTTGGTAACTTTTACTGGCTGGATGAAAATCATCAAAGAATCAGGCGAAAAGCCAATACCTGAAAACAGCCCTATTTTTGAATACGCAAAGGATGCCGGAATATGTGACGACTATCTCAGGTTGGCATGGGTTGAGTTCAAAGCTCGATACACTGATGACAGCAAGCGGTACAAGGATTGGCGTGCAGTGTTCAGCAAGGCCGTGCGCGGCAACTGGTTCAAGCTCTGGTGGAACGATGGCAACGGATACCAACTAACGACACTAGGACTGCAAAACATGACAGCAATGAAAAACAGAGATAAGCGAGAAGACGAATGAGATTTTCAATTGAGGCAGAACAAAGCGTAATTGGTGGATTGTTGCTCGATCCTAATCGACTGGATGAAGTATTAGAAATTGTACAGCCTGATGATTTTTATAATCCGGCGAACCGTTCGATCATTCGCCACATTGTTGAAGTGTCTGCTACTGGAAGCACCGCCGATGTGATTACTGTTAGCGAGGCAATGCAAGAGACTGGGGTTCTTGATGCTGCTGGCGGTATAGGCTATTTGGTGGAGCTTGCTCAGAACACGCCAAGCGCTTCAAATGTGAAGTCATATGCTCGCATCATTGCAGATAGGGCAATGGAGCGCCGTATAACCGAAGCAGGACAGCGTATAGCTGAGTTGGGGGAGTCTGAGGGTGTAGATGTGGATGACAAGCTCGATTCTCTCCATAGCGAACTGGCAGGGCTTGAGCGCACAGGAAAATTTGAGTCAGTCAAATTTGATCAGATTTTGAAAGAACGAATTCAAGTGATTGACGGTAAATTTAGAGGAACCGCTAAGCGCGGAATGATGACTGGGTTTAAAGCGCTTGATGATCGTTTTCAGGGGATTGGAGAAAGCGACCTATGGGTTATAGCCGCTCGCCCTGCAATGGGCAAAACAGCCTTTGCTATGAACGTAGTTTACAACATTGCAAGAGCAGGAAAAGAGGTCTTGGTTTTTTCTATGGAAATGACAAAAGAGCAATTGGCGGATCGATTGCTAGCTAATGCTTCAGGCGTAGAATCTAATTTTATTCGCAGTGGTGAATTGCAAGAACATCACTGGCCTGCACTGTCCGCTGGCGTTGCAAAATTAAAATCAATTGGTATTCATATTGTTGACATTCCAGCGATTGACATACACCACGCAAAAGCAATTGCGCGTAAGTTTTCAAAGAATGGAAAACTAGGGGCGATAATGGTTGACTACTTGCAACTCATGCGAGACACAAAAGCAAAAACTCGCTTTGATGAAGTTTCAAGCGTAAGCCGAGAACTAAAGGTGATAGCGAAAATGTGTGGATGCCCATTGATTGCATTATCACAACTTAATCGCGGAGTAGAGGGGCAGAAGGATAGGAGGCCGGGACTAAAAGATCTTCGCGAGTCAGGCCAGATCGAGCAGGATGCCGACTTAATAACGTTTATCTACCGTGATGAGTATTACCACGAAAACACCCCAAACAAAGGCACAGCAGAGTTGATAACGGCAAAGTTTAGAGAGGGTGAGGTTGGCACCGATGTTTTAGGAACGCAATTACAGTACAGCAGATTTATTGATATTGATTTTTCTAATTATATTTTTAATTGGGAAGACTCAGGAAGTAAAACAAAAGGCCGCCAATCATTTGATTAGACGACAAGCCAGCCCAAAAACAACCCACACAGGCAGAGATTGAAGATATGAAACGACTGGAGAGATTGAAAGGTTAAGTGTAAAGATAGGTTAAAGCGTTTTACGTTTTAGCAATCAAAGGAGAAGATACAGCCTGTTTTATAAGTTGGAGAGGAAAATGGAACAAGAGGATTTAATTGGCGAGTTAGATAATTACACAAGGTTTTTATTGTTACGACGCCAGATAGGTTTGATTGATAAAGAATTGGCTTACGAGTTAGGAATAAGCACAAGAGCAATGACAGAGCGAGTAACTGGGCGCGCTGAAATTAAAAACGAAACTATTTTAGCGATGAAGTATTTGTTGGAGAAAAAAAATGAAATATGAGGAGTTTTTGCTAAAAAAAGAATTTGTATCGGTTGATGCTGGTTTTGATGGTAAATCAATGTGGTTGCCTGACAATATAAAGCCATTCCAGCGCGATTGTGTTGAGTATGCTTGTCGCCGTGGGCGTAGTGCGTTATTTGCTGATACTGGGCTAGGTAAAACTTTGATGCAGCTATCTTGGGCGCATCGTGTTATGGAGTTTACCAATAAGCCGGTATTGGTTTTGGCTCCTTTGTGTGTTGCACAGCAAACAGTGAGAGAGGGCGCTAAGTTCGGTATCAAAGCTGAGTACATGCGCAATGTAAAAGATACTGATTGCATGATTCACGTTACAAACTACGAAATGCTAAAAAACTTTGACCCTGCAAATTACAGCGGGATAGTTTTGGATGAGTCGAGCATTTTAAAAGGTATGAACGGAAAGCTGCGCAAGTACATCACTGATTTTGCTTTAACAATCCCATACCGTTTAAGTTGCACCGCAACCCCCAGCCCTAACGATTTTATGGAGCTAGGAACACAGTCTGAATTTTTGGGGATTATGTCACAAACTGAGATGCTGGCCACGTTCTTTATTCACGATGGCAGTGACACCAGCAAATGGCGATTAAAAGGCCATGCTCGCAAGAAGTTCTGGGAATGGCTAGCTACATGGGCAATCGTTATACGTACACCTGCTGACTTAGGATATGACGACCCGGGATACACGTTGCCAAAGTTGAACATAATTGAGCACGTCATAGAAACCGAGGCAACAAATGGGCTTTTTATTGATATTGCGCAGGGTTTGCAAGATAGAAATAAGGCGCGCCGTGATTCGGTTGATTTACGTGCTGAAAAAGCCGCTGAAATTATGCGTGATTGGGATTGCGGAATAGCATGGTGCAACCTGAATGATGAATCTGAGTTAATTACTAAATTGGTTGATGGTTGTCATGAGGTTACTGGATCGATGACGCCAGAAGAAAAAGAGACTGTGTTGATAGGTTTTGGTGATGGTGATATTTCAAAAATATCCACCAAGCCAAAAATTGCAGGCTTCGGGCTTAATTGGCAACACTGCAATAAAATGCTTTTCTTGGGGCTATCCGACTCATGGGAGGCATTCTATCAAGCTGTTCGCCGCTGATATCGTTTTGGTCAAGAAAAAGAAGTATTTGTTCACGTTATTATTTCTGACCGTGAAGGCGCAGTGCTATCAAACATAAAGCGCAAGCGTGAACAGGATGAACAAATGCGCGCAGAAATGCAGGCCATTATGGGCGACTTAGTGCGAGCTAATATTAAAAAAAGTACAGTCGAAAAGGCTGAATATAAACCAACACTGGCAATCAAGATGCCATCTTTTTTAGGTGCAAAATAATGGAAGTTTTAAATCAAAAAATTACCGATAATTATGCGGTTTACAATGCCGATACAGTTGAGGTGGCAAAATCATTGCCTGATGAATCGGTAGACTTTTCAGTATTTAGCCCGCCGTTTAGCTCGCTTTACACTTACAGTAATAGCGACCGCGACATGGGTAACGTGAAAAGTGACGCAGAATTTTGGGAGCAATATCGGTTTTTGATTGCTGAACAATTCCGCGTTATGAAAACCGGTAGAAACATTGCCATCCATTGTATGAACCTGCCAAGCAGCAAACAAAATGATGGATTCATCGGTATTAAAGATTTTCGCGGCGATATTATTCGCGAGTACCAAAAAGCAGGATTTATTTATCATTCTGAGGTTTGCATTTGGAAGTGCCCAGTAGTTGCAATGACTCGCACGAAAGCGCTTGGGTTGCTTCACAAGACGATTAAAAAAGATTCTGCAATGTCTCGCATGGGTATACCTGATTACATCGTCACAATGCGCAAGCCCGGAGTTAATACCAAGCCAGTTGCTGGCGAGTTTAAATATTACGTTGGCGATCATCCGCCCACTGGTTTTATTAAAACCGAACGCGAAGATGGCTCGCACTTCTGGATGCCAAGCGAATCAAATACTAGCGTAGACGTATGGCAGAAATACGCCAGCCCAATTTGGGATGATATTAATCAAACTGATACGCTTAATTTCCGAGAAGGCCGCGATAGCGACGACGAGCGCCATATATGCCCACTGCAGTTAGATGTTATTGAGCGTTGTTTGCAGTTGTGGAGCATTCCCGGCGATGTGGTTTGGACTCCTTTCATGGGTATTGGTAGCGAGGTATATATGTCTCTGAAGTTAGGGCGTAAAGCTATCGGCGCAGAATTAAAGCCAAGCTATTATGAATTGGCTTTGAGAAATATTGCACAGGCTGAAAAAACACAATACTCACTATTCTAATGCGATGCTCACGCTGCCATAAAATAATTCGTGAGGTTTACTATGTAAATGGTAAGCCTTACGGGATAGAGTGCGCAAAGCGGCGCGGGTATTCAGATAAGAAAGTGATAATTAAACAAGCTGAACAAATAGACGAAAAGCAAGGTAGATTATTTTGAATTATAACGAACGACTAAACTGGTTCTTGATGTGGGCGGATTATTACGGACTGAAGCTAATCAAGCCAAAATATGTAGTTGATGATAATGATAAATCGTGGGCAGAGTAAAAAAGTGTAAAGAATCCCCATAATATATTTGGATGGGATAGATTGTGTGTAGGTTAATTAAAACGGTAAAGCCATCATGATACTGAGCGAAGAAGAAATACAAGAAATTCGTAACCGAGCAAAGTTAAACGATAACCGCCAGATTGAGCCAATGGCATACGCCAGAGCTATCGAGCGCGCAGTACTAGCAAGGGTGTCGCAGCAAGAGCCAATCTACATGTGGCGACTTGAGGATGATGGCTGGATGGAATGCACTAAAGAATGGTTTGATGCCGATATTTCAAGCGGATACGAAAAGCGCATTGTTTACGCACATCCGGCGCCACCGCAAGCAGCAGCTATACCTGAATACGTAACAGTAAGTCAGGTTCCGCACAGTCAATATGCACAAGGCTGGAACGATTGCATTGATTACATGCTATCAGCAGCACCAAAGCCAGAGATTAAATCATGAACCTTAAAACAAAAGATTTTATAGCAAGCACTCTAGTAAGCTCTATTTTTTTACTTTTTATAGCTTCAATTATATTTTTAATTAGTTATTTTTTTGGGGTCATGTCGATAATATTTGGACTTGCAGCACTTAAAGCCATAGATTTATTTAAATATTTAAAAAATATAATTGTTAGGGTATATAAATCATGACAATGACACATCAAGACATGTTCGAATGCGAATATATAAATAGACATTTAAAAGATAATGTCTACAGGGAAGCTAAAGACTCGCTAGAGGAAAATCGCAGTAACGGATCGTACTCTGATAGTCATTTGGCGTATGCGTTTGAAAAGTGGATTCAAGGGCTGGAGTGGTAATGGGTGAAGCATTCACAGTTAACAGTGAGCAATCAAAAGCTGCATTTTTTAAGCAGGTTGATATTTGGTGGAGCGAGTGCAAATACCTAACATTTCCTGCACCAAGGAAAGGAATAGACAGATCGCTAGATCAAAACGCATTATTTCACGTATGGTGCACAGAATGGATAGCCTATAAGCTCGGCAAGCACCCTAAAAACGTCATTAAAGCAGAGCTGGCTGGGATGAAGCGAACAGTAAAGAAAATATTTTTATTGGCGCATCCAGAATCAAAAGAATGGATGATTCAAGAGATAGAAGATTACAGCACCGGCAAAAAGAAAAAAGACTATACAAGCTCTAAGGACTGGAAAACTGGCGAGATGTATATGGTTTTAACGTTCATTCAATTATGCGCCGCTCAAGATGGTTTGATTTTAGAATCAAAAGGCGAGTTTGCGAAAAATCAGAGAGAGGCAAACAAATGAAATACGCAATGGTGATGCCTTGGCAAGTGGCTGATGTGCTGAGTAGCTTTGTAGTAACAAATCATAATTTTAACCGCGTAGTGTGGAACAAAGAGCGCGACTTCTTGACCGATGCAGAAAAGCGACTTCTGATCGGTGCTAGCGTTGTATGGGAGGATTCAGACCCGTTAAGCACTGATGACATGCTTATCAAATACTGGTTTGATACTGGCACCAATGCAATAGCTGATTTAGCACTAAAGCGCGCTGGGCTTGTCGATGCTGCGCAATTCGCTTCAATATCGTTTCAATGGTACATCGAGATGGTAAATCACTACACGATGCCAAACCGCGAAAACGAAAAGCCACACACAGAAAAACACGCGTTTAATTACACCGGAAAAGTTTATCCAATGGGCGACAAGATCAGGCGTGAACGTGATGCGTTTTTTATGGCTAAAAATCTTCAGTTTGCGATGGTGCCTGACGACAACAAGAACAAAAAGGTTTACAAAAAAACGGTATTTACTGCTTACGTTGTTGGGGCTGTGAAATAGATGCAGCGCAAAGCAACAAGGCAAAGCAGGGCAGCAAACAGCAAAGAACGCGATCATATAAGCTGGATTAAAGAGCGTGGAATATGTGCTGCATGCGGTAATTCTGGCGGCGTCATAGCTCACCACTGTGAGGGGTCAACATTTAAAGTTCGTGTTGGTTTTGAGCGCGTACAGATTGGCAACTGGTTTGTTATAGGCTTGTGTCAGTGCTGCGACAACATCGTTACTAGGCAAAGCCGCGCAGCCTTTCGTGAAGCGTTTGGCTCACAGTCAGAGCTATGGCTAAAACAGGCGGAGCAATACCCAAAAGAAATTCCGCTAAACGTAATGCAGGGGATAGCGCAATATGGAAGGTAAAGAACTGGAAAAGTTATTGCAGGAAAGCTGCAAAATTCAGGATATTGACTGCACGCGATTGCGTGATGCTGGATGGCAAGGAGAACAAACACAAAGAAGATTCACCATTAAAAATATATGCGATTTCATAGTCTTTGGTGACTCAACTTTGCTCTATATTGAGTGCAAGGTAGCAAAAGATAGGCTGGCACTGTCAAGACTGACACAGCAAAAAGACCTGCTAAGCAAAGCAGTAAGCACTGCTCAAAACATATTTTGTGGGTATCTAGTGTGGATTGCTGGCGATTTTGTTTTTATTCGTGCTGGTGCTGTTGATCGATTCACATCAAGCGGCAAAAAGTCAATAAACAAGGCGGAAGCATTGGGTATTGGATTGATTATTAAGCAATTCACACCACCACGCGCAAGAAAATCAAGGCTTGATATTAAAGAGCTGATCAGTGAATTGAATTACCCGTTTTAATGTAAAGAAAAGTAAATCCGCTAACGACAAAACGTAAATCTGATAAGATTAAATCTTACAAAACACCGCGCAAGCCTACTAACAGTGCTCAAACTGCGCGGTTACTTATAGCATCCTCCCATTCGCAAGAGTGGGCAGCCTTGAAGACTTTAGGAAAACATGGCAAACATAGCAAGTTACTCAAAAGACCTAAACATCGACGCAGTAAGCAGCGAATTAACCTACGTATATCCTCATCACGCAGAGAAAATACAAAACTGGATCGCTCACAATATCAACAAGTCAGCCGAGAAATGGAAATTGATTGAACGAGCACCTATGAATAGCTTGATGGTGATGATTTTAATGGGTCGAATGTTGTGACAGATTTAACAGAAAACTTTAAAAGGGCGATAGAAATTACAATGAGCAATCCACCATTACCAGAAGTCCAAGAGCACGAATACAAGCCTGCTAGCCAGTGGCAGCATCAACTTGATTCTATTGTGTCCAGTCCGGCCAGTTTTGAGCGGCTATGGCAATCAGTGAAGCCGGAGCCTGAGCCAATTAAGAGCAAGTTTGAATTGTTGCCTATGTGATCTACCCCGCGTGCCGTGTTCGCTATGCTGCATAACTATCTCGCCCACTGTAGACGTTAGTCAGTGAATAAACACGGTAGGATCGGGTGCGCGTCCCCACTGTTCGCGTTGCCTTCATTGGCTGCCGCCCAAGGATGATCCGATCGGGCAATCTTAACAAATCTTTACACTTCTAATTGAGTCATAATGCTTGCATATAGATTAGATGCGCGTATAATGACTCACATGGTAAGCAATAACGCTAAGCCGATAGGAGTTAAGATGATGAAACTTTCAGCCGCAATCAAGGAATATGTTGCTCAAGCAAACGCCAATTATATAGCGGTGCGCGCTCGCATCATTGAAAAAGCAGCAACTGCTAACAATGACCTGCGCCCAACTGTGGACAGCTACGGTCGTTTGCACGCACCATGCGATGGTTATTCATGGGAAGGCGAAGTATATGGTGGTGGCTCGTACTTGCCTTTACCGGCTGACTTTTATGAAATGCTGGAAATGATAACCGGCAAGCAATACGGCGGGGCTGTTAGCTTTAAAGGCAAGACCACGCGCATTAAAACCACGGTAAGCGAAGCAGCCGAAATTGCCGAAGCTTGCGCAGCCTATGCCAAAGTAGGCACTGGCAAAGTTTGGGATGATGGGGTTTCCTGCTATTGCTACATCGAAACCGCCCGCGATGGATTGGACAGCTTATTAAAAACTTATGCGGAAGAAACCGCAGAAGCAGAAAAGGCAGATATTGAAGCAAAACGCGCCGCTGAGAGATTGTTGAAAGGCGATGCACCAGAGGGGCGCGCTGCGGTTAAAGGTAAAATTCTGGTAATCAAAGATAAAGAGCGCGCAAGATATAGTTATTATGACAGAGGATTTGATTGGAAAATGCTAGTAGAGCTGGAAAACAAATCTACCGTTTGGGGAACTGTGCCATCATCATTAGATGCTGATGTTGGCGACGTTGTTGAATTTACAGCGACATTTGAAGTGGCTCAAAATGATAAAACCCATGCGTATTTCAAGCGTCCATCAAAAGCAAAAAAGGCAGCATAATGTCCCCATCACAATACGCAAAAAGCATCGGCTGGCGATCACTAAAAGACTGTGAACGCTTCCTAGGTTTAGGTGAAAACTCAATGGGGAGAACAGCAAAGTCAAACCCTATTAAATTTCGCTCAATGGTTCGCGGGGCATGGCTTGAATATACTGAGACTGAAAAAGATAGCAAATGAGGTGATGCAATGGAATACATGAAAGTTGAATACGATTTATTTACAAGGCATAAATTCGTGATTAGAAAGGATTTTAAGTCAGCAATGATCGAGGCGATACGACTATATTGGCCAATCCGATCACACGATCTAGCAAGGCGTCGCATTAAGTCGGCAATTAAACTATTGAGGGCATAGGTTATGGAATGGCAAGATATTGACACCGCACCAACAGATAAAGATATTCTGGTTAAGTGCGACAATTTTGGTGACATAAAAAAAGGGATTCATTTTGCTGTTGTCAGATGGAATGACGAATTTGGTGTTTTTGCTGACGCAAATATAGATTGGGATGATGATGTAGACTTTGATGTTTACGGTGCATATCAATACGCAACCCACTGGATGCCACTACCGCAACCACCAAAATCCTAACTCCACCTTGCCCGATGTTTTCGGGCTTTTTTATTTGTGTTATACTCGCGAAACTAGAAAACTAACCGCGAGGGCAGTTAAATGGCAAGAATATCCCATAAGCGCGGCGACACGTTCAATCTTACGTGTGAGGTTGATATTGATTTTGGCAATCAAGTAACGCTAATACGATCACAAATAAGGCAAGGCGCTACTCTGGTTGAAGATTTAACATTTACCGAGTTGACTGCCTCTGTTGATAAATATCGTTATTTGTTAAGCGCAACGAAAGATCAGACGGAATTATGGCCAGCTCGCGTGCTCTCTTGCGATATTGAATATCAGATAAATGATAGCGTGGCCAGCACAGAAACATTTGAAATAAATGTAATTGCGGATGTGACACGATGAGCATAACAACAAGCATCACATACACTGGCAGCACGTTTAGCACTAATACTGAGTTCACGGTAACGACAGTTAGCACAGGATTTAATCTTGCTGAGGGTGGCGTAACCGACCATGGCGCGCTAACAGGCTTGGGTGATGACGACCATCCGCAATACTTAAACAATGCCCGTGGCGATGCGCGCTACCCTTCAATTACAGATTACGCCGCCGATCTTCTTGCGATAAATACAGAGCTTGCTGGTAAATTCGACACGCCCCTTGGTGATACAACTCAGTATATAGCAGGTGATGGCTCGCTTATAGCATTTCCTGTAGCTGGACAAGCTGGCACGCTAGTTAGGCAAATACGTAACGAAACGGGCAGCACAATAACCAAAGGCACTGTAGTTTATATTTCAGGTGCTAGCGGAAATAAGGCCACAGTTAGCAAGGCCATTGCCACATCAGATTCAACAAGCGCGCAAACATTTGGGCTAGTTCAGGCTGATATACCAAACAATCAAAATGGCTATGTTGTTGTTCGCGGCGATCTTATTGGTGTGGACACATCTGCTTTTGCTGATGGCACCCAATTGTATTTGAGCGGTAGTGTTGCTGGGGCTGTTACGTCGTCTAAGCCTGTCGCACCTTTGCACATGGTTTATGTTGGCATTGTAACAAGACAACACGCCACGCAAGGACAGATCGAAGTAGCCATCCAAAATGGCTATGAAATTGATGAGCTGCACGATGTTTTAATCGTTAGCAAAACAAACAATGACGTCATTTCATACGACACAGCAAGCGGGTTATGGAAAAACAAGCAGCTAGCAATTAGTGACGTAACTGGATTGCAGACTGCTATTGATGGAAAGCAGCCGCTAGCGTCTGTTTTAAGCAACACTACAGCTTCATTCACCACAGCACAAGAATCTAAGCTAGCAGGAATCGCCGCGGGCGCTGAAGTAAATGTGAATGCAGACTGGAACGCAAGCAGCGGCGATGCACAAATATTAAATAAACCATCTACGTTCACGCCTAGCGCTCACTCTCATGTAATTAGCGATGTAACAGGGCTGCAAACTGCATTAGATGGCAAAGAGCCGACTATAAGCGCTGGAACTACTGCGCAGTATTATCGCGGGGATAAAACATTCCAAACGCTAAACAAGGCGGCGGTAGGGTTATCCAATGTCGATAACACCAGCGATGCAAGTAAACCTATAAGCACATCCACGCAATCCGCGCTTGATGCTAAACAGCCATTGGCCACCGTGCTTACAAATACCACGGCAGCTTTTACGACGGCGCAAGAGACAAAGCTATCGGGAATTCAGACAGGCGCTACAGCCAACGACACCGATGCAAATTTAAAAAACAGAGCTAATCACACAGGTACGCAGACAGCATCGACAATTAGCGACCTCACCGAAACCGTGCAGGATATTGTCGCCGCGCAATTGGTCGAAGGCTCAAACATAACACTTACATACAATGATGCAGCGGGTACGCTTACAATAGATGCGGCTGGCGGCGGGAGCGTTGGAAGTGTTACTGCTACGGTTGATTTTGGAGCATCATTCACAGACTATGCGCAGGTAGTTGTAACAGGCCAGTCATGGGTTACACTAACAAGCAAAATATCAACACAGGTTTTATGCGGTGCAGGTGTTGACCCACTAGAAATTGCGTTATTAGATTTTAAGATTGTCGTTAGTGATTTAGTCGCGGGCGTAGGGTTTACTCTAACAGCCTATTCAATGCCGCAAGCTCGCGGCACTTATTCAATTATGTGTGTAGGGGTTTAATATGGCTGGCGTTGGAATTAATTTAGATGGTGATGCTTCGCTTCTTGGTGGTGATACTTTCGGCAATGCTAAGGTCACTTTGCCAAGCGTACTAGAGCAATCAGGTTATGCTCGCATTATGTGTGAAAATGACGCTGGCGACCTGACCGGCGACGTTGATTTAACTGCAACCGAAAACGATGTCGATTTTCGCCAGAGAGTTGCCCCTGACCTTATCTTAGATGAGTGTGTTTTTAACTACACCGCTCAAGACACAGGCAAGCACTCTTACGCTAACACCACGATGACTGCGACGTGGACAGCCGGACAATTGACGCTCAACGGTGGCTCATCAACAGCTACTACCACGGGCGCACAGGTCGTAACTTACGCTACGTTCCCGAACACTGGCACCATGACCCTAAGCGCTGACTTCAGCATTGCATTCAGCGCGCAACCAGCGACAAACGTATTTGTAGAGTTTGGCCTTGGCTTGCCTGGTACGCAAACAACAGCACCAACCGATGGCGTGTTTTTCCGACTTACAAGTGCTGGCCTTCAGCTTGTAACATCCAATAATGGCACCGAGACAGTCATCGCTGCACCATTGGCAAACGGCGCTGGTGTTTGGGCTTACACCAACAATAAACGCTACCAGTTTATCGCCTACATGGGCGGCGTCGAAGCCAAGTTTTGGGTTAATGATGGCGTAGATACATTGTTACTTGGTCATATTCCGATGCCAGCCGGTCAGGGTCGCATATGCATGTCTCGCGGTGTTCAGCTATTCATGAAGCAACGCATCACAGGCGGCGCAGCTTCTGGTGTGCTGCAAACTTATGTTGGCTCATACAACGTGCGATTGGGTGGATCTAATTTAATTTCTACTGTGTCAACTAGCGGCAATCGCATTGAGGGTAGCTATCAAGGCTTTGGCGGCGGCACTTTGGGAAGTTTGGCAAGATTCGGAACCATCACTAGTGGTAACGAAGCAAACGTTACGGCGGCAGTACCAACTACTACCACAGCAGCGCTAGGCACTGGGTTAGGTGGAACCTTTTGGGAAACTGTAACGCTAGCACTAAACACTGATGGGATCATCCAGAGCTATCAAGTACCTGCTGCATCTGCCAATACCGCTGGCCGTAGATTGTGCGTGCGTGGAGTTTATCTATCATCATATGTGCAGACTGTGATTGCAGGTGGTCCATATATTGCCGAGTGGTTCCTTGCGTTTGGTCATACAGCAGTTTCATTGGCAACTGCTGAGGCGGCAACTACAAAAGCACCAAGACGATTAACGCTACCATTTGTTCAAACAATCACAACAAACCAAGCGGTGAGCACTGCTGTTGCTCAAAACGTTGGATTTTGTGATCTTGGTGATGCACCCATCTATGTAAACCCCGGTGAATTTATCCAGCTCTGCACTCGTCACATTGGCACAGTTGGAACATCGGGCACAGTAGTGCACCGCGTTACATTCGTTTATGGCTGGGAATAACTAACACCGACAGAGACAATCAAGAGGGTATAATTGTGACTATAGTAATATCAGCAAGAACGGCGGCGGCAACGTCACATAGCTTTGCGGTTCAGCGTGGCGAGAATGTAGGCGTAACAGCGTATGGTTTGGCTGGCTCTGAAACTGTAACAATCCAGAAGCAAAATGGTGATAACACTTGGAGCGATTGCATAGGTGATGGGGCGATACTCACCGCAACTTCTTACCAGTCAACAATTAAGGCTAGTGGTATTTATCGGCTCGTCAAAACTTTAACGCTGTCACCCTCTGGTGCGGATATAGACTAATGAACGAAACACAAAAACATGCAGGCGGTAGGCCGCTCGCTTTCGATACTGTTGAAGCTCTTGAAGTTGCAGTGGATGCCTATTTTAATAGCGGCGGCGATGCTTGGATGATCGGATCTGATGGAGAGGCTATATTCGCACCGACAATGAGTGGGCTAGCTATCGCACTAGGCGTTGATCGAAAAACAATCTATAATTACTCAAATAAAGATGAGTATTTCCCCACAATAAAAAAAGCAAGGGCAAAAGTAGAGGCCGCACTAGAGCGTAGATTGTATGGCAACAATGTTACTGGGGTGATTTTCAATCTTAAAAATAACTTTGATTGGTGCGATAAAAACGAAATAGCACACACAAGCCCCGATGGCAGTATGACGCCGCGATTAACATTAAACGACTTCTATGGCGACACTGAATCCAAATCTTAAGGATTTCTGGAAAACCAGAAAAACCGAAGCGGGCGATGCGGTTAGATTCAGGACGCTATACGGTGGCCGAATGTCGAGTAAGTCGCATGATGTTGCCGGTGTGGCGATTGCCCGCGCCAATTTCTCTACTGAGCGTTTCTTATGTTTGCGCATGTATCAAAATAGGATAGCTGATTCTGTTTACACCCTTCTGAAAGATAAAATAAGCTATTTCGGACTAGATGCTAATTTCAAAGTTTTTGCCGATGCCATTGAACATAAAACCAATGGATCGCTATTCAGATTTTATGGCATAGCCCGCAATGTAGACGAGATTAAATCTTTCGAGGGAGCGACGGTGGCATGGGTAGAGGAGGCGCACAATCTTACAAAGATCATGTATGACACGATACGGCCTACAATCATGCGGAATGATGGGGCTGAATTATGGCTAACATTCAATCCTAAGTTTTCTACCGATTTTGTATATAAGCGCTTTGTTGTCAATCCGCCGCGCGGTTCAATATCTCGCCTAATCAATTACCAAGAAAATCCATTTCTTGGTAAAACTGCGCTCGAAGATATTGAGGCTTCACGCGAAGATGATTATGAAGATTACCAGCATATTTACCTTGGCGTTCCTCGCGATGACGACGACAGTGTTGTAATAAAGAGAGCGTGGATTCATTCGGCAATAGATGCGCACAAAGTAATAACGCCAAGCTCAGGAATATGGACGGGACGTAAGTTTGTTGGGTATGACGTGGCTGATGATGGCGGCGATAAAAACGCAACAACAAGTACAGATGGGTCAATAGTTATAGGGCTTGATGAATGGCGAGGCGGTGAGGATCAGTTGCGCGAGTCTTCATCGAGAGTGAAGGCAACCGCCGAGGCTATCGGAGCCGACTCAATAGGATATGACTCAATAGGTGTCGGGGCTGGCACTGGATCACACCTAAATTCACTTGGGTGGCGCAACCATTTCAAGTTTAATGCCGGCGGAAAAGTTCAATATCCAGAAAAATACTATGGTAAGTCAAAGATAAAAAACGAGGATTTTTTCTCGAATATTAAAGCTCAAATGTGGTGGAGCTTAGCTGATAGATTTAGAAACACTCACATAGCAATTACAAAAGGTATAGAATTTAACGCTGATGAGATGATAAGCATATCAAGCGACTGTGACGCAAAGATGCTGGACAAGTTGATCGATGAGTTATCTACACCAAAGAGAGACTTCGATAACGGCGGCAAGGTTAAAGTTGAATCAAAGAAAGACCTTAAAAAGCGTGAGGTAGACTCCCCAAACATTGCTGACTCGCTAATCATTGCAGTAAGTGGTGGAATGTTGGCTAGACGATCAATTAAAGATATGCTGTAAGCCTGAGCACAACGAGAAAACGTGATGACAACTCAAAAGAATATCGATGGACTAACCAATATTGTTACCGGCCTTGGCGGACAAAACTCCAAGCGATCTCATAATCAATGGCAAATGGCTATGCTTGGGTCATGGCAAGAACTTGATGCCTGCTATCAGTCAAACTGGATAGCCCGCAAAATCTGCGATATCCCGGCGGAGGATATGACCCGAGAATGGCGGCGTATTAAATCTGACGGCGCTGAGGATATTGTCGCGTTAGAAAATAACCTTATGCTGCCAAGCGCAGTGCAAGAGGCTGTAACGTGGGCGAGGCTGTACGGTGGCGCTGGCATACTTATGCTAACTGGGCAGGACTTAGAAAAGCCTCTAAATGTAAATAAAATTAAGCGAGGCGATCTAAAGAGATTAGTTGTATTTGATCGTTGGGATATGTCCGCGCAAACGATTAATACATGGGACGTGTTAGCGGCTAATTACCTAAAGCCAGAGTTTTACACCATACGCGGCGGTAGCCAGAATATACATCACAGCCATTTTGCAAGATTTACAGGCGAGCGCTTGCCACTTAGATACATGGCACAAACGCAAGGATGGGGTGATTCTGTTTTACGTAAATGCATTGAGGATGTTACCGATACGGTTGCGGCAAAAAACGGCATTGCAGAATTGATGCAAGAGGCTAACATTGATGTTGTTACCCGCACCGGTTTAAGTGATGAGCTGGCTACCGATCAAGACGAGACGATAATCAATCGCTATACACTATTCAGAATGATGAAGTCGAATATCCAAATGGCATTGCTTGACGGTGATGAGAAATTCGACAGGCAAACACTTAACTTATCTGGCGTGGCTCCAATCATTGAGCACTTCATGACGTGGATTAGTGGTTCTGCTGACATACCTGTAACTAGGATGTTTGGAACTAGCGCCAAAGGCATGAATGCAACTGGCGAAGGAGATGATAAAAACTATAGCAACTCTATACGCGCACAGCAAAGGTCATATCTTGCAGAGCCATTAAGCGTTATAGATCAGGTGATGGTTAGGTCTGCGCTTGGGTCATTTCCTGCTGGCTATTCTTACGCATGGAATCCTTTATCACTTCCAAATGATCTGGAGCACGCCCAAGCCGAACAGCTTAGATCGCAGAAGCATCTAGCATATATTGAAGCTGGCATTGTTCAAAAGTCTCAGGTTATGCGCGAGCTTCAGGCATCTGAAGAATATCAATTCAATGAAAAGCTCATCGATGAGCTTGAAGCGCTTGAAGATGGAAATATGTTTGATGAGCCGGTTGATACCGACGAGACAGAGTAATGAACTCCAAAGAACTCTTACAGGTTCAACTTTCAGCTAAAAATAAAAAGCCAAAGGGCGTAAGAGCTGATGTATCGGCTGGTATATCTTACTATGCAGAATTGCGCAAAATGATTGCCGCGATTAGCAAGGATATTAATTCACACATCATGGATCAAGTCCGCGATTTAGAGTCAGAATACACTCGCGATCTTGATGTTTCTGATAGCTGGGTTGACTTACTTGTTGCGGCAATGAAATACACTAGAAATAAGTGGAGCGATCAGCAATTCAAGCAGTATGCGGATAAGGTTGCGCGTAAGTTTATAACTTCCTCAAATACTTCAAACAGAAAGAAAACCGAGCGAGACTTTGGCATAAACATCTATGCCGATAATCAACAACTAAATGACTACCTGCGGGCGTCTATTGCTGATAACGTCAACTTAATCACAAGCATTCCAGAGCAATACCTAACGCAGGTCGAGTCAATTGTTATGACTAACGTGCGTGCTGGCGGCCTGCCATCGGCAATTGCCAAACTTCTACGCAATCAATACGATATAACAGAGCGAAGGGCGAAAATGATAGCCCGCGATCAAACATCGAAGGTTAACGGTGACTTAAATCGACTACGCCAGCAAAGCGCAGGGTTCAAGTATTTTCAGTGGATGGACAGCGATGACGAGAGGGTTAGGGATCGCCATGCGTATTTAGCTGAGCATATAACAACCTATGGAAAAGGTATTTATAGATGGGATAACCCGCCACTGAGTGATAAAGGCGTTCCAATTATCCCCGGGAGCGATTACCAATGCAGGTGCATAGCTAGGCCAGTAGATCAAGATGAGGTAGATCAAAATAGGAAAAGCGGAAAAACAGCACCGGGAATATATAAATAAAACTGTAAAGTTTTGATATTGTGCTTGAATAAAAAAATAGTGTATAGTATGAGAAATAAAAGCCAAATGGGGATAAGCCTTGGCGCATGAAGTTTTTGATTTTAATCCATCTACCCGCGTCTATGACGAGCGCGGGTTTTTGCGTGTAACCGGCAAAGCTGCACGCACTGGCGTATATACCTATCTTGCAAAAGAGTTAGAGCTAAAAGATCGCGATCCGATGTCGCTGGTAAAGGTTTACAGGTCAGAGAGTGAAGTTTTTAAACCGGAATCGCTTGCAACATACCTAAACGCAGACGTCACCAACTCACATCCCCCCAAATTTGTAACCGCAGATACATACAAAGCATTTAGTGTAGGGCACTGTGTATCCGCCACCCGCGACGGTGATTTTGTCAACGTCGAGCTGTTGGTTAAAGATGCGCAGGCGATCAAAGATATTGAATCTGGGAAAGCCCAATTGTCTCCCGGATACAAAACCGAATACGTTGCCGAGGATGGTGTTTGCCCCCATACTGGCCAGCGGTACGAGTTTAAACAAACTGGAATTGATGTTAACCACATTGCAATCGTTGAACGCGGTCGCGGTGGCGCTCAAGTCCGTATCGACGACAACAACGGAGTAAAACCCATGATCAAAGTAATGCTTGATTCGGGTCAATATCTCGAAGTTGCTGACGAGGCGGCTGCAAAGCTCGTCACTGATGCAATGAGGGTATTGACAAAGCGAGTCGCTGACGCAGAGGAAAAGGCCGAAAAAGCCGAAGCCGAAAAAGATGCGATGGCGGAAGAGTTAGAGGAGGAGAAAGCCAAGTCTTGCGACTCTGCAATTTCTTCACGTATTGCGGCACTTGCAGAAGTTAAGGATTTAGCGGCTAAAATCGCTGGTGATTCCTTTGCTTGCGATAGTATCGACCCTGTTGCTATTAAGCGTGCGGCGCTTGCTGTTAAGCGCCCAACGATTGACTGGGAGCAAAAGGGTGATACATACGTTGCAGCGGCGTTTGATATGGCTTTAAGCGAGCCATCGACCACTACCAGCAATCAGCTTGCACAGCTTGCAAAAGATGCCGCGCTGCCCGCTCAATCAAAAGATGCAAAACCTTCAGCTTACAATAACTTTAAGGCCAAGCAATCAGTGGCTTGGAAAGGTGAATAAAATGACAGTACAAGGCGGAAACGCAATTGATCATGGCGCAAAATATGCCGGTCAGGTTGCAGATTTACAGTTGGTCAATTCTGTATCAAAGTTAAATAAGGGCACAGTAGGCATCGCTTACGGTAAGGGTGTTGTGACCGATGGCGAGGACGGCGCTAAATTGCCTGACTCTGGATCTACTGCCGCGCAGTTTGTTGGTGTGGTTAAGTATGAGCTAAACCGCGCACGCACATCAACCGAAAGTGGAGCAACTGCCAAGTACGATATGACTGTTGTAACTACTGGTGTAATTTGGGTAACGGTTCAGGATACGGTAGCAAAAGATGCTCCAGTGTATTTGCGCGTTGGGGCAACTGGAACCGGCAACTTCTCTGGCATTGTTGGGACTGGTGCGACTCTTGGCGTGCTTATACCTAATGCTAAATTCTTGACTGGTGGCACTGCTGGCCAGCTCGTCAAAGTGTCTCTTGGAATAGGTGGCTAATATGAGCAAAAAAATCACTGTTACTCTTGATCAAGAGTACCCACACTTAGGTATTAACGCAGGTCATACCGTTAGCTTCAATGACGGTCTGCCTACGATGGATGACGGAATGGGCTTTTACATATCTCAGCTTGCTAATTTAGAGGCTAAGATATACGAAGCAAAATACACTAATATCAACTTTGCTGAAATGGTACCGATTAACACGTCGGTACCAGAGTGGGCTGATACTTGGGATTATATTAGCTATGACGCGGTTACTCTTGGTAAGTTTATCGGCTCTAGCGCTGATGATTTGCCGTCAGTTGCTTTGTCGGCTAATAAGTCAAGCGTGCCCATTGGTTATGCTGGTAACTCATTTGATTACAGCTTGGATGAATTACGTAAAACGCAACAATTACGCATTCCTGTTGATGCCACCAAAGGTCGCGCGGCTTTCCGTGGATCACAAGAGCACAGCCAGCGCGTGGCGTACTTCGGTGATTCAGCTCGCAGCATGACGGGTCTGTTTAATAACCCAAACTTAGCAGTGGATAACTCTACTGTTTGGTGGCCTACCGCTACCGGTCAACAAATTGTTGATGACCTTAACAGTCTGTTGGTTGAGGTTTGGATTAACTCTGCAAACACCCACCTACCAAATGCTATCGCGCTTGATTCAAATCGTTACGCGACAATCAGCTCTCGCCGCATGGATACTGGTACTGATACAACTATTCTTGAGTTCTTCAAAAAGAATAACTTGTTTACTACCACCACAGGACAAGAGCTTCGCATTTTCCCGCGATTGCAATTAGTTGGTGCGGGTGTTGGAGGTGCAGACCGTATGCTTGCATACGAACTAAACGACGATAACCTTGGCATGTGTAACCCTATTCCTTGGCGCGCTTTGGCTCCCCAAATGGTAGGCTTAAATGTTAAGGTTCCGTGTGAGTATAAAATATCAGGCGTTGAGTTCCGCTATCCATTTAGCGGCGCATATCGCGACCATTTGCTGGTAGCGCCTTAACAGTTTGGCCGGTCACGAATTAATACAGATAGCCCGCTGTAGCGTGATCGGTCAATTCAATTGACGGGCGAGGGCTGATTTATGTTGTTGAGAAATGCTAAAGCAAGACTAGTTACAATCAATGGTAAATTTGAAAACGGCGTAAGGGCTGAAAAATACCAAATCAAGCCCGGCGAAAATCCAGCCGTTGAAGTTCCTGACGCTCTTTGTAAAACAAAATTTGTTCAATCTCTCATAGAGGATGGAACTCTTGTTGTTGAAAAAAACGAAAAGAAATAAAAAATAGGCCTACATGTTAGGCCTTTTTTAATCAAGAGAATCAAAATGAGTGAACCGATAACGCCGGAGCTAATTTTAGCTTTTCGCGCATCGCATTTAGCATTTAGTGATGCAGATAAGTGGCCTGATGATATTGTACAAGAATCATTTTGCGAGGCATTCCCTGAAGTTGGTGGTCGCGGGTGGGGCGCTCTTGATATTACTGATTGCCAGAATTTTAAACGTCGCGGCCTGTTTTTTTACGCGGCGCATATATTATCAGTAACCTATGGCGATAGAGGTGTAATAGATCCAACCGCAATAAGATCTGGTGCAAGATTGAACGTAGCATCTAAATCTGTCGGTGATGAATCAATAAATTATCGTATAGCTGCAATGCAAGATACTGGTGACGATTGGTTGTCTTTAACAAACTACGGCGTTCAGTATTTGCGCCTTCGTCGACGCGCGTCAATGGGCGCTAGGGCGGTATAGTGATAAAGGTAACGGTAAAGAATACGCAGGCCGCAAAGTTTGCAATTCAGGAAGCATTAAAAAAATTAATGACTGATAAAACCGTCACCGTTGGGATACATGAAGATGCTGGCAATGTTGAGTCTGATGATTTAACGATGGCAAGTTTGGGCGCAATACATGAGTTTGGTGCAGATATAAATCACCCCGGCGGGACCTCATACGGATACGCAAACAAAGCAGCAGCAGAGCGCGGGGATGTAAGATTCTTGAAGTCAGGCTCTGGATTTATGGAGCTTGGAGTTACTGAAGCGCATAAAATTAATATACCTGCAAGGCCTTGGTTATCGCCGGGTGTTGCCTCTGGTAATGCGCACTACGTTAAGATTATTGAGAGAGAATTGGCGAATGGCGGGAGTGCTGATAGTGCTCTTGAAAAGGTTGGAGTCGTTGCGGTTGGCAAGGTTCAAAAATACATGACCGACTTAAAAAGTCCACCTAATGCGCCTAGCACTATTAAGAAAAAGGGATCGTCTAATCCTCTTATTGATTCAGGAGCCATGCGTCAAAGTGTTACATTTAATGTGTCTGCATCCAAAAATAGCGAGGGCTTATAATGTCGCTTGATATGTATGGCCATATTGATGATGTATTTATATCTGTTGTTGCGGAAAGAATAAGCCGAACAGGATCATATATAAATGGCCTATGGGTTGATGGTGCAGCGATCCTTACATCTCATGATGTAACTATTCAGCCAGCAAGCGACAGAGAAATAGATTCTATTGAGCGTGGTGGCGAGCGCGTTGTCGATGCTAGAAAGATTTATGTAAACGATGGCATCGATGCAAGCATTAGGCCTACTGATGTGTGGGAATTTGAAGGGCAAAAATGGAAGTGCCACCGTCTTGATAATAGGCCATGGAGAAATTACTGCCGCGCGATTGTGTATAGGATCGACAACCAATGAACAGAGTGGAATTATTCACTATATTGCGCCCCATTGTTGCATCTGTGACTGGCATCAATGCAAGCAATGTAATAATGGCAGATCAGGTAAAGGCTTCAGGTGTTGGCATAGAATCACCACTTGGTGAGTATGCCACCATTGAGCCTAAACAATCAGTATCACAGCGCGGGCAGGCAAATATATATCGTGATACCAGCCTAACCCCGCAATCAATTGATGTGGATGTGCGTGCGCAGATAATTGTTGAGGCTTCGGTTAATGTTTTCCGTGGTGTTGATGCAATTAGTAGAGTCGAGAAATTAATAGAGTGCAACAAGCGCCCCACTGTTAGCGCAGCGCTGAGAGCTGGTCAGCTTGGCTGGCAAAGAACAAGCGCACCAAATAACTTAACTAGGCTTCAATCAGGTAATCCTGAGCAGCGCGCACAGATTTACATCTATTTGTACTACGAAACAACAAATATAGAAGTGATCAATAATATTGAATCTGCTGAGTGGGAAGTTCAATACGAGGACGGGCAAGTCGTGGCTGATGGTGTGATACCATAGTCAGTGATATAGTATTCATGTTTGCAAACATTGGAGTAAAAAATGTCATTTAATATTGATAATATCGTACCGATCAATGTGCGAATATTGCCGCAGGGGTTGGGGTTCGCTAACTTTGGATCGGCAACTTTATTCGCGCCAGAGGATGAGTTGCCGGTGGGTTTTGCGGTAGACACTCGCCGTGTCTACACAAATTTGGTTGACTTATCGGTTGACTTTGACGATACGACCGAAACCTACAAGGCGGCTGCCTATTGGCTTGGTGGAACGCCTAGAATGAACTCGCTAACCGTATGGGGTACCGCTGATGCAGACGCCACTTGGACGGCCACATTAAATAAAGCTCGAAATTCGTTTTGGTGGTTTTATACTTTCGTTACCGCCCCTGTTTATGCCTCACTAGCGGATGTTGAATTAATCGCCCAGTGGTGTGATGCAAATGAATCATGGTTTCAGAATTGCCAGACTGGCTCATCTGCTACTGCTATTCGTAACCCTGCGACTACCACGGATATTGCTACTAACTTAACATCACAGGGATTGCGATTTGTGGCTACATTAGCGCACGCAACCGACCCATACGCGGGGATTAAGTTATGCGTTCCATTCGCTAAAGTTAATTACAGTGCGGCCAGCTCTACCATTACCGGCGAAGGGAAAATTCTATCCGGCGTTGTTGGTGAATCTCTTACGGGTACTGAATACGCAGCGATGATGCAGCCAACTAAAAAATGTCAGTTTTATACTCAGGTTGAGAATAAAGGATCTGTTGATGCTGGCCGCGTAATCAACACATGGTCACACAGCTCATACGGCGAATATATGGATGACGTTATCAACTTAGCGGCATTTACTAACGCTTTGGGTGTAACGCTATATAACGCAGTTTTCAATCAGCCAACTAAGTTAGGTCAAGATCCAATCGGACAAAGCGTGCTGATTGGAGCAGCTAAGGCAATATGTGAGCTTTACATTACCAATGGTTATCTTGGTGCTCGCAACTACATCGATCCAGATGATGGTATTGAGAAGTTTACTGTAGGATATGAGATTTTAACCAAGCCCGAAGATATTCTAAACCTTACCTCACCAGACCGCGCAGCGCGTAAATCAGCGCCTTTGCGTGTTCGTATTTTCCGCCGTGGCGCAATTCACTCTGTGCCTGTTGATGTTGATGTTTACTAAGAGGCTCTGCCATGTCATTACATAATTTTGGAAACGATAACTCGGTTTTAACGATCAATGGCAGAATAATTAGTGACTTTGGTGAGAATGCGTCGCCATATACAGATTCGCCAATTGACCCGAAGACTGTTTTGCGTCGCGGGCAGGGCGGGCGGGCGGTACGATTAAACCGTAAGAATCCGGGTCGCGCCGTATCTATTTATTTAAACCCGGGCTCGCAAGATAGCGCATATATGCAAGGCCTGTTTAATTCAAATGCAAATATAACTGCATCTTGGACGCAGGTGGGAACACTTGAGGCCGCCGTAGGCACTGAGGGTGTCATAGTAAATGACGCCGCCATGAACCGCGCAGGGACAACAATCAGCGATGACCAATATGACCTTGAGTTTAATGTGTGGAACGCAAGTAAGGGTGGTGAGTAATGCAAATTCGGGCTATTGTCGTTAAAGGCGAGACTTATAATGTTGCGCAGGCTTCAGCGGTTCAGCAAAAAAAGTTAATGCTGCTGATAGGGGCAAAAATTGCATTTAATAGCGCGGCTGGCGGTGTTGATAAAATAGATGTTCCAATGCTTGTTGGCTCGCTTGTGTCGCTTCAAGAATCTACGTTCGATGAAGTGGCTGCTCTTGTACTTGGTAAGGCTTTTGTCGCTGGAACCAACACACCAGTAACTCTTGATTCATTTCAGGGGTCAATACTTTCCTACATGCACCTAGTTGCTGAAGCTATCGCATTTAACCTTGATGATTTTTTTACTTGGCTCGACAGCGAAAACGCCGCTCGTCGGGCGAAGGTAAAGGCAAGCTAAAAGAAGGTTCTACAGATTGGTTTTTGATGCTTCCATGTGTTGGAGTGGTAGGATTGTGCCCGCCACTCTGTACATGGTCACAGCTCAATGATGGCACCTATAGCATAGCTGATGTGGTACGTTTTCATTGGGTTATTGAAGATTTGAAAGCGATTAAAAGCACGCAAGAATAAGAAGGGGTGCACATGGCTAATGTAATTTCCTCATTTCTAGTCGGTATCGGGTTTGACTATGATCGAAAAGGAGCCGACGCCATAGGATCTGGCATTGACTCTATAAAATCAAAGGCTTTGCAGCTGGGTGCGGTTGTTGCTGGTGCGTTCGGAATAAAGGCGCTTACTGTTGATTTTGCCGACTCAAAGGCAATGCTTGGGCGGTTTGCGGATATTTTTGGCGTAACCGCTAACGATGTTCAAGCATTTGGCAGAGCTATGGAATCTGAGGGCGGAAGCCTAGAGTCTTTTATGGCTCAGCTTGAGGAAATTGAAAGAAGAAGGGCTAGGATTAGAATTGGTGATGTTGGCTGGTTTCCATCTGCTGGGAAGGCGTTTGTAAATCCTAACGATATTGCAAATGCAAAAGATGCAATTGAGGCGTTTAGGATACTTGCAAAAGCAATGCAGAGTGCAGATCAAAAGGGAAGGATTCTTATAGCTGAGGCATTTGGGCTGGATGAGCCTGCTATTGCGTTATTATCAAAAGGGGTGGGAAATTTAGATGCGGTTGTTGCAAAATATAAAGAAATACAACCTTTAAATAGAGATATGACAAACGCAGCGGCAGAGTTCAATCGCCAATGGGTGGAGATGAAGTCAAATATAGGCGGCGCAGCAGATGAGCTAAGCAATAGATTTTTGCCAGTTATAACAGACATAACAAAGTCTGTTAATTCGTGGTTTGATGTAAAAAGAGATAATGGCGGTGTTTTTAGGGTTTTATTTGACAAGGAATATAGGGATCAAATCTACAATCGCATGATTGAAGATAATAAAGAAATAAAAAGCGATCCTTATATTTTTGAGGATGGAGCACAGCAAGAAATAGACGACCCTGACATTATAAGATATTTAAATATTTCTAAGGATCCTTTGACTATCAGGGAAAATATAAGTGATTCTGTAAAAAGTGGAATAAGCTCAAAGGAAGAATTAAAGCAAATTCCTACAGCGCAAAAAATAGAAATATCATTGAATTTAGATGGCACCGTTCTTGATCGAAGGACTGTTGATGTTGTAAATGGTATAGCGCAAACTACCCTTGACGATCTTACTTCATCGGTGCTTTCGTAATGTCACTTTTAAATATATTTCAGCCAAAATCGCCAACACTTGGAACTATTGAATTTGATGCGGTACTAGAAGATACGTTAGAGGCGTCAGTAACACTAACCGGCTATCCGATAGAGCTTGGCGCGCGCGCATCCGACCATAGAATAATAAATCCTTTCAAGTGGTCGATTATTGGCGCAGTGAGCAACACCCCACTCAATTCTAGCTTGCTTGATTTTGTTGGAGGCGGTGCAAGTAATTTTTTCAATTCTGGTGTAGGTGCAGCAGCTGCTGGTTTATCTGCTGGATTCCTTGCTGGAAGTCAAGAAACTAGATCTAGTGCAGCGCTTGCAAGCCTAATTACATTGATGACAACTGGCGATCCATTTTCTATAGATGCTGGCGATATTCAGCTAAATAATATGGTCATCACTAGAATACGCAGAACTAAGAATCCAGAAAATGAAGGGGGTTTGATTTTTGAAGCTGACCTTCAGGAATACCCAATGTTAAAAACGGTATTGACAAAAAACCAGCCAGATTCTAGCCAGTTAAATCAAGATGACCCTGCTGCTTCGCAGGCAAGCGCTAAGAGAAACTTAGGCGAAAAGGTCATGATTGCCGCTCCTATTGGAGTGGCCGTTCTTGCGGGGGCTTTATTATGATGGTCATACCTTTAACTGGTGGCTTTGCCAATGCTCACCAAGTATTCACGATTCAGCTTGGCGAAAACTTCCTACAGTTTACATTAAATTACATAACTATAGCGGGAGAAGCGTGGAGTGTTGATATTGATCGCGAAGGCGTTCGATTAATATCAGGGGCTATGCTTGAGCCTAATGCTGTAATTACAGATAATTATAACGCAGGAATAGGAAAACTTATTTTTGTTGGCGATGATGTAACGCTTGATAATCTTGGTGTCAATAACTCATTGGTGTGGTCTGATGAGTAGTTATACGGATCGACGATGGGAAGTATTAATTGATGGCGTTGTGTTTATTGAAAGCACTGGAGGGCGTCAATTCAAATGCGTTTTTGAGGTTCTGCATGATTTTGGCGGATACACAAGCTATGCAGATATTGCAATTTACAACTTATCTGAAGCTACCGCAAACATAGCACTAAAGCGTGATCAAACGCTAACTTTACGTGCGGGTTATGCCGACTCTATAGATACAATTTTTATAGGTAAAATACGCAACGTACTGCGTGAAAGAGAAGAAGCTAGCACTATTACTAGGCTTGTTTGTCGCGGCGGCTCAATACCCGGTGAGCAGGGCATTGTTAACGCAACGCTTGGAAAAAATGCTGCCGTTTCTGATGTTATAAGGACGTGTGCAAATGCCATGGGCTATCCTGTAGTGATGGATGATAGTCAATTCGCAGATCAAGAGCCTTACGCATCTGGCTACATGATGAGCGGTGACGCTAGGGTATATTTGGATAGACTGGCAATTGCGCATAGCTTTAATTACATCATTGAAAATGAAAAAATGATAATAGTGCGCAGAGGAAAAGCAAGAAGTGGAAGCGTTCACGTTATATCACAGTTTACAGGAATGGAAGGGATACCAGAAATAACAGAGGTGGGGATTGATGTAGTAACGCGTATGAATCCAAAGATAAAAATTGGCGGCAAGTTTGTTCTTGAGTCAAAACTAGCCACTTTCAACTTTAGCAATTTGTATTTTGTTGATATTCCTGAATCAGCAGGTAAAGGCACCTATGATATTTTTAGGGTTGGATTCAGCGGTGATACATGGGGCGATGCGTGGTCAACAAAAATAACTGGCTATAGAGAGCAAACCCAATGATAACTCAGACAGAGCTAATAAAAAGCGCATTTGCCGAGCTAATGAAAAGCGTTGCTACATCTATACCCGGACACATATTGGCGTTTGATCCTGAAACTCAGCTAGCGCAGATTCAAGTTGGGGTAATACAAAGAAATAAGGGCGGGCAAGAATTTACGCCTTCACCAATAATTGAGGTTCCTGTTTATTTTTGTGGTGGCGTTAACTTTTCGATAGAGTATGAAATTAACCCCGGTGATGAGGGATTCATTCTATTTTCACAAAGATGTATAGATGGGTGGATGAATACCGGTGGAGTTGCTAAGAATCCAATTGATCGATTCCATGATTTGAGCGATGCCGCATTTTTTCCGGGCTTTAGATCGCAGCCTAAAGTATTGCCATCATTTGAAAACAATGGAATACGATTAAGGAATGATGATGGATCTCACTATGTTTGGCTTAAAAGTGACGGAACTATTGAGTGTTTAAATAGCGGCGGCAATATCACAATGGTACCCGATGGCACTGTTAATATTAACGGGGCAATAATTACTCCGGCGGGGGCAATATCATCACCCGTGAGCGTGACCGCGCCGACTGTATCTGGTACATCTTCGCTTCTTGCTGCTGGTGATGAGGTTGTCGGCCACAAACATGATAAAGGAACTTATAAAGACGCGGAAAATAGACCTTTACTGAGCGGAGAAAGCGGGGCACTATAATGACAGTAAGAGCAATCGATGAAAGCGGCGATATTGTTACCAGCGGGGAGCAATTTATAACAGGTGCTGATGAAATTGCGCAGACAGTTAAAACCCGTCTTAGGCTATTCCTTGGTGAGTATTTCCGCGATATAAACGAGGGTGTACCGTGGTGGGAATCAATCCTCGGGAAAGATGGTACTCTATCCAGCAAAGAGTCCATTTTAAAAATAAAAATCTCACAGACACCGGGCGTTATTCGGCTAGTTTCATTTACCACTGATTTCAATATCACTACGCGTGAATATTCTGTTATAGCTGGTATACTGACCGCATTTGGTGAAATTGAAGTGGTGGCATCTAATGGCTGAACTGACTAACACAGGTTATTCGATCAAACCACAAAATGAATGGTTTGAGGAAGAAACGCAGCTTTATTTAGATATTGATCCAAATTGGAATCTCGACCCATCCACTCCGGATGGTTTAAAGATTGCGTCTGATGCAGAAATATTCGCAAACCTAGATGAGCTAGGCCAGCGCGCATACAATTCAAAAGACCCTAATAAAGCAAAAGATGTAGACCTAGATATAGTATGCTCATTGACAGGCACAAAGCGCAGTATGGGCACACCAAGCAATGTTGCGTTAACACTTGGCGGTGTAGCGGGAACTGTGATACTTGCAGGCAAATTAGTCCAATCATCACCAAATGGTGCGACATGGGCTATTGATAATAGCGTCACTATTGGAGGTGACGGAACTGTATCGGCCACTGCTACATGCACAGTTAATGGAGCAACTCAGGCCAACATAGGCACCATAACCAGAATAGTTAACACCGTGGGTGGGTGGCAAACAGTTACTAACCCAAGCGTTGCGACCCCGGGAACAAGTAAACAAAGCGATTCATCATTGCGCCTTGAGCGCGCAAAGTCAGTATCTCGCCCCGGCAATAATCAAGTCGATAATATGCTGGGGGAAATTTTTTCCGTAGCGGGTGTTCGTCGTGCTGTCGTACTTGAAAACGATACAGATACGGATGACTTCTACGGCAATGGACTTCCAGCCAATAGTATTGCCCCTATTGTTGATGGCGGTGATGATGACGATATAGCGCTCGCAATTTTCAGAAAGAAAAACCCCGGTGTAATGTTGCACGCAGCTGGAACGCCTGTACTCGTTGAAGATGTTTATGACCTATATCCGTCAAACACTAAAGACATAACATTCAGTCGTCCTGACTATGTCGATATGATTGTTGTGGTAGAAATACAAAACGATGGATCATTGCCGGGCGATGCCGCTGATAGAATTGAGCAGGCAATACTAAAATACTCTGCCGGTGATCTTGTGGCCGCCGAGTGTGGATTTAATGTTCTCGGTTTTGATATTGGCGAAGATGTACCAATCTCTCGAATTTACACACCAATTAATCAGGTAATAGGCCAGTTTGGCAATTCATACGTGACAACATTAACTGTTAACGGAAGCTCTAGCGGGCAGGTTGCAATTAATTTTAACGAGCTGTCCCGCTGGACTGAAGCAAATATATCGGTGACGATAAATGCCTAATCGCATTTATGCGCAATACCGCGACAAGCCAAAGGCAAAGGCGTGGTATGGGATATTGCCATCTCTTTCTGCTGAAATTGAAGCGGCCTATGAGTCTGTGCGAAAATCGTATGATATTGATAATAGTTCGGGTCAAGCGCTTGATGTAATTGGTAGGATTGTTGTTATTGATCGCGGGTTTGAATCATTTGTATTTTTTGAGCCAGATACTGTATTCGGATCTTCATTTAGTGAGTCGCAATTTGGCGGATTAGGCGCTCAATTTAATTCTACTGGCGAGGTTTTGAGCCAAGAGGTAAGCGATGCTATTTTCAAACTTTTGATAAAGGCAAAAATAGCAAAAAACAATAATGAAGCCACACTAGATGGAATTGTTTCGGCTATTTCGTTTATAACTGATGTATCAAGCGTAAGAGTAATAGATCACGAAGATATGACGTTTAGCGTATCATTTGGATCTGAGTTGAATAGCGCAGAAAGATTGGTGTTTGATTTGTTCGACATCTTGCCAAGGCCGCAGGGTGTTAAATTTATAGGGTACACTGAAGAAACCGCCATAACGCAATTCGGTGGTCAATTTGAATGGGGCGATAGTCGTGCAACTTTTGGGCAATATTTTGGAGTTTAAATATGATTAATCTTTTTGCTAAATTCGCGCCAAGAATCAATCCGGTGACAAGTGAATATCCTAACGGATCGATAAAAAACGAATCTGTACCCGGGGCAAACGATGGAACCCCACTGAGCGCAGATTGGGGTAATGATTATGCTGGATTCGATGCCGCCCTGCTTGCTGCTGCTGGAATCACCCCAAGCGGCGACCCTGATACTGCATTGGACTCTCAACGGCTAGAGGCGCTTAATTATTTGTATGACAAAAGAGTGCCATTTTTTGCAGATTTGGGCACCTATATAGCTAGTGTGGGGGATGTTGTTCAAATTACTGGCGTCACCGTATCAGGTGAAGGCGGTGGTCAATACGTCGCTAAATCTGGATCAGTTTCTACTGTATCACCAAACCAAATAAACAGCGGCACAGCAGGGGTATACTTTTCCCGCATAGATAGCAACTCGGATAAGGTTACATATGACGGCAGTAGCACAACCTTACAGCTAGCGCTTGCTGATATTGTTGCGGATATTAATGCCGCTGAAGATGCGACCACAGCACTAGATTCAGAATACACAGTAACAAAAAACCGTCTGCGATCTGGTAGATTTACTGCCCCCGCTGGCCTTGGATGGAACCCTCCTCTATCTGTTTTCTCAACTTCTATGGGTGAGATACGCACTGATTTTGACAACTCAAAATACCGGTACGTAAACAATCGCGCATTTTGCTGGGTTGATCCTACGCGCCCTGACAATAGCGGCGACGGCCAAACACTCGCGACCGCAAAACGTGACCTTCTCCCACTTTTGGGTAGCAGCACAACCTATGACACCATCTATATTGCTCCCAATGCAATCATTAGTAGAGATGCGGTAAGTGGCTGGGGTGGCGCGTTAACTGCCAGCAAGAACATTATTTGCGTTGGCGGTCGAGCAAAAATCACTCGCAGATTCGAGCCTGCATCGTGGACTAGTTTGGGCGGTGGTGAATATAGCTGCACAAGAAGCGGCGTAAAATTCTGCTGGGACGCCACTCAGTACGATGAATTTGGCGATTACGTAATGATGACAAAACACGCAACTACTGGCGCACTAACCGCAGCAGCTAGCGGTTGGTGGACTGATGGCACAGAGCTAAGAGTTAAGCGCGCAGATTTGGCGCAACCGACACTTGCAAGCACAGCAATTTTTCTGCAAGAAGGCACCGGCAACGGATCAGCAATCATTAATGGAAATGTGACCTTTTACACAGAGAACATCGACTACGAAGGCGGTTATTCGCCCCTCTATGCTAAAGCAACTGCAAGCGGTCAAAACCTTAACGTACACGCAAAAAACTGCACGTTTAAATACTCCTACTTGCAGGACGGTGTGACGGTAATTAATTCGCGATTAACAACGATGCAAGATTGCAGAGCCGCACGAAACGTCAAAGACGGGTTTAACTACCACGCCGACTTATACGTCGAGCAATGCTATTTTATTGAGGCAGACTGTTCAGCGGCACGCAATGGTATCGATCAAGAGATTGATCCCCTAGAGAATAACCGCAACGCTTCGACAGCTCACGACACTGTAACAGGCGTTCGAGTTAACACAGTTGGACACGATACGCATGGGCCGATTATCGCCGATGTTGACGGTGCGCTAACTTGGAATATTGGTTGCACTGCGCACAACTCACAGGGCGAGGCAGAAGATCAGCAATGCAATTACATTGTGACTACAGGCGCTAAAATGTGGCTTGATCGGTGCTCTGGTCATTCATCACCTGAAGGTGTTGTGGTTGGGTCATCTTCTTTCATCTATACAAGAAACTGTGAGCTTGAGGGTGAAAATACAATAGTTGGCACATTCACAAGTTACTAGGATATAGAGGTCCCGATAGATGCGCGGTGATGTAAATGACGTATGGAAGGTGATAGGGGAGTAATAATGCAGCCAGTTAGCCGAGATGAGTTTGACAAAGCACTCAATTCTGTTCGTGAAAAAATAAGCGGGCTTAATGAGACAGCAATAGAAATCTCAACGGAAAATAAAAACCTGTCTAGGCGTGTTGAGAAGATTGAGAATGAGCATGACAATATATGTCAGCAGCTCGTTGCGACTGAGCGCGATATGAGAAAAGAGTTTAGAGATGGCCTTGATTTAATTCGCAAAGAGCACTCAAGTTCTCATAATGAAGTGATGCGCGCTATCAACGGGCTAATAAATGATAAGGCGCGTAGAGAGGGAGCTGAGGGTGCGGCTATAGGCATAGCCAAGCATGCCCCCAAAATACTGTGGGCTGTATTTACGGCAGGAATGATAACTGTAACTTATATTACGGCAAAAGGCGGCAATCCATGAGATTAATCGAAGGCTGGCAAAAGGCTCACAAATTCTGGTCTGTCCGCCTTGGAGTTATCGGCACCGCGCTCACTGCCCTATTTCTCGCAGCACCAGAGGCAGCGCTTCACGCATGGGCGTTAATGCCGGAGGATGTTAAGGCCATGCTGCCGCCTGAAATTATCAAGTTCATGGGTATTTTTATTCTTGGTTCATCGTTCGTCGCCCGCATCGTTAAGCAGCCAAAACTTGAGAAAAAAGAAGATGAATAACGCCATAAAGATGATAAGAAACAAAGAAATTGATCTTGATGGCATCCATCCTGCTGCACTTGTTGCATTTATAAAGGTTGAATCTGGCGGGCGCGGGTTTTCTGATGACAACAAATTAATCATACAGTTTGAGCCAAGATGGTTTTCCAAGAAAGAACCTTATGCCCCAACCGGCAAGTGGTCGCTAAACGGTATTGAAAAACAATCTCAAGAGTGGATTGCATTTAATGATGCCTGCCAAATTAGCAGAGAATCAGCAATAGAATCGACAAGTTTAGGGCTTCCCCAAATAATGGGATTCCACTGGAAAAGACTTGGATATGCATCCGCATTTGGGATGTGGGACGATTTTAATGCCGGCGAAAAAAATCAGCTAATTGCTTTAGTTAACTTTATTAAAACCGACAAGCGATTATTTAATGCAATAAAAACTTTAGACTGGCATACAGTTGCAATGATTTATAATGGCGCTGGATATGCAGCCCTAGCGCATAAAATTGGGCGCGAGCCATATAACGTATCAATGTCAAAAGCGTACCGCGCTGAGCTTGCTAATGAGGGCATATACTAATGGCAATAACTATCCCAAACATTGGGCTATATTTAAATCCTGTTAATGGATTATTGGATAGCTCCTACGATCCCAACCAAACTTCGTATAGCCATGGTGATACTTTTATATTTACCGACGCTGCACTTGGAAGCAAAACAGTTGCGCAACGCGGCTTCTTAGGTGGCGCTGGTGGATATATTGAATCCCTTGCAAATGGCGCTAGCACTACTAACGATAGCACATGGGAGTTTTTCTATTCAGGTGCTGGAGAGGCTTGGACGGGCGCTACTGATGGTGTGCGTGGAAAAGTATTAAACAATGACTATACCGGCCAGATAGATGCAATAATTAGCGTAAATTGCGCTTCGCCTGTTGCTCAAAATACCGAGGTTTTTTGGTGTTACCAAATATTACCAGAAGTAAGAGATTCAAATGGTGACTACGTTCCAAACAACAACGCAAAACAATGGAAATTGTGGAGAGGTCTTCAATCAAATAAAACTATTACAGATTCTAACGATAACAGCAGGGTACAACAATTTACATCAATTCAATATGGCGGCGCAGGTCTACAGACTCGCATTGAAAACGCAGCAGGAACAACGCTTGCAACCATTACAGGTGCAACAACCACAGTGTTAACAGCCTCAGCCGCGAACATGACGCCAAACGTATATAAGGATTTTTTGGTCGATATAAGAAAAACGTCAGACGGTTCACACCAGTACGAGCGCTGCATATCAAACACAGCCACAACAATCACACTTGCAAATGCGATCACACTACCTTCAATTGGAGATACATTCTCAGTAGGTCAAGACGCATCACAAAAGTATGGCGACTCAACCAACCTTCCCCTTCTAAATACTGACTGGATATTTGTAGAAGGTTTAACAAATACAGGTACACAAGGACAAACCGATGGGAGTTTTTCAGCTAGCACGTCCCAAAATGGGAACTTTGCAAAAATACAGCATACTGGCGTACCAATTTATGGCAGTGCGACTCGCGGCAATTATATCCCGCTTTGCCAAGGGTGGATCGGAAATTCTACGCCTATTTCTGTCGCACAACGTAACGCTAAAGTGGCAGATGTATTCTTCCAGATAGGCAGCTCTAAACGCGTTTATATTGTAGATAACCTAAATCTAGCGATTGCAACAGTTAAAGAAATTCAATGGGATCAATCGTGGTCTAGCGGCACTGTGCCTGTAACAATAAACAATCCGACTGGGCTGGCTGGAAATTATTACCTTGTAGGTGTAGATGGATTAGATACAGTAATAGCAAGCACTCCAATTACATTAAGCGGTAATTAAAATGGCAACAACTGTATACAACTTAAATGGCTATCCTAACGGTACTGATATTGGATCAGTAACAGGAATTACTCGAGCTTTCGGATCGGCAGGCGAGCTAGTTGTGAATGCTGATGGTCAAATGGATGTAACTACCGGAAATCAAACGCTAGCAACCATGAATGCAGGTGCGGCCACTCATGAAATTCACACTAAGCTAGGTAGTGGCGGTGGCGCAACCAGTAACATGTTATGCGCTGTTCGTGTAACAGACGTTAATAATATGTATTGCTCTCGATATACCGGCGGAAACGCTGAATTGTGGCAGAGAGTAGGCGGCACATTTACAAACCTTGGAACAGTCGCAGCAAGTTTTTCTGCTGGCGATTCGATGGGATTGAAGTGGGACGACGCCACTGGGAAATTAACTGTATATAAAAATGGCGTAGCTATAACTGGGCTAATTGATATAACCCCAAGCAACTCATTATCTGCATCTAATACTGTGGGTTTTCACGGTAGATCGCAAGGAGCAACCGATCTTGTAACAGAATTTACAGTTACAGGTGCAGCAGCTCAAACGATCACCGACATCAACGGCGGCGAACCAATTGTCTACGGCTCTACTGGTAACATTGCGACAATAACAGGATACACTCTAGCGCCAAACGTGTGCACTGTTGACGGAATAACACAGACAATAACTGCGGCAACCACATCAAGCGCAACATTTAACTTAGCTGGGTTTGTTGATGGTGAAACTCGCAGCGACCCTACAGCAAATCAAGACGTTGTATTAACTCGCGGGTCTGAAACTGCAACATTATCGCATCCTGTGGCGCTCCCTACAGGCTGGGACACGGAGACAGTAGCGAGTGCAGT
>JACCDR012491970.1_pt1 | contig 46159 bp, 82 predicted proteins | sample 7446431 | NCBI WGS metagenome assembly JACCDR01 (sample SAMN15323443, study PRJNA562643) | freshwater metagenome | isolation source: river surface water | place: USA:Blue River Watershed | collected 2017-08-17 | reverse complement strand
TTGTAATTCTTTGACTTCTATATCAAATCTTCCTAAGATTTTAAAGTACGATTTATCTTTCACAGGATGTACTTCTTTAAAATCACTTCCGAATCTTCCTAAAACTATAGGTAGAGATTTATCTTTTTGGGAGTGCGAATCTTTAACTTCTATTGGAAAAATGCCTTCGGTTGTAAACAGAAATATATGGGTAGCAGACTGTCCTTTCTTTAAAGGGATGACCGAAAAACAAATAAGAGAAAAATACGATATTCTTTTAAAATAGAAACGTAACTTAGGTTTATTAATTCTATTGCCTTAATCAGGTATGAAAGTTATTTCCGGAATAGGAAATTTACACCCTCTTCTCACTTCGTTACAGAATTGGAGTAAAAATAAAACGAAAGGTATGTTACTTAAACTAAGTCTTTCGTAAGGGGGCAAATCGTCTATTATATAAGGTAATATTCTTTTTATAGATGGTAGAATATCTATTACTGCTTTTTTGCTTATTCCTAATTCGTTTATGTTTAAATCACGTTCTACGGAAGTATCAATGTTCAGAACATCTTTAACGTTAAGATAATCTGTCAATGGAAAAAGCAACGTACTACCTTCTAACAATATCTTGCCGTTTTTTATATCTTCTATGTTAAAATTAGACAAGTTGCTAATTGCAGCAGGTGCGTTAGGAGACATGTTCATATCTCTCAATATTTTTTCCATACTGTCTTTTGTATTTTTACCTCTGAGTAAAGAACATATATAATTAGGATTAGGTATAGGGTTAAGATTAGTAATGTCATTTTTTAATTTTTTCCAAGAATCTTTGATACCTTCAATGTCAAAAATATCAGAAAAGCTATCGAAAGAGCTTATTCTTTCTTTGAGTTTGCATAAATCTATACTATTTATATAAAGAGAACTTTTAACATTGGGATCGTTAGTGTTCCATCCGTCTACGCTATATCCTAACGTGTTGTTTATAGTATTTAAGAAATTCGTACCTATGTCTAATATCACACTGTTCGGATTCTTCTTTACCAATTTTATAGGTTTTTTGTAATCTATGGTTATTAGAGACATTGCTCTTTCTTTTATTGGTCCCAAAGGAACATTTCCAAGATTAAGAACTATTACCATAGGGTAAGGTATTATTCCTGTTTGTACAATACATGGTACTATAATAGCTTCAGGAAATTCTATATCCAATAAAGGTAAAGTCTCTAATAGATTTTTATTGATTTTTAAGTTCTTTGGTATTTTAAAAACGTCTATATTCAAAGAAGCGAAAATTCTACGTGTAGCATCGTCTATGTAATTCTGTATGGTAGTTTCAACTTCTACCATATTCATAATTATAGAGTTTATTCCTTCTAATACCGAAGATAATTCTAAATTTGAATTTCCAAAAGAAGGGATATATTCGTTTATGTTAAACGAAGGTATTTCCGGAAAAGGAAAAGTGGGGATACTATTTAAAGATAAAGTATCGCTGAATTTTCCAAATTCATTTATTAATTTATCTATTTCAGAATTAACTCCTGTTTTCAGACCGACTTTAGAAAAGTTAGAACCTGTACATTTATCAATATTAGAAACTATCGTTTCTATAGTTGAGAATATAGAATTTAGATTGTTTATTATACCGTCTATTCCGGGAACACTTAAGTTTTTTTTAAGTTCGTCCACATTTCTTTGTAAATCGTTAAGTTCTTTGGAAACGTAACCGTAGTATTTAGAAGATATGGATTGTATTTTTCTTTTTATTTCTTCCTGTTCAGTTATAGCTATTTCTTTACCTTCGTTAATTTTACTTTGTAATTCAGATACGTAAGAATAGAGTTCGTTATTCACTTCTAATTTCCTTGAAGATATATTAGAAAGTATAGAAGTCAAAGGATTTCTTACATTTAATACGTTCATATAAGAAGATAACGCAGACTCAGGAAGATTGAAAATGTCTTCTGCCGTACTGTAAAATTTAGAATATTCTTTGTATATAAAATCTAAATTTATTATATCGGTTATCTTACTTCCTATCTCTTCTCTTAAGCTATTCAAAGGATTGGTTACCCTTTGTACCGTAAGAGGTAATATCAAAGGAGGTATAGGTATTCTATACATTAAATCTGCCGAAAAAGGAGTAGGTATAATCAAACCTATCGGATAAAAAAGAAATCTTGGGATACCGTCGTCGTCTAAAACGATAGAACCTTTAGGGTATTCGAATTCCAAAGAGGGGTAGTTATTATAACCTAATCTTATATCATTACTGTTTGTAAACAAAGGGATCGGAAGCAAAGATAACGTAGAAGCTAATCTACAAAACCTTCTCCACCATTTTATATTTGTCATGTTTGGTTTTTCGCTAAGACCTTTAAAATTAGGATTTTCAAAATCTTTAGGGTCTTCTTCTACATCTTCTTCTAAGTCAAAACAGTCTAATTCTTTTAATTTTTCGTTAAGGTTATTTTGAAAGTTTTCAATGTAGGATTTTAAAGAATCTCTTTCCGATTTAATATCCTCATAGTCTTTATTGTATCCGTCGTATATTTTCTTATGTTCGTCTCTTAAAATTTTTAAAAGGTCTTTTAATTTTGGAGTATATACATCTCCCAATTTTAAAAGCTCCGTTAGCATATAACCTGAATTAGATTTTAAAGTTTTTTCATAACTTTCTAATTTGTTTTTGAGGTAATCTTTTTTTTCTTTTTCTATAATGTCTTGTAGTTTTATAATCTCTTCTGATTTATTATCTTTTACTTTTTCTTTTATTATTTCCGAATACTTTTTTTCGATATCGTAATAATAACCCTCTTTGGGCGAATCGTTTATTTCTATAGTGAATAAACTAAACTCGAAAGGTAGTTTAGTCTTAGATTCTACGAAAGATATTTCTTTAGAAAATTCAGAGATTGAAATTTTAGGATCTTTGTATTTTACAGAAAGTGATTTGTTATTTTTTTTAGTTATAGCTTCGTAATATATTTGGTACATCGTATAAGGTAAGTAAGAAAAATCTTTCTTCCTTTCATGTTCTCTATATTTGTTGTTTATTTCGTTATATTTCTTTATGTTGGTTTGTAACTTTTCACTTTCTTCGAATATAGTTTCGTTACATTTCGACTGCTTCTCAGTAAGAAAACTATTCAGTTCTTTTAGAATATCCTTCGGATCAGTATCTTCTATATCGTAATCATCTTCATCTGATTCTGAAATCTCAGGTTCTAATTTTCCAAAATTAGAAGAAGGTAATACTCCTTCGGGCATCTCGGTCGGAGTTTCTTCTTCGCAAAAATCTTCTATCTCTTTTTTAAGTTCTTCTTTACTATATTTGTTATCTTTCTTGTTTATTTTTTCAAAATCTATGTTTTTCACACAGTTTTGTATTTCTTCTAATGCTTTTTTATATTCTTCGACATCGAAAGTTTTTAAATTTTCGTTTGACTTTCGTTCTTTTTTTGTTTCAGTATCACATGGCGGTTCTGTCGCTATTATTTTTTTTATTTCTGAATCTTTTATAGGTTCGTCGATTTTCGAAGAACTTTCGACTATCTCTTTAAAATCTTCGATTTTGAATACTGGAATATTTTCAGATTCTTTTGGGAAGTTTTTTTCATATTCGTTTATATCGTTTTCGATTTTGGAATATGCCACAGGATTAGTTTTTTTAAATTCTTCAAGAATTTCTTCCTCAGAAGGTGTAAAAACATCACAGTCCACAAACTTAGACTTCTTTTCTATTATACTTTTTAATGTTAGTATATAAGGTTGGTATTCGTTATATAAAGACTGTGATTCTTTTACGAAATTTAATATTTTTGAGAAAAATTCCAAATTTAGATTTTTATGTATATATTTTTGGAAAAGTCTTTTATATTTCCTATTTTTGTAAAAGTCTAAAAGAAAATATTTAGAAATGGCATACTTAAAGAATAAACACTTGGCAAACATAAAGAAGTGGAAACTTGACCTTTCTAAACTCAAAGGCGGTGTTTATTATGGGGATATAGAAGCACCGGAAGATATAAAAGAATTTAGAGGTTTTAAAGAAACCTTTGGATTTGAAATAAAAGAAGTAAGGCGGGGATTGCATTTCGACGAATGTACTTCTCTAACTTCGGTATCAAATCTTCCTGAATGGGTAAGTGGAATTTTATCTTTCTACGGGTGTACATCTTTAACTTCTATTTTAAAAATGCCTTCGGTAGTCAAAGATAATATTTTCAAGAAAGGATGTCCATTTTTTGAAAACCTTACAGAATACCAAATAAGGAAAAAATATGGCATACTTAAAGAATAAACATTTGGCTAACTTAAAGAAGTGGAACTTAGACATCTCTAAATATAAAGATGGTGTTTATGACGGTGATTTAAGTGTTCCGAACGATATAAAAGAATTTAAAGGATTCGAAAAACTCTTTGGGTTCGAAATAAAAGAAATGACGGGATATTTAACTTTCTATTACTGTACTTCTTTAACTTCGGTTTCAAATTTTCCTGAAAAGATAGGCAATTCTTTAATGTTCTACGAATGTACTTCATTAACTTCGGTATCGAATCTTCCTCGGTATGTTGGTTGGGATTTATCTTTTTGGGGATGTGTTTCTTTAACTTCGGTTTCAAAAATGCCTTCGGTAGTCGAAATAAATATTTATACTACCAAATGTCCATTCTTTGAAAACCTTACAGAAGACCAAATAAGGAAAAAACATGGCATACTTAAAGAATAAACATTTAGCTAACTTAAAGAAGTGGAACTTAGACATCTCTAAATATAAAGATGGTGTTTATGACGGTGATTTAAGTGTTCCGAACGATATAAAAGAATTTAAAGGATTCGAAGAACTCTTTGGATTTGAAATAAAAGAAGTAAAAGGAAATTTATATTTTAACGAATGTGAATCTTTAACTGCGGTTTCAAATCTTCCTGAAAACGTAGGAGGATTTTTATCTTTCTTCGAATGTACTTCTTTAACTTCCGTATCAAATTTTCCTAAAAAGATAGGCAGTTCTTTAAGGTTCTACGAATGTACTTCTTTAACTTCCGTATCGAATCTTCCTGAATACTTAGGCAGAAATTTATATTTTAGCGGATGTACTTCTTTAACTTCGATCCTTAATCTTCCTGAAAAAGTAGAAGGATTTTTATCTTTAGACGGTTGTAAATCTTTAACTTCTATTGAAAAAATGCCTTCGGCAGTTAGAGGTGATATTTACACGAGAGACTGTCCATTTTTTGAAAACCTTACAGAAGACCAAATAAGAGAAAAACATGGCATACTTAAAGAATAAACACTTAGCAAACATAAAGAAGTGGAAAATTGACCTTTCTAAACTAAAAGATGGGGTTTACGAAGGTTATATAGAATCTCCTACCGATATAAAAGAATTTAAAGGATTTGAAGAACTCTTTGGATTCGAAATAAAAGAAGTAAGGTGGGGATTGTATTTCAATAAATGTACTTCTTTAACTTCTATTTCTAACCTTCCTGAAAAGATAGGAACGACTTTATCTTTTAAAGACTGTACATCTTTAACTTCTTTTCCTGACCTTCCTGAATACGTAGGATTGAGTTTAAGTTTCGAATATTGTACTTCTTTAAATTTTATTTCCAAAATGCCTTCAGTAGTTAAAGGAAATATTTATATTGACAGTTGTCCATTCTTCGAAGGTATGAAAGAGGAAGAAATAAGAGAAAAGTATGGAATAAAGACAGACTAAATTCGACGTTGTGAGAAAAAGATACGGAGTAGATATTAAACAAACAAAAGAAATTTAAAAAAGGATAAGAAAATGTATACTTTTAAATACGAAGTAGATATAAATTTATATAGGTATATCGCCAAAGCGTTGTTTGAAAAATATCATAGTTATACAAAACAAAGGCTTAGATTCATATCTAAAATATGTTTAGTTTTCTCTATAAAAGAAAAAAACCATATAATGTTCGAAGAAATATTTCCTCACGTTGATAGCTTATTCGAACCAAATTACAGCGAAATTATGGCTTTTACTGTAGTGGACGAAGATTACTTATCAGAATTGAATATAGAAGTAGTCGATAAGGTTTTAGAAATTTTCAAAGACGAAAAAGATTTAACGGAATACGAAAAAGAAATGGATAGATTCCTCTACCATGAATCTGAGAATTTACAAGACGATATAGTTAAAATTTTACTTTATACCACTGAGGAAAATATAATAACCGATAAAATTGGGAAACTACTCATTTCTGAAGTAGGATCTAAACTTTTTTCAATATACTTCGAAAATTTTTATTTTTTGGTAGATTAGATTATTTTGACTATATTTGTAAAGTTAATCAAAACTAAAAGGAAAAAGAATGGAAAAACTTAACCCCAAAGTAATCGAAAGATTGAATTTAACCAACAAACTTAAAGAATCAGAAGGTTTCTTTTTACAGATTTTTGGAAAAGTATGCGATAACATATCTAAAGAAATAGATGGGTATATAATCGAATCTTATGAAACATTTAACATTAAAGAATATTTCATAAACGTAACTGAACACACTTTAAATATTCTTGAAGATTATCCGAAATATAAAGCACAGTCTTATGAAATAACAAAGTTAGTTTATGATAAAATATTTCTATATATTAGAAAGAATTATGGTATACAATCTTTCTGTGCTGACATCAATGGAGAAAAATACACACATAGGATTATGTTAAAATGGGATTTATTCTAACTTAACGTAGTATTGAAAATTTTAAAAATTAGGAGAATTTCAAATGAAAAGAAAAAATAGTTTTGACTTCAGTAAGCACGAATTAAAAGTTACGAGAAACGATGACGTTTTGATACACGAATTCAAAAGACCTGACAGTATAGTAGGAAAACTCGTTTTTATAAACACGAGAGGTGTTATGGCAGTTACAGGAGACTTTGGTAATTGGATTTTCTGTAGAGAATTTCACCCTTCCGGAGATAAAGACAGTGGAGTAAGTAGAGGATATTGGGACGAAAAGTTAGAAATTTATTCTTGTCAAAAATCTAAAATTTATAGTTCGGATCAAACTTTAAAAGATATTAAAGAATTCGTAAAGGACTTTAAAAAAAATTACGATAGAAAGATGAACGAAGAGGAAAAAGAATGGGTAGAAGAACTCATAAATAACGTAGACGATGAATTTTATTATACTTATATAGCTTATAGGGATTATCCGAATACTATCAGTTATGAAGATGTTCCTTATGGTAAAGAGAGACCATCTCATTTAGATTGCGTATACGATGGTTTCGACGCAATGTGTGAGTATATAAGAAAAAACCAAAATAAAAGAAAAACAGCAAACGAAAAACTTACTGAAAATCGTTTAGTTTGTAATCTCAGAAACATGGTTACTGAATTTGAAAACGAAACTTTGACTGAGGAAGGTATTTATGATTATTTCGCAAATTTTTTAATATCCAGTGGCGTTGATTCGAGAATAGTCGTAGATGCCTTAGAAAATTTCGGAGATTTAGGAAAGGAAACTGCCACGTCTATTAAAGTGAAAGAAGGTTGGTAAAGGAGAAATGCGATCATTTAGAAACCAAATTGATGATAGTAAGATTATGATGGAACAAAAAGAAGTAACGATTCAAGATTTAGAAATTAAAGAATTAAAATCAGAAATTAAGCTAATTGAAAGAATATTGTTTTCGATTGTCTTTTTAGTTGCAGTTTCAACTATAATTGTAAATTTTGATTTAATTAATTCAAAACTTGCGGTTAATATTTTAAACGTTCAAACAGGTTTAATTCTTATATCAAAGTTTTTTAGTTCAATTAAATCTAAAAAAAGTAGAATTCATTAGGAATTTTCAAATAATTTTAGTAAATTGTAATTAACACTCAAACAAAAAAAAAAAGAAATGAAAGCATCTAAAGAGTTAGCTGATGATATACTTAATAGCTTAAGAACAAATCCAAATCATTGGGAGATAACTGGTTTCGATCCAAGTTTAACCTTAACTCACGATATTAGCGGTATTAGGTTAAGTTGGATGAACACATTTCCATTTTATTATGTTACAATGTATATTGGTATATCCCAACCAATAGAATTTAATTTATGGGATAGAATTAAAATACATCGTCAAATAGCCGAGATTTATTTAAAATCTCAAGAAGAAAAGATATCTATTGCACATAGTAAACTTGAATCTAATAGAAATTCTAAACAAAAAGAAAAGTAATGACTAAAAATCGTAAAGAATTAAAAAAAGAATTAGATAAATTAAAAACTTTTAGATCGCATCTACCAAGATTAATAGATTGTAGTGAAGTTCATGGTGATAATTTCTATTCGAAGTCAGATATTTTAACCATAGATCTTGAAATTGAAACGTTAGAATTTAAACTTAAAGATATTGATAGTGAATTAGAACGAATAAAAACGATAATGACTCTTGCACTTAATAAGATGTTAAAAGGTGAAACTTTAAAACTTTCTGAAATTGGTAAAACTGAATTAAAAAAATGTGATATTGATGGAAAAATTGGAACTTGGAGAATACATTCTATAAATTGCAACGATACTTTGGACATTATATCAAACAACCAAACATTTCAAAGAAACATACCACTAAACTATTTTAAATGGAGTAAATAAAATGATTAATTTTACCTGCTTCATAGGACTTCACAAATTTGAACCTATCGGTGTCCAATACGGACCACATAATACGGTGTATGGTTTGAGTCAAACTCGTGCTGCAAGAATGATAGAGATATGTAAAAAATGCAAACAAATAAACAAAATAGAATTTGATATTTCTTCGAATGTTAAAAATGACGAGACAATAGAATGGTCTCCTCCAATTCAAAAATTAATAAAAAGATTTAATGGAACAACAATCCTTAATGAGGCAGGTTAATGGAAATTATAATTAATATAGGTAAAGATTTTTCTAAATCTCCTGGTGGAAGATATGAGAAATTTGGTAGCAGAGACAGTGGTGAAGAGTTTAAAGAAAATTATTTCATTCCTTCAATGTTAAAAATTCTTCAAGAAAACCAAATTAATCCAAATTCTAAATCTAAACTGATAATAGAACTTGACGATATTTTTGAATCAAGAGCATATACTCCAGATTTTCTTGACGAAGCTTTCTGTGTAAGTATTAAATCTATTATCAACGAAACTAACTTTACCTTCAATGATATAAAAAATACATTAGAATTTAAGTCTGAAAGATTCAAACATCGTGTTGATAAAATTTGGAAAGACCTAAATAATGAATTTAACAAACCAAAGAAAGTACCTGTTCTTACTGAAGAAGAAATTATACATATACAGATTGCTTTGGGATATTTTGCATCTTCAGAGCAACCAATCGTTTTGGGATTTTTTGCCGGTTCAGAAATACGAAAAAAATCTTTTGAGTTTTATAAAGAGTTAGCAGATAAAATTTCAGAATTTACAGAATAAATAACGATAAATGAAAACAATAAAATTTCCAAAAATAGACCAAGAAGAATTTGATTTCTATAAAGAACAGAGAACAAAATCAAAAGCTGTTATTCAAGAATATCTAATACTAATTTTAGGAATAGCATTTTATTACCTAATATCATTTGATAGAGAAGCAATATTAAATTCACTAATTGCTTTAGCATCAATTAGAATGGCTGTAAATATTAGTACCCTCTATTTTTACAGAGAAAGAAATAAGAAACACTATCCAGAAATTTAAAAGAAAAACAGGTTATATGAAACAAAACTTAAAAATATTTCTATCAAATTTTGAAATTGGATTAAGATTATTACTTGATAGAATCTTTGTTTATGTTCTAAAGAAAATAGATAAATTTCTATTAATAGTTAAAACAAGTAAGAAAGGTTAATTTATGTCTTCTTTTCACGAGAAATACGATACGAAATTAGTTATGACTCGTCATAGACTTGCTTGGGGTAAAATTTATCTAAACAAAACTTTCAACTATATAGATGAAAGAGGAGTTACGATGGTGGGTTATGATCAGAAGACTTATTCAGTTCCGGAATACTCTAATATAATGGAACTAATACATCGAGAACTTAAAAATAGAAATCTACAAAAATGGAATTAACAAAAGATGATTCAGAAATTTAAAGAAATACTATCTAACTTATCTAATAGAAAACCAATAAAGACATTTCAATTAGGTTTTATCGTAGAAAGTGAGCGTTATGTTTGGATATGTTACGGAAGAAGAAATGAACCAAAAATTCTATCTGCTCAACTAAATGATGACGGTTCGAAAATAATTTATAACACATATAAAACTATTGAATACGCATCAATAATTTTAAAACAATTAAACCCAATGATTACACCGGAAGAAATTTCAAACGAAATTCGTTACATAACCAAAGAAGATATAACAAATTGGACAAATTACAATTAAAAATAAAGAATTTACTACAAAACAAATACTCTAATCCAAATTTACCTCAATTATCTTATGAAATTCAGGTAATAACGAAAGAAGGTTATAACCATTACAAAGATAATCTACAAAACGAAGGTTGGGTTTTAAGTAGTGAAGAAGATACTATTCGCCAAACATTAAAATTAAAACGTTTCAGGTTAGAAGATCTGATTAAATATAAGAAACTTCAATATCATTGTTTAGCAGAGTTTGGTAAGATTGAATTAATTTACGATTTATCAAAGTATGCAAAAGTTACTTATAGAAATATATCTAAGATTTTTCACTTAGAAATAGATTTTGTAAATGATGAACCAATAGATATAAATCCAATAGACGATATAATGAGTAGTGATGAAACAGAAATAATTGAAAACGCATTTAAAATAACTAACAATAAATTAAAAGGAATCTTAATATGAAAGTATTAACACCAGGACACGAATACTCACTATCTAATTTCGAAGATAGTCCACAAGAACAAACTCTACAATTCATTCACAAGGTACCAAGGTCAGAACACCCATCTATGAGTCCACAAGGAAGTGATCCGAATGAATTATTGACTTTATATAATGGTACAACCAATGAAGAAGTATTGGAAGTCTTAATTAACAGAATGAACTATTTACAAATGAAGTTTCCTTGTAGAGAAAATGATATTGTAATTACAAAACTTGAAGAAGCTTTAATGTGGTTAAATAAAAGAACATCGGATAGAGTATCAAGAAACGTAGAAGGTAAGCAGGAGAAATAAATGGATTTTACGACAATGATTTCTATGGTAATCGATGTATTATTAATCCTTTGGATCCTTTGGATATGGGTTCCTGATTCTAATCACGAAAATTTAGATAAATTAAAACAAACAAACAAAGGTAAACCAAATGAAAATGAACGATAATCCAAAAATAGAAATAATATCTACAATCTCACCTGAATTATCAGAAAGATTAGAAATACAAAATCAAATTGAAAAAACTAAGGAAGTCGTTAATCTAATTTATGAAAAAATAAAATTTGAGTCGTATATAGAAATAGATAATTTCATAACAAAATCTTTTCAAAACATTGAATCGAAAGCAACTCATAGTATAGTATTCGACGATCGTAATATCTCTCATATATTAGAGACGGTAGGTTTAAATGAATACCTATATCGTAAACAATTCAAAAAAAATATAGCAGAGATAATAACGCCTTGGTTAGTAGAAGATATTAAAAGAGATTATAAAATCTCAACGTATATAGATCGTTTTGATGTTTTTCCAATGATAGTAATTACTTTTGACATCAAAGTTAAAAAGACATTCGATTGTAAAGAAAATTACTGCTCAGTAAATACGAATAAAGAACGAGCTTCAAATGATAACGATAATAATGACGAATGGATACCTACAAGTTTACCATTTGTGAATAGTTCTGATATAATTCAACTAAATGAAGGACTTTAAAGAAATGAAAATCTATCTTAAAGTATTATGGAGATTAATCATTGGTATTGCAATAGTCTCATCTATATTTATCGCAATGGGACTAATATCTGATTTCGTTGCAAAGTATTATGGAATAGGTGCAGGATTGATAGCAGGAGTTTTAGTTATCCCTGTTTTAATGATATATTTTATAATAGTTACAAAGCTAAAAGAGGAGGAGAAGTGATAAGTATATTTGAAGACATACTGGAAAACATACTGGAGAGTAAATGGGGTGAATACTTCTTTGTATTCATTTTAATGCCTATTGTGGTGCCAATAGTCATTATACACGAAGTCATTGATAAAATTAAGGAAAAGATACATACAAATATAACTTATATAAGTAAAAATAAGTTATTTAGATGGAGTAAATAAAAAAAATGAACATAGTAATATCAGCATTTCCTGGAACAGGAAAATCATTCGCATATAAGAAGTTTAGTTCCGAAGAACATAACTTTGAAATTTTCGATAGTGATAGTAGTAAATTTGATAAAGCAAATTTTCCTCAAAATTACATATCACATATAAAGAATCTTTTAGATGGTGATAATAAACTCATTCTTGTAAGTAGTCATAAAGAAGTTAGAGAAGCACTGGTAGAAGCAGATATCTGGTTTTTACTTTTTTATCCTTCTAAAGACCCTATCACTAAATCTATCTACTTAGATAGATATAAAAGAAGAGGTAGTGATGAAAAGTTTATAAAATTAATTTCAGATAATTGGGATTCTTGGATAGATGATTGTAAATCTCAAAAAAGATGTAAGAAAATTGAAATGAATGGAAATGAATACATTTCTGATTTCATATAGAGTAAAAACTAATAAGGAATTAAAACAAACCAAAGGTGAACATAATGACACTATTCTACGAGGAAGATTAATGAGAAAGACGAGACGGTTTAGTAAATTCAGCTATTTCGTAATTGTCTATTTACTGCCCCTAATCTTTTTTTGCAGTTGTGAAGATAAGGTAGAACAGAAATCAACAACAAAACTTCTCGGAGGCAGTAAGGTAGAAATAGTAATATTCGATAATTGTGAGTATATCGATGTAAACAGAGGACAAGCGTCTTGGGGAAGCCATAAAGGGAATTGTAAATTTTGTGCAGAACGTAATAAAAACAAAGAGGTAAGTAATGAAAAATAAATCAATCCTTAAAATTAAAAAAGAAACAAATAACAAATCATTGATTTTGTTCTTAGTAGATAGACAATATCTTTATGACTATCTAACAAATAGTAATTTCCTATCGGATTTTCCAAACGTAACCGATACTTTACTATTGCTACCTAAAGAACAATTAAATCTTGTCAATAATTTAAAAGTAGCGATAAATGAGGAGAAACAAACCGTTATCGTAACAGAAGATTTCTTTATCAGACAATTAAACCTCCTGATAATGGAGAATTATTACGAAACTAAGATTCTTAATAATGAACAGGGTGGTATAAATCATAAAGAAGTCATTGCTTATGAATTGAAACTTGAAAATGATTCAGAAGTCGTTTTCGAAAAGATCAAAGTTGATAAATTTGGATTGGTTTTTAAATCTTTAGACGTCTTAATCAATCAGATTAACGAAAAAGGTGAAAAGTTATATTACGAAATCAAATACCCAAAGTCGAAATTAGAAATGCTATAGTGAGTAAATAATGTATAACGGTTTAACATTAGAAGAAAATATAAAAAGGTTTGATTCTTTTTTAAAAGCAATAACTCAGGAAAATTTAAATTCTTGGTTAGAAGAAAATGGCATACTAAAACCGAAAAAATACGGAAATATTGACAGTGTTTTGGTCGCAACGTATCTCCTGACTTATTCTGAAAGTAAAGGAATTTTGTTAAACTGTACTCAGATACAAAAGTTTCTTTATATAACTTACGGGATATATCTTTCGAAATACGAAGAGTCTATGTTTAAAGAATCTCCAAACGCTTGGCATTTCGGTCCGGTTTTCCCTAAAGTACATTCTAAACTCAACGTTTCGAAAAATCATGAGATTAGAGGTAGATATCAAACAAATGACAAAATATTCGACAGTTTAGACGATACGAAACATAAAAGCATTATAAGAGAAGTCGTAGACCGATTATCGAATGTACATTTTAGCTTTATGATAGAATGGTCTTGTAAAGAAGGAAGTCCTTGGTATTTAACTTATCATCAAGTAAACAAAAAGAAAAAGAAAAACACCGGAGCTATACACGACAACCTTATAAAAATCTACTTCGATGGATTTTTAAAAAAAAGTTAATATGTTAGAATCTTCCGAAATAAAATCGGATAAAAATCCAAATTGGGAAGAAATAATAAAACCGACGTATGTTCGTTTTTAGAAATGTGTATGTCCTAACAAAAATAAATTAAACTTTTGAATTTAAAATGGTGATAGCTATAGACTTTGACGGAACTTGCGTAACTCACGAATTTCCAAATATAGGTAAAGAAGTAGGTGCAGTTCCAGTATTAAAGGAATTGGTCGAAAACGGACACAAGTTGATACTTTTCACAATGCGTGGAGATAGATTGACCGGAGGAGATACAGGAGATGAATCTATATCTGACTTAACCGGAGAGTTTTTACAAGACGCTGTAAATTGGTTCAAAAGAAAAGATATACCTCTTTATGGAATTCAAGAAAATCCTACTCAGAAAATGTGGACAAGTAGCCCGAAAGCTTATGCCGAATTGTATATCGATGATGCCGCATTAGGATGTCCTCTTATCTACGATAACGATTACTCTCAAAGACCTTTTGTAGATTGGCATAGAGTTAGAGATATTTTGGTTGCGAAAAATATAATAAAAGGAAAATGAAAAATGAAACCTGTTTGGTATCCAATTTCCCAACCTCCTCGTCAAAAATTGGAAATTGTAGAAATCGACGAACATAATAAATTCAACGGTAGAGGTATATTAGAAATAGATTCACATTCTATAGGTTTCTTAAACGAAGAAGAACTGTTTTCGGAAGGTACTGTCAGATGGTGCTACTTACAAGATTTGATAGATTGTTCAATTTAAAATGAGTAAGTGTATGAAAAACAAATCTTTTAAAAAGAAAAATAAAGTTCTCTTTAAAGAAATAGAGACACTTAGAGCTGTCTCAGAAAACCTTTTAGAAAATAATCTAAGATTAATGTTTTCACCGAAGAGAGGATCGAGAACACATTTTACTTCCGTTTATTTAATTCCTGATAATACTTTTCAAAAATTCTAAATTAATAATTTGGAAAATTCAAAAAAATTTGGTAAATTGTACTTAGAATCATGTCCAAACCTCAAATAGATTCAAATGAACAAAAAAATAACCGGTATTTACTTTAACGTCTTGATGAATATGGTAATCATATCCATTTTAGAAAAATCAAAAATAGAAAAAATTCATTTAGAATCCTTAAAAGAAAAACTCTTAAAACTTGCGGTGAAAGATTTACCCATTTTTAAAAATAAGATAAAGTATAAAGAATTCAGTTATTCTGATTTGGAAGAGTATTTCGAAGATATGGATTCTAATCTAAACGAAGAAGAAAAACTAATAGAACGTAATACTTTCTTGATAGTAGAGAATACATTTTTCTTCATAGGTCTCAGCGTAACCTTAACTAAAATGATAGAAGATTTGAAAAAACATAAAGTTAATAAAGATACTTATAAATCTTCTAAAATAGAGACTGCTATAGTAGGAGTTATGTTAAAAGAATTAAATGACTTGTTTGAAAACAGGATAGATGTTCCTTCGTGTACATTTTCGATAAACGAAGCGGTGAAAGTTCTAACAGAACCTATGGAATTGATAATAAATCAAAAAGGAAAAAAAGAAGATGAATATTAAAGTTAAAGCGTTCCTAATTACAATACGTAATTTGTTGATACCTCCTGCGTTGATAGTAGGAACACTTGCGTTGATATCAGCAATAGCTATCGTAGCTCGATATTGGGAAATCGTAGTAATCGTAGCTATGGGTTTCGCAGTATGCGGTGCTTTGTACCTTGCTTATTTACACGAATTAGAAAAACTTACAAATAAAAACAATAATGAACACGAAGAATAATAAAAACAGAACTTTTAAAAAGAGTAAGAAGGTATAAATGAGGAAAATATGAATACGCTACTTACAATCGCAACTTTCCTGTTCGTTGCTTATATATTAACAGAATTATCTGAACACATAGAGAAAAATAGAAGAAAAAAGAATCAAGCTAAATGGCAAGAATACCAAAAAGGTCTTGAAAGAATTGAATGGTATAAAGCTGAATTTGAAAAAAGAGCAAAACAAAATGAGAAAAGTAGATAAAAGTAAGTGCTTATTGCCAAATTACAATCAATGTTGTTGTACTTGCAAAAATCATTACGAAGATTTAACGCATTGTGCTACTACTCCAAAAAAACAAATGTATGATGAAAATGGTAAATATAAAGGTTGTAATTGTTTCAAACATAAAGGTTGGATTTGTATGAAAGAAGTATTTAATGATAGAACACAAGAAACAGCAATTATGGCTCATTCAGGTTGGACTGAACACGGATTATGTGAACTTTATATACCAAAAGAAAAATAAACACTAAACTAATAAGGAATTAAAAAATGGAAATGGGATTCGTTCTAATATTTATATTAACTATCATATTAGTAGTTTCTTATCTTATAGCAAAAAGCAATTCAAATACAAATAAATCTAATGGTCTGGATATATCTTCAAGTTATATTTATAAGTTGGTTCTTATGCCAGACGAAGGAACTTTGGTATGGCTTTATAAAGGTAAGACCCCTTGTTTTGTTGTAGATAAGGAAATTATTTACCATCGTAACGGCATAGACTATACTAAGCGAGTATGGTTTAAAGAGTGGACAAACAAACAAGATGCAATAGATTACTTACTTCAAAATATGCCTGGTGTAACTGAAAATGATATAGACCCTAAAATATATCATTTAACTTCTAAGGAAGTAGTAAAGTTAGTTAAATTTTAAAAACAAGGAAATTAAAATGACCGACGAAATTATAGAAAAGAAAGCAAATCTTCTGTTAATAGAATCTTTCGGACAAATACCTTTATCTCCTTTGGATATAATGAAATCTGTAGATTTAGCTTTAGTTCAATGTAATTTAGAACTTTTTACACTCCCAAAGAATAAAAACTTTAAAAAAGTGAAATCTTTATACCTTCGGGATCGTGAAGATTTAAAGAAAGGTAAGATTTGTATAAATTCGAATTTATTGGATACAAAAGAGATGTATTTCAATGTAATGCGTCAAGTAGGACACCATGTTTTACACGAATATATATCTGAGAATTTTGATTATGATAACCCTGACGTGTTATACCCTCCAGAAGATTTCGAAGCAGAAAAATTCGCCCTTGCTTATTTAATGCCCAAATATATGTTTTTTAGATATTTAGCCATTACGGAAAGTTTAAAAATACTGTCTAATATTTTCGCAGTAACTGAAGATTGTGTAAGGTTGAGAAGAAATAAGGTTATAGAAGAATTTAAAAGTTCGGAAGAATTTAAAAGTTCGCCAAAAACTTCCTTTTATTCAAAGATATATTCCTCATATAAAAAATTTTGGAAATATTGAATTTAAGAGTTATATTGTAAAAGACATTAAAACGAAGTGGAGAAAGAATAATGGAGAATCAACTATATATAATATTTTCATCGTGGTTGGTATTAACGATAGCTTTGATTTTATATACGATAAAACTTAAATCTGACGTTAGTCCTAAATACAAATATAGGATAGTGAATTTAGTAGATAGAGGAACTTTGGTATGGCTATACGGAAGAAATGTTCCGGTTTTCTCAAAATATAGTTGGAGATACTACGACAAATACTATTCGAAACAACATAGGTTACAAACCTTAGAATTTGTTACTAAAGAACAAGCTATCGAATACTTACTAAAGACTATAACATGGGTTACGTTGAAAGACATCGATCCTAAAATTTACGGAATGTCCTCAGTAGAGTTTATGAGGTTACGTATAAACCTCGAAGAAGAATATTAAAAAAATTGCTCGGAGTCGATTATGTATAAAAGAAAAACAAAAGATGAATACTACATATATGTACGGTATGGATTTCTAAAACCTACTGTAACGAATATGTGTTTTGAAAACGAAAAAGATTGCGATGAAAAACTTTCGGAACTGAGAAATGAACATAAAAAATATGTAGAAGATAACTGTCCGGGAATAATCAACCCCTTTGAAAGATTTGCGATTTATGAAAAAAGTAAAAGAAGATTAAAGACGAGTTAAGAAATTATGGCAGAAGTAATAGAAATAGCAAAATTTGAAATTTTAGGCGGTAAAACGGTTTCAATTAGAAAAATGGGTTTAAATTGGAAACATGTAAGAAAGTATTTCTACGACGAAATCGTTCATTTTTTAGCTATGCTTTCTATAGAATGTTTGAGATACCATCAAAATAAAAACGAATATCAAATAATACCCGAAGAAGGACTGTCAAAGTCAAAGAAAATCTATATAGACTTATTTCTAAGTGAAGATGAAAGTGAAAGATATATTCCTATAAAAGATGGTGTGGTAATGGATTTTAAAGTAAAATTTTTCTACATAGGAGATAAAAAGAATAAACCGTCAAAAGTATCAATTTCCAAACTTATATTTTTTGACCGAAGAGTCAGCGAACAAACTAACTAAATTTTTAAAACGTCTTTTTTCTAAATCTACGATTCTAATACCACAGGAACAAATAAATGAACATTATAAGATTAATAGAAAAAATTAAAAACCGAGTATTCGGAAAAATAGAATACCATGTCGAAGTTGTGAACGTTTCAATGTATGGCAAGATTGTAATATTGTACAGCAGGAAAGATTTGAACGAATACATTAAATCGATAAACGAAAGCGAGTACGATATGGTAAGAAGTGTAAAGAAATATAGAAAATTCGATTTCGTATTCAATGGATTGATTTTACACAGTCCTGTTCATTTTGATTCAGAAGGCATTACAGAATCTAAGAAAATAAAGGATTCATATAACGGTCATAGATATTTAAAAAAAGACGAAAGTACACCTAACGTAAAACCTAAAAAGAGTTTCACTATCTACGAATATCTCGAAAACTTTTAAAAAGATGAAAAGATTCAATTTTACAAAATATGGACTAACTACTGTTATCGTATGTGAAGACAGTGCTGAAAAAGAATTTAGAAATAAAAATAGTTTTTCTAAAAAAACAAGACTTTCAAATATTCTAAACCTGACGGAGAATACTTCGGAAGAGTCTTTAACTATACGAGATTTAACCAACCGTCTTCGTTACTTCCGATTTATGGAATTTTACAGTTGGGAAAATCTATAGTTTAAATACATTTACTTCGAAAAAATATTTGGAAATTTCAAAAAAATTTGTTATATTGCATCTGAGATTAAACAAAGAATAGGAATTACTAAAAATGAAAGAACTCAGCCCTAAAAATATAACGAATCTGCAAGAATTTAAAGAATATATCCAAACTCTAAAACAAGGCAAATAAATTCTTGAAAGTCTAAAAGATAAAAAACCTAAGCTTAAAATATCTAAATAGTTTAAGAAAACCATTTACATTAACCAAAAAAGAAAATCCAAAATATGGAACCTAACATAACTTTATTAAGCGGACAGGCTTATAAATTAGAAGAATCTTCAGAATTAAAAATAGGAGAGTCTTTAAGATGAAAGATATTTTTTCTTCTTGGGACGATAGTATAAAAAAATTAGAATCCGAACCTTGTATGTATGGGATAGAATGGGATTATACGACTTCTCGGAATGTCAGGAAAGTAAGTTCTCAAAACTTAGATGTTTGGCACGTCGAACTCGAACTCTCAAAAGAATTAGAAAATAAAATTAAATTGGAAGTTTGGTTGGACATAAATCAAAATTTTGAAAATTCCAAAAATGATAATTTTAAAGTTTCTACATTCCAACATTTAGAATATTTAGAAAGTATGAGTCTTGAAAATGCAATGAAACTTTCGATTTCCATAATAAAGAATTATATTGGGTCTATGAATAATGTAATTTCAAAATTGTCAGAGGTACAAGGTGATTTTTAGAAAAATTAATATACTCTACATAGTTTCGATTTTAGCTATGTTGAACTCTTGCGATAAAAGTGAGTTCTTTCAAAAAACTTCGAAGTTTGAATTGAGACAAATGGTACAGACAGAAACCGTCGAAAAAATGACCAAAGGTAGCTATTTTTTAATATATGCCTCTTACGAATCTTCTGAGAAAAAAGAAAACTATGTAAAAGTTATGGCTAAAGTAGAAGGTAGATATAAAATCATATCTATCCCTCTCGGTAAATTGAGGATAGTAATAAACGACAGTCTCCGAGTTCCAAATTTACAATTAGAGTATTTTATGGGAACTCCTTTGTCTGACGAAGAAATCACAAACGAAATGACAGCTTACATAAATAGTCGTGATATAGTATACGTAATAAGTTGTCCTGAGAAATACTTACCTGAGAAAATCTTACCGGTGGAACTTTAGTTTAGTTAAAAAATTATTAATAAAAGGATTTAAAAATGAAGCCCCAAGATGAAATAAAACAACTGCATAATGATTTGCGTAATTTACAAAACCAAATTGAAAAAATTACAAGCGAGTTGTTTGAATTAAACCAAATTACAAAGATAGAATCTGAAAACTTAGAACCTAAGTTAGATGGTCTTAAAATTAAACAACTGCACAATGATTTGTGTGATTTACGAGTCCAAGTTGAAAAAACTACAGACGTTTTGTTTAATTTAAACGACAGCTTAATAATAGAAACTGAAAACTTAGAACCAAAGTTTGATACGCCTGAGATAGGGCAGAGTTATTGGTTTCTTCGTGATGATGGTAGTAGAGAGGCAAATGAATGGCAAAATGACCAAATAGACACAGAAAGACTTAAATATGGTAACGTTTTCCTAATAGAAAAGGATTGCCAAAAACAATTTATTTACACTCAGCTACGAGCTAAATATGTAGCTTATGTAAAGGAATATAATGGTGATTGGGCGGCGGATTGGAGTGATAAGAAGCAAGAAAAAAATCATTTAGAGTGGGATTACGACTATGAAGCCTTTTTTATACACGACAATTATACAAATAATGGTACGGATATAGACTTCCAATTTAAAGACTATAACTTCCTACCTTTCATTCAAAAGCGTATGACAGACAATGAAATTAGAGCAGTCATTAACCACGATTTATCAATGATCGAGGTGGAACATGGATAATCTTAAAACGGATGAACTAATACAAGGTAAAATTTACTATGTAGATTATGGGAATAATACGCAAATAGTGTTTAGATATAAGTCAATGGAAGGATACAATATTGATTTTTTTGATTGTCTGCATTATTGGAATGGGTATGAGAGATTCTGTAAAAATACTTATTGCGTAACCAGTGGAATTGAACAATTAAGGAGAGCTACAAAAGCTGAAATTCATACATTGGTAAGACACGAGATAGAAAATGATTGTATTTAATTTTAAGTATAATTTCTATAGAGGATAGTTATGAAAATCCATCTTAAAGCATTGCTTCATACGTTGCTTACATTGACGCTTGTAGCCATAGGTACAGTTGCTATTTGTTTTTTATTCGCATTAATAGCTTGGCTATATGAAATTGTAAAAGATTGGGAATATTGGAGTTTAGCTTTCCTTGTATTTGCTGTAATGATTATATTCGTTTTCGTATACTTAGGATATGTATTTGAATTACAGTGCGATGAAAAATTTAGGGAAAATAAATTAAAATCGGATGAGATAAGTGAAGAAAATTAAGTTTAACAATCAATTAAAAAAAAGGAGAAACGGAAATGGTTTTAAAACAATTTAAAGAATACTTTGAAAAATTCCCAAATGGTACTTCATTCCGATTTGGAATATCTGAGCCATTTTCTTGGAGAGGAGTCTATTCCGAAGTTGCTTTTGAAATTTTAGAAACGCCGATGTCTAAAGAAGAGATATTAAGCAACATAAATGCGGCTTACGATGGAGAATTTGAAGGTTGGAAGGGTGGCACGTACTCTTATAATAAAAATACGACAATCCACTTTGAAAAAGATTATGGTTCATATACCGATGGTGGATATCTTATAACTAAGTTTCTGAATTTAGCATTTAGTGGTATTGAAAACGGAACAAAGGAGTCGAGAGATGAGGCAGACTAACTATCAAACTGGGTGGTCAAAACACGCTTGGATAGAAGTTAAAAAGATTTCAAGATTTGCAGATGTTAACAGTTTTAAGTGCAACGTTTCAAACCAAGAATTAGAAGCAGAATTTTTAGTTCTATGCCGAACAAACTTTAAACATAGAGGTAATGAAACCGACGAAACGTTCTTCTACAATAGAAAATTTACTCCTCCTCAATTTCTTTCAGTATGGGAGAAATGGGACAAACTAAGAACTTCCAAAATAGAAAAAATTAAAAGCATTGCAGATAAATACAACTTAGACGTATCAGTCAAATTAAGGGAAATATAAAATGAGTAACGTAACAAAAATATTTATGGATACTGAGTTCACAGGACTTCACCAAAAAACAACATTAATAAGTATTGCATTAGTTGCTGAAACAGGACAATCGTTCTATGCTGAATTGAATGATTACGACAAATCACAAATAGACGAATGGCTTGAGCAAAACGTAATTGCAAATCTTCAACTATCTCCCAAAAAAGAAGGTGAAGACGAACATTATTGGGTTGAAAGACATAAAGACAACCCAAAAGGAAACTGTATTTTCAATTCATATTCTGCGGAATATAGATGTTCAATGATGGACTTAAAAGAGAAATTAGAAAAATGGCTTTCTCAGTTTGAATATGTAGAAATGTGGAGCGACTGCCTTGCTTACGACTGGGTTTTGTTTAACCAAATATTTGGACATGCTTTTAATATTCCTAAGAATGTATATTATATACCATTTGATATTTGTACTTTATTTAAGCTCAAAGGTATAGACCCTGATATTGACAGAAAACAGTTCGCTTGTAGTGAATCATGTATAGAGCATAATGCCTTGTATGATGCACTTATAATTAAAGAGTGTTATGATAAACTAATGTTATAAAATTAAAGGCGTCGGAATATGAAACATGTCGAAGTTATAAAAAAGAAATGTTGTGGTAAGATTATCGCTGCGTGTATTTACCCTTTATGTAAAGAAGATGATGATTGGTTACTACAGAAAAGAATATATTTAAAAAAAGGACACGTGGCGATTACTCTTAATCATGGGGAAGATTGGAAATTAGAAAAATGTAATTGTACAGAAAAAACCAAAAAAGGAAAATCTAAAATGCAAAGAGGGAAAGTTGAAAAAGCCGAAAGGTTAGCTTTTAACAACTTCGATAAATGGAACGAAGTTTCCGGAGTAGTAGAAGAAGGTAGCGGATACTATTATGAAATATTAGATGTGATTTCAGATTCTGTACATATAGGTATCCAAATGGCACTGTACGGTAAAGTAAATTACGGAGAAGAAGGGGAAGTGCTAAAAGAATAATGATGTATTCGAAAAAAGAATACGGCTTTAAATTTCGAAGATTTCCAAATAGACCATATCAAAAATACAAAAGTTCTTAAAACTTCCAAAATAATAACGTATATGAAAACGATAGCGACACTTTTCAAAATTACGCCGGATAAACCTTTCGACGGGGTTTTCTATTTCGAAAGACTGAAGACTTCTTCGGATTCTAAAATTTAAAAGTATGGATTGTTAGTTTAGTGGTAAAACGTTGGTCTCCAAAACCAAAGTCATCTGTTCGATTCAGATACAGTCTGCAAAAAAAGAGGAAATATGGAATTAAAAGATTTCAAAAAAGTAGAAAACATATCGAGGAAAGATATGTGTTATTCTTATATTTACAAAAAATCAGATTTCAAATATACTATATTTACTTCCGACGGAGGTAAAAAATTCTTAGCTACCATAGAACAAAAAAGATTAGACGGTAGGTATTATTTGGTCTTAGGATTGAACTTTTCTTCTACTCAAGAAAGTATAAACCATTTTAATTCTTTCCTGCAACTGAAAGAAACCGAAAAAACAATAAACGCTCAAAGAGACATAGATCCTGAGTATTCTCAAATAGTAAATGATAATTTTTGGGAAATTTTATGATACAGAACGAATACAATCAGAATCAAAGGAACGAATTCGAACGAGTTAAACGAAAAACCATGTTAGATATAGACAGGAGGATTGATACTGCAATGGATCATGGTTTCATATTAACCACATGTATTTTATTATTTTCAGATTATAGATTTATGTTAACTTACGTTATGATATATTGTACTATCCGAGTATTGAAAAGCTCAATCGAAGTATATTTTATAAATAGAAATTTCAATAAGTATCAAGAAATATATTTTGAAAAAATTAAAACTACATCAAAAGAACCATCACGAAAACCGACTCCGCCTCCGAGTCAACTAATTAAGGAAGGTCAAGATCCAAGAATTAAAATTGACGATTGAAAAATAAGAAGTCTCATATAATAGAATTTCCATTTCAACGTCTTTTAATTTTTAAGGAGAATAATCATGAATATATGGAAACCTGTTACTCAACACCCAAAAGATGTAAATCCTTCTACTTCACAGTTACCGTATTTTGAAATTTTAGAATTGGACAAATATAATAATTACGGCGGTATAAGAACACTCTACAAGAAAAATTTAGAGGATTTTGAATTTTTAAAAAGTACGGTAAGATGGTGTTTTTTAATAGATCTTGTAAATTCATACGAATCTCTAAATAAATCAAAACGAGAATACGAACAATTTATGAATTTAGACGATGCTAAAAAAATATACAGAGATATAATCACGAGTAATATATTAAATGAAATTTTACCTTTAGAAGATAGCTATTATTCTTTAATTACCGAATGTAGCTATAACGCTGTCCAAGCTTGGAACGATAATATAAAAAGAATATTAGAAGAAAAGAATGGAAATTTAAAAAACACCTCCGATGAAAACGAAAAAATAGAAGTTCTTAATGAGCTTTCAGGATTGTTAATTATGAAAATGGATCATTTAGACGTTTCGGAAAGAATTGAAATTCAAAAATTGATAAATTCCCTTAGAGTAAAATATTCTAATACGGATACTGAAAAAACATATACTTCCACTTATTAAGAAACTAATCATGCGATTTGAAAATTTGGACATTAAAGAACTTACACATAATCTTAGAAATTTTACCAAAGAAGTAATAGAAAATAATAAGAATATGATAATTTTAAATTATTTCTATTTTGGTGATAAATGTTATCTAAGTTTGGGTGTTTCGGATGATATAACGTATAAATATAAATCGAACGATATATTATCAGAGCTGATTAAACCTCTCGGCGGAAAGGGCGGTGGTAAAAAAGACATATCATCAGGAATAATATCTGAGATTTCAAAAATAAACAAAAGGTAAGTAAATGAAAAACCGAGCAGAATTAGAATTAGAAATTCTTGAAAAGACAGGAGATTATACATTCGTCTTAGAATTCAAAGAAGATATTCTAAGAATATGTAAAACTTTTTCCGAAAGTGGACAGAGCGGAGGTTCTGCTCCTTATGTCGCTAATGCGGTATGTAAAGTTATTAAAAGTCTTATGTTATACGAACCTCTTTCTCCTCTTACAGGGGAAGATTACGAATGGGCAGAATGTGGAAGTCCTGATTATTATCAAAACATAAGAGACGGAAGAGTCTTCAAAAATAAAAACAATGGCGAAGTTACCTTCATAGAAGGTATTGTTTTTAGAGAACCGGACGGTTCTAAATTTACCGGTTCGGCAGAATTGAAAAAAGGAAAAAATATAGGAAGTTCTACTAAAATAAAGTCTTTTCCTTTCACACCTAAGACTTTTTACATTGACGTAAATTCTCTAAGATTCAAAGATAAAGAAGGGAAGATACCTGACGAAAATGGAGATTGGTGGACACATCGTGTAAAGAAACTTAAACAGTTAGAAGAAGTTTATGAATATTACGATGTAATTTTTAAATAGCACATACTGCGGAATATGAAAGTTATAGTACCACCACTTAAAAGCCAGGGCGTTAAAACTAAATTAGTGCCTATTATAAAAGAATTAGTTTTGAAAGCTAATCAGAATGGTAAATGGGTAGAACCTTTTTTAGGTACAGGTGTCGTAGCTTTCAACTCGGGTTATAAAGAAGCAATACTTAACGATAGTAATCCCCATATAATAAATCTTTATAAAAAGATTCAAGACGGTACATTTTCTTCGGAATCAGTCAGAAATTTCTTGACGGAAGAAGGAGAACTTTTAAAAGAATCAGAAAACGAGGGATACGAACATTTCTTAAAAGTACGTTCTCGTTTCAACGAGCAAGGATTCTCATCTTACGATATGTTATTTCTATCGAGGGCAGGTTTTAACGGAATGATGAGATTTAACAGTAAGGGTAAATGGAACGTACCGTTTTGTAAAAAACCTAAACGGTTCACTAAATCTTACATTACAAAAATAACAAACCAAGTAGAAAAAGTCTCGAATGTAATAATGTCCGAACCTTATTGGAAATTCTACAACGAGCAGTTTTCAGAAATTATTCCTATGGCTAACGAAAATGATATAATATACTGCGATCCTCCTTATTACGGAAGATATGTAGATTACTATAACGGTTGGACTATAAAAGACGAAGAACTTTTATTTAAACTTCTATCTGAAACTAAATCCAAGTTCATTCTTTCTACATGGCATCATAACGATTGGAGAGAAAACGAAATGATAAAAAAGTTTTGGGATAATTTCAATATAGTTACCAAAGACCATTTCTACCACAACGCAGGTAATATACAAAATAGAAAATCCGTAGTAGAAGCTTTAGTTTGTAATTTCGAGGTGTGAATGTTAAGAGTATTTTTTGAAAAAATAAAAGATAACTTTTTAAAAACCATTTCGATTATCAGGAAACCTAAATTTATAGACGACTGTAATATAACTCTTCTCGAAAAGATAGCCATAATTATAATAGACCTTGATTCTGACAGTAAGAGAACTTTGCCCGAAGATTATTTAGTACGAAGAATATGTGAAGTTATAGAACTCTTACCAAAAGTAAGAGGTATATTTTTACCTTACCGTATATACGATACCTATTTAGGAAAATATTCTTTTCTTTTAGTAGAGGATTTAAGAGAATCTGAAAATTTGAAGATTAAATACCACTCAGAATTAAAAGAATACGGAATGTGTCATTATAGTATAAAGAAACCCGGATACACTTTCGATATAGATCCTGTCGTATTAGATACTATAAAGTCTCATTTGAGGAAGTATGAATAGAAATGAGCGAAATTTTTTACATACCTACAAAAGATAACGACAGTATAATAATTACCAAAGAACCCGACGGAGTTTTTTTAGAAATTACCTTAGAAGATAACCGGAGTAAATTCTCCACTTTCTTAGACTTCCAAAAAGTAGCCGAATTGAAAAAAATATTTTCTGAAATAATAGAAAAGAAAGTAAAGATTGAAAAATAAAATTTGGTAGATTCGGATTTTTTTCTTATATTCGTATCAATATTTGTAACACATTAAACAAAAAAGGAGATTGACTAATGGCACAATTTGTAAAAATGATAGAAATATCAAGAAATAAACCTGTATTTTTAAATTTAGAAAGTATAGAAAGTATAACCGAATCTATGTCTTTAGAAGGTTGCGTTCTTGTAAAATTAAATTCCGGGGAGATTTTCCACATAAAAACAGAATTGGAAGAAATCGAATCTCTTTTGCAAGAAAACTTAAAAACATTGAAACAAGGTTAAACATATGGGTTTAGACGTTTCAGTTTATAAAAATGTAAAGGTTACTGAAAAGGAAGAAGAATATAACTTTTCTACAATAGCTAATCTTAAACATTTCGAAAATCATGTTAAGAATTTAGAAATGGGAAAAATGTACAAAGGTGAACTAATATACAGAATACCTTCGACCACTTACAGTTATCATAATCTTTTCAGAAAAGAACTTTTAAAGGTCATAGGTAGACAGGATATGTGAGAGAACGACGAAATTAAATTCGAAGAACTCGAACAAGATTTACCTTTTTACGACTTTATATATTTTCCTGACAACGAGGGATGTATAGATTGGGAGTATTCGAAAAAAATCTATGAGCATTTCAAGACTTTCAATACTTTAGCTTCCGAAAAATTAGAATCAAGACTTTATGAAAGATATGAACTATGGGTAGAGGTTTTTAAACAAGCTTCTGAAAACGAAGGCGTTGTAGTCTTTCATTAAAATTTAAAGAAGATTAGAAGATTCTAAAATGTCCAGTAATTTATAATATTAACTGGACATTTTTTAGTTTTTTTGGAAAAGTTTAACCATATATAAGTTTTTGAATATTAAAGATTTAGAACTAAGCGATAAAGTCATTTTTCAATTTTCACCTATATATGTTTTATATCTCAGGTGTGTACAATTTAAGATAAAAATATGAAAAGTCCTAAAGTAGTTAGTTTATTCTCAGGATGTGGTGGTATGGATTTAGGATTCATACAAGCCGGATTTGAAATAATATGGGCTAACGATAACAACAAAGATTCTGTTAAAACCTACATTGAGAATATCGGAAACCATATAATATGCAAAGATATAACCCAAGTCGAAAATTCTGAAATACCTGAAGATTTCGAAGTTTTAATAGGAGGTTTCCCATGCCAAGGATTTTCTATTGCCAACAATAAAAGAAGCATGGAAGATAAACGAAACCATCTTTATAAAGAAATAATAAGAATCATAAAAGCCAAACGTCCTAAATTTTTTCTGATGGAAAACGTAAAAGGTTTACTTTCTATGGAAAAAGGAAAAGTTATAGAAATGATAGTAAACGATTTCAAAGAATTAGGATACGTTGTAGATTATAAAATTTTAAAAGCTTCTGATTATGGAGTTCCTCAGAACAGAGAAAGAGTTATAATAATGGGAAATCGTTTAGGAGTAGAGAATACTTTTCCCATACCAACGCACGGCTATAAATTAAAACATCATATCACAGTAAAAGAATCCATAGAACATTTGTCAGAAATAAGAACAAGAGATGTGGAATTTACATTAGCCGGTAAGAAAGTTTACAACCATATAGCAAGAACTAACGTCTCAGATATTTTTTGGAAAAGAAAAAACAGTATAGTACAATCTGAGATATGCGACTATTTGAAACATTGGAAATCTAAAACCAAATGGACTATAAAAGGTATAGACGAACATTTTGGGTATTCGCATACCGCAGGACATTGGTTCAGAAAAGATAAAAGTTCAGGAAGTATACCCAATCCTAAAGATTGGTGGGAATTGAAAAAATTACTCGGTTTCGACGATACTTACGATAAACAGGTAACCGAATTAGAACCGAAAGAAATAAAATTCGAACAATCTTTAAGGATAAGTAATTGGGAAACCCCAAGCGATACTATAACGGCGAGTGGTCCTGAAATACATCCGAATAAACTCAGAAGAATTTCGGTAAGAGAATGTGCTATACTTCAAACTTTTCCGGAAGATTTTATATTCTATGGTAGTTTAAGTAGCATGTATAGACAGGTAGGAAATGCAGTTCCTGTACTATTATCAAAAAAGATAGCCGAACAAATATTTTTAAAATTGAAATCCTAAAAAATATAAGGTTTGTAAATTTAGAAAATTTATGCTATATTTGAAAAAATAAAAAAACTCAAAAATGAAAACTCTAAAACTAAAAAATCTAAAGTATCTCCACAGCTTTGTATGCGATCAATACATTCAGAAATTTTGCAAAAAGCAAAAGATACAATTCGAAGGTTGGGTAGGAGATACATTAGGCGGAGTAGCGATATTCAATGGAGATCTATATTTCAACTTTGATGATATACTCTTGGACATCAATACCAAACAACCGAAAGGAAATATAATATCTTGGTACTATGATAATATAGACCATCCTGAAAATGAAACGAAGTGGATAAATTACAAATCATACACTATGGGGTTACGTATTAAAAATTTGAATGTGTCCAATACCCCACAAGATTTAAAAAACTAAGATAAATCAAAGGAACGATATGGCATTAACTGCTAAACCTATAATTGTTTTAGAATCTGATATGGATATAACCACAACCGTAACTTCTGTATCGAAACTACCTTCTTTAATCGATATTGATAAAGTAGTAATCTTCGAAAGTAAAGTTTACGAAGGGTGGCATTTAACACAAACTGAGAATGGGGAAATTATATTAGATAGTGCAACCAAAATGCTTGGAATGTTGAACGAACAAGAGTTAGAAATAATAAGAGAAGCTCTAATTTTAGAGTATGAAGATTATACGAAGAATATAAATTTTCCGGAAAGTTCTATGTACAAAAACGAATTCGTTTTCTTATCTATATTTTTCATCTCTATGTTCGTAGCATTGCTTGGATTTTTATATGGAATTTCACGGTTGGTGATATTTATTTCAGATTAAAAAAATTTGGTAATTACAAATTTTTATGTTATATTGTATCTGAAATTAAAACAATAGTGAGAAAAAGATGAAAACGATTGAGGTTTTGAAAAAATTAAAAAATCAAAAAATAACAAAAGCTACATTGAAGTCTTTTATTAGACATTCAGATAGACTTTTCGTTCAGACTAAAAGTTCATTCGACGGAATGTCAGATTGCGTAATGCCATCCCAAGATAAATCTATGAAAGAAATCTCTAAAGAAAAAGCGATAGGACATGAAGGCGTATGGCTTGTAGGCGGTAGTAGAAATAGTTTCAAATTAATAGAAACTCCTACTCATTTCGGCATAGAAGTTTACAACTGCTGTGGCTGTTCGACATTATTCACTGAGAAAAATTAAGGAGTTCTAAAATGACAGTTAAAGAATTAAAAGAAAAACTTAGTCAATATCCATATGATATGCTTGTAGGTGATGTAGGTCATTTTGGAGAATATCTTGACATATATGAAATACATCAATTTGATTGTCGTTCTGCTGAGGGAGAATATTCAGTTGTTAGATTATGTATTGATTCTAAAGGTGAAGAACCTGATTAAAATATCCACAAATAATTAAAAACATAAGGAATTTTGAAAATGACAGTTTTAATAGAAAAAAGAAACGAAAGTTTTATTCAAAAACTAAGTCAAACTGATTTACAGTTTATATCAGAAACTAAAAATACTTCAACTTTTAGCACCACAAGAAAAAACTATAACTCTTTAGTCAAAGAGATTAAAAGATTAGGTGGTAATGAATATGCTACACTATGTGTCATTAAAGGGTAAAAAGGAGTTCTAAAATGACAGTTAAAGAATTAAAAGAAATACTTAATGAATATCCTGAAGATGTGCTTGTAGGAGCTGTAAGTGGTTATACCGGCGAATATCTCCCAATTCACGATGTATTTATTTCTGATGGTACAATAAATAAGATTTTAGTTATAAACATTGAAAACGATTACGATTAAAATCTCCAAATATAATTAAAAAACAAACAATGTAAGGAATTCTAAAATGAAATCTATTCAAAAAAATAAACGAGTTAATATTCGAGACCTTGAAGATTATATGGCTCACGAATTACAAAAAGAAGAGTATAAATATATTCGATTCCACTACAATTTTCCCATTCGCACATATTCTGAATTTTATACACTTGAAGTTTCTTATAGTATTATTGATAAAACTACTTGGATTCGTTTTATAAGCTATACTAACGGTATCGAAATAACAATGCTTTATCCTGATAGCGGTTTCGCACGTTTTGAAGTTTCGTTAAGGTTCAAGGGAAAAAAAATTAAATTTTACGATTCAGGAAGTCATGATGGCGTTAAAACTTTAATAAAAGACACTACCTTAAATACAGAAGCTATGAAAACGATTTCTTCTTTTTTGGAAAAATTAAAATTAGCAAACGATAAACAAAACAAAGAAGATTTGGAAAATATAGAAGCTTGGAAAAAATCAATTTTGAAACAAACGGTATAGAAAATTCTATAAATTTTAAAAAATTAAATCAATGAGTCTGAACTATGTTAATGGTATGTTTAAATAAAAACCAAGACATCATAAAAGTTTTAAGCAACGTAGATTTAAAATTTAAACAACATGGAAGACACGTGTCCACGTTTACAATATCTGAAAAAGATTTTACAACAATGTATGAAAAAACAAAAAGCCAAGGTTATGAACCATCGTCTTTATATCAGAGAGTAGTGTGATTATGAAAAAAAGTTATGGCATAAGGAAATATATTTCCGGTAAAATCGACAATATGTTAATAACAGGATTGACTGAATCCGAAGCAGTAGAAGAATACGTTAATTTGATGAACGCTACTTATAAAATAGAAGAAGTGATAGAAAACGAACATGTAAAGCAAGAGGAGATAATATATTCTCCTAAAAAAAATTACAGCGTATGCGAATATCAAAGCTACACTTACCCAAATATAAGATTAAGAGTTAGGGTTATAGATTTTGAACATTATGTATACGATATAGTTGGTAGCGGAATATCAAATTACACTTCGGAAGAAATAGAAGTTATAAAAAGAAAAATGGTAAATAATTACAAAAAATACGAAACTCGAATCAATCGCTTAATAATCAAAAAAGGTTTAAAAAAATGAAACGTAATAAAAAACTTTGGCACGTCTTGAAGGTAACTTTGACAGACCAAATAAATTTAGAATCTGTCTATTTTGGAGATGATCCTGAAAAAGTTATAGAAGTTTTTACAAACAACATTAACGAAAAAGGTGTAACTTACCGCGTCTTAAAGGTAGACTATAAAAATGAAGAGGGTTACCCTTTTCCATCTATACCAATAGCCCCTAATCCATTTACGACGGATCCTCCGACATATCCTGGAGTTCCTCAGACATATCCTGGATTTCCTCAGACATATCCGGGAGTTCCGATTAACGTTCCGAACATTCCTATAAATACTCCTGATACTAACACTCCGTTTCTAAAAAATCCTCTCCCGAGCGATGTACTCTACGACGAAGACTTTCTCAAACCACCGTACGATAACAAAATCGTATAGATTACAATTAAAGAAAATGAAAAATAAAGAAATACTTAAAAATTTAAAAACTTTAGAAGTTGAAGCCAAGCCACTCTTTTTAGAAAACTGTGTAATAGACGGCGAATACGACGACGAGTATGGAACATTAACACCCTGTTTGGAAAATGGCGTATGGAAACCTATCATAGATATAGAAACAGGAACTATAGTTAATTGGGAAAAAGGAAAAAACGTAAGGATAAATTATAAAGTTTGCGACAACGGCAATTATAAATTTTTAGACGAGAATGGAAATGTTCTAAAATTTTTAGAACAAAAATACGTTCCGAAAATAATGTCGCCTTCTGAAAAAGGTTACGGGGATTATATTTTCATGGAAGTTGATTCCGAAGGAAAAATACAGGATTGGGAAATTATATTAGACGACGTTTTCAAATTTGAAGATTAAACAAAAAAGGTTAATTATATGGTAATATCTAAACGTAATTCCTTGTTAGCAACGGACGTTTATAAAATGGGACATATAGAACAGTATGTACCCGGATGCAATAAAGTTTTTTCTTATCTTATTACAAGAACAGATAAAAACTACAAAAATGTTTTATTCTTTGGGTTACAATATTACATCAAAGAATACCTTTCTATAAAATTAACTCCTGAGATGGGGGAAGAATTTTTAGAATACAGAAAAATGATATTGGGTTCTAATAGTGAAAAAGTAGAAACTGAAATTAGAAAACTTTGTAAACTTGGATATTTTCCGGTAGAAATTAAAGCAGTACCGGAAGGAACAGTTTTACCTGTCAAGAACGTATTGATGACTATAACTAACACCGATCCTGATTTTCATTGGGCGGTCGGATTTATAGAAAGTCTTATCTTGAAAGTTTGGTATCCTACCACAGTCGCTTCTTGCTGTAAAGCTTACAGAGAAGTAGTAGAAGAATATTATAAACAGACTTGCTCTGAAGAAAATATGTTTCTTAAAGACTTTACTGTACATGATTTTGGATACAGGGGGGATTCTTCGGAAGAAGGTTCTGCTTTAAGTGGAGCTTCTCATTTGGTTTCTTTTATGGGTTCTGATACCGTTCCGGCATTACCTTTCGTAAAAGAATATTACAACGCCGATACTTCTAACCCTATAATGCTTTCGGTTCCTGCTTCTGAACATTCGGTAATGTGTTCTTTTGGTAGAGATAACGAATTCGCTGCGTTCGTAAACATGTTAGATTTATATCCGGAAGGTATAGTTTCAATAGTTTCCGACACTTTCGACGTTTATAAAGTCCTTACTGAGTTTGCAGAAAAATTAAAACCGAGAATTTTAGAAAGAAAAGGAAAGGTTGTATTTAGACCGGATTCAGGAAATCCTGAAACGATAATATGTGGAAATATAACTAATTATGAAAATTTAGAAAAAGCAAAAAAAGAATACGGATGTAGTATAAGTTTAGATTATCCTCATGGTGATAGAGATCCTAAAATAATATACGCATTAGACGAAGATAAATATTATAAATTAGAAGGTTATGTTTATTTCGACGGTAAAGTAGATGTCGTAGATATAAAACATTCCGAATACTATCCTACGAACGAAGATAAAGGTGCAATAAGATTACTCGACGAAATGTTCGGTTCTACTTTAAATTCAAAAGGGTTCAAGGAATTAAATCCTAAAATCGGTCTTATTTATGGAGACGGTATGTATTTAGAAAGATACATAAGGACTTTAGAAAAAATGAAAGATATGGGCTATGCTTCTTCTAACTTAGTAATAGGAGTCGGCGGTATTCTTAGAAACCACAGTAGAGATACTTTAGGATTTGCATTGAAAGCTACGCACGTAGAAGTCGATGGGGTACCGAGAGATATAGAAAAAGACCCTGTAACTGACAAAGGTAAAAAATCACACAAAGGTCTCATAAAACTTATCAAAGAAAACGGAACTTATATTACGAAAGATAATTGCGATTCCGAAGAATTAGAATCTTTCGACAACTTATTAGTTACGGTATTCAAAGACGGAAATTTAGAAAAAGAATATAGCTTCGAAGACATAAAAAGAAGAGCAAAAGAATGATGTACGAAAACGTATTAAACTTAGACGTGAGATTTCAGCCTTTTGGAAAATCAACTGTCGAACATAAGAGTTTTAAGTTTCCCTCAAATACAGAGAAGCATATAAAGCTGAACCCTGATAAATTGGGAGATATGAGTAAAAGAATATTAGTTACTTGTAGAACCGTCGACATGTATCTTTTTTTATGTACTGACGCTTTAAGAAGAGCAGGATATAAAGAAATAGATTGCTTCGTACCTTATGTTCCTTATGCGAGACAGGATAGAGTTATGGTATCAGGAGAACCTTTTTCTATAAAAGTTATCTCCGACATTATAAACTTACAGGGATACGGTAAAGTTTATATTTACGATCCTCATTCTGATGTTACTCCGGCACTTATCAATAACAGTAAGGTTATAAGTAACCATCTTTTGGTGAAGAAAGTATTAGAAGGTAAAAGCAACTATTTAATAGTTTCTCCTGATTCCGGAGCATATAAGAAAATATCCAAAGTAGCAGAGTATATAAATTACAAAGAAGATATTGTAACCTGTAATAAAAAAAGAAACGTTTCTAATGGAAATATAGAAGGTATAACTTGCGACGTTCAAGATTTTGAAGGAAAAGACCTTTATATTGTAGACGATATTTGCGACGGAGGAGGAACTTTCTTTTTACTTTCCCAAGAACTCAGGAAAAGAAACTGTGGTAAAATAAATCTTATAGTATCACACGGTATATTTTCAAAAGGAGTCGGTTATCTATTAAACGTAGATAAAATTTATACGACAAATAGTTTCGATAGAGGTATAGAAGAAGATGATACTCCCAAACTAAAAATTTACGATATAAACGAAGACTTGATTTTCGAAAAGATGGATATAGTAGGCAACCTTTCGGAAAAAGAGTATTTCAGGAGAAGTTTGTAAATAATGCAAAACGCACAAGACGATATTTTAAAACGATTTGAAACTGACTACGAAGAAAGATGCAACGACGTTTTTAAAAAAAAGTATTCGTTAGAAAACCTTTTACAGAAGGTCAAAAGATTCGAAGATGTATTATCTGAGAAAATATCTAAAGAGGGTATTAGTTTTCATTATATGGTGTCTTATGACCATAGTATAATTTACAAAATGTCTTTCGGTAACAGTAGATTCTTTTTCGAAGAGTTCCTCGATGAATATATGGACGAATACGATTATGGTTTTACTATATGCGGTTTCAAAGGAGACGTATATTTAAACGGAACTAACGGAAATTTCGAGGAAGTCGTCGAATATATCACCAAAAATATTTAAAAGGTAAAAAATGTTCAATTTTAAAAAAAATAATATCAAAGGTATTTTTAAAAAACCTACATATGAAGATAGCCATCATTTTGAAATTTTACACGAAAGTAATTTCGACTCAGAACGAGATGGCGTATTGATAATTATACGTGGCTTAGAATTTAAAGAATTTTTAAAAAATCCAATAGTTATGTATGAAGGACATTCATGGTCAACTGAAATAGGGTATGTTGAAAATATAACTAAAATAGAAAATGAATCAGGCGATAATTATTTAAGAGTTTCTATAAAATTTTACAATTCTTCTGAGGTATTGGAAAATAGCATAATAGACAGTATAAGAAATAACCCGTCTGAATATTTATTATTTCCTGAAATTAAAAGATTGAATCAGACAACTGCCATTAAATCTAAAAGAAATGAAGAACTTATGACAATAGTACACGGTAGCAAAATGGAAGGCTTGAAATTTATACATACCGGAGAAACTAAAAAATATAGATTGGAAGAATATATTTCAAAATTAAAACCTTTCCCGAAAGGTAACGGTTCTGACTACGTTCTTAAATTTAGTATTTTCAAAACTTTTAGCTATTATAACATATACGATATACGCTACGAAATAACCGAAAAACTTGAAGTTTTATACGATTACGAATCGATAGGATTTTTGGAAGAAATCCATCCTTCGGTAGAAGTAAATTACGATATACCTAAAGAGGATTATCATCTATACCACCACCTTTTTATTAACGGTAACGCCCTTGATAGTATTACAAACACCATAAAACGAGAAAATAAAAATGCCAATAGAAAAAACTAAAAACATAGACCGTATATTCAAGATACCTGATTCTTGGGAAAACTCTAAACCTAAGACTAAAGAGGAAAGGAATAGATATTTTAAAAAAATTTACGAAAGACAAAAAGCAAACATTAACATGGGAGCGGCTATAATTTTCGGAATATTAGTAGCCAACCTATATAATTACTTTTATAAAGAAAATTGGTGGATACCTATCTTAGTATATTCTTTAGTGTTTTTCACACCCTTCGTATTTTTAATACTTTTAGAATATTTCAGTTATACTAAACTTTTTTCTAAAATGACAAATATGCTCTTTAAATATCTCGAAAGATAAAGTCTTTAAATACTATACCTTGAAAAATCAAAGATATATAAGAAAGATATAAATCTTCGGTTTTCAGTATGGCTAATTTAAACATAAACAATTTCAAAGCGAGTGGTATATACACTCAAGAGATAGATAGAACTATAGATATACCGGAAAACGTTGCTCAGAACAGATTAGTAGTAGGTTTTTCAAGAAAAGGGTTGTTCAACACACCTGTAGTTATTAGTAGCATCACTCAAAGAAAAGAAGTTTTCGGAGAAATAGATACTTTTTTAGAAAGAAGAGGTTCTTTTTTCCACAGAAGTATAGACGTTGCCTTAGAACAAGGACCGGTGATAGCATTGAATCTTTTACCTCTGGACGATACCGAAGAAGGTGATAAAGTAGAATATATGTCTATTTCTACTTCTCAGAATATCAAAAACGCATTAAAACAAAAAACATTATATTCTTCTTTCTATGACAAAGAGAAGTTTTGGAAACCTTCTGTTTCTAATTTCAAATCTTTGGTAGATACATATACCCCTTCTAAGATTATATCGTTTACTAATTTATCTCAGGATAAATATAGCATAATAATAAAAAAGGCAGAGAAAAGACCTAACGATAGGTTTGATATACTCATTCAAGATTTCTACGGTAAAAACTCAGTACCTTCTTATTTAGATCCTTTGGATTACCTTTCGGATTATTTCGTAGAAGTTTATATAATAAAGGGAGATTTTAGTAATTTCAATTCTCTTTCTACCGATCCGGTATATTCTAAATATTTCAACGCTTCCGGTTTGAAAAAAGAACAGTTGGTAGCTACAAGAAATACTTCTGATTTTGAAACCGCTTCTGTTTTTTATGGAACTTTGATTCCTAATTTCTTTGACGGTAACGGAATTTCATATTCTATAGATAACGTTATAAATAGATTTGTATCTAAAACAGGGATATTTTGCTTTTTAGATTCAGACTATATAGAAAGTCTTGAAAATTACAACAGCGACGTTTTAGATTTAGTAGGTCATTCTTTAGTAAGAAATGAAAATTTAGAAGATTTGGAATATCTTTCTTACAAGATAAAAATGTTAGAAAACTTAATCTATACGAGAAAACAAACATTTACTAAAAATCCTTACGTAGCTTACGGTGGTACTTTAGGAATAAAGACTTCTCTTGGAAATGGACAGAGTGGGATTTTTGAAAATCTTGTTTTAGTACAAGGTACTTCCGTTCAATCTAACATAACTGCAAATGTTTCTCTTATAGAATTAGAAGGCGGTAAGTTCGCAAAGATAAAGTCTTACAGTACATCTTCCGGCAATACTTTAATATCTTATACACACCCTATGAAAACATCAGAAGGTAAATTTAGATATGCCGTACAATCTGCAAATACTTCTTCTAATAGTATAGTTTTAACCGGACAGCATGGAGATTTTTCTTACTGTATAAATAAACCTGTCCTTATACAGAACGATTTTAATAAATTCTATTATACTTTAAGTAGCTATACTTCACATTCAGGAAACAATAGAACTACATTAACATTCACCACTAATGAAAATTTATATTTGGTAGACGAAACATATAAAGCTTCATGGGCAAGTGGATATGAAATATTAAAAGCCAATTCGACAGCAAACACTATAACAATAAGCGGAAAGCACGATATAGCTAATGTATATTCTTCTTTATCTTCTAATCTTTTATATTTAAAAACTAACAGCGAAAAACTTGGAAACATAACAATAAGTTCTTTTAGTTATGACAGCGATAACAATACTGTACTTGGTTTATCTTCCGGAAATATAAGAGTAGCCAATGGAACTACTTACAATATAGTAAGTTCTAATTTATATAGTGAAATAACAGACGGTTCTTATTTCGTTACTTATGGTTATTATGGTGTAATGAGACCTAACATAACAGCAGGGAACGTTAATATAGTACATGATCCTGATGTTATAAACACCGAAGGTAATACCATAATAGCTTATAAGGATTCTATTCTACATAAAAACGTAGATAGTGGCAATTTAACAGTTGGCGATTTTTATTATAAAGAGATTGCTCCTTCGGTGGTATATAAATATTTCTTAAGTTTTGAAAAAACTTTAGATGTGGACGGTATAGATATTTTAAAATTGAAAATTTATAACGATAGTAGTCTTACTGCCACAGGTAACACGTCTATAACTTTCGGAAATAAGAAAAACAACAAAGGAACTTATACCGACTTAGCTTCTAACGAATTGGGATTTTCTTCTAAGGTCGGAAATATAAACGAATACATAGACATAGTTGAAACTTACGACAACGGTACAAGGATAAGACTTTCTTCCACAGAAGGTTCTAAAATATCAGTAGGTGATTATGTTAGTTCTTTCAAAGTAACCGAAGGAGAAACTCGATATTTCCTCTCTAAGGTATATCTAAAAAAGAAAGTTATCATAGGTACTTTGGTGTATTATGATATTTACATTCCGAGATCTGCAAAAATTATAAACGACAGCACTTTCAAGATTGAAAAATATAAGGACATTCAAAACTTTATAGATTCTTATAATTTGTTTTCTCTCGGTGGATTCACTATGAAATCTTACCATATACCGGGAGATTCTTTGAATAATCAATCTCAGCTTGTAAAGATACTTTCTGTATTGAAAGATACTTCTCTTATGGACGCACTTTCTGACAGAAACCTTATAGATTTCAGGTATATCATAGATACATTTTCTACCAATATTAGTCCACAGATGTATCCTAAAAATATTCTTACTGAATTGGCAAAGAAACAAGGAAAAAGTATAGCTTTTATAAATATGCCAAAAGTAGAAACGTTTATAAAATCTAATCCGCCCGGACCTGTTTTTACAGATTACGATTCTACCTTGACGGTAAAGAAAGTATACAAACCTGAATATGTTGCTTCTGGTGGAAATACTTCCTTATCGCCTGAGTTCTTTTTCAATCTTCCTTCGGTAGAACAAGGTTCTAAATACGGTGCTATATTCGGACCTTATTTTAGATACAGGACACAAGAAGGCAGTATTATAGATTTTCCACCTTGTGCTGTAATATCTAACCTTTTTGTAAGAAAGCTCAATAACGGTGAGGAATTTTCTATAACAGCAGGTACTACAAGAGGTTCTGTAACTACTAACAATATAGCAGGACTTGAATATACATACACCGATGAAGATAGAGGATATTTAGAACCTGCTGGTTACAATACATGTATAAATAAAAGAGGTTATGGTATAATACTATATAGTAATCAGACTATGTACCAAAAAGAACTTTCTGCTCTTAACAATCTACACGTAAGAGACGCGTTAGTTACCATAGAAAGGGGAATAGAAGATATATTAGAAAGATATGTGTTTGAAACTAATACTCCTACTACGAGATTGAACGTAGCTAACGACGTAAGAACTTATCTTAAATCTGTACTTGTAGCAGGAGGTATAAGCGACTACAGTGTTACTATAGACGAAACTAACAACACTAACGAAACGATACAGGCTAATTTTGGAATAATAGACGTTAGCATAGAACCTGTTTTAGGATTGCAGAAATTTATAAATACTCTTGTCGTAGAAAGAACTCAGGGTATAAAATCATCAGGATTTAGAATATAATATGCCTATACAAAAGATAGATAAATATAAAGAAAGATTTCTTTCCGAAACCTCCGGAAAGATAGATAGATTTTATCCCACGTTTGGAATAAAGTTCGATTTCTTTCCACGTATAATAAAAGGAGAATCTGTAGAACCCGGACTTCTTAACGGAAGAGCGAGAGATTTTTTTTCTGCAAGGAATGACAATCTTAGGATTATAAAGTTAGACTATATGATTTCCTTACTTAAGACTTTTACTATAACAAAACCATGGTATATTAAAAAAATCACAGGTCTTAATAACCTGATGAAGATAAATATAGAAAACGGAAGAAGATTAGGTAAAGACGCAACTTTAGATTTGGAAATAGACGAAGATATAGATTTAAAAACTTTATCTTTTATGGATTCTTATAGAAGTATAGTCTATGATAAAAAGAATATGAGACATACTTTACCTACGAACCTTTCGAGATTTGATATGAAAGTATACGTTACCGATATAAGAAACGTTTTAGAAAACGCCGGTAGTAGAGAAGGTAATCTTAATGTAGGTGAAGACGTTGCAGGAGTAGTAGTTTATAATCTTTACGATTGTAATTTCGAAATTCAGGATTTTAATTTCGTAAACTCCATAAATAATGAATTTGATAAAACTGCAATAAGACACAGTATAAAAATAAAAGTAGGAAGAATATACGAACAATATAACCTTCCTACGGAAAGACCTTTCGGCGTATTGGGAGAAGGATACGCTTCTAATGATTTCGATACGGATTATAATTTCTTAGGTAATCTTTTCAGGATAAACAGTTTAAACGAAGCAGAATTAGGAAACGTTTATGAAATAGAACGCAATGTAAACAATACAATATCAGACGTTAGGAAAATAGACAACAATCCGGTAATAACCAACGATGAAAATTTAATAAGAGAAGCTAAACTAAACGATGATATTTACAACCAAAGATTAAAAAGAGGTTGGAGAACAGACAGAAAGAAAAACATAAAAAATTCACTCGAAGATATAACTGTAGAAATACCTAAAAACGAAACCACTATTTCTGATATACAAACCTTAGTTCCTAAAAACGAAGTTTCTTCTATAACAGAACAAGAAGTAAAATCTACAAAAAACGAAAGTTCTATAGAACAAGTAAATGTAGAAGTTAAACCGAACGAAAGTAAAATAGAAAATTTAAAAACTCTCGTTCCTAAAAACGAGACAGAAATAAAAGATACCGAAGTAGTATCTGAAGAAAATATAACAAATATAAACGATATGCAAGTACAAGTACCTCAGAACGAATCTCAAATAACAAATAATAGTCCAACAGTTCCTAATAACGAAACGACTATAAATCAAGTAAACGTATCTGTTCCGGAAAATACGACTTCGATAGCTGAAAATAAAATAATAGCTAACGAGAATAAAACTTCTATTAGTTCTGAAAGTCCTACTTCTTATCCGAACGAAACTCTTATAGACGATGTAGAAATTAGTTTCTTAGAAAATACAACAGATATACCTATCAATAAAGTACAGTCTAACGACAATACTACGAATATACAAAGACAGATGGTAGAAATAGGAAAAAACTCACCTTCTAATATAGAAAAGGTTTCTGTAAGTTATCCTGAAAATAGTATAACTATAAGTTCAGACAAGACAAGTTTTTCTTATAACACTATAGAAAAAACGAGAAGACTCAAAGAAGTAAAATAATAAAAACTTAAACCAATGTTTTCAGGTATTCTTTTATATAGAAAGAATCTAAAATATCGTCTATTGGTTTTTTAACTTTCAAAGTTCCGTTCGTAGAAGTATAAAGATAAGTCTTATCTAATAGTAATTTTTTTATTTCGTTATCGTATTCCGATTTCAAAAAAGTTTCTAAAATTTCTTCTTTCTTGGCGTTGCCTTTACATATAAATTTTTTCAAAGTCTTTGGTGAAATTATAAATATTTTCTTATATTTCTTTTCCCCTGAGAATATTTTATACCTTAAGGCATATTGAAACCCTGCAAGGTCGAGGCTTCTTGAACCTATCCCACCATAAGAAAGACCTTCTATTCCTATGATACTATCTTCAGGGATTATATCATAGATTTCAGAAATTATACTATCTAAATTTTCCAATTTGATATATTCCGCAGAACTATATTCTAAATCTTTTTCGGTGTTCTTATAATTTATATTTTTAATATTGATATAGTTCTCTATATCTCGTTGTATAGTCTTTGTCATATCTTTGGCGAAACTATAAAACGTTTCTTTTTTTTCACTTTCGACCGTTACTGCGGTAGAGGTCATAGAAAAATCTATCCCACAATATACCATATTTAAATTCCTCTTGTGATATTATACTTTTCTCTTATTTGTTCTTCCGTCATTCCTTCGAAAAATGGACATTCGGCAGTATAAATAGAACCTACGACTACCGAAGGCATTTTTTCAATCGAAGTTAAAGATTTACAGTTTCTGAAAGATAAACTGCCTCCTATTATTTTAGGAAGATTGGATACCGCTTTTAATGATTTACATCCGTAGAAAGATAAAGTTTCTCCTACATATTCAGGAAGATTCGAAACCGAAGTCAAGGAATTTGATTGGTTGAAAGATAACATTCCTGTTATCTTTTCAGGAAGATTTGAAACCAAAGTTAAATTATTAAGATACCAAAAAAATAAACTACCTTTTATTTCTTTTATATCATGTCCTAATTCTTCTTTAAATCCTCTGAATTCTTTTATGTCTTTCGGTACTTCTATATTTATATAATTATTGTCGTAAACGCCATCTTTAAGTTTTGAAAGGTTAATGTTCCATTTTTCTAAAGGAGGAATTTCTCTCGTAACGAAAAGTTCTCTCGGTAAACCATTATACTCTATGTATTCTTCACCGTCTATCTCTTCGCTTAAAGAATCCACCGTGGAACTATCTCCTAATGTTATTTGTCCATTTATATCTACTGCAATCGCTACTTTATAAAAAGGATCGGTAGAAGGTAAAGACTTATCCGTGATGAAGTAGAACGTATATAATTTTTTTATATAATAGCCGTCCCATGCTTCTTGTCCTGTACCATCTGTGGCAGCGATACACCATTTAGTACCTCTGCCATATTTAGCAGACTGCTCAAATGTATCAGGACGTACAATAAAGAACCTTTCGTCTTCGTAGACGACGTTTATGTCTTTAGTAACTTTTTTATCCTTTTGATTCTTAGAATTATAATTATCAAGAGAAGATTTTAATTCGTCGAAAGAGTAAAGGTTTATGTCTTTCTTCGGTAGGTTAGAACCTAAAGTATGAAATTTATCTACATAAGTCTTTATTTCTTCCTCAGAATGACCTTCTAAATAAAATCTACAAATAGAATCAAGGTATTTCTTTGTAGGAGTAGTGTCTAAAAGAGTAAGTCTCTCAAAGTCTTCCGGTCCAATCTTACCGGTAGTAAGAAAAGCTTTCCTTGAAGAACTAAGCCCTTCGTTTAAAAATTCTCTGTATGTTAAGTATTGTTTTATCATCTTGAAATATTATATTTTTCTCTTATTTGTTCTTCGTTCATCCCTTCAAAGAATGGGGTTTGGTAAGTTAGTATGTTGCCTTTTACAACTGAAGGTATATTAGGAATAGACGTTAAAGAAGTACACCATTTGAAAAATAAATCTCCTCCTACGTATTCCGGAAGATTAGGTAAAGATGTTAAAGAAGTACAGCTTTCGAAATCTAAAAACCATCCTATCGTTTTGGGAAGATTGGGTAAGGATTTTAAAGAAATACATCCTTCGAAAGATAAACTTCCTCCTATTCTTTCCGGAAGATTTGAAATAGAAGTTAAAGAAGTACATCTACTGAAATAGATACCGCCTCTAATTTCAGGAAGATTCGATACCGAAGTTAAAGACTTACAGCCGACGAAAGATAAATATCCTGTAACTTCTTTTATTTCAAACCCAAAGATTTCTTTTAATCCTCTAAATTCTTTTAAGTCAGTAGGTACGTCTATACCTCCATCGTAAACTCCGTCTTCTAATAAAGAAATATCAATGTCCCATTCTTCTAAAACAGTACGCTCTCTTGGAACGAAAATATCTATGTCCAATCCATTCTCTTCGATGTATTCTTCTCCTTCTATCTCTTCGTTCAAAGAATCTACGGTAGTATTTTCATCTCTTTGTATTACACCATATTCGTCGACAGCTATTGCGACCTTATATAAAGGATTCGTAGAAGGTAAAGATTTATCCGTGATGAAGTAGAAAGTAAGTCCTAACTGTCTATAACCTTTCCATGCTTCTTGTCCGGTACCGTCAGTTGCAGTGATACACCATTTAGTGCCTCTTCCATATTTAGCAGACTGTTCAAAGTTCTCAGGTCGGACAATAAAGAACCTTTCGTCTTCATAAACTACCTCTATATCTTGGGTAACGAGTTTGTCCTTTTGATTCTTAGAATTATAATTATCAAGAGAAGATTTTAATTCGTCGAAAGAGTAAAGGTTTATGTCTTTCTTGGGTAGATTAGCACCTAAAGTATGAAATTTATCTACATAAGTCTTTATTTCTTCCTCAGAATGACCTTCTAAATAAAATCTACATATAGAATCTAAATACTTCTTTGTAGGAGTTACGTCCAATAAAGTAAGTCTTTCAAAGTCTTCCGGTCCAATCTTACCTGTCGTAAGAAAAGCTTTCCTTGAAGAACTAAGCCCTTCGTTTAAAAATTCTCTATATGTTAAGTATTGTTTTATCATCTTGAAATATTATACTTTTGTCTTATCTGTTTTTCGTTCATTCCTTTAAAGAATGGACATTTGTAATTATAAATAATACCTTTTACTACCGAAGGCATTTTTGAAACCGAAGTTAAAGAAAAACATCCCCAAAAAGATAAATGTCCACCTACATATTCAGGAAGGTCCGGGAAAGAAGTTAATGCAGTACATCCGTCGAAAGATAAACCATCATGTATAGTTTTAGGAAGATTTGATACTGAACTTAAAGAAGTACAGTCTTCGAAAGATAAATGTCCTCCTATGTATTCCGGAAGATTTGA
>JACCDR011831539.1_pt1 | contig 46214 bp, 57 predicted proteins | sample 7446431 | NCBI WGS metagenome assembly JACCDR01 (sample SAMN15323443, study PRJNA562643) | freshwater metagenome | isolation source: river surface water | place: USA:Blue River Watershed | collected 2017-08-17 | reverse complement strand
GCGGCCTTTTTCCATGTGGCGCAAGAGGACGGGGGGTTCGGGAAAGCGGGAAAAGGGGGGAAGAGGCTGAAGATGCGGGGGTTATGGGGGATTTCCAGGGGAGGGCGCGATTCGGGAAATCTGGGGGCAAATCTGGCGAAATGACATCGATTCGGGAAGTGTTTTCGGGGTTTTTCGGCATTTTGAGGGCTCTGGAGTCCAAAATTTGGACGTGGGGCCGGGTGGAGGGTCGATTTTACAAGATTTCGGGGTCGAAATCGGGCTTCAGGCGGCCTTTTTTTGGGCTTTGAAGGGGCATTTTTGGGCGATTTGGAGGGTCAAAGCGGCTTGGTGGGCTCGGGGGCGGGGCTGGATGATGAGTTCGCCGAAGGTGGCGTCGGGGCATTTGGCGCGGTTGACGGCGCCGTTGCGGGTCCGGACGGGCGAGATCTGGCAGCCGCGGAAGGCGTGGCGGGTGAATTCGGAGTCGTCGACGGTCACCAGCCAGGCGCCGCGGAGGGCCAGGACGTGATCCGCGAAGGTCTGCATCTGGACCTGGTCCCAGCCGGCGTAGTGGCCGGCGGTGGAGGCGAGGTAGGGCGGATCCAGGAAGAAGAACGTGTCGGCGGAGTCGTAGAGCTTCAGGATCCGGTCGTAGGTGACGTTCTCGATCGCGACTTTGTCGAGGCGGGCGTTCAGGGAGCGGAGCAGCTGGACGACGTTCGCGCGGCTGGGGGGCGGGCTCACTTTCGAGACGGCGAAATTCTTACCGGCGCCACCAAAGCTGGCCCGGTTCAGGACCAGGAAGCGGGCGGCGCGCTGGAGTTCGGTCAGGCCGGGCTGGGCGACCAGGTCGGCCACATTCCGGCGGGACATGACGAGAAACTCAATCTCGGCGCAGAGGGCGTCCAGGTGCCATTGGGCGCAGCGGTAGAGGCTGACCAGGTCGCCGTTGAGATCATTGATCACCTCAACTGGCGATCGGGGCTTGGCGAGTAGGACGGCCAGGCCGCCGGCGAAGGGCTCAACGTAGGTGCGGTGGCGGGGGATTCTCGGGAGGATCTTCCCGAGCAGCCGGCTCTTGCCTCCGGCCCATCGCACGATCGGAATCGTGCGGTTCATGCGTGGCGTTTACGCGCCACGGGCTTGGATTCTTTCAGTGGAGAGCTGTTCAACGACAGAGGAGGTGGAGGCAAGCCCCTCTGGCGGCTCATGTAGGCGTCGAGCATTCCGGTTTCTTGAAGCGCGACGAAGGTGACGAGATCAGTGCAATCGCTTCTCGAGCGTTTGGCATACTCTATCGCGGTACGGACTGATGGTTTCATGGCGTTGGGAATTCGTTCAGAAGTCCGCAGCAGCAGCCCAGTCGCTCATCTGTGCCTCGAATTTTCGGCGTGGCCGCCGTGGGATTGGTTGGTGGGGTTTGTCGAAACAGTCGCGGCAGTAGTGGGCTCTGGTGTGGAACCGGCCGCGCGACAACGCTCCCCAGCCAGCGCGAGCGGCCAGCACCTTCGCCTCCCACACGCACGAATGAAGATCACCCGATCGGTCCCCAGGATTGGATGCAACACTGGTTCCGCATCCGTCGCAGATAATTGAGATTTCGATTCGGATGCTCATGGCGTCGGGAATTCGTTCCACTCGCGCCCGTCGAGGATACGGCCGGCGCGGGCTTTGCCGATTTTGCGCGAGTACCACGGCACCACAGGAGCAGTGGCCCCGAAGCTGTAATTGTGGAGAACGCCCTCCTTGTCGCGCGGATCATCGACACCTGGGGCGCATTCGCCATACGGCAACCAATCCCCCCACTGCTTGAACAGAAACGGCACGCTGGCCGCCTGACACTGGTTGCGCAGGCCGCGCACCCACAAGGGGTGCATCGGCCGTGCGCCCGGGCCGGACTCGCCACCAGCGATCACCCAATGGATGCCGTTTGCGCATCGACTGATGTAGATGGCGCGCGCTGTGTCCTTAAACCATTCTATGCGGCGCGCTTCGGGCCATTCTGCGAAGTCAGCGGGAAAGGCAACGTCCGTTCCTCCAAAGAGCGGAAGCCAGACAGGTCCAAGCAATGGCTCACAACTTAGGAACCGCACCTTGGCCGGGATCTTGAGTAGCTCCGGGATTCGCTCGTCGGCGCGTTGCTGGTCCTCCACTGTCGTTCCGATCCAGATGTTCGGCAGTGGGCATTGTGCGATCCACGCCTCCGCCATTTCCTGCACGGTGCCGCGACGGCTGCTGTGTGTGTAAACGTCCTCGATCCGCTTCCTCCAATTCTGCGGGCGTTTACTGAGAAGTAACCAGTCGAGGTTCGGGGTTTCGTTGATCAGTCGAAGCAGGTCGGCCAGCCATTCGATCGGCACCTCGTCGTCGAGCCAGTCTGACATCGAAGGAGAGAACACACGCGGCCGAACAGGGGCCGATTCCGTCTCTGGTAGCGCGGTGCAATCCGGATTCGAGCAACAGACCAATCCGATGCCGTCACCCTTCCGGATTTCACGTTTTCCGCACACTGAACACTGGCGGAACCGGCCGGCGGCCGCCGCGCGTTCCAGGCGCATGGCGAGCTTGGTCGCGCCGGCCCGGTGATCCTCGCGCGGTTTGCCTGGTCCCCAAATGTCCTTTCCCCACCGGTGCGCAAGCGTGTCGGCGTAGCAGTGGGCACAGCCTGGACTGATCTTGGAGCAGCCCCACCACATGTTCACTGTGGCGTCGCACCATTCGATTTTGGAATTCTCGGCCATCTGCGTGTGAATTTTGGTTGTGGTCTTCAGTTAGAATCCTGACGGGAAATCCTCCTTCCCTCCGGCGGCGCGGTAGACAGCAAGCCCGCCGAAGTAGATAGGACTGAGCGCGTAGGCCAAGATGTATCCTCCCGGAAACGCGCCACTTGCCGCCTGGACAGACGCGACATTATTCCCGACACGCATGGCTCCCTCCCGTGTGCTGGCACAGGACGCAGCAAGCAGAGCGATGGCGATCGTGACGATTTTCATGAGGTATGATCAGGTTTGGGTTTATGGTTCGGCCAGCCCTTGCCGACGAGGATGCGGGCTTTTTTCACGAGGTCATGGCGGCCTTCGGATTCCAGGAGGTGGGTGAGGCAGGCGAGCATCTGGTCGCTCCATGGCTGGCCGGACTTAGCGAGTTCAAAGGCGCGAATCTCCGACTCCTTGATGCGCTCCAGCAGAAATTCGATGTGGCGGCGAGCGATCCCGTTTTTCGACAGCTTCTGTTTAATTTCCGCTCGCTCGATGCGGAGCGGTGAGCCGGGTTTCCACCAGCGGGTTTCGAGTTCAGCGAGCTGCATTTGGAGCTGGCTTTTTTCATCCTGTAGGCGCCGCAATTCGGCCCTGGCCTTTTCCCGGCGCGGATCACTCATAGCTGATGAGAGCTAGCAGCGTCCCTACTCCGCGCCTGGCACTCGGCGCATTTGTAAACAATGCACCGCGACCCGCACGTGTACGTTATTATGATACGCATCCAGCCCAGACCTCTCCATTTTCGCTGGCTGGATTCAGCACCACAGCGGCACTTGACGATTTTTTTGGATGATTGTTTAGCGCTCATGGCTGAGGCGTTGGGCGGGCTTTGGCTTTGGATTTAATGGTGATTTTGAGGCTGAAGAGGCGGTGGGCGGTGAGGTCTTCGAGGGCGGGGTTTTCGCCTTCGAGCCAGCGGCGGTTGCGGGCGATGGCGAGCGGGTAGGCGGGGAATGGGAGGGACCTTTGCTCGCAGAGTTCGCGGAGGAGGTAGATCTCGCGGCGGCGGGTTTCGGGGGTGTCGTTTTCCTGCTCGTCCTGAGTGAGGCCGAGTTCGTCGCGTTGGTACCAGCGGCGGGCGTCGTCGGCGAGGCCGGCCAGATCTGAGAAGTAGGCCATGAGGAGGGCGAAGTCTCCCTGGGTGGCCTGGGTCAGGCTGGTGCGGCTGGAATGGCCGGTGGGTGACCGGCGGGAAAAGACTTCGTTGGTATGCTGGGCGCACCAGGTCTCGCGGCAGAGTCCCGTGAGGGAGAGGGCGTATTGATTGGCATAGGCCTGGCCGCGGCGGATGGCGACCTGCTGGCGCTGCTGCTTGGTGAGCGGGTGGCGGTCGGGGAAGTGGCTGGCGGTGCGTTTGGCGGGCATGGCGGCGCAGGTGTGGTGGGTAGTCAGCGGAGGAGGCGGAAGCGGTCGCAGCGGGGGCAGCGGAGGATGCTCGGGATGAGGGTGCGGAAGAAGCCGATGGGGCCAACGAATCCGCAGTAGGCGCAGCGTTTGTCAGGGATGGGCGTGGGCGTCGACGAGGTCTGCTGCTTCGTCGAGATGGAGCCAGCCGATGATTTTGGCGGTGCAGGTGGTGGCGTCGGCGAAGCGGTAGGTGATGCCGTCGTGGAAACCTGGCCAAAGTGGGTTCTCAGGGTCGGCGAGGCGGAGGAGGATGGTGATGTCAGAGTCAGGGGGGTCATTTTCGGGGTGGAGTTGGGGGTTGGGTTTCGGGGGAGCTTCAAGGACGGGGGTTGGGATGGGCATGGTGGTTCAGGGTTCGAAGGAGATGCTGCGTGTAGTGGTGGTGTCGACGTGGACGGTTTCTTGGGTGGCGACTTGGCGGGCCATGACGCGGATCTCGTGGTCGGTGACGAAGGGGTCGACAGCGACACTGCCGGATGGGGTTTTGAGGAGGATGTACCCGCCGAGATCTGGCGGGCGGGTGAGGAGGAATCGGGCGTTGGTGGTCTGGCTGATTTCGTCGGAGAGCTCCTTGAGTTCCGCGTGGGTCAGGGAGCCGAGGTGCTTGTGGGCACTCATTTCACTTGGTCCCAAGCGAATTTGGTCTGCGACTTCGGGATGCCGGCTTTGTCGACTTGGCGGCAGGCTTGGAGGAAGCGGATGGCTTCGGCTTCGGGAAAGAGTTCGCGGCAGGCGGCGCGGAACTTCTGGCCGTCGGTGAACATGGTTTCCCACTTGGTGGGTTTCTTGAAGAGGCGGGGCAGGTTGGCGGGTCCGGCGATTTCCAGGAGTTGGGTGTGTTTGTCGGATTTGTCCTGGAACGATTGGATGAGGTTGTCCGAGGTGAAGATCACGGGGAGGACGCGGCCGGTGCCGGCGATGGCGCGGAATTGTTTTCCTTCGCGGTCGGCGTCTTGGAGATCTTCATGCGGGCCTTCCAACGCGGCGGCTTCGATCAGGCTTTCAAGTTCTTTGAGGCGAATGGTCCGGATGGCGATCTCATCGCGGAGGCGGAGGGCTTCATCGACAAGGCTGGCGAGTTGGGCGGGGGTTGGTGGGGTGGGCTTGGACATGGTGGTGGTATGGACTGGATGGACGGAGATGGACGGTATGGACGGATCAGAGGCGGCCTTGGAGGATGGCGATTCGCTTGTCCCGTTTGGCGGTGCGGGTGTCGCACTGGGCGATGAGGGTGGAGCGGTTTTTCTCCAGCTTGGCGACCTCGCGGTCGATGGCTTTGATCGCGGTGGTGATGTACTTCTCGTCGGCGCGGATGTCGGTTTTGAGGGTGCGGATTTCGGCTTTGATGGCTTTGGCTTGGAGCTTGGTGGTCATGGTTTGGTGGTGGTGGTGGATTGAGGGAGGGAGTGGTCGACGACGATCTTGGAGATCTCGCGTTTGGTGAGCATGCGGGAGCCGTTGTGCTTGTTGGCGGCGGCGTTGGCGGGCGCGGATCGGCACCAGTGGCCGGACAGTCCGCGGTGGGTGAATCCCGTGCGGGCGCAGTAGGGACAGGTGTAGAGGGGCTCGCTCATTGTGGGAACGGGGTGACGCTGAGGATGGAGGCCACGGAGGAGCGGTTGATCAGCTTGTTGCGGGCTTCGGCGAGGTTCGCGGCCTGGTACTTGAGGGTGCCGCAGCGGCCGCCGAGGAAGCGGACTTTGGCGAGCCACCAGGGGAGGGTGTCAGGCTTCGTGGTGAGCGTTTTGGACATGGTTGGCGGCGATTTGTTGGGCTCTCTTCCATTCGCGGAAGGCTTCGATGCACCGTGGGATGTTGGTGCCGGCGGACTGGGCGACTTGAGTGACGAGGAGGATGGCCTGGCCGATCTTGCGCTCGACTTCGGGACGGTCGGAGGAGGCTCGGAATCGTCGGTCGCAGGCTTGGCTGATTTCGCCAAGGCTGAGGGCCAGTGAGGCAAGATGCGGAGGGAAAACCGCCGGATCGTTGGTGGCTGGATGTTTGGTCGAGTGGACCATGGTCTCCAGCTGGCTGAGGGTGGTGTGAACCGTGATTGGATCCTTGTATTTGAGTTTCTCGGGCATGGCTCAAAGGCGCTTCAAAGGGCGGTTGTAGGGGTGGTTTGTGGTGGGTTTCCGGCGACGGCGATGGGGGGCAATGATGATCAAGCAGATCGCCAGTAAGCCGGCGTAGACCCAGAAGGCGTCGGCGAGTGGGATGGTGGTCATGCGAAGGCGGGAGCGGCCGGGATGATGTTGCGCGGCGGGTGGGTGCGCTTGGGAGTGGGCGCTTCGGCGGCGGTCTCGGCCATGGCGATCCATGACTCGAGTCCGCGGTTGTCATTGTGGGGATCGGCTTCCAGGCCGGCCATGCGGCGGCGGGTGCGGATGTCGCTGTAGTGCGACATGCAATGGGACGAGGTTTCCCGGAGGAGGACGAGGGCTTCGAGGTCAGTGGTGAGAGGATCGGCGGCGAAGCGGTCCAGGACGGATTGGATGTCGCGGGCGGCTTGGGCGATGTGGGTTACGTTGAGCGTGTGTTTTGCGGGGGCGGTAGGGACGGTCATGGGGTTGGTGGGTTGGTGGAGGTGGGGATGGACTTGATGGACGGGATGGACCTGGGGGGATGGAAGGCCGGGAATGGCGCAGTGGTTGTGGGTTTGGAAGAGCGCCAGGAGGACTTCCACTTCGTAAGGGGAGGCTTCGTGAAGGGCGTAGTGCTTGATCTCAGTAAGTGCGTGCGAGATGGTGCTTCTGTCGCGACGGAGGAATTGGCCGATCTGTTCGCGCTGGATCTGCTCTTCGACCGCGATCCAAGTGAAGATGGCGCGTGCCCTGGCGACTTTGGCGTGGCGGCTGCGTCCGAGGATGCTTGCCGTGGGGACGCCGGTGGCTCGGCTGACCGACTGCAGGAGCTTGAGCAACCGCTCCCGGATGGGCATTGGGAGTGACATGGGGGTCAGGATTCGCGGATGAATTTGCGGCCGTAGTAGATGAGCAGGGCGAGGCCGATGAGGGCGCCTGCGGCGAGGATGCAGGTCGTGGTGACGCTGGTGATGTATTGGGCGCGGGTGAGGAATTCGGGGTTTGGGAACAGTTTCATGAGGATGGCTGCTGTGAGTTGGATGATGGGGATCCAGAGGAGGAGGGAGACGGGGAGTATCAGGCCGAAGAAGGACCGTAGGAACGGGGTCTGTTTGACGGGCGGGCTCATGCGGCGGCGAGGGCGAGGGATTTGGCGTCGGCGGTGCGGCGCTGGACCATCACGGTCAGGCGCTCAGCGGCGGTGGTGGTGGCGACGAGCTGGTGGCGGGCGTGGTCGAAGGCGACGTCGGGGGTGAGTTTTCCTCCTTCGGTGAGGGTGACGGCCAAGCGGATGCGCTGGGTGAGGGCGCGGAGGTTGCCGTGGGTGTCCTTGGCGGACTGGTAGGCGAGGCGGCGGAGGGGTTCGGCTTGCTCCGGGGCAAGGACGTGAAGGAGCTTCGTGACGGTGGCGCTCAGGGTCTGGCTGGTCTTCCAGCGAAGCTCGCGCCAAGCACCCATGGCGGCGGGGCGGGCGCCGTCTTCACCGATGGACTCGATCCGTTCGTGGAGGCGCGGGGCGCCGACCAGGACGACGGCACAGCCGGTCTCTTCGCGGACGCTCAGGAGGAAGGCGAGGGCGTCCTTGGTGAGCTCGTCTGCGTGGTCGATGATGATGACGCGGCCGGAGCCTTTGAGGCGGCGGCAGACGTCCTCCGCGATGGTGCCGGCGCGTTCGTCTTTCCGGCGCCATTTTTGGCGGGTCAGGGAGCGGCGGAGCTCGTGGAGGAGGCTGCCTCGGCCGGAGCGAATTCCGCGGCGGGCAGTGATGAGGATGGCAGTGCTGTCGGAGCGGGCAAAGAAGATAGCTGCGGAGCTAGCTCCGACCCCTGGCAGATGGGTAACAAGGACGGGCTCTCCGGAGGTCTTGGCACACTGAACACACTCCAAAAACTGTACACAGATGTTAGTTTCAAAAATGTCGTGCGCGGCACCTTCGCGCAGCTGTAACATGGCGAAGTAACTCAGGGCCTTCTGTTCGAAGGAATCGGCCTGGCCTTTGTAAGTTCCGTGGACGCACTGGTGGAGGGTGGCTTGGCTCATTCCCATGGCGCGGGCCAGGACTTCCCAGGAGGTGTTGGTTTTGGCGCGGTGTTCCTGAATCTGGGCGGCGGTTTCGGCGCTGAAGCCGCGGGTTTCGTTGGCGGCCAGGCGAGCTTCTTCGGCGGCTTCCTGGGCGGCATGAATGTGGTGGGCTTGGGTGGTCATGGCGGGGTTGGGTTGGGTTGGGCGGGAGAATCAGAAATCGAGGTAGGACGGGCCGGGCGGGAGTTCTGGGAGGGCCGCGGGCGCGGCGGCGAAGAGGGCGTCTTCGGTCTCGCTGATGGCGGCCAGATCGGCTTTCTCGCGCGGGGTGCGGGCGGTACCGACGTCGGCGAGTTGGCGGTTGGCGTCGAAATTGGCTTGGCGGTGGGCGATCTTTCCGCGGGCGCGGAGTTCCACGATCCCCTTCTCATCGGCGCGGAGGCTGTTGATGCGGCCTTGGTTGGCCCAGATCCGCTCGTGGTCGTCGCGGGACGGGACATGGAAGCGGTCGACCGTGCCGATGAAGGCTCCGCGGTGGCGGCCGGCGGCGGAGCAGATGACCATTTTCCCGGGAGAGAGCGGGCTCAGGAAGCAGCGGTAGGTTTCTTCGCGCTGGAGGGTGATCTTGCGGCCGTGCTCGTCGCGGGCGGTAGCGATGTAGACGAGGGGATCAGAATCAATGAGTCGGTCGGCGTGGACGAATTCGAGGGACTTCCCGACCCGTAGGTCGAGGGCCATCGATTCTGGGAGAAGAAGCGGCCAGACGTGGTCGGGGATTGTTTTGAGCCGTGGGCGGTGCTGCTGCCAGACTTCCTGGCGGGAGAGTCGGCGGATGCGGCTGTGGCCAGGGAGAGCGGCCACGGCTTCGAGGGCGGCGGCTTTCGTGGCGTCGGCGGCACGGAGGTCGTCGATCTTGGTGGCAGGCAGCCAGGTCTGGCCGTCGAGGGTGAACTCGTGCGTGATGTAGCCGGCTTTTTCCCAGCCTTCGCAGGCGTGGTCGTGGCTGGCCATGAGCTGGGCGCGGATCTCGTGGTTGAGGGCGGCGAAGGTGTGCCAGGGCAGGAGCGGGGAGCGGAGGAGCTTGGCGCGATCGAGCGGGAGGGATTCGAGCAGCTTGACGAATTGGCGGTGGTACCGGACCAGGCCTTCGTTTTCCTCGGGGGCTTGGTAGCGATCGAGGCCGGTGGCGCCAGGGAGCGCAGCCATGGCGTTGCGGAGGAGATTGAAGGCTGACTCTCGGCGTGCCTTGAAGTTCGAGTTGCCACTGACCGCGGCGCGGTAGCCCATGCCGGCGAGTGCCGGGTGCTGGCCGTAGCGTCCACCAGTGGCGATTTTTAAGCGGCCTTGAAGGACGTTTTCCAGGCGTTCACGGAATTCACCGCGGATGGCCGCGGTGCCGTGTTCGACTTCGAGGGTGGTGCCGGATGGGTGAAGGCCGATGTCGGCCAGGAGGTGGAGCACAAACCACGCGAAATCGGTTTCGTTGAGGTTCTCGGTGGTGCCGTCTTCGCGGGTGATGCGGGGCTTGGCGAGGCTGGCAACGGTGCAGTCAGAGGCGAAGTCCGAGGCATCGAAGCCGGCGGGGCGCATGTGGGTGGCTGCTCCGGAACCGACGAAGCTGACCAGGACGTCGTAGATCTGGTCGTCGAGGGTATAGATCTGGCCGGGTTGGATCCCGACTCGGGTGGTGCGGTTGGCAGGGAGGAATTTGGCGGCGGCTTTCTCGCCGGTTCGGATCAGAGCGCGGGCGTAGCGGGTGGGTTGAGCGAAGCGGACGAAATTCCGATAGTGCCAGCCTTCGGGGAGGCCGGTGGCCCTCATGCGCGGCGGCGGCGCGGAGTAGCCGGGGATGGCGTCTTTCGGGTCACCGCTGCGGCGCCATTGATCGAGGCGGGCGACCAGGGCGACGTGGGCGCGCTTCATGGCCTGGCCGCGTTGGTATTCGCTGGTGAGGGTGCGGCAGAATTCAACGAAGGCGGGAGGAAGGCCGCGGGCGCCATTGCGGGGGAACTTGCGGCGATCGATGAAGGCTTCCCAATCCTGGCCGGACTTGCGCCAGGCGGTCAGGCGGTTGTTCAGGGTGGAGAGGCTGACGCCCAGGGCGGCGGCTTCGCGCTTGGCCGCGATCTGTCGACCGGCGCCAGCAGGGATGGTGTCCAAACGGTCGGCCGCGGCCAGCCAGCGTTCCGCCTCCTTCCGGGCCGCCGCCGGCTCCAAGGCGAACCGGCAATCTCCCAACGCTCGGGCCAGGGCGGTCTGTGGTAGGACAGCCTGGGGGGCGAGTTCTGTGGGGGATGTGATGGCTTCGGACATGGCGGCGGCGGTGGCGGCGTGGGATTAACTGGATGGACCGGATGGACTCAGGCGGCGTCTTCTCCGGTCTCGGCGTCCAGGACGCGGCCGCGGCCGCGGCGGCCGGCGCGGTCGGCCGATGCTTTCTCGGCTTTGATCTCGCGGACCCGGGAGAGCGTGAGTTCGAGCTTCTGTTCCAGGTCAGTCAGGCTGACTTCCTTCTCGGGGTCGATGGTGGTCAGCGGGAGGTGGTACAGGAGGTCGGCATCTTTCTCGTCCGTGGCGTGGACGAAGAGCTCCTGGTAGAAGCCAAACCATGTCTGCTGGGCTCGGGCTTCGGGGCGGCGTACATTCAGGGCTTTCGTGACCGCTTTAGGATTGGCGTCGCCAGGGAGGCGCGGGGGGGCATAGAGGTCGTGGGCGGCGAGCTTGCGGTCCGCCAAGGCGTCCTTGGTTTCCAGGGCCTTCACATCCTCCAGCGTGCTGTCGGGCGTGAGGCCAGCGTTGAGGGCGGCGTTGATCCAGTTGTAGCCGCTGGATCTGCCGAATCCAAGCTCGGCGGAGGCGCTTGCGAGCCAGGCGTCGAAGTTGGATTCCGCCGATTGTCCAACTGTTGGACAATCGGTGAATTTTCCACCCGATCGACCTTGGTTTGAACCGGGTGCGACACGGTAGATTTCCTGGGCTTTCAGCAGCCAGAGACCGACTGCGATGGTGCGGTATTTGGTCTTTTTCGCGAGGGCATGGATTGTCTTCCACTCCTCTTGTAGGCCGGCGGAGCAGTCTTCGAGGGTGGGGAGTTTGGCGAGTGCTTTTGACTTTGACACGGTGGTGCAGGATTGGGTTGGGTGTGGGGGAGATAGGGTCACGCCGGGCGGCTTTTACGGAGCTGGCGCGCGGCTGGAATCGCGAGAGGGTGTTGCGCGGCGCGAAGCGCCTGGACAAGTCGAGCTGTGGCGGGGCGTTCCCCGACCAACACCCGGTAGAGATGCGAGTGATGCACCTCTGCGATGCGGGCGGCACCAAAGAGGTCCGGGAAGCGCGTGGCTCCTCTAGGCTTGCGTTTTTGTGCGAATGCGCTCATTGTGTTGTCTGCGGCGTCTAAAGTTGCCGCATATTGCTAACTGAGTGAGCAGCGTGCAAGCAAAAACTTCTAACCAAGGCGAAATTTTTTCCGCACGCATGAGAGCCCTCCGGGAGGAATGCTCACTCAGTCAGGATGCATTGGCGACTGCGTTAGGCATCAGCCGGAACTACGTGAGCATGCTCGAACTGGGTAGGAAGGAGCCAAGTGCTCAACTCCAGAAGGCGTTTGACGCTTTTGCAGATTCTCAAATCAGGCGAAATAGAATCATCAGCGAAATCGTTGAACAGGAAGATGCCGTGGTCCGACAAAGGCTGCGCGAAGAACCCCCTGCCGAAATGCTCTCCCACCACTCTCGTAGAACAGCGGCTTCCTCCGCCCCGAGGCCACAGATCGCTCCAACGCTGATCGCATCAAAGCTGAGCGAGGCGGAGATCCTACGAAGTATCGAGATGAGCGTTCTAAAAATGCGCGAGGACTCAAATCCCGTTATGCGACTCGGATACCTCAACACGATTCGAACGCTTGTGGACGATATGGAGAGGAGGCTCGCTGAGTAGTTTTTCTGTAACGAACGCCCGCGAATCCCGAATACGTCTCAGGACATCGCCTCTAAACCCCCATGAAAAAGCGTTCCACGATTGGCTCCATCCTGCAAGTTTGGGCGGTTATCAACGTCATCTTCGGAGGAGTCGGGGTTCTCTACATACTGACCCAACCCGATTTCTCGCGGAGTATTCCGGCTGCACTGATATTCGCAGCGTTCGTCGCTTTCGGAGTTTTGCTGCTGCTCGGGATCGCCGAACTGCTGCACGCGGTGATGAGGACGGCGGCGGCGACGGAGGAGGCGGCGGAGACATTGCGGCAGCAGGCAATGCAGTCGATTCGAGATTCGATGAGGCAGGCCCGGCCGGCGGCAGCCACGGCGGGGAATCGGGTGGCGGCAGTGGCGGCCGCGGAGTTTGAGACGGAGCCGTGGCAAGCACCAGGGGAGGTGAAATGCGAGGTGTGTGCCAATTTCTTTGGGCTGCCAGAGCGGCGCACTGAAAAGGTGAGCTGTCCGCACTGTGGGGTGGAGATGGGGTGGCCGGTGTGATGGACGGAGTGGACCTGATGGACGGTATGGACGAAGCACTGATGGCTGAGCTTGCGAGGCAAGTGCGGGCTGAGAGGCAGATCCGTAGCGATGAGGCGCGGTACCAAGCGCTCTTAGAGCGAGAGGTGCGAGAGATGCGTCAGGCATATGACGGCGGAAATCCTCTCCACCAAATCACCTGCCCGGGGTGCCTTAAGCAGTTTGCCCGGCGGTTGGATGAAGCAGGCACGGTCTACTGCCCGTGCTGTAGTCATCGGTTCGAGTGGCAGCCTGGTCGGCTGATTCCACGCGATCCGAAGTGGCAGTCGCCGATGTAGATCCAGGACGATCATAAAAACGGAATTGACCTTGCGATCCAGCCCTTGCCTTAGAGACCCCCGCAATGAAAACACACAAATACATCATCCCAAAGAAAACGGGGTTTCAGCATTGGTCAGGGGAACCGGTTCCAGAAATGGACCAGGCGGAGTTCGCGGCGGAGGAGGCTGAGGCAATGGAGAAGATCGCGGCGGAGGCGCGATCGAAGGGCTTGGCGCTCGGCGACGCATGGATACCAGCTGGGGACGGGTGGGAACAACTTGAGGTTTGGGAGTGCCAAGAGGACAAGGAGGAGGAGGGTCGGCCTTATCCACCGATTGGGATGGTGATGAGGAGGGAAGTATCCGCCCGGTGAGGTGAGACACCAAATTCCTATGGGAAAAAAGCCTCGACCAAAGCAGCGCCGCCAAAGGCCAGGACAAGGTAAATCAATATCAAAACCGCCGCCGCCGCCGCCGCCGCCGCCTCCCGTAGGAGGATCAGCATCCAAACCGGAACAGCCTCCTGAAGGCTGCTTGCGATCCGTGAATAGGTGGATCGGAACGGCTGTTTCATTGATATTGGGAATCACAGGGCTTTACTTCCTGCGGCCGAAACTGCGAGTTGAAATCAGTAATCCATTAGATCCATCAGAATCAATTTGCCTTTTGACGATACGCAACGAGGGGGATTTTCTGCCTGCATTTAATGCCCAATGGGATTTGCACGTCCATAGCGTCGAGTATGAGCTTGGGCGAATGGAAGAGAATACGCGAACGACTCAACGGACACAGATCCCTGTACTTTGGAGAGACGATCAGGCAACTGAGTACATTCAGCTTTCCGGTGCGGATATAGCTGCCCCGTCGAAATTGGTGCACGGGAACGTGACGTTGATAGTTAGGTATTGGCGCGATCCATTCAGGCTAATAAAGGCCACAAGAGATTTTAACTTTTCGACGTTCCGGGGCGAAGGAGGGAAAATGATCTGGAAAGAAACCACAGCGAAGGTAGTGCCTGTGCCGTGATTTGACAGGCCGGTAAACTATCAGTGTGAACCGGCCGGTGCAGATGGAGTTGTTTGCCTTCGGGGCGCGGGTGACGCCGCGGCCAGATCTGGGCGAGGGCGCGTTTCTGGTGAAGCCTGGTCCGCTGGCTGTGTCGGGGCTGGATGAGGAGATCGGTGCACGGGAGGTGGCGAAGCTGCTGGGGTTGAAGGTTTCGTCGGTGCGGGCGCATCCGCATCGGTACGGGGCGCGGCAGATCGGGCGGCACTGCCGGCTGCGGTTTCGGCTGCGTGAGGTGATGGCGCTGCGGGAGCGGCAGCGGATTTCGGCGCGGGCAGTGCCTCTAGGGAACGATCCGGAGTGTAAGTGATTAGGAGTGGTGTGTGTGGGGTAACATCGGCGTGCGCGGAGGGGGTGGTGTTGGGTGGCGGAAATTTCAGCGGGGAGCGAAAACGGGGCTGCCATGCCCGCCAGCACCGAATCTCCGACAGTCAGCCTCACTTCGGGAACCTCCGGCGAATACCTTCGTCGATTGGCGCGATCTCTGATCTGCTTCGTTGTGTTGGCGGGCGGGCTGCTCGGCATCCTGAGCGGGCTCGGGTGTCAATCGATGGCGCCGACGTACGACGCACAGGTGATCTCGGCGACGGAGCGGTTGGGGGCGGATGCGGATGCGCTGCTCGCCCAGGCGAAGCAGCCGTTTGATCGTCACTCTTTGGGGGTGGCGGGTATTCGGAATCGGGTGGCCGGTATGATCAAGGCCGCGAAGGTGCGGGGGCGTGGAAATTTGGGGGTGGTGGCGCAGTGGGAGATCATCGCTCAGCCGCGAAACAAGGGTGGGCAGCTGTTGGGTGCCATGCTGGACGAGTGGGAAACGAATGCCGTGCTGGAGGAGCCGCTGCTCACGCATCGGCGGGCAATCGTGCGTGAGGCTTTCAAGGCTGTGCTCATTGTCGAGCGGGACCGGCCGGCGGGGGTGCAGGAGCGGTTGGCCATGGAGGCGGTGTACGGGGAGGAAAATCCGGCTTTGCCGGATGATCCGGGTGAGGTGGACTCGGCGCTTTTTGAAGGAGGTGCACGATGAGCAACGGACTCCTCGATCTGGCCGCCTTCCAAGAGCGGCTGAAGGATGAGCTTAAAACCTTCGCTCGCGGCCAGGGCAAGGCGGCGGTGATCAAGGCGGCTGAGCTGGCCGCAGAGATCTCGGCGGTGACGGGGCAGCGGCTGATGGCCTACGCCCAGGACTACGTGAACGACAAGCTGGACGATCGGGGGCTACTGAAGCTGCTGCAGGCGGAGATGACTCTGCTGCGTGTCCAGGCGTGGACGGCTTTTGGGCTGGCGCAGAATCAAGGCGAGCGGGCGCGGCGTGCCGCGGTGAAGGCGGCGCAGCAGAACGCGGCCACCGCAGCGACGGGAGTGATCATCGGCTTGGTCGGAGCACTCAAAAAATGACGTCTTCCGCTCACATGACTTTCCGGCCCGTTGGGTTGGGCGATGCCCATCACCGGGGGCGCGTAGTTTCGGGGGTTTCTGCGCGCTCTCGGTGTTGGTCAGACTTGCTGCCAGTCATGATCAGTTTTTGTGCGGTCCTCATGGCTTTTGGTTTGGGCCTTTTGACCGGAGCGATTCTTGATCCGTCTTTCGATCTTCCCACTCGTGCCACAGAACTGGACTCAAAGGAGGGCGGGCGATGAGCGTTCTGAAATCAACGAGCGAGGAGGAGATGCTGCGCCTTTTGATCAAAGGGACGATCGCTGATCTGAAGGCTCAGGACAAAGAGGCCTTCGATCGCTGCGATCAAGCTGTGCGAGCAGCTCTGAAGTCGGTGCCTGAGCACGTGTCAGCGCTCGTTGTCGGCCTCATCGGAGCCGAGCTCTCATCAACACTTACTTAATTTTCTCATGAATCCCGAAACCCGTTCAAAAATCACCAAGGGGCTCAAGACCACGGAATTCTGGGTCGTCCTCCTCATGGGCGTCCTGACCACGATCATGGTCACCGTGCAGGAACACTCGACCAACGTGCTCCCAATTGAGTTGCAGATGAAGATTTTGGGTGGGTTGGCGACTGCGTATGTGGTCTGCCGCACCGCTCTCAAGCTGGCCGGCTTGGTCGCGACGATTCTGCGGTTGGACAAGGGGGAGTCGCTGCCCGTGCCGTTGCCTCCGGCTGGCGTGAAGCTGCCCGAGGTGCAGCTGCCGATTCCAGGGGCGCTTTCGGCAGTAACAGTGCCGCCGGCTGGACCTGTCCTGGACCAGACCGAGCGCGCCATCATCGCTCACGTGGATCCGAGTTGGACCGACTTGAGGGATCAGGAGCTCAAGGATCAGGCGGCAGCTGATGAGCGAGCGTTCAAATTAAAACTCCGGAGGGCCGGAGAGGAACCAACCGTGGTGATCCCTCAACAGCCTGGTACCTGATGCACCCTGAGAACAATAAACTCTTGGTGAGCGCGGAGGGCTTGGCGTTGATCAAGCACTTCGAGGGGTTGTACTTGAAGGCGTACGTCTGTCCGGCAGGAGTCTGGACGATTGGGTACGGGCACACCGGTCTTGCGCACAATGATGGGAGCGTGAAGGCCGGGCGGGTCATCACGGAGGGGGAGGCGGTGCTGCTGCTGGCGCGGGATCTGGGGAATGTCGGAAGAAGCGTGAAGGCACTGGTGAAGCTGCCGATGACGCAGGCGCAATTCGATGCGCTGGTGAGTTTTCAATTCAACCTGGGCAAGCTGGGGGCATCGACGTTGCTCAAGCTCTTCAATGCGGGAGATGATGTTGGCGCGGCGGGGCAATTCTCGCGATGGGTCTATGCGGGCGGCGAGCGGTTGAAAGGCCTGGTCCGGCGGCGGGCGGCGGAGCGGGCTCACTTCGAGGGTGGTGACTGGAGGGCTTGGACACGCTGATGGCTCGTCGAATCGCCATGGTTGTTGATCCTCAGCAGGAGCAGCTCGCGGATGAGATCCTGGCGAGTGTGACTTTGGCAGTACAGGAGGGGCGGTGTTCCATGAGCGCGGCCGAGGGAGCGCTTCAGCTCGCACTCATGAGGCTGGAGTGCGTGGTGGCCGATGAGATGGGGGCGAAGGTGGATCGGGAGATGGGGGATGATGACGAGGAGGATGTAAATGCTTTTCTGCGCCGGCCACGGGAGGACGGCGATGCCAACGGATGATCACAATGCTTCTCAATACGATGCTCCCCGTTGCGACAACCATAGGGATCGGCGCGCCGCAGTTCAATCAGGAGTCCGCGCGCTCCCTGGTCGATTGGGTGAACATCCCCCTGATGATTTTGGTGATCATCGTGCTCTGGAAATCCGCCTTTGGGAAGAAGGTGCCGACGGAAACGGTGGTCTCTCCGACACCGCTCAAAGTTCAGGCGCACGAGGAGTATGTGACATCGCGCGAATTCCGGGAGGTGAAGGCACGCACGATCGCGTTGGAGAAGGCCGTCACCGATCTCAAGGATCTGGTCCATGCCACCGAGATGCGAATTCAGGCATCCGGGCACGAGCGCGAGGAAAAACTGATGAGCCGGATCAATGACTTGGTGCCGGAAATCGTGCGGGCCGTGGATCGGACAGAAATCAACCGGAGGAAGGCATGAACTTGAGACTTTCGATCCTCTCAGCGCTGAACAAGGCGGGTGGTCGGGCGGTGCCTGAGTACGTGCTCAAGCTGGAGGTGCGGCTGCGCATCGGCCGGCACCCTGGCGAGCAGGAGTGGGACGAGGAGGTGGTCACCCAGGTGGAGCGTGGGTGGCTGGAGCGGGGCAAGGACGAGGTCACGGATGACCCGACGCTGAGGATTACCGAGGCCGGCAAGAAGGCGGCCAAGAACCACCAATGACTCATGCCACGCAAACCTCAGGGAGTCGCCCACGGAATCTTCAATCGGCTGCAGGCCGATCCGAAGCTCTACGCGGATTTCCTGGGCTGGTTGTACGAGGAGAACGCCTCGTGGCGCGAGATCGTGAAAAGGCTCAAGGAGCGTGGGGTACCTACTTCGGATGGTGCCTTGTCGGCCTTGCGTTCCTCTCATTCCACTGCGCTCCGGATGGACTACGCCCGGCTGAAGGCGGAACGGGCGTTGGAGGATCTGCCGGAAAATGCGTCGGAGCTGACGCGGCGGGGGCTTCAAAAAAGGATCTTCGAGGCGGTATTTACGGGGGTCACCACGGAGGAGGTGGTGGCATTGGAGCGGGTCACTCTCATGCGGGAAAAGCTGGAGCTGGAGCGGTCGCGGCTGGCGCTGGATCGCGAGAAGCTGGAGATGGCCAAGACGCGGGAGGAGAAAACGCGAGAGGTGCTGGGCGATCGGCAGCTGACGGCGGAAGAGAAAAACAACCGGCTCAAGGAGGTCTTCGGAATCCAATGAGCGAACGCGATCCCATGGCCCAGGCGGCGATGCGGGCGCGGGTGGCGCGCGAGCTGAAGCTCGATGCCGTGCCGGCGCTCTGGCGCAATCCGTATCCAGCCGGCTCGCCAAAGAGTCTGCTGCTGGAGTACCAGGACCGGTACTGGCGTGATGCCAGCCGCTTCAAGCTGGCGCTCTTCGCACGTCAGACGGGGAAGGATTTCAGTTCAGAGGGTGAGGCGGTGGAGGATTGTCTGCTGCGGCCGAAAACGACGTGGTTGATCGCGGCGCCATCTGAGCGGCAATCGCTGGACTCGATCGACCAGGGCAAGTTGCACGCCGAGGCATTTGGCTTGGCCATCGCTGGGTACGACGAGGAGAAGGCGGGTTCCCACCCGGAGAGTCAGATCAAAGCGTCCACAATCCTCTTCGGCAACGGGAGTAAGATGGTGGCGGTGCCTGGTCGGCCGGACACGGTTCGCGGCAAGAGCGCGAACGTCCTGATGACGGAGTTCGATTTCTTCGAGGACCCGGGGGCGACGTGGCGCGCGATTCTGCCATCAATCACCAATCCGCTCCGCGGTGGCGAAAAGAAGGTGCGGCTCATCTCCACGTCGAACGGTGCCGGCGGGATGATGGACAAGCTGTGGCACGAGGACGACAGCCAGCGGAAGACGAAGTGGAGCCGGCACAAGGTGACCGTCTGGGACGCGGTCTTGGCTGGACTACCGATCGATCCCTTCGAGCTGCGGGAGATCTTCAATGACCCGGACGGCTGGGCGCAGGAGTACGAGTGTGCGTTCTTGGACACGAATAACGTGCTGCTGCCCTACGATCTGATCGGACTGGCGGAGAGCGCGGATGCTTCGGAGGTGCTGAGCGTGGACGACCTGGCCGGCGTGCGCGGCCTGATCAACGGAATCGACTTCGGGCGCACGAATGATCCGACGGTATGCTGGAGCCTGCAGAAGGACCGGACCGGGCTGCTGGTCACGCGCCAGGTCAACGTGATGAAGGGTGTCAGCACGCCGGATCAGCTGGACCGGCTCCGGGCGTACGTGCGGGCGGCGGATCTGACGAGCTTCGACTACACGGGGCCTGGGATCGGCCTGGGTGACCTGCTGGTGAAGGAATTCGGCGAGTGGAAGCCGGAGGCGCACAAATTTGGGAAGGTCGAGCTGGTAACATTCACCACGCTGACGAAGCGGGAGATGTTTCCGCGGCTGCGGCGGGCGTTCGAGGCGCCGACGAAACTGCGCATCCCGATCAGCCGTGTGATCCGTGAGGATCTGCATGAGATGAGGCAGGTGGTGACCAACGGCGAGTACAACTACTGGTCGCCCAGGACGAGGGAGGGTCACAGCGACCGATGCACGGCGCTGGCGCTGGCGGTGAGGGCGGCGGCAGCCGGCGGCGGACCGTTCGGGTACCAGCGGGTGGAGCGGCCAACACGCCGGGGGAGGCGGCTCGCCAACGTATGAAAAAACAGGCGCTTCCAGGCAGGAATTCGAAATTGGCCAGAAATGGCCGCCAGAGCGCGCGGGAGGGTCGGTCTGCGGTCGGACGGCACACCACCCCCCGAAACGCCGAATTTAAGAAATTCAAAGGGGTTTCCGGGCCGGTTCCGGATACTTCGGACAAGTTAAATGCCGAAAATGCCCAAGTTGGGCGTCCGAGGCGGGATTCGGCGGGTCTGGGGCCAGAGTGGCGGACGCGTGCGCGGCAGGTCCGGCACAACCCGATCCGGGGGCTTTCGGCGGAGCGGTTGGCGCGGGCATTGGACTCGTTCGACTTCGGCGACATGCGGGAGGCGGCGCTGCTGTGGGAGCAGATCTGCAAGCGGGATGACATGATCGGGACGGTCAAGGCGAAGCGCGAGCGGGCGACGGTGCGTCGGGGATGGAAGGTGTTGCGGGTCGACCAGAGCGATGAGGCGGCGGCGCACCAGGAGGCGCTGGAATACTTTTGGGAGCACGCCTCGGGGGTGAATGCTTTCGATCGGAACGAGCGGGGCGGCGTGCGGCTTGTCCTCAAGCACATGCTGGAAGCGGTGACGCATCGGTATTCGGCGCAGCACATCGTGTGGCGGCCGGTCGGTGGGATGCTGACGGCGGAATTCGAATTTGTTCCGCTGAGCTTTTTCGAGAACCGCACCGGGGTGCTGAGGTTCACGCCTCAGGGGACGGAGGCCGAGGGTCAGGAATTGGCACCGAATGACTGGCTCATCACCACGGGCGACGGGCTGATGTTCGCGGCGTCGATCTTGTACTACGGCAAGCGGTGTTCGCTGCAGGACTGGGAGGCGTTCTGTGAAAAGTTCGGGCTTCCCGGGGTGGTGGGCAAGACTCGGGCGGCCAAGGGAAGCACGGAGTGGGACAGCCTGGTGGAAGCGGTTGGCTCATTCATGAATGACTGGGGGTGCGTGGTGGGCGCAGACGACACGATCGAGCTCGTGAAGGCGGATGCGACGGGCACTCAGCTGCCGATGGCGGTGAAGGTGGAGCGGGCGGACCGGATGATCGCGGCGCTTTGGCGGGGTGCGGACCTTTCCACGCTCAGCAGTCAGACGGGCGCGGACTCAACCGGTGCCGGGCTGCAGGACGAGGAGGCGCATGCCATGGCCATGGATGACGCGGCCATGGTCTCGGAGGCGATGCAGGAGATCGATCGGCGCGTGATCGCGTGGCACTTCGGGCGCGGGGTCGAGCCGATGGCGTACACGCTGGTCCCGTGTCCGGAGCGGAAGGATTTGCAGCTGCGGCTTTCAGCGGTGGAGAAGCTGCTCGGCTTGGGCCTGGAGATTTCCAAAGACGAGATCCGGGAGGACTTTGGCTTCCAAACGCCAAGCGAGGATGATGAGCTCCTGGAGAAGCCGGAACCGGTGGTGCCGGTGGTGGGCGCACCAGGCGCGCCGGGGGCGCCGGGCGCGGAGGTCGATCCGGATGCCGATCCGAAGGAAGAGGCTGAAAACGCCGAGGCGCTGGGCGCTTTCATCGACACAGCCAATGAGTTGATCGCTCGTGCGCGGGTGCAGGACCAGGCGGTGCTGCGCCAGGCGCTCGCGGATGCGCTCAATGATGTATCGCCGGCGACGGCGCTGGCGGAGCTGGGGAAGCGGCTGCCGGAATTTTTGGGACACACGCCGGGATTGGAGGGCGCCTGGGAGCGCGTCCTGGCGACGGCCGCGCTGCGCGGTTGGCAACGATGACTCCAGACAACACCACACCATAATGAAAGAAATCCTGCTCCTGCTGTGCGCGGCCATCGCGCTCTTCACCTACCGGCTCCCCGCGCGGCGGCGCCGGGCGGCCGCCATGTTCGACGCGTACAACGAGTCACCTCCGCCCGATTGGGACAAGGATCGGCCGCTCGTCGTGGCGGACATTGCCAACGCCAAGCCGGTGGACGATGAGGCCGAATGGTTTCAGGTCGCGCCGTACGGTGACCACCCGAACCGGGTCGGGCTTCAGGTCTTCAATGAGGCGGCGGCGCAGAAGATCGTGGAGAGTTTCAACTCGGTGTCGGCAAAGATTGGCCGGCTGTTCCGCGGTCTCCCGATTTACGCTGGGCATCCGGACGTGGATCCAGCGCGTTGGGGTGATGATCGGCGGCTTGGCAAGATCACGGCGCTGGAAGCGCGGAACGACGGGCTCTACGCACAAGCGTCGTGGAACTCGCTGGGCGCGGAGAACAATGCCCAAGGGTTCCGGGTCTTCCCTTCGCCACGATGGCTGTGTGAGAAGGTGAGCAAGGGGATCATGCCAGTGGAGCTGGTCTCCGTGGGCCTGACCAACACGCCGAACATTCGCTCAAGCGCGCCGGTGACGGCAAATGATGAGGCGGCCAGCGGTAGTGATGCCGATGCGTCCAACGCCGCTCTGGTGGCCATGACGGGCGAGCGGGATGCGGCCAACGCCCAAGTGGGCACACTCACGATCGAGCGGGACGAGCTGAAGACTCAGCTGCAGGCAGCCAATGACGCCCTCGTGGCGGAAAAGGGACTGCGGCGGGATCTCATCATCGAGCACGCGATCGAGAGCGGGCGGATCACCCCGGCGGACAAGCCGGCATTGATCGCGCTCTTCAATTCTGACTGGGCGGCGGGTGAAGCGGATCTTCTCAAGCGGAAGCCGGCCTACAACACCCAGAAGCTCGATCTGCCGAAGGACCGCAAGCCGTTGGCCGATGCCAGCGAACGCCGCACGGCGCAGCTGGAGGCGGTGAACGAGATCATGTCCGAGACCGGCCGAACGTACGACGAGGCCTGGGAGGTCCTTCAATCGGACGCGAAGTACAAGCACCTCATCGCGGCCGTCTAATCCATTCAACTCCCTCCCGTATCAAGCAACCAATCCACACACCATGACTGACGAAGAACGCGCAGAATTGATCGCCGCCAAAGTGGCCGCCGGGCTCACTCGTGACCAGGCCGCCGAAGTCGTAGCCGCTCAGGAGGCCTCAGACGCCGCCGAAGCCAAGGCCGCAACCGTCACCGAAGAGAAGGCCGCGAAGAAGACCGCAAAGAAGGCGGCTCAAACGGCTGAATAAACCATTTCGTGCCTGGGCCGCGGAGGCAACGCGTCGGCCTGGTCACGCCACCCGAACCACACACATACACCAAACACCATGAAAGAAATCATCCTCTGGGCGATGCTGATCGCCTTTTTGGTGGTGGTGGCGTGGCCAATCCTGGCCATTGTCATCCGCCGCCTCACCCTGATCGACGCCGTGAATATCGGCGAAGGTACCTACGCCGAAAAGAAAACGCTGACGATCAACTCGACGATCGCCGCTGGCACCCACTACCTCCTGGTGAAGCTGACCAGCGCGAGTGCGGGCAACCTCTGCGGCGCCAATGAAATCCCGCTCGGGACTCTGGCCGATCTGCAAGCCGGGGGGCATACCTCCGGTGAGCAAGGAACGGTCAGTCTCCTGGGCAAGGGTCCGACCAAGCTGATGGTGGCCAATGAGGCCATCACCATCGGCGAGCAGGTCTTCGCCGCGGCGAGCGGCAAGGTCCAGGACTTGCCCACCGCCTCGGGCACTCACTACGCCGTCGGTTGGGCTCTGACCACTGCCGCGGCCGACGGGGACATCATCGAGGTCCAGGACCACGCACCCGTGAAGTTGGTCATCCCATAACCGATCTCACTTCATCCAGCCGCTTCCTCCCAAGCGGCTTCTCCAACAAGCAATCAATTCCATTTCACCATGAGCAGAAAATCCATCATTTCTCCGCCGGAGCGCAAGCGCGTGATCGACGTGATCAACGCGTGTGCGGCGCTGTCGGACCGGAGTTTTCACCAGGCGCTGAATGTCGACGACGGCGCGCCGAATGGTCGCTTCGAAGCCTTCAACGACGCGATCGGCGATACGCACTTCTCCGAGCCTCTGACCAACTACGCGGTCGGCTGGCGAGATCCGAATAACCTGGACCAGCTCCTCTCGGAGCTGGCGCCTGAGGTGCAGGTGGGGCGGCGGTTTGAGTTCCGCGAGTTCATCAATGCTGATGAGTTCCTGATCGATACCGACGACGAAAGGAATCCCGGCGCCTCCTTCAAGGAAGTCCGGTACACGAGCAAGCTCTCAACCGGGCGCACGGTCAATCGCGGTCTCCAGGTCACTTTGGACTGGGACGAGATCGACGAAATGCCGAACGCGGAAGCGGTGTGGACCGGGCGCATCATGCGCCGGCTCATCCGTTCCGAGCTGTATCGCGCGCTGGCGTTGCTCGATGCCGCCAGCACCAACGCAGCCAAGGTCTGGTCCGCGGCCACCAATCCGGATGCGGATCTGCGGGCTGCGGTGCGTGCCGCGGCGGATGTGCACGGGCAATACCCGACGACCGTCCTCTTCGGGGAAACTGCCTGGGGGCTCCGTCTGGACGCCTACGAGGCGCAGAACACTCCGGCGGCTGGCGTCAAGGCGGGCTACACTCCGCAAGCGCTGGCGTCGCACCTGATGGTCGATCGCGTGCTCATGAACAAAGCGCGCTATGCCTCGACCGCTACGGCGCGGACCGAGATGGTGGGGAGCAAGGTGTACCTCTATCTGGCCGAACTCGGCCTGGGGCCTGAGGACCCGAGCAACATCAAGCGCTTCACCTCCGCCGTCCAGGGCGGTGGCACCCGCCGTGTCTACAGGCAAGAACTCGACGGCAAGCGCGTGCGCCTCTCGGTCGAGCACTACAGCACGACCAAGATCACCAGCACGCTGGGGATTCTGAAGCGCACGATCACGGCCAGCTAAGCCTGACACCCAACCGATCACTCTCTCTCACCCATGAGCTGGCGCGCACTTGAGCTGGATGACTTGCTGACCGGAGTATCCGGTCCGCTGGAATCCGCTCTGCGCACGGCAGCCAGGAAGGGCGGGCAGAGCGAGCCGGTGGAGGAAACGCGCCTGGCCGTCACGGAATTCGTGCGCGGCCAGGTGGGCGCCGGGGGCAGTACCCTCGGTGCAGCCGGCGAGGTGCCGACAGCCACCGTGCTTCATGCGGTGGCGATCTGGAGGATGCGGGCGGTGAGTCGTCTGCAACTCAAGGCGCCGGATGACTGGCGCAGCGAATTCGACGCGGCCAATGCGTACTTCAACAAAGTGGCCGAGGGCAAAATCATGTTCATCGAGCCGGTGGCGCCGGGCGCTGAGCAGGTAGCGATGGGCGGAGCTGAGGTGGTGGGCTCCCTGACCAGGCGGAACACCCGCACAACCATGGACGGCCTGTGAATCTCGATCTCTTCCAGCCAATGCCGTGTCCGCGGTGCGGGGGCGACGGGATCTACCGTGATAAGCCGTGCGCTGTCTGCGGGGGGCCCGGAACCATCTACCGCAAGGTAGGGGCCGGGGTGGTGCTCGGCCTGGACTCGAAAGGTGATCCGGCGGCGCAGCCGCACGTGATCGTGGTGCCGCCAGCTTCGCCATTCGCTCCTTCTGAGGAGACGACCATCGAGGTCCGGAGGGAATACGGAGTGCATTGAGCCATGGCCGTGGAACTCACAGAATTTCTCGGTGTGGATGAGGCGCTGGCGCGGGCCGTCGATCGCGATGTGCTGCCGACGGCGCTGGGGAGTCGCGAGCTGCAGGAGGAATTCGCAGCAGCGGTGCGGGGGCGTGCGGTTTTCTCGGCCAGGACGACGAATGCAGTCTATTTACAGGCGCTTCGAGACGTCATTGAAAGGCTTTTGACGGAAGGATTTGGGAATGACAAACCGAAGCTGCGGCTGGAACTGAAGCAAACTCTGCAGCGGCTGGGGTACACGCCGGAGCTGGGGTTTCCGGGTGACGCGCGTTTGGGGATTCCGCCCGCGGAGCCGGGCGAGCTGACAGATCTCAGCAGCGACAAACGGATCAATCTCATCCTGGACACGCAGTTTTCACTCATGGAGGGCTGGGCGCAGCAGCAGAGGGGCGAGGATCGGGCGGATGCTTTCCCAGCCTGGGAGTTGGTACGCGTGGAGCCGCGGCGGGTGCCCCGGGGATCGACCAACTACTCGGTGGGCTGGGTGGCGCGGTGGCGCACGGTGGGTGGCCCCCTTCGGCCCGGGATGCGGCTCATGGCCCCAAAGGGTCATCCGATCTGGACGGCTCTCGGGGATGCTGAGCAATTCCGGGACGCGCTGGACGTGGATCATCCGCCATTCGCCTTCAACTCGGGCATGGGGTGGAGGGAGGTCACTGCGGCCGAATACTCGGCCTGGGTGGGCGATCCGGAATTGGAGGCTGAGCTGCTCGAAGTGGGCGCAGAGGGGCGGCGGAATCGATCGGTGATGGCAGGGCGGAAGCCGGCGGTGGAGCCGCCGGCGCCACAGGTTTCGGCGGCCGGGATCGATGACGATCTGATGGCGCAGTTGGCGCGCGAGGTGAAGGCGGAGCGGGCTCTCAAGAGCGATGCGCTGCGGTACAGTGAGCTGCTGCAGCGCGAAGTGGCTGCCGCGCGGGCGAGCTACAACGACGGGAGGGCGGCGGCATGATCGGGGTGCAAATCAAGATCGACGACCAGGCGACGCCATACCTGGCGAGGGTCCAGAAGGCGGTGGGCAAACCGGTCGGCCTGCACACGCGGCTGGCAGGGCGGACCGAGCGACTGGTGCGCGACTACATCTTGGCTCACGGTGATTCACTGCACGCAACGGCCAGGCGGTTGGAGGCGACTCCGACGCTCCATTACATTCGTGCGGCTCAAACGGTGGTTGGGAAAGCCGTGCCCACGGGAGTGGAGGTCTCGCTGCGCGGGGCGATCTTCGCACGGACGGATCGGGATGTGAGGGTGACGGCCCGGTCCGCGAAGTACCTGACAATCCCGCACCACCGTCTCAGCTACGGCCGCCGCGCCAGGGAGCTGTCAGGGCTCCGAGTTGTGCGGTTCAAAAACGGAGTGATGGCGCTGGTGCGCGATGTTCCGAACTCAAAGAAGCCGGAGGTCATGTACTGGCTCAAGAAGTCAGTGCTTCTGCGGAAAGACCGGACGCTCCTGCCCAGTGATGCGGCCTTCGCCCAGGAGATGGAGGCCGGAGCCAAGGACTACATCGAGGCCTACGCCGACGCGCAGGCGGCAGGTCGCAACCCCAGCATGATCTGATGACTCCTACCCTACTCGACCGCATCCCTCAGGACATCCTGGCCGTGCTCACACGGGCTCCGGGATTGGAGGGGTTGCCCGTGCTGGGACCAAGTCGCGAGGCGGGATCGGCTGCGATCGGGGAACAGGTCCTCGGAGCGCTTGGCAAGGGGACACTGGTGGAGAGCGGCGGGGCTGTGGGTCTGGCCATTTGGATCGGGGAACTGGAGGCGGATTCTGCGGAGACAAATCTGCCAGGCGTAATTTTGGACGGGCGCATTCGGGTGACGGTGCTCGAAAACATGGTGCTCAACTCGACCGGTAAAACTGTGCTGGAGGTGGCGGCGGCGGTGGCTGGAGCGATGCACCACTGGAGTCCAGGCGAGAACGTGGTGCTGGTGCCAGATCGGCCATTCTTGGCGCCGACGTTCGTGGGCGACGAGCAGACGGGGCTGCCAGATCCGGAGCTTCGGGGGTACGAGCTGACGTGGCGGTTGCCATCATTCGGGCTGGAGGTGGCCGCGCGGACGCGCGGGCCGTCGGCCACGTACGATGATGGGCTGGGCCTTCTCACCCTCACTTCGCCAGAAGGGGAAATCTGGTACTCGCTCGACGACCAGGGCGGTGTGCCGGCGCTCCCGGCCCCAGGCGAGCCGCAGGCAAATCTGTACTCCACACCGATAGCGGTGGCGGCCGGGACCACGGTTCGGGCCGCTGCCTACTTGGCCGGCTGCCAGCCGAGCCAAGTCCTCATGATGACCATCTGATCCCTCCTCTGACACCCAACCACACACTCTCATGGCTACCATCTCACGCACTCAGATCCTCAAGGGACCGTGCCAGTTGACCTACAACGGAGGAAATCCTCTGTACTCCAAAGGCGATGTCGTCGTGTCCGCGCGATCGACCGTGCTGGGGATCGACACAAGTGGCTTCGGCCAGATCGATCAAAGGGCGATCGACATCGAGTACCGCATCCGGTTTCAGCCGAGCGGGCAACTTGGGAATGATGCCTCTCAGCTCTGGGCAAACATGGCGCTGAAGGTGGGGGAATCGATCTTCGGCGCCACCGACCGGACTCTGGTGATCAAGCCGTTCAATGCGGGGCAGTCGGTGCTGACCTTCAAGAACGTGGGGATTAGCCGCATGCCAAGCCTGCGTCTGACCGCAGGAGAGACGGCCATCGGCGAGATGGAATTCACGGCGCTGCGGAGCGACGCTTCAACGTGGGAGGTGGTGGACAGTATCGTGGCAGCCAGCGCTTACTCTGCTCCGGACCACACGCTCTTCGGTGCAGGGAATCACGTAGTTGAGCCATGGGGTGCGGTCTGGGGGGCGGCTCCATGGGACAACTTCCAAACCGAGAGCGGATGGACGATCACGCCGACCATGGAATTGAGCGAGCAGCGGGTGGACAACGCCGGCCTGATCGATCTGAACGTACGCGCGCTCAGCGTGACAGCCCAGGCAACTCCCATCGACACATCGCTCACCGAAGCGGTGATCCTGGCCAAGCTCGGGCACGCCGGGGCCGGTAGGATCCGCGGGCAGAGTCTGGCCAGCTTGGGGGCGGATCTCGAAATCCAGGCCGCCGACAGCGAGATCTTGGTCCGGCTTGATCAGGCGGTGCTTATCGATGCTCAGCTTGGCTGGGGATCAGAAACCAAGCGCATCGGCCAATGCACGTGGCAGGCGACGCGGACATTCACCTCGGGCGTGGCCAACGCCCTCATGACCATCACGGTGCCTTAACCTCATGACCGTCGTCAGCTTCGGCTCAGCGAAATTGTGTGGGGACGGCCTGACGGCCGCTCCGCACAATGACGTTTTCGACCAGCCGAGTGAATGGAAGATCGACGCAGCAGACGAGGCGACGCAGCAGCGGATACTCTGTGCCACTGTGCCGAAATTCGTGGCCAGTGGAGGAGAGGTTTTTACTGGGTCATTTAACGTGGCGCGGCAGCATGCCAGCGCGCACGCCGCGGAGGCCTTTCTCCTCACGCACTTGGCCGATCTGGACGGGGTAGCGACTCTGACCATCAAGATTTTTGCGCCGGGAGACGATCCGTCCACAGCCACTCCGGTGGCCAGCAAGACATTCACCCAGGCCATGGTCGTGAGGAAGCCGGGAGGCTCCAACGGGTGCCTGACATTCCACTCCTACGCCTGGATTGGCACGACATCGACCCCGTCATGAGCGCGCATCGAATCACTCTGAAGTGCGGAACAACCGGTCCGGGCGCTCGGCCGGAAACCGGGAACGATCTGCGGGACGTGGAGACCGGGAGGACGCCAGCTCTGTGGGCTGGGGCGAAATCGGAGTTTCGGCTCCTCTTCCAAAACCCGCGAACCGGGGTGGCGCTGGACACGACCGGCTGGGCGTCCGTGACGTTCCGGATTCTGGCGAGCGACAAGACGACCCTGTACGTGACAAAAACAGTGCTGGCGGGGGCTTTCGTCTCCGGTCCGCCGAAAGAGGCGACGGTCAGCCTGACGACGACCGAGACGGCTCTGCCCGCTGGGCAATATTGGGTGAGTGCCTTCGCGACTTTGTCCGCTGGCGGACTGCTTCCATTGGCGATCGGGCCGCTGAGCGTAGTGGATGGCGGCATGCTCACCACAGAGGCGGTGGGGGTGACTGATCCTGTGTACACGCAAGCGGAGGTGGATGCGCTCATCGCAGCCGGGGGCGGTGGCGGCGGCGGTGGTGGGAGTATCGGCGGGCTGATCTTCTCGATGCAGAACGGCGTGCTCGTGGTGACCGACGGCCAGGGAGCGCAGTGGAGAACTCAACAACTCGTACCAAACGCCTGATGGCTGCTCCTGATCCAGATGACCTGCCGCCGCCGCTCTATACCAAAGCGCAGGTGGACGCGCTGCTGGCTGCCAGTCCGGGCGCCGGGGGGCTCACCCTCTCAATGCAGAATGGTGTCCTCATGGTGACTGACGGCCAGGGGGCGCAATGGAGAACTCAACAACTCGTGCCAAACTCATGAAATTCCGATCAATCACTATTCTGGCGGCCGTGCTGGCTGGCCATCTCGGAGCTGCTCCGGTCACGACCAACACGTACGTGGAATTCGCTCAGATGGGTCCATCAGGGGTGCCGGTCTCTCGGGGGGCGGTCGGAACGAGCAATGCCTGGGAGGCTTGGTCCTTCGATGCCTCCGGCATACTCGGGCCGAAGTCGCTCTCCGAAATGTTCGCTGGGAGCGGATACCAAGTGTCCTCAGGCAGCATCGCAGACGGCACCATCACGAATGACGACATCAATGGATCAGCAGCGATCGCCTTGAGCAAGCTGGCCACCAATCCGCTGGCGCGAGCGAATCACACGGGGACACAACCGCTGTCCTCGATCAGTGACGCGGGCGCATTGGCCTCCCTGTCTGCCGTGGGCTCCGCCCAAGTAACGGATGGATCGATTCAGCTCAGTGATCTCGCCTTTGAGCCGCAGCTGTATAACGCGGCGCTCCAAGCGCTGATCAATGGGAGTCTCGATTTTACCATCACTCTGCAGCAGGGGTATACCGTGACAGGGCAGGTGACTTCGCCACTGAGCGCGATGGTTGGGAGTTCGATGGATGTCTCCAAGAATGGTGAGATCCGAGTGCTCACTGGGAATGCCACACTGAGCTTCCTTGGGAGTGGAATCGACGGCCGAATCTACAAGCTGCTGTTGGTGGCGGATGGGGGTGGGCCGTACACGGTCAATCTCCCAGATCTGTATTCGGTGCCAGGCAACGTCTCCATCAACCAGGTCTCCGTACCAGCGAACGGGATGGTGTATTTGGTCTTGGAGAAGCAGAATACCCAGTGGTTGGTGCACAATGACCCTGCCTCAGTCACAGGGACAGGGAAGCTGGTGAATCAGGACAATCCGACCATCAATGGATTGACGGTCACTGGCGCCATCAACTTGCCAGATGGAGTCAACCAGACCACCAACCCGAACGGGACCAACCCGGGGTTTGTGATCGGAAACCACGGGAGTCTGGCGACCGTGCCTGTCAATGGCGGGGTGATGTATCTCTCTGGATCGGGATTCCGGTTTTATGAGGAAGGTACTTGGCGGGGGCTCGCGGATGGGGCCGGCAACGTCTCGTCCACAAATGACTTTGGTGTGACCAACTCGGTCATCGTGTCGGACGGGACGGGAAAAAACGTGAAAAAAACGCCCGTGGTGATCGATGCCTCAGGGAACGTGACCGGGGTCGGCAACGTGGATGTGGACGAGGCGACTGCGGCCGAGGTGATCGCTGGTACTCTCTCCTTCGAGGGGGCCACAGTGGATGGCACCAACAAATGGACGTTTACGGTGACTGATCCGACCGGGGTGCGGAGTGGGAACTTGCCGAACATCGCGAGCTTCGGGGATTTTCTGGGGTCGACTGGGGCGCAGACGGTCTCGAACAAGGATCTGCAGACATCGACAGCGACCACTGCCTCGCCTGGGGATAATGACACGAGTCTGGCAACGACCGCCTTCGTACAGACGGAGATCGATGGCACGAAATCGGGGAGTCACGCCAGTCCGAGCACCACAAATCCGCTCTCTCCCACGTGGAACGGTGTCTTCCACGCTGTGTACTATGGCGCTACCGGGACGATCAACCTGCCTGCCGCCTCCTCGTACGATGGACGAGGGATCTGGATCTACAACACAGGCTCCTTCACGGTGACCGTGGAACCGAACGGCACTGAAGTGATCGTGCGTGATGGGAATGTGCAGAGCGCTGGCGTGAATTTCACCTTGTCCAGCGGGGCCGGGAACTTCGTCTCGCTCGTGAGTGATGGCACGAGGTGGATCACCGCCGGGTACAAAGGAACGCTCTCTGTCGGATCATGAAGACTCCACTGACACTTCTCTTGGCCCTTTGGTGGGCACTGGCTCCTTTTGTGGAGATCCAGGCGATCGGCTTTACCCAATTCTTCGGGGCAGGAGTGTCCGGGGGAGGTGGGGGATCATACGTGCTCAAGGACTCGAACACTGGGACCAGTACGGGCTCGAACAACGTCACCTTCGGATCGGCGAGCCGGATGGTGGCCGGCAGCTTCACTGCCTCTGCCACGTACACGTTGGCGCGGGTCGACGTTTACCTGTCCACGGTCGGGAGTCCCAATCGGGATGTAGTGTGCGAGATCTGGTCGACCACTGGAACCACGCCGAATGCAGTGATCGGGACGGCGTCTGCGGCGGTAAATTCAACCACATTCCCGTCTTCAGAAGGGACTGTGACCTTCTATCCGGCGGCGTCGATCACAAGTGGGACGACGTACCACATCAATCTGAAGAGCACGACGAGCAGCAGTTCGAACTACTTCGTTTGGCATCGCACCAACACCACGGCGCGAATCGACCAGAGCAACAATTCTACCGTGAGCTGGAGCAATCTGAGCACGGCCAATCAGGTGAAATTCGCCACGTATTCCTTCGAATGAAGACTCTCTGCTTCGCTGCTTTTCTCACACTTGCCCCCGCTGCGTATGGCGCCACTGGGGATGTCCTCGCGGTGGCGATCCGTCCGGATGGAATCAGCGCGACCATCACAATAGAGGGGAAGAGCACCGGGGGTGCCTACAATTTCGGCTTGGGTACGAATAACGACCCAGACACAGGATCGCCCAAGGTGGTCTTCACCGTAGTGAGCAAGGGGTACGACACCGCAGGGAATCCGCAGCCGACGACGCTGACGATCTGGGGAACGAAGCAGATCCGGCAGCCGTACCCGAATCAGGCGCTCAACGACGAAACCACCAGCGGCGGCAATGTCCAGGTAAGGGTGGCTCTTTCGGACTTCATCTTCGCGAAGGACCAGGCCGGGGCGGGAAACAGCGGGACGAACATCACGTGCTCGATCGGGGCTGGGTTCTACACCCAGTCCGGGGGAAATAACGCCAGCGGGTCAGGATACCCGGTGACGAACAATTCCACGTGCGCGTATCAGGCGCCGGAGGCTGGGAATTGGTCAATGGTCCCCTTCCAGCGGGTGACAGGGGCGTTCGATCTCCGGGCAGTTTCATTCCACCACGGTTGCAAGGATGGGAAACCGATCGCGGCCAAGAAATTCCGGGTGACTGACGGGACGACGACAGTGGAGGCGATCGCGACCGCGATGACGATCGATCCGGACATGGCGGGAGATGCGGTGCAAAGCGCCGAGTACGTGGCCACCTTCAACGCATCGAGCTTTGCCCAGGGAGCGGTATTGAGGGCGAATTTCATCGACTACCCGTGGCGTGGCGATGTGGTCCTGGATACCAGTACAGGGCCGGACGCACCATCACCGCTGCCGGGACCGCTGCTTTTGCTCTGCGACAAAACCGGTGCGTACGGGGTGACCTACGCGGTAGTCGATCCCGTGGCTGGGACGGACCCTCCGGTCGGGAGCGACGCTGGTAAATGGATCGGAGACGGGAGTGATCCAGGCGCCGGCAGCGGCGTGACCGCCTACGCCACAGCAGCGCGGGCGGCCAGGGCCATCCGAGACTACAATGCGGCAAACCGTACCCCCAGCCGTGATGATGTGGGTGCGGGGCTCATCTTCGGGAAAGCTGGAAATTACTCCTGGCTCGGGCAGCCAATCACCGGGGGGTATGGGGCTGTGCCGGCGACGTGGGTGACGTTTCTTCCGTTTCCAGGGGTGGCGCGATCGAGCGTGACCATCACCGGGACGAGCGGAAATACGGACATCTCAGACAGGGTGAAGCTCCAAGGGGTCACCATCACTTCGGCGACCAACAATACGTTTGCAGGAATCCTCGCCCACTGGGTCGACGGCTGCGAGATCAACAGCACCGGGACCGCCATCTTCAATACCACCGGCGGAGTCGGTTACTTCACACAGAACAAGCTCACCCTCCTCCAGCAGGGGCTGCGGCCGAACAGCTCAGGGACCAATTGGGTGCCTGCATTGGTGCGGGGGAATTCGCTGGAAGGATTCAATAGAGGCATCTTGTGCTACACGGTGATGGGGAACCGGATCGCGCAAAAGACGACCTGGGCGAGCACCTTCCTGAGCTGTCGGTTGAGTACGACAGCCCAGCCGAAAGGCCCCATCATCATCTACAACAACGATTTTCGGGGTTGGAAGGCCACGGCTTCCACCCAGATGCTCGTCATGGGAGATCTGGGTGAGTCGCTCTCAGGCGTGGCAGTGGTGCAGAACCTCTTTGAGAGCACAACCGACGCCACCGCGGGGATCAGCACGTTCTCAGCATCGGAGCAGAACTCGACGAACACACCGATCAACAACATCATCTTTTGGCATAATGTGATGGTGGGGCAGCGGATTCAATTTGCGTACAACACGAGCGGGGGAATCGAAAAGGAGAGGAAATTCTGGTCGGTGAAGAACAATTACTGGGACGTCTCCGGGTACAAGACCGATACCCACACAGACCCGGGAGCGAACGGGGCTCACATCGGGAACTGGCCGGTGGGGTTTGGCCTGGCGCACAGTGGGAACTGCAGCGCGTCGGTGACGGCGATTACAGGCCCTTTTATTCGCGATTTCATCGGGATCTCGGGAATCGAGAACACGGCTGCAATGTCCACGACGGCGGCGTGGGCTCAATTCGTCAACCGTCAGTCTCACGCAGGTGGCGGGACCGAGGCGTCTGGGATGGGCGACTACCATCTCGCGGAGACTTCCCCAGTGCGCGGCCTGGCCCGGGATCTCCTCCTTCCGTACGACTTGGCAGGGGCGGCGAGGGACGGCTCCAACAATGAGACCGGGGTCTATGTCTACGGCACCGCCGGCGGGCCGACGAATGATTTTCCAGTGGTGACCATCACTTCGCCCGCAAATGGGACGACGCAGCTCAGTCCATTCAGCTTCTCGGCGACGGCAACCGACACCGAGGATGGAACCATTTCGCCCTCGATCTCCTGGTCGAGCTCCGCGGACGGGGCGCTGGGCACCGGAGCAAGCATCAGCACAGGCCTCACCCCAGGCGCGCACACCATCACAGCCACGGTGACGGACTCAAACTCGAACACCGATACGGACTCCATCTCGATCACGGTGACGGCTCCCCCAGCCGGTGGTCGGCTCAATGGCAACCGGATCACGACTCCCAATCTGCGCATTCAATGAAATCCATCCTGCTCTTCATGCTGGCTGCTACCTCGGCGCAGGCGGCCACCTGGTACGTGGACAAGACGGGCAGCGACTCTGCTGCCGGCACAGCCGGGGTGCCGTGGTTGACAATCACCAAGGCAGCCACCGTGGCGGTGGCGGGCGACACAGTGATCGTTGGCAACGGGGACTACGATGAGCATGTCCAGGAAACGACGTCAGGGGCGGCAGGGAGCTACATCACATATCGCGCCGCGGTGCCTGGGGCAGCTTCGCTGAGGGCCTTCCGTATCACCGCTCCGTATGTGGAGCTGGATGGTCTGAAATTCTCCAAATACTCAGGCGCCAACAATGCGTGGGCCGCTGCGGTGCGCGTGGAGACTGCCGCCAATAATGCCAAAATCATGAACTGCGTCTTCACGCAGTACCCAGGGGTCCGGGCGCACGATTTCTCATTCGATGTGGCCACGAATCGAGTCACTTCCCCATCCTCCAACTTTGTGGCTGCGGGATTTGTGCCGGGCTCAAAGGTGTACCTTGGCGCCAGTGGCGCGACGATCGGCGGGGTGCCGCTCTTTTTCGCCAATCACGACACCACGTGGGAGGTGTCGGCCGTCCAGCCGACGTACATGGAGCTGACCAATGGATCGGCGCCATTCGTGGCCGACACGGGCACCGGATATTGGTCCTTCGTGCGCGCCGGCTCTGGGAGCGGCGGATTCCCCTGCGTGCAGGGGGTGATCACTTCAGGTGTGGGGCCGGCGAATGTGACCATCTCTGGGTGTACGGTCGACGGGTGGGCTGCTGATGCCTTCGATGTGAAGGGCACCGGCTGGGTGGTGGAGGACAACAGCCTCACCGATCTGCAGAGCTTCAAATTCCTCACCTACAGCGGAAGCGACCACATCATCCGGCGAAACCTCGTGATCAACTCGGGCAATGTGCTGCATTATTCCCCGGCCGAGTTGGACACTGTGGTGCATCCGGCCAGTACAGGGTGGTACGACTATGTCACCACGGTGACGGCTGGATTCACGACCAGCGGTGGAAACCACCAAAACGTGCTGCTGGAGAGCAATTGGTTCCAGAACATCGAGAACCAAGTGGGGCGGGTGGATGACGAATTGCCTGGGGCGTACGACGTGCGGTTCAACCGGAATGTGTTCGTCGGGATCTCGGCTCCTTTTTCAGGCGGGCGCGATGCCATGAAGTGGACGAACAATACGTTTTACAGGGTGTCTTTCGACTCCGGTGCGCACGCGCTTACCATCGGCGGTCGGGCCCCAGCCCAATCAGGCTACGAATTGAGCGGAAACCTCTTTGTGGCCTGTGGTCCGAAGGGGGCCACCCAGACTTTGACCCGGGGATTCTATTCGATCAGCGACAATGCAATCGATCCGGTGACGAATGGCAACTTCGTCACCAGCGAAGAGGTCACCGGGTACGCGGCGAAAACGAACTTCACGGAGGTGTCCGGAGTCAATGGCGGCGACCCCGTCTTCTACCACGCGGCCAATCCGCTTGGTGCCGACGGGGAGCCATTCACATCTGATGACGGGCTAAAAGTCCTAGCAAACAGTCCGGCGGCAGCACTGGGCGGCGGGGCTTGCGGTGTACGACCGGTCACTTCAGGTCAGGCCGTGGCACACTTCCGAGTCTCGGCGCCGACGGGGTGGTTCGAACCACTGGACGAGGCATTCGATCCGTATTGGGTATCGCAATTGCCCACACAACGTGGAGCTCTGGAAAGGCCGTGGGATACGCCCGTGGCTCTGGGTGTGGCAGGGGTAGCGGTGACATTTGACGCCTCGAAATCCCTGTCAGGCGTGGGTGGCGCGACAACCAACGCCGGAATCGCTCAATATGTGTGGAATTGGGGAGACGGAACCGCCAACACAACGACTGGAGCCACAACGGCAACCCACACCTTCGCCACCGCTGGCGACCGCACCGTCACACTGACCGTGACCAACTCAGTGGGGCACTCGCACAGCACGAGTCAAACGTACCGGATCTCGGGAGATACTCGAGACGTGCCGAGCGAATACCCGACGGTTGCATTGGCTCTGGCGGCGGCTCAGGCCGGTGACACGATCCGGATCGCGGCGGGGACGTACCCGGAATCGGTCCTCTCTCAGGTCAATGGATCAGCCACATCGCGCATCACGATCGAGGGCATCGGGAATGTGACGCTGACGAAAGTTACGCTCCGGCACTCACACCACACGCTGCGCGGCCTTCGATTCATTCCAGCCTCCACAGTCTTCGGTGAGGCGATCTGGATGCGTCGGGGCGGGCACTTCGCACGCATCGAAGACTGCTACATCGATCTAGGCGGGAAAAAGGACGTTGGCGGAATCGAGTGGGAGGGGCCGTCAACGCAACCATTCGGAACGGATGCGGCGAGTGATTGCGTGGTCGTCGGAACGACGATTGAAAACGGATTTAATGAGGCTTGCATCAGTCTGTACGGGGATCGGAATCTGGTAGAAGAGTGCATCCTGAGGGACGGGGTGAGGATCGATTTTTTCCGGCTGTCGGGACGCAACAACGTCATCCGCAAAAACCTATGCCAGAATAATCTCAATGTCGCCCCAGGGGTGGACGCTAATAATCACGCAGACTTTCTGCAGTGCTTCGGCCGCAATGGATTCGGGTCAAGGGACCACGTGATCGAGGGGAATATCGTGCGGTACATCCAGTACGGACAGTTGACGCAGTTCGAAGGGAACCTGCTTCCGGATGTGGGCTACTGGACGATCCGCAACAATCTCTTCGTGGATGTGGCACTGCAGTCCTCGTGCACGATCCCCGGAATCCGGTACCTGAACAATACCTTCTACAACTGCAATTTTCACTTGGGGTCGCACGCCTTGACCTTCGGGAGTCGGGCATACAATGCGACGAACTGCGCGCCCAACTCGCCGGAAATCGGGGCTCTCGGGGTGAAAACGAGTGGGCAGTTGGAGGTGGGGCGCGACTACGAAGTGGCAGCTCCAGTGGTGGCGAGCGGGAATCTTGTGGAGGGTGTGGTCTACAGGGTGGAGGGGGGCTCGACTGGATTCATCACGTACAACGGCACCCAATACGGGCGGAATGCGACCTTCACCGCCAATGCCACCACGACCTTCACGGCCAGTGATCAGAACATGATTCTGCACCGGAATGCTTCCGTGACCCACAATGGGGTGACGTATTTCCACGACGACATTTTTACCGCCGTGAACTCGACATTCACCGTGTCGTACGACCCAGTCGTCAATGGGGTCGGCTACAACCGGGCCAACTCCTGCGAGGTGAAGAACAATGTCTTTCTTGCCTGCGGAGGAGCGAATACCGCCAGAGGTTGGTATTCCTTCGATCAGGCGCTGACGGGGAGTGCCGCGGACTACAACTACGTGGCAAAGGCAGGATTCGTGCCTGTCGTGCAGGATGCGGCGCAGCGGGCGATTGGTGCCGTGGGTGGCTGGGACAGCTTCAAATGGTGGGAGCCTCATGGAATCAACGGTGGTGATCCGAAATTTGTCGATTTCTCGGTGTACGATTTCCGGCTGCAGGAGCACTCACCGCTCATCGATAGCGGGGATACCTTGGCATCAGTGCTGACAGATCGCGTGGGGGTAGCCAGGCCCAATGGTACCGGGTACGACATCGGGGCGTATGAGTTCGACTTTGAGGCGCCAGGCACGCCGCCTCTTGAGAACGATCCGCCGGCGGCTCCGAGCAGCCTGGTCTCCCAGGCGATCTCAGGATCGACAGTGATCCTGACTTGGACAGACAACAGCAACAACGAAACGCACTTCGAGGTGGCCGTCTCCTTGGACGGCATTGGGTGGGTCACTTCCGCACAATGGCCAGCGAACTCGACGGTCTTCGCGTCGACCGGGCACTTGCCGGAGACGGCCTACTACTTCCGCGTGAGATCGGTCAATGCCTCAGGTTTCTCCGCCTGGTCAAATGACACCGTGACCACCACGCAGAGTACACCCCCAACGGTACGCCGGCACCGCCGCCCCAACGGCAGCGTCGTCATCCCCCCATAATCTCATGCCTGCGCAAACAATCCGGATCAAATTCCAGCACAGCCAATGGGTGGACGGGCTGATCGACATCGCCGCGCCATTGGTGGACGGAGAGGGAGCGACGCCACCGACGTTCGCTCGCGGTGCAGAACTGGCGTTCGAGCTGGGGTTTTTCAATTCGGGCGGTACCGACGTGATCAGCTTCACGGGGCTCGAATCGGTGACCATGGCCATCATGGAGCCGGGGGCGGGCGGTCGGAGCTACTATCAAGGTACCAAGGCGGTGGGAGCGCTCACCACCGGTATGACGGCCAGCCAGTGGAATGCCGGCACCCACGAGCACGCGATTTGGTCGCTGACGAGCGCGGAAGCCAACATCCCGACCAATAGCGAGGCGCGGCCGCTGACCATCTCGTGCTGGGGGCTGACGACGCCGGACGGCGGGGGAAACCGGCAGCGTCATTGGCTGGGGGGCGGCTATCTGCAGCTGCTGGACCCAGGCGTGGGCGGCGCGATCGCGGTGCCGAATCCGCTGCCCTACCCTGCGGTCACCATCGGCGAGCTCACGCAGCTTGTGGCCGATCTGCTGGCGGTCGGGAGCGGGGTGAGCTTCATCTCTGGCAGTCCGCCTACCGTGAAGACTGATGCTCGCGGCACAGCCGGCAGCACGGTGATGCTGGCTGACGACGGATTCTTTTACCTCAAAACCGCCAGCGGGTGGGCTCGAACGACCGCGGCACTTCTTCCCTGATTTATGACGCTTCAACGACTGATTTTCGCGGCTTTGAGCCTGGTCATGTGTTCTGCGGCCGCTGCTGCAGAGAAGGATCTCTTGATCTACCGGCTCGACGCGGCCGGGAAGCCAACGGAATGGCCTCTGACGGCGGTCGCGAATCAGTTTCTGCGGTTCAATGCGAGCAAGAATCTGATCGGCGAAGCCCTGGTCGTGCTGCCCGAAAATATGGGCGAGGAGTCTGTCCTGAGCTCAGCCATCAAAGATGGAGAGGTGTACTCGGTCGACATCAAGGACGCCACGATCGCGGCCGTCGATCTGGCGGCCAACGCTGTCACCAGCGATAAAATCGCGGCAGGCGCACTGACCGGGGGATTTGTCCTCGAAGGGCGACTCCCGGATCTGGCTGGCTACCGCGAGGTGCTCAGGCAGGATCTGAATACAGAGGGGCGCTTCACGGTGGAGGCGAGTGGGTATCTGGCGGCTAGCTACGGGTCTGGGGTGGCTTGGCACCCGACGCGCCAGGTGATCTACGTCCTGGACGACTCCGGGCCCGGCCTGGTGGAGATGACACCCACGGGCCGGTACCTACGCACGATCACGCTCAGTGGATTCTCGGACGTGGAGGCGATCTGCTGGATGGGGCCGAATCAGGGGTCGGGGGCGTCAGTGGGGGCACAATTCGCGATCGCCGAGGAAGTGGTCACGACCGGCGGTGTGGCGCGGGGCGACGTGGTGGTCTGCCAGATCCCCGCCACGGGATCGGTCACCATCACCAAAGGGTCCGGCAGCAACTGGGTGCGGACCGTGAATCCGCAATGGACCGCGGTCCAAAGCAACTTGGGCCTGGAGGCGCTGGGGGTGGACAACGCGGGCACCACCTTCTACGCCGCAACGGAAAAGGCGGAGGTCGATGGGGATTGGAAGCTGTACTCGTTTCCCAACACGACCGGTGATCAATCGGTGACCGCCGAAGCGAATCTCTCCACACTCCTCAGCAGCGTGGCCACCGACGTGAGCGATCTCAAGATCGTGCAGCAGGCGGGCGGCCAATACCACGTGCTGCTGCTGAGCCACGAGGGGTCCACGGGCTCCACAGGGCCAGGTAAACTGATCAATTGCGGGCCGAATACCATGGGGGTGGCGTCGACATCAACGTGGCTGATCCACAGCCAGCTCACCTTGCCGGCCGCCTTCACCATCTGCGAGGGGGTGGACACTTCCCCGGATGGGCGAACGATTTTCGTGACCTCAGAAAAGGGCGCCGGAAGCGCGGCCAAGCTCCTCATCCTGCAGGCTCCCTGATCCATGGCTGATCGCGAATACAAGATCCAAATCAAGATCGAGGGCGATGCCGGCGGGAGCGCACCGGTGGACGCCGGGCTCAAGCGCGTAGAGCAAAGCGCCAAGAGCGCCGAGGCAGCGCTGAAGGACGTGGAGCAGCAGAGCCGGCGGACGGACGTGGCTGTGCAACGGTCGGGCAGTGGATCTCCAGGGGCGCAATTAGGTGTCGGGCAAAATGCGCTGCCGCTGCCTGATAAGGTGCGGAGTTGGCACACGCCGGAGGAGGCGGCTGCGATTCAGCGGGCCGGCGCGGCGATGCGGGCAACTTCTCTGGAGGCGACGGCGATGGAGGCTGCGACGGTGCGGGCCGGCGCGGGAATGGCAGGGCTTGGTGGAGTGGCTGCGATAGCAGGTGCCGCGATCGCTGCGATCGCCACGCCGATCGCGGGCGCGAAAAAGGAGTTCAGTGAACTGGGGAGTGCGATCGCTGATTTGGCTGCACGATTCGCGCGGGCTTCTTCGGAGGCGCTGGGATTGCCGAATGCGATCAAAAGCGTCACGCAGTTTGTGAAGGGTCTGTCCGCAGCTGCAGCTGAGGAGCGTGGTGAGGAGCAAAAACTGGCAAACGCCAAGTTGGATACTGCTTTAGCCAGGCAAAAGGCAGCAATGGAGGCGGAGAAGGAGAAACAAGCGATCGCCCAGGTCACTAAGGCCATTCATCAGGAGATCGACGCGATCGAGAAGAGGGCACTACGATTGGCTCAGGAGAACAAACAGGATGGAAGTGTGGAGGACGCGCGATTTGAGAACGAACGGGCTCGGCTTGCGAACTCACCTGGGCTATCGAGGGAGGAGCGGGCGACTCGTGAGGCCGACATCGATCGGCGCCAACTGGAGTCGCGGCAGGCGCGCACCAAGGCGGATCTCGATCGGCGGCGCGTGGAGGAAGATTCGAAGGTGACGGCCGCCGGGAGAGCTTTGGCAGATGCAGAGGCAGCTGGTAATCCGGGTGGGGTGAAGAAGGCGGCTGAAGAGGAGGCGCGGGTCAGGAGCGCAGCCTCATCTGAGATGATTCGCATCAAGGCGGAGCTGGCTCGCCTAGAAGAGAAGCAGCGCTTGGAGCGCGACACCCAAACAGAGCGATCCGAGGCGTCCATCAGGTCGGCACGGGAGGCGGATTCGGAGGAATTGGAGAGAAACGTGGAGGATGAGGTTGCCACTGATCTGGAGCGCGAGCGCGTGGTAAAGGAGTATCAGGAAGAACAGCGTAAAAAGAACGCTCAGACGAATCTTGAGGCGTTGCGAGACAGTGTGCTCGGGGGCATGGGCGGCCTGCGTGGACAATTCGCAACAAACCCGAATGTGAGGGGAGTCGATCGCGCGACCGATTTGGTGTCAGCGGTGGAAAAGGCGGCTCGCGACTTGGAGCGAGGTGGGGCCACTGGCACGGAGCTGGAGGCATTCAACCAAGCGATGCAGCGGCTGGCGGTTGCCCTGTCGCAGCTGTCTCCGCGGCTTTCGGGTGCCATGAAGACATTCCGAGCTGAGCTGGAACCGCGGCTCATGAAGATCGAGGAGGATTTGGCCAACCTGAATCTCGGGTCGACAAAATGAGCACTTGGTCGATCAACGGGACGGTCCGGACGCTCCTGTCTGCTCAGAGGACGCTCACGATCGGGGCTCGGGGCGACGCCTGCACGCTCAGGGTTTCTGGCACTCTGGTGCTCACACACGGATCGGCCTGCACGGTCAGCACCAGCGATGGGACGTACTTCAGGGGAATCGTGCGGCGGTGCGCTCCAGGCAAGTATTCCGACAACGGCGTCACCATTCCAGTGACCACGATCGAGATCGATGGGAAGTGGCGGTACTTGGAGAGGTTGGTCTACACGAAGACCATTCCGACGGGTAATACCGACACTCCCAAGCCGTCCACGCGTGTATTGCTCTGCCAAGATGGCGCGACGACTGCCGATGAAATGGCTTCAGTGGTCTCCTTCGCTGCTGGGTTCGTCTCGATCTCGAGCACATTGACGGGCACGGTGGTACCGGGCTGGGAAATGACCGACGCCAGCGTGGCCGAGGTGATCGCCTCGCTGCTGAGATTTCACCCGGAGGCAATCGTCTGGTACGATCACGTGGCTGATGTGCTCCGTATCCAGCCATTGGCCTCGACACCGCAGATCACGAAGGCGATGGACGTCAGCGAGGGCGGTCAGGGTGGGGAATTCGCAGTCTCTTCACCTGTGGCGCTCGCTGGCGTAAGGCTGATTTACAACATCACCACCACGATTGACGGGGTGGCCTACAGAGACACGGTGGAGGACACAGCTGGGGCTACAACGGGGCTGGATGTGGCGGTGAGCACTTTCGACTGGTCCGGTGGGACGTTCCAGACTTTCAGGCAGCGGCAGGAAATCGTGACGGAGCCGATTCCACAGAGCCCGTCCGCCACGAATATCAATGCATGGGTGAGGCGCAAGGTGCCGGAAATGGCGCTCTTTGGGACAAGGGATTTCAAGATCACGGCCATCTCCCAACAGAATCCTGATGGAGAGGAAACTGACTACACTCGGGAGTTGGTAAGCGGCACAATCCAGCCGTGGATGCCCGATGGAGTGGAAGCGGCAAGGGTTGTCGTCGGAGTGATCGTGAAGTGGATCCGGCCTGGTCCAATCAACGATGATGATGTGCTAGAGGCGGCGCGATCATTTTTCGGGAAAAAGACGACTCGACGAGTTTTCATTGAGCTCATTGGGACCACGGCTACCTCGCAAACATACGCCAGTGCACCTGTGGTGGCTGGTGGGGATGATGCCGAGGGAGATCCTCCTACGGGGGTGGCTTCCAGAATTTACACCAACCGGCCGCTGCCTGGACCTCAGGGGTCGGCGAGCTGGCGATCGGCCATGCCCGATGTGGCGTTGCACGCTGGAGCCAGACTCACAGTGACAGGATGCCTGGAGGCGACCGATGCGCTGGTGCAGTCGGTGAGCGAAACCAGTAGTCCTGTGGCTGGTGGGTTGGAGACGACATCGCTGGTATCGTGTGCTCCAAGTGGATTCCTGCTCTCCGCAGAGCCATTCCAGCGGATGCAGCGAAATCTGGCTCGGGCTGCTCGGCATAGACCTTATGTCATCGACAGTGGTGTCGGACCGTCGGGGCATGTGGAGGGCGCAAGTCTGGCACCAGGGAGCTCTGGGAAAATGGAGCCGAAGGAATCCAAGGTGGGATTCCAGGTGACTTGGGAGAGGGCGGGATGGGTCGTGGTGCGGGCTGGGATGATCGTCTATCCAGTGTGGGGTGAGGAAATCGATCCAGAAGATCCCAAGCCCGAAAGATGGGCAGAAAAGCGGATCAACACGCAGGGTTTCTCGGTAGGTACTGGGGAGGGATTGTGGCTTGAGATCAAGCTGCAGGCTCTCAACTACGCGCTGAATTCACCGCTGGGCGGGCATGAATCCGTAAGCCTCCAAGGCGGTCGCGGGGGCAAGGGTGGCCGTGGCGGGTTGGGTGGTTATGGTGGGGACGGTGGAATGGGTGGGACTGGCGGTATGGGTGGCGGCGGCGGTGGTGGCGGCGGTGGCGGCGGGCCTGGTTCACCAGGCGCAGCTGGTTACGCCGGAGGTTATGGTGGGGCAGGTGGCGCATCAGGAGGAGGGTCTAGTACGGCGGACGCTGGGGGCGCTGGTGGTGTTGGGGGAATTGGTGGCCCAGGGGCATCAGGGAATCCTGGTCAGCCTCCGCCGCCATTTGGGACTGCGGACGGTCCGCAGGATGGGGCTGACGGTGATTTGCCGAGTCCCATAAGCATTCTTATTCCGACCACAGTCTCTATGCTGGCTCGCGTCTGGACTCTCGCGCCAGATCCAGCGATCAGCATCGTGAAAGGATCTTCAGCTGCTACCGGTTTGGCGAATACTTCGACCGATGAGCGGCTTTACATCCCGATCGCTGACATCACGGAGACTGAGATCGAGCAGCATTTGATGGGTGCATTTTTCCTGCCGATCATGATTGCACCGATGATTCCGCCGGCTGCTGAGGAGGGGGCGGGCTGATGGCTGGCCAAGCCAGGGTGGTGTGGTTCGTACACGGGCCGGACGAGCGGTGTCTCTATTGGTCGGTGGTGCAGGCCAAGGAAGCATTTCCTGCGGGGACGACGTTCCATGTGTTCGCGGATGGTTTGACAGGGGGACTGTCGGAAAGCGCGAAGGAGTGGCTCCAAGTGGTCGGTGTCGAGTATAGGGAGACGCAGTGGGATCGGGGTGGAAATCTGAATGGCCTGGCGGCAGTGGATGGGATCCTGATGTCGATGCTGGGTGTTGCGAAGGATCGTGACGACGTGATCTGGAAGCTCGATGCCGATACGCTGGTCGGCGATCCGGGCGTTTTGCTCGATTGGTTCGCCGATCAGAATCTGACTGGTGCTGGGCTCAGGTGTCCGTGGGCGGCGGGCTGGTGGGGTATCAGCTATGCTCTACGGGCGGGGACGATTCCACGGCTGGCGCTGCGCATTCTCGACATCGCTCAGGCTGGGCTGCATCGGATAGGGCTGACGGAGGCGCACGAGGATCTGGTCATCAGCCGTACGCTGGCTGGGTACGAGGTGCCAGGTCGACTGAGGACGTGGATGACCAAGAGGACTGGTGGAGCATTCTGCGCGCACAATTACCAAACGGGCGTAGATCCGCGCCAGGCGCTGCGTAAGTGGGGGATCGTGACGTTTGGGAATCGGTGGCAGATCGAAGGCGATGATGCGCACAGGCGCGAAATTGTGGCTGATTCCATGCAGGCTGCGACGGCGGGATGGAGCCAGGAGGAGGCTCGGGCATGGCGATTAGGGGGCGCAGGCGGGCTGTGGGCGGTCGGATCGCTGCTGCGATTCGGGAAATCGGTCAAAAAAGGGGCTTCAAACTGCCTAAAAGCGGCCTAAAAAGGCTGTCCAAATGATGGACATGGGCATGCGATTTCCCGAATCGCTGTCATTTCTTCCCGAATTGCGCGTCCGTTACGTCCGGCAGCACGCCATCCGGCGGCACGATGAATTCCTCGGTCCAGCCGATGGCCTCGCCCTCGGTGAACACATCGCTGTCACGTGTGGGGTCGCCTGCCCGCCGCGGCGAAAACCGGTCGTCCAGATGCGGTCGAAG
>JACCDR010055462.1_pt1 | contig 46324 bp, 68 predicted proteins | sample 7446431 | NCBI WGS metagenome assembly JACCDR01 (sample SAMN15323443, study PRJNA562643) | freshwater metagenome | isolation source: river surface water | place: USA:Blue River Watershed | collected 2017-08-17 | reverse complement strand
GACTGTCGCCTTCAACGTGCAGACCATTTGGCAGTCTGCCACCAGTTTGAAGGTGTGGACGGCTGGCATTGGGCCTTATCGGCAGCATAACCGCTATGCCGTGGGGCAGCGCAGGGTTTCGACTGGTGGCCTGACAAGCGACCCGCTTTGCGTGGAGTTCGACTATTCGCCAACGACGGTTTCCGTGCCGTCGAACCTGCAAAACTTCCCGATTAACGCATCGGTCGGGGCTGCGGCTGGTGGCCTGCCTCCGGGGAATTGCCTTATCATGCTGTTTGAGGGGGTGACTTAACGGTCACTACTTGTTATTAAATCGCCAACTTAAAATAACTTTACAAAGGTAATAAAATGGCTAAAACTCCGGCTTGGACTCGTAAAGAAGGTAAAGACCCTAAAGGTGGTTTAAACGCCAAAGGTAGGGCTAGCTATAATAAAAGTACTGGGGGTAATCTCAAACCCCCTGCACCTAAGCCTAAGACTAAAAAAGACGCTGCTAGACGCAAAAGTTTTTGCGCCCGCTCTGCTGGTCAAATGAAAATGTGGCCGGAGGCAGCTAAGGACCCCAACAGCAGATTAAGAAAAGCTAGGAGAGCTTGGGCTTGCTAACCTGTACAAGATGTAAAACTTCTAAACCTAAATCTCTAAAATTCTTTCCGCCTCATAATAAAAAGAAAAATGGTTTTGACTCTTGGTGCAGAAGTTGTAGGGCTACTTACAGGTCAGAAATTAGACGTGGAGCATACAGAAACTCTATAACTGACGAGGACTTAAGGAGTCTTGTAAGTATTGGTACTTGTTTTATTTGTGGACAACCGGGAACTCAAGTAGATCACTGTCATACCACAGGTAAAGTTAGGGGTTTACTTTGTGTTAATTGTAACACAGGTCTAGGTAAATTTAAAGATGACCCCCTACTGTTAGAGTTTGCAAGAATGTACTTACTTGCATCTATTGGAAGCCCAGAGTGGGATGCCTATAGAAAAACACATGAATAGCCTCTTGGCTTAGAAACATAAAAGGAATAGCAAAATGGAACTTAAAGAACTTGTTGGCGGTATTGTTCGCCATGTACTGACTATCGCTGGCGGTGCTCTGACTGCTAATGGTGCTCTTGACCCGTCGCAAGCTGAGACGCTTATTGGTGCTGCTATGGCTATCTTTGGTGTGGCTTGGTCGGTGTGGGCTAAGCGTAAAGCTCCTGCAGAGGAAGTTAAATAATGAACTACGCCATGAAGGGTAAAACTAAACCTGCACCTAAAAAGAAAATGGGCATGGCTCCTAAAGCTAAAATGGCTAAAGGTGGTTATGTCAAAAAGGGTATGGCCTGTGGTGGTATGGCTAAAGGAAAGAAGTGATGTCTGAAAAACCTGTAAAAAAAGTTGGTACCCGAAAGACACCTAGCGGTGCTCAACAGTATACTTCTCCCAAATTTGCAAGAGAACTTTCTGCTAGCCCCACTACTCGTAAAGTTAAAGATGTAAAAGTTGCGAGAGCAATGGGCAGAGCATCTGCTGATGCTTTTGATCAATACGGTGCTAGGGATAAAAAGGTAAAAGTCTCTTCCTCCTATGGAGCTAAAAAGCGTGTTGGTAAGCCTCGTGGAGGTCGATAATGGCTAAATACCGCAAAGCCTCAGAAAAAACTATTGCCCGTGGCAAGGGCAAGTCTACTGACGAACTTTCGTTGGCAGATGCCAAAGATTATTTCCGTGAACGTGCTAAAGAAACTGGGGCTAAACGGTTCCGTCATCAAGGTCAAGTCTACGACCTCGACGGTAATAAAGTTAGTGAGGCTCCTGCCCGTAGTTCTAGTGGCGGCTCTTCTCCTAGTCTTTCTCGTGACAACCCTACCCGGCCTCGTGCTAACCCTGCTCGTGGTCCCGGTGGTGCTCGTCCTGAGCCAGGTAAAGTTGGTGGTATGCCGGCTGCTAAAGGTGAACGTACTTCTCAAGCGGCTCGTAATGAGCCTAAAGCCGGCGTAGTGGCTGCTCTTGGTGTTGCAGGCGTTGCGGCTGGTGTTGCTGCTTCTCGTTCTGGTCGTAAGGCCCCTAAAGCTGCTGGTAGCAATACTCCTACCCCTAAGCCTAAAGCTAAGCCTGCGGATAAACCCGCTAACCCCACTCGTAGGGCTGTTATTACTGGGGGTATTTCTAAGCCTGCAGAAGCACCTAAAGCCCCCGCTAAAGGTGGTGCTCGTGCCGGGGGCGCACCTGTCGGTCGTCAACTTCGGTCAGGTCGTGGTGGTAAAGTGCTTCAAATGCCTGATGTTATGCAACTGCAATTTATGAACAAAGGCGGTATGGTCAAAAAGAAATGACCAAGGATTTTAGAGAAAAGTCTAACATCATTGCTTGCACGGTGTCTGGGACAAGGTACACACTTTATGAGTGTCCTGCTCAGTGCCGTGCAAGAGTTCCTTTGGTATTCATCACTAACGCTAACGGCTCTGTCAGCGTAAATTTTGAGGTCTACAAAGCTGTTGGAGCTACTCGCTTTTTTATTATTGGTAGTAAGAACATGGCTACAGGGGAGTTTATTCAACTCTCAGATGCCTATCTTGTTCTTGAACCGGGAGATAAACTTGAAGTTACTGCAACAGGGACCACCCCTCGTGTAGATGCAATCTGCACTGTAGAAGAAATTTTTAGACCTACAGGTTAAAAATGGGTAGAACTAACGAAAAACTCTGGGAACAGGCGAAGTCAGAAGCTAAGGCTAAGATGGGCGGAAAACATTCTGCTCGTGCAATGCAACTGGCAGGCAAAATCTACCGTGAAAAAGGTGGAAAGTACTCTGGCGAGAAGACCGAAGCTCAAAAATCTATGTCAAAATGGACTCGTGAGGACTGGGGTACTAAGTCTGGTAAAAACTCTACCCTTGGCTCTAAGGCTACTGGTGAGCGTTATTTGCCTAAAAAAGCAAGAGAGGCCTTGACAAGCAAAGAATATGCTGCTACTACTAAGGCCAAGAGAGAGGGAACGAAAAGTGGTAAACAATTCGTTGCTCAACCCAAGAAGATTGCTGAAAAGACTAGGAAATATCGCAAATGACCCGTCAACTTACTGAAATGCAACAGCGTTTTCTTGATGTTCTCTTTGAAGAAGCACAAGGTGACGCTCTCACAGCTAAAAAACTTGCTGGTTACAGTGATACTGTAGCTACTTCTCAGGTCCTTGCCTCCCTTGAAAAGGAAGTTGAGGAGCTTACTCGTAAGCATTTGACTCGTGCATCCCTAAAAGCTGCTTATGTTCTTGGTGATGTGCTTACTAACCCTACCCAACTTGGTGTTAAAGAGCGTCTTAACGCCGCTAAAGACACTTTGGATCGTACTGGGTTCGTCAAAACGCAGCAAGTTGAGGTTAAAACTGAGACTCCCTTGTTTATTCTTCCTGCTAAAGTAGAGGAAGACGAGGATGGAGCTTAAAAGTATCCCCGGCCCCGACAAAGAAGGGCCTATTAAGTGGCACCCTATTGTCCGAGTTGGGCGAGTGGTGCCTTTTGGTTATGCACAAGACCCTAACGACCCAGATATTCTACTCCCGGTAGAAAAAGAACTAGAGTTGTTGGAGCAAGCTAAAGTACACCTTAAAAAGTATAGCCTTCGTAATGTTGCAGAATGGCTTTCGACTGAATCTGGTCGTTATATTAGCCACGTTGGCCTTGATAAGAGAGTAAAACTTGAACGTAAACGTCGCAGGGAAGCCGGAATTAACCGGGACCTTATTGAACGCCTCAAAAAAGCCCTTGCCAAAGCGGAAAAGCTCGAAAAAGAGCGAGTCGGAGGTATCGCAACCTTCTTCCCCGTTGATTGTGCCGGCTCAACCGATCCCAGCCCCCGTTCAGACGGAGAAGTTGCTGGATCAAGTGGTGTTTCAACCGAATCCGGGGCCTCAAACTGATTTCCTTTCCGCATCTGAGCAAGAAGTTCTTTATGGTGGTGCTGGCGGTGGGGGTAAATCTTATGCAATGGTGGCTGACCCTTTCCGCTATGTGAATAATCCTCACTTTAAAGGGCTTTTGGTACGTAGGACTAACGACGAGCTTCGTGAACTTATCTCAACTTCCAAGCGTCTGTATCTTGGGGCAGATAAGCGTAACCAGTTCCTTGAGCGAGACAAGACTTGGGTATTTCCTTCGGGGGCAACCCTCTGGATGTCTTATCTAGAGTCTGATGATGACGTTCTTCGCTATCAAGGGCAGGCTTTTAGTTGGATTGGTTTTGACGAACTTACCCAATGGTCCAGCCCCTACGCTTGGAACTACATGCGTTCTCGTCTTCGTACTACAACTGCTTCGGGTTTGAGGCTCTACCAACGTGCTACGACTAACCCCGGAGGGCCGGGACACGCTTGGGTTAAAAAGATGTTTGTCGACCCTTCTCCCGCTAACACTGCTTTCTGGGCTACGGACCATGAGACAGGAGAAGTCCTTAAGTGGCCTAAAGGTCACTCCAAAGAAGGGCAACCTCTTTTTAAACGTAGGTTCATTCCTGCAACACTTTTTGATAACCCTTACCTCGCAGAGGATGGATACTACGAAGCCAACCTTTTGTCGCTTCCTGAGCATCAGAGACGACAGCTACTTTATGGCGATTGGGATATTAATGAAGGTGCAGCATTCCCTGAATTTAACCGTGCAATCCATGTGGTTGAACCCTTTGATATACCCTCTAATTGGACTAAATTTAGAGCGGCTGACTATGGTTATGGTTCATACTCTGGGGTGCTCTGGTTTGCGGTAAATCCTCACACGGAACAACTTATTATCTACAGAGAGTTGTTTGTTTCTAAAGTTACAGCTTGGGACCTTGCAGATATAATTCTGGAGGCAGAAGAGGGGGATCGTATTCGTTATGGTGTTCTTGACTCTTCTCTCTGGCATAACCGTGGGGATAGGGGTCCGTCTCTCGCAGAACAAATGATCAGTAAAGGGTGTCGTTGGCGTCCCTCTGATCGTTCTAAAGGTTCTCGTGTTTCAGGTAAAAACGAAATCCACCGCAGGTTGCAAGTTGACGAATTCACAGAAGAGCCTAGACTAGTAATCTTTAACACTTGCACTAACCTAATCCAACAACTTCCTGCCTTGCCACTTGACAAGAACAACCCGGAAGATGTTGATACTGACGCAGAAGATCACCTGTATGATGCACTTCGCTATGGTGTCATGTCTCGTCCTAGGAGCAACGTCTTTGACTTTGACTCTTCTCGGAGCAAGAGCTTCGCAATTGCTGATGCAAAATTTGGATATTAATAAATGGAAGTAACTGACCGTCTTGTTATGGATGAAGCAACTGCGCTGGCTATTGATGATAAAGCTAGTGTAGATGACAACGATAAGCCCACTGGGTCTATCTCTCGTTATGTCAGGGGGCAGTATAAAAAAGCTTCTGATGCACGGGAGTCGGAAGAAACTCGTTGGCTAAAGGCTTACCAAAACTATCGGGGTGTTTACGGACCTGACGTTCAGTTTACCGAGACTGAAAAATCTCGTGTTTTCATTAAGGTGACTAAGACTAAAGTTCTTGCTGCTTATGGTCAAATCACCGAGGTCTTGTTTGGCAACAATCGCTTCCCTATCTCTATTAACCCTACCACACTTCCTGAGGGCGTTGCTGAGACGGTCTACCTTGATACTAACCCTCAGACTAGCCAACTAGCTCAGCAGGCTGTACAGGGTGCTCCTGCGGCCTCTCAGGGTATGCCTAGACTGCTTCCCGGTGAAACCATGCAGGAGCTTCGTGAGCGTCTTGGTGGGATGAAGAAAGAACTTGAGCCTGTTGCTGACAAGCTTAAGGAAGGCCCCGGTGTTGGCCCTACTGATGTACCTTTCCATCCTGCCCAAGTATCTGCTAAAAAGATGGAAAAGAAAATCCACGACCAATTGGAGGAATCCAACGCTAAAAAGCACCTTCGTTCTGCGGCTTTTGAGTGCTCCCTCTTTGGTACAGGGATTATGAAAGGCCCGTTTGCTGTAGACAAAGAGTATCCTAACTGGGATGAAAAAGGAGAGTATAAACCCACTATTAAGCTGGTTCCCCATACTTCTTACGTCTCTTGCTGGAACTTTTATCCGGACCCTGATGCAACAAATATGGAAGAGTGCGAATACACTGTGGAACGTCACAAGATGTCCCGCAGCCAACTTCGTGCACTAAAGCGCCGGCCCTTCTTCCGTGCAAACGCTATTGATGCTGCTATCAAAGGTGGAGAAGATTACATCAAAGAGTGGTGGGAACAAGCAATGGATGATGGTCAGGACACTGGCGATCAGTCTGCTCGTTTTGAAGTTCTTGAGTACTGGGGTTACGTAGATACAGACCTGATTAAAGATCAAGGAGTTAAAATTCCTCCGGAACTCCGTGGAGCAGAACAGGTTTCTGTCAATGTTTGGGTCTGCAATGACGAGGTTATCCGCCTTGTTATGAATCCTTTTAAGCCTTCTTATATCCCGTACTACTCTGTGCCTTATGAAGTCAATCCGTACTCTTTCTGGGGTATCGGGGTGGCAGAAAACATGGACGACACTCAGACGCTTATGAATGGCTTTATGCGTATGGCTATTGATAACGCTGCTCTGTCGGGTAATCTTCTTATTGAGGTGGACGAATCTCAACTTGTCCCCGGTCAAGATTTGTCGATTTATCCCGGCAAAGTTTTCCGTCGTGATGGCGGTGCTCCCGGTCAGGCAATTTTTGGGACTAAGTTCCCGAACGTCTCCAATGAAAATATGCAGATGTTTGACAAGGCCCGTCAGCTTGCTGATGAGTCTACAGGTTTTCCTTCGTTTGCTCATGGTCAAACTGGTGTGACGGGTGTTGGTCGTACTGCCTCTGGCATCTCCATGCTTATGAGTGCTGCTAATGGTGCTATTCGTACCGTAATTAAGAACTTTGACGATTACCTGCTTGGTCCTCTCGGAAAAGCTCTCTTCCATTTCAACATGCAGTTTGACTATGACCCTGAGATTAAGGGTGATTTGGAAGTCAAAGCTGAGGGTACTGAGTCGTTGATGGCTAACGAAGTCCGTAGTCAGCGTCTTATGCAGTTCCTTGGTGTGGTTCAAAACCCTGTGCTTGCACCCTTTGCTAAAATGGATTATATTATCCGCGAGATTGCTAAGTCTATGGACCTTGATCCGGATAAGGTTGCAAACTCTATGGGTGCTGCTGCTATTCAAGCAGAAATTCTTAAGCAGTTCCAAGCTCCTGTTCCCGAAGCTCCTCCCGGTGCAGCAGGTATTGGTGCTCCCCCGCCTGCTGGTGTTCAAGCTCAGGATACCACAGGTTCGGGAGGGGGCAACATGGGTACTGGCACAGCGCCCACCCCCGGCGAACAAGGTTTTAGTGCCAACACAGGAGCTATTCAGTGAGCCTTAAACAACTAGTAAATACCCCTGCAATCTATGATGCTTTTACTGAGCATCTAGAGACAGAAATTCAAAAATACTATAAAAGCTTGGATAGCATGTCAGACACGGTGCTTATCTATCGCACTCAAGGTGCTATCCAAGTCCTAAAACGTCTTAAACAACTTCGGGAAACTGTGAATGGCAAACATTCTTGATCTTGACCCCTTTGCCTTTGCGGCTGCGCTAGAAGAGCTTCAACTTCCAGAAGAGGATGCTGCTCGTCTGCGAGAACAGTATCGACAGAAGCAAAGCCCTTTTGCGGGGGCGAAAGAAGCTCTATCACCAGAGGAAGGTCGAAACACTTCTGGTTTTCTTCCTGTGTCAGTGCCTGAGGGTATGTCTATTGCAGAGGGTGTAACCTCTGGTAATTGGGACTGGGCTGTTCCTGAGGGTCTTTCTGGTGGTGCTACTGCTCTTATGGAAGGTGTTGAAGCTCCGGGTCAAGTTGCCTCTGGAGTACCATTCTCTGAACAAGAACTACAAGACGCTGCTTGGAAAACTGCTGGTGCTGGTGCAGCAGGTTCTCTTACTGCCCCTGTGCCTGAGGGTGCCACTCGCATGTTTGGGGGTTGGAACGCTACAAACCCCGGCTACACAAGGTCTGGACTAAGACTTCCTGAGTCTGTTGGGGTAGACAATAAATGGCGTTTTGAAATTTCTGATTTAGACTCTGTAGTTGTGCCTCAAAATTTTCCTAAAGCAGACTCTAAGACCCCCTCTTTTAATCCTAACAAAGACACTGCAACCCTCGCGGATGTTATGATCCACGATGAACTTTTTTACCAGTACCCTGAGCTAAGAGACCAAAGGATTTTTGTAGATACTTCTCTTGAAAACACAAACACTCTTGGGTACCACGACAACAATACTGGGTTAATGGCTATCAGCCCAAAATTGCTTGAGGACCCTGACTTTTTGCGTAGTGTCTTGTTGCATGAAATCCAACACCCAATTCAGCATAGAGAAGGTTTTGCAACAGGGACAAACGTTAGGGCGACCGAAGTTGAGGATGTAGCAAAGAATATTTCTCAAGAACGTGTTCAAAAAATTCAAGAGGAAAAAGCAGCCCAAGACAAACTCTTGAGGGATTATGAAGAGTTTGATTTTGAGGAAGGCTATATGAAACTTGAAGAAGGGACTCAAAATTTTGTAGAGTCTCTTGGCTTGGATTGGAATAAATTTTTAACACAAAAAATACCTGTTGAAAATCTTTTGTGGGATATGCAACATGCTACAAAAAGACTGATTGATAGTTACTGGAAGTATAGACAAAACCTGCAGAAAGGGGGTGTGGATGCTAAGTTTGCTAAAGCTAACTTTACCACTGATATTTCTGTACAGGTACAAGAGATAGCGAGGGTTTCTAGTAAAGACCCGCAGTTTTCTGAGGCTTTTAAGAACACTTTTGGCATAGAGCCTCAAGAGCTAAGAAATATGCCTTACAGAGAAGTAGAAAGTTATCTTGAAGGGCTAGGAGTAACTAAAGTTAAACCTTTTGCTAGGTTTATCCCAGAGCCAAGACAGGCAGTTACTCTTTTTGACAGGGAGGAAGCTTACCACAGGAAATCTGGAGAGGTCGAAGCCAGAAACGTCCAAGAGCGGCGTGATTGGACAATTAATGAACGCTTTCAAATACCCCCAGAAAGGTCAGAAGACGTACCTAGAGATAAGCAATGGTATGCTACAGGCGGTATGGTACAAGGAACCAACATGGAACAAAATATGACTAAACTCTTTGCCGAAGGTGGCATTAACACAGGTGACGCAGAGGTTGATCCTGTTAGCGGCAATGAAGTTCCTCCGGGTTCTTTGCCAGAAGAAGTTCGTGATGATGTAGATGCCAAACTGTCTGGCGGTGAATACGTTGTGCCGGCTGATGTGCTTCGTTACTACGGCGTTTCTTTCTTTGAAAAGCTTCGTAAGAAAGCTAAAGAAGGCCTTGCAGAAATGGATGCAGAAGGCCGTATTGGTGGTGATACTGCTCCTGCGGAAGGTATGACGGAAGGTCCTGAAATGGACGAAGAAGATGATGACCTTCCTTTTGGTGAAGACGAACTAATGTACGAAGAAGATGACATGGAATTTGCTACTGGTGGTATGGTTCCGGGTCAAGCTGCTTTTAATCCTAACCAATTTTATGCAGGGTTTTCGGCTTTTGGTGATGCGCCTCAACAACAAATTGAAAATCGTACTTACGTGAATGCTTCTGGTCAGCGTATGAGTATCCAGTTTATTAATGGTCAACCTCAGCAAGCTATTCCGGCTGGTTTCTATCCTGAGGGACAACTGCCAGCTAGTGCTACAAACCCCACCCAACCTACTGCCTCTGGAGCTAATGAGCGTCCTAATGCAGATGAGCAACGTTCTAAAACCCGTGAGAACACTGAGCAAGGGTTTGACTGGGCAAAGGGTAAAGATTTTAAGAATATGAGTGCAACCGAAGCTGCGGCTTTGGCTAACTCTCGTCTGGAGGGTAATAGTATGGCTCAGGGTCTTGCCCAAGGGGTAGGCTCTTTGCTTGGGCCTGCTGGGGCCTTGATGAGCGGAGCAATGAAAATGCGTCCGGTGGCAGAGGTAAATGGGATTGAACGTCACCTTCGTTCCATTGGAAACACCGAAGCTGCTGATGCTGTGGCCGCTATTGGTGACAAGTATGTTTCAGAGCGTGGTATTGGTCTTCGTGCCCTTGAGAATGTTATTGCTCCGGGTACTCAGGTGGCTAAAACTCTTGCTGCAATGCAAGGACAAGCGGCTGCTCAGCCTGCAGGTAAAACTGGTGGAAGTGCCGCTGGACGTGCTGTCGTTAAAGACGGGGATCGTTCTGGTGGAACTGGTACTACTAAAGGCCCTATCTCTGGACCTACAGGCGGTTCTTCTCAGAAGAAAGGTTCTGCTGCTCCTGCAGCAAAGTCTGCACCATCTAAATCTGCACCCAGCAAACCTGCTCCTACTAAAAACACTGGGGGACAAAAAGCCTCTGATAGAAGTGGTGGTAGATTTAAAGAAGGTGGTTTGATTGAACGACGTAAAAAGTGATTGCGTTTAGTTTTAACTTAGTGTATAAACAACAACAAGGCTACTCAGGGCTTCGGCCCTGACCCCATATAGGAGAAATTAATGACTGTTGCACTTGAAGGTGTGGAAAAACCGAAAGTGGTTGGTTTTGTCGATTCCGGCTACAACCGAAAGAACCGTGCTCGTATTGAGCAGGACGAGAAAGAACTTGAAGAACTTCTCAGCGGCAAAGTCCCGGAAGAAAACGAACAAGAACAAGAAAAAGTCGCAGAGGTTAAAGAAGAGCCAAAGCTGACCAAAGAAGAAGAATCCTTTAAAAAGCGGTATGGTGATCTTCGTCGCCATATGGCTGAAAAGGAAAAAGAGTGGGAAGCTAAGTTTGAGGAACTTAAAACTCAAAAGCCTCAATCTTCTATCATCCCTCCTAAGTCTGATGAAGACCTAGAAGACTGGGTAAAAAAGTATCCGGACATTGCTGGTATTGTTTCTGCTCTTGTTGAAAAACAGATGCAAGGAACTAAAGAAAGCGTTAAGGAACTGGACAACCTTCGTTGGGAAACCAAAAAAGAACGTGCAGAGTCCGAGGTCCGTAAAGCCCATAATGACTGGGATGAGATTAAAGAGTCCGACGATTTTCACGATTGGTTGGATGAACAACCTAAAGCTATTCAAGACGCTCTCTTTGAGCAGATTGATGACTCTAAGTCTGTCATTCGAGTTATTGACTTCTACAAAGCAGATAAAGGTCTAACTAAACAAGCCCAAAAAGAAGATGCCCGTAAGGCTGCGGGGTTTGTGAAACCTACGACTAAAGCTGCTGTGGATAAAGATGAAGGGGGCTTTATGTTCTCTGAATCGCAAGTAGCTAAAATGTCGGATAAAGAGTACGAAAAGAACGAGGCTAAAATCCTTGAAGCCATGCGTTCTGGTAAGTTTAATTACGATATGAGTGGTGGGGCGCGATAAGCGCCTCTCACTTTTAGTGTTGACAAGTAAATTTCTTTTAATATAACTCAGGAACAAAAAGAGGCCCTTCCTAAGAAGCACCCTCTATCTCGTCGGGGAGAATTGGTATTCAAGTCGGTCTCATAAGCCGACCTCCGTGGGTTCGATTCCCACCTCCGCCCCCATACATCTGTGTCTGGCTGGTGCCAGCTTTGGTCTCCAAAACCAAAAGGTAGAGTTCGATTCTTTACACAGGTGCCAAGCTAAAACAATACCAAGACTCACCTGATTGAGTATAGGCCCGTAATAACAAGGTTGGCCGACCTGTGTTGAGACGCACCCTAGAAATGATCAGCCTCTTGCCAGTATGTTTAGCTTCTAAACAAAGCCAAACTTATTTAATGGAGACTTATCATGGCTTTTCAAGCGGCTCCCGGTTGGAACAACCTGCCGAACGGTAACTTTAGTGCCGTTATCTATTCTAAGAAAGTCCAAATGGCTCTGCGCAAAGCAACCGTTGTGGGCGACATTACTAACTCGGACTACTTTGGTGAGATTTCGAACAACGGTGATACCGTTAAGATCATCAAAGAGCCGGAAATTTCGGTGGCTCCCTACGCCCGTGGTACGCAGATCACTGCTCAGGACCTGACGGACGAAGACTTCTCGCTGGTTATCGACAAGGCTAACTACTTCGCCTTTAAAGTTGATGACATCGAAGAGAAGCACTCGCACGTCAACTTTATGGACCTTGCCACGAACCGTGCGGCTTATCGTCTGGCTGACCAGTACGACCAAGAAGTTCTTGGCTACCTGTCGGGTTACGCTCAAACGACTCTGCATGAGCCGGCTAACGCTGTCAACACCACTGTGAACGGCACCCGTGCTATCACCACTGCTGGTACTGACGAACTTCTGGCTTCGATGAAGCTGTCGCGCCCGTCGTTTGGTAACATCACGACCGCTGGTTCGGTTGGTGACGCTATCCCGGTTGCTGCTCGTCTTCCCGGTGCTACGGCTCTCCCGACGACTCACGTCTCTCCGGTGATGCTGATTAACCGTATGGGCCGTCTTCTGGACCAACAGAACGTGGACAAAACTGGCCGTTGGCTGGTCATTGACCCGATCATGATGGAAATCCTGATGGACGAAGACTCGCGCTTCCTGAACGCTGACTTCGGTGATTCGGGTGCTCTGCGTAACGGTCTGACGCTCAAGAACTGGAACGGCTTCCGTGTGTACGTGTCCAACAACCTGCCGCGTGTGGGTACTGGTCCTGCCACTGTTGGTACCTCGGCTCAGTCGTCCAACTTCGGTGTTATCGTTGCTGGTCATGACTCGGCTGTTGCCACGGCTGAACAGATCAACAAGACCGAAACGTACCGTGACCCGGACTCGTTCGCTGACATCGTGCGTGGTATGCACCTCTATGGCCGGAAGATTCTCCGTCCGGAAGCTATCACCGTCGCTCGTTGGAACCTTGCCTAATCGGCTTTGGGGGTGGTTAATAGCTACCCCCACACTTCTTAAAAAGGAAATATGAAATGGGTATCTCTCAATCCCTTCGTCACGAGCCGATTCTGGTTGAACGCTTTGTGACTCTGCCTGCAACTTCGGGTACGGCTGTTGGTCCGTCTGTTGGTGCTGGTACTCTGGTTCTGGCTGCTGGTCTTGAAGTCCTTCAAACCGTGCCGGATATTACGACCTACACCGTCAACATTACTGATGGTACGACTACGTTCGGTTCTTCGCTGAACATTGACAACGTTCCTGCTGGTACGATCCGTGCTGGTACGACTGCTGGTTTGGTCGCTACTGCTGACACTATTGATGCTGTCTCGACTATTTCTGGTTCGCCGGGGACTATTCGTGCTCGTATCTGGGCGCTGGTGTGCGATGTGCAGGATACTTCGCGTCCTGCGGAAGCTGCTGACCGCGACGTTCTGGCCTAATCTAGGCTCACTCTTAGGGGGGTTCTTGGGGTATACTCAAGGCCCCCTTCTGTCTAAAGGAACCTACTAATGCCTTTTATCGCTGATCGCGTATATGATAACGGTCTTACGGTACTTGATACCGAAGCTAACTCGATTCATATCTGTTCCCTTGAACCTACCACTTTTACTCAAGCTACCTCTACCAACACTCTTGGGAACGCTTCTGGCGGTAACTTTCCGGGTATTGGTGCTCCGGCTGCTGGCTCTCCTAACGGTCGTCAAGTAACTGTTAGTGCTGTTACTAACGGTTCAGTCACTGCTACTGGTACTGCCACTCACTATGCTATCGTAGACACAGTTAACTCTCGTTTGCTTGCTACTGGAGCTTTGACGGCTTCTCAAGCAGTAACCTCTGGTAACACTTTTACCCTGACCTCGTTTACTGTTCGTATTCCTGCTGCGGTGTAATAGATGGCTATTGCAAACAGAGACCAGCTAATTAACGCGATGGGTAACAACTCGTCGCGACTTATCATTGATAAGGCCAGCATAGCCAACGCTGGTGTAGGACAATTTCACAGTCTGTGGAGGGCTACGGGTCAACCCGGCCAAGCAGCTATCCCAACAACTGCAGCAACTTGCGATAACACGCTTCTTGGCGCTATAGGATTTACGCAACAGACTTCCCCAGCTACGTCTTACTTGGGCATCCTTGAAGGTCTTTGTACCAACGCTGGCACGACGCTGGAACTGCATGACAGACTGATGCACATGGGCGGGCTAAACGCTACGCTCACCACATCGCAGACTGTCAACCTTGACCTATTTGCAAACGTCGAACTAGACAATCTAGATGCTCGTAAGGGTGACGCTAACTATTCCGATGTGACATGGTGGATGGAATGGTATGCGGACACAGGGGCCACGGCTTCTAACGCTACCATCAACGTGACCTATAACGACGGCACATCAGGTGATTTGACTGTGCAGGCCGTGGGTGGTACGGTTCGAGCAAGCCGAATGATCCCGTTAAATGGTCTTATTCCTGCGGCGGCAAGCGGGAAGTTTATCCGCGACATTAACACTGTAATCTTGTCGGCTAGCACTGCCACGGCAGGAAACTTTGGCTTTACCTGCACTCGCTATCGTGCCGCGCTTTACAAACCTGTGGCAAACGCACGTTTTACGGCAGATTGGGCAGGTCTGGGCTTGCCTGAGATACCCAACGAAAGCTGCCTGTTCGCGGTTCAGGTTGCCAGCACGACTTCAACCGGGGCTGTAAGGGCCACAGGTAAGATTCTCCACGGATGACTGTTCCTTTCCCAAACAGAGACCTCCCTTCTGGCCTAAGTGGGGCAGCAGATGTTTGGGATGAACCTCAGGCGTCTGTAATCCTCAACTCTGACTTTTTTCCTGTAGCATCTACTAATAACCCCCTTTCTGCTACAAGCATTACTTCTGGTTCTCCTGTAGTTCAACAAGCTACACTTGCAGTAAGTGGTGCAACTAATAACCTTAGTGCTAACAATGTACTTGCAGGTGCACCTGTTGTTGGACAGACTGCTCTTAACCAAAGACACTCTTTCTCTAGTGTTGCGCTGACCTCTGGTGCCCCTACAACTCAAACTTCTACTATCACCCAGAGGCATACTCTTAACTCTGTGGGACTAACCTCAGGCAGTCCTGTTACTCAAGCTGCTACCCTTGCTTCGGTTCAGTCTCTAAGTGCAAGCAACCTTGTCTCCGGTGCATCTGTTGTTCAACCTAGCACTCTTGGGCAAATACATGTAGTTACAAGCGTTAGCCTTGTTTCAGGCTCTCCTGTTGTCCAAGCTACTACTGTTGCTCAAAATCATGTTTTTACTCCTGTAGAGCTTACTTCTGGTGCACCTGTTGTTGGTACTACAGAAATTACTGTAACAGTACCCAACAACTCACTAGGGGCTTCTAGTATAACCTCTGGGACTCCTGTACTTAATAACCCAAATGCTTTTGATTTTACGCAAGGCTTTTTTAGGGTTGAGGGTTCTATTCAAGTTTTTGCAGAGTTTAGAAGTGTTGCGGTTGCGCCACTACCACTTACAAACAAGTCTCTTGAGATACCTCAAGAAACAAGAGAAACGACCTTTAACAAATCTCAGGAAAGTACTGTAGTGTACGTAAACTCTGAGAGCAGAATTGTGAGAGTTCTATGAGCTTTAAATGGCCTTCTAAATCCCCAACAGAAACTCTAGACTACAGTATTGACTGGTCTAGGTTGCTAGAAAGTACAACCACTATTTCCACTACTAATTGGTTTGTGCAATACTCTGGGGAAACCTTGCAACCTTTTCCTGTAGCTGGTACTGTCTATGGTCTGACTAACAATGCTCAGAGTCTTGTAGGAAAAACCACTGTAATCTTTTTGGCTAATGGGGTACTAAACAGGAACTATAAACTGCTTTGCCAAATTACGGATTCTCTCGGTCGTGTTACTGAGCGTTCTGTGACGATCACTATTAAAGAGCGTTAAAATGGCTTACAACTTTTTGAGTTTGGTAAACGACGTAAACAGACGCCTTAACGAGGTAGAGCTAACTGACTCTAATTTTGCAGGAGCTATTGGCTATTACTCTCAAGCTAAAGATGCAGTTAACTCTGCCTTGCGTCACATTAACTACGAACAGTTTGAGTGGCCTTTTAATCACGTTACCCAAGAAGAAAGTCTCTCTGCTGGTGTGACTAGATATCAGTTCCCCTCTGATCTTAAGACTCCTGATATGGACACTTTTCGTATTAAGGCTTCTACTACTTTTAATAACACTACCTCTAAGCTCCGTATTATGTCCTACGAGGAGTATCTTGACAAACACGTAGATCAAGAGTATAACAGCAACGAGTCTTCGGACATCCCTTCCTATGTGTTTAGAACACCTGATATGGGTTATGGGGTGGTCCCTTCTCCTAAGGAGAACTACGATATTGTTTATGAGTACTACCGCATTCCGGTGGACTTAATTTCTGCCTCTGATGTACCAACGGTACCAGAGGTTTTTCGTCATGTAATTAATGACGGAGCTATGTACTACGCCTATATGTTCAGGTCTGACCTAGAGTCGGCTCAACTCTCTATGCAAAGGTTTGATGCAGGTCTTCGTAATATGAGGACTGTCTACATTAACCGTTATGACTACGTTCGTTCTACTGTAATCCAAAGGTAATTAATTGGCTACTGGCTGGCAGACATTTCCTGTAGAGTTTAAAGGGGGTTTGATTTCAAATCTCAGCCCTCTACAGCAAGGTATGAACGCAGTTGGTTCTGCTACAATCCTTCAAAACTTTGAACCCTCTAAAGATGGTGGGTATAAAAAAATTCTTGGGTATTCCAAGTTTGATCCTAGTGTTGTTCCCGGTACAGGTAAAATTCTTGGTGTAAAAGTCATTAATGGCTCCGATGTTATGGCCGTACGCCAAGACACTAGTACGGGTTTTAGTCGTTACTGGCTTTCTAATGGTGCTGGTTGGACCTCTATTGCTACTGCTGCAGCCCTTGGCGGGAAACTTAGAGGTGTCTCTTATAACTTTGGTAACGTACACAAACTGGCTTTTGTTGATGGGGTTAATGCCCCTGCAATTTTTAACGATAGCACTAACTCACTTACTTTTTTGACCTCTCTGACTGATGCAGTGGGGGCTACACAAGTCTGTGCCTACAAGCAAACTATCTTTTTTGCTAAAGACACAAACCTTATCTTTAGTGCACCTTATAGCGACACCGATTTCTCAGCAAGTTCTGGTGGGGGTATCATCAACACTGGCCATGAAATTACTGGCCTTATTGTGTTTCGTGATCAGCTTATTATTTTCTCTAGAAACCAGATTCAGAGGCTTGTAGGAAACACCTCTTCGGACTTTCAGCTTGTCCCTATCACAGAATCCCTTGGTTGTATCTATCCTGACACTATCCAAGAGGTAGGTGGGGATATTATGTTCATGGGACCTGATGGTCTTAGAACGCTCTCAGCAACAGAGCGTATTGGGGACTTTGGTCTTGAAGTTGCTTCCTCCCCAATCAGTAAAGATGCACTCTCTTTTGTGAGAAGCGCTACTGAATTTACTTCTCTCGTCGTAAGGGAGAAAGCTCAGTACAGAGTCTTTTCTGTCCTAAATGCCGCAACTACTGACACAGGGCAAGGACTTCTTGCAACCAAGTTTATCGACCAAGGGGGTTCTGGTTTTAACTGGGCTACCATGCTTGGTTACAATGTTTTTGTTTGCGACAGCAGATATGTGCCTGATTCTCTTACCAGAGAGCTTATAGTTTTTGGTAATAACACTGGCTATATCTATCGTATGGAGAGTGGAACCAGTAGGGACGGGGCTTTGATTAGATCAATCTATCAATCTCCCTTTATGCCAATTACAGACCCTCAAAAACGTAAAACCATCTATAAGATGGCTCTGTATATTGACACAATTGGCTCTTTCAGTCTTAATCTTAACTTCTTATTTGACATTTTTAAAGTTGATAACTATAATGGTGAGGTACAACCACCTTCTATCCTACTAGTTAATGAGGGGGTGGGTGTAGTCTTCTATGGTGCACCTACTTCTCTTTATGGAACTTCTAGGTTTGGGGGTGAAATTGACAAAGTGTATGACACCCCTGTAATTGGGTCAGGTAAAACTTTTGCCTTCCGTCTAGAAGATAACTCGGCAAACTCTCCCTTTACACTAGACACAGCAGTGTTTGAATTTAAAGAAAACGACAGGCAGTAATAATGGGCGCTCCCTATCAGAGACAAGATACTTCCAACAATATTGCTAACGGCAATATTATTAACGCTGATGATCTTGACAATGAGTTCAATGCTATTGAAGGTGCTTTTGCATCTGTAACTGGTCATAGCCATGATGGTACGACCGGAGAAGGTGGTCCAATTACTGTAGTCGGTCCTGCACAAGATTTAATAGTTTCTGGTACTCAGGTACTCCCTAAGACTAACAATACTCTTGATCTTGGGTCTGCAAGTTTTAAATTTAAGGATGCTTATGTAGATGGTATTCTTTACGCGGATGGTATTAACTTTAATGGTACTGCTATCTCAGCAACTGCTGCTCAGATTAACCATCTCGTTGGTGTAACCTCATCTATCCAAACTCAATTAGATGCTCGTCAACCTCTTGATGCAGAGCTTACTGCTATCGCGGGTCTTACTTCTGCTGCAGATCGTGTGCCTTACTTCACCGGCTCTGGTACGGCGGCACTTGCCACTTTTTCTACTTTTGGTCGTTCTCTTGTAGATGACGCAGATGCTGCTGCAGGTCGTACCACTCTTGGCCTTGGTACTATCGCTACTCAAGCTGCAAACTCTGTAAGTATTACTGGCGGCTCTATTACTGGTATCACTGATCTTGCTGTTGCAGATGGGGGTACTGGTGTATCCACTATCACAGGTATTATCCGTGGCAATGGGACTTCACCCTTTACTGCTGCTGTAGCAGGTACTGATTTTCTCGCCCCTGCTGCCATTGGTGTAACTGTTCAAGCTTTTGATGCTGATCTTGCTGCCATTGCAGCGCTAACCTCTGCGGCAGATCGCCTGCCTTACTTCACAGGGTCGGGGACCGCTGCACTTGCTACCTTTACCTCTGCAGGGAGAGCGCTACTGGATGATGCAGATGCGGCTGCACAACGTACTACTCTGGGCGCTACTACCACAGGCTCGGCGCTGTTTACCGCTGCAGATGCAGCCGCAGCACAAACTGCTATTGGTGCAACTGTAACCGGTTCTGCCTTAATCACGGCGACAGATGCAGCGGCTGCACGGGCAGCTATCGGTGCTGGTATTACCACGGGTACAGCAGTAGCGGCGACTTCTGGTACGGCTATTGATTACACGGGCCTGCCTGCCGGGCTAAACCGCATCACAATTGTCTTCGATAACGTTAGCCTCTCCGCCAACGCCAGCCTTATCGTGCAGGTTGGGTCGGGGTCGTTTACTACGTCAGGTTATGGTTCTGGTTCTTACGGGACGAACAACAGCGGTTCAACTGCAACGACAGGTTTTCTTATTATTGTGTCTTCTGCCGCGCTTGCCTTTGCGGGTTCTATGACGCTGCACCGCTCAACCGGGAATACTTGGGTGTCCAGCCATACGGGCTTGCTTGTCGGCACGGCGGTGTCTGTTGTCGGTGGCGGCCGCGTGGCAATCGGCGGCACCTTGGATCGCGTAAGGATCACCACAAACGGCGCGGATACCTTCGACGCTGGCACCGTCAACGTGTTCTGGGAGTGAAGCCTTTAAAGTTAGTAGAGGTAAGTTATGACCCTAAGTACGAGACTTAAAAAGCTTCTTGATCACTACAAAAACAAAGAGATAAAAGTGCCCGTAACTAAGGGCTTTAGCCTTAGTGTTGCAAAACAAAAACTAGGGATTTTCTGGAAGAAAAAATTCTAACATGGCAAAAAAGTTTCTTGGGTTTACCCCTGATCAACAATTTACCCTGCTCTCCAAACTAGGTTATCAGGGACCTAAAGACTCTAAGTCCATGCAGCAATTCATGGAAGCTAATCCTGCTGCCTCTGCTAAAATGGGTGCTTATACTCAGAAGGCTTTAGAGAGACTTAACCCCCAACCTCAGTTTGCTGATGGGGGTGCTGTTGCTGCAACTGAACCTAGTCAACCCACTGTACCGTCTCAGCCTCTAAACCCCATTAGCCCCTTAGCCTCCCAACCATCCACTGCAGAGACGCTTAAAAAGGCTCAGCAAGAGGCTGTTACCGAGTCCTTTACTAACCCTGCAGGTCTTGTTACACAGGCACCTGTAGCTCAAATCCAAGAGAACCAGAACCAGCTTATTCAAGAGGGTACTGGACAACAAGCTGCACCTCCTGTTGTTACTCCTCAGACTGTGCTGCAAACTGCTCAGGCTCAAGCCCCTACTCAAACTCCCGTAAATACTGTAGAAGCTAAGACAGTCTCTCAGGAAACTGAGCAGGCTCTTCAAGGTATGGAAGCAGCTAAGGCTGAGCCATCTAAGAAGGCTACTGTTGCAGGTCAGCTAGAGACTCTTATGTCTCAGTTTGAAGGTGGTGCTACTCCTCCGTGGGCCTCTGGTGCTATGCGTCAAGCTATGGCTGTTATGCAAGCTCGTGGTCTTGGTGCCTCCTCTATGGCTGGTCAAGCCGTCGTTCAAGCTGCTATGGAATCTGCTATTGGGATTGCATCTCAGGATGCAGCTACCCAAGCTCAGTTTGAGATGAGGAATCTCGACAACGAACAGCAAACGCTTATATTCAAAACTCAAGCTCGTATTAACTCTCTTCTGTCAGATCAGGCTCAGGAGAATGCTGCTCGTCAGTTTAACGCTTCCTCTAAGAACCAGACAGATCAGTTCTTTGCTGGTTTGCAGGAGTCTGTTTCTCGCTTTAACGCGGATCAGGTCAATGCTATCCGTCAGTTCAATGCTGGTCAGACTAACGCCGTCGAGCAGTTCAACTCTCAGATGCAGGCTCAACGTGACCAGTTTAATGCTCAGAACTCTCTGATTATTGCTCAGGCTAACGCTCAGTGGCGTCAGACGGTTGCTACTTCTAATACCGCTGCACAGCATGAAGCTAACATGCAGAACGCTAAGCTTGCTACGGATATGACCACACTGGCTATGGACGCTTTCTGGCAGCGTGAGCGTGACCTTATGACCTTTGCTTATCAGTCCACTCAAAATGAACTTGATCGTCAGGTCCAGCTTATGATGGGCGACAAACAATCTGCTCTTGGTTATGCCCAACTTAAAGCTGAGGAACGTGCCGGCATCGGTGCGGTGATTGGTTCTATTGCAAGAGGTATCTTTGGATGACGTATAAAGAAACACTCTTGACAGGTCGTTCGCTAGCCGATAAAATTCGCTCCGGCGATTACAAAGAAGAACGTAAAACCCGGTTGGGTGAGGTTGAGGTTAACCCTAATGCAGGCTTAATTCCTCGTCGTCAAAAGAAAGACGTTGGGATGGAAGAACCTAAGGAAGCCTCCCAAGATAGCTTCTACCAAGACCTTCTTATGTCGTACCTTCTCTCTGCTAGTCCTATGGGAGAAGAAGTTAAAAGGCGTGAGACAGAACCCTCTTGGTACACTGACAGAGACTACTCTGGGGTGGCCCTCTCCTCGGAGGATGTGAACCTTGGTCAGATTGCTGTAGGTATTCGTGAAGCAGCAGAAGAACTTGGTATTGATCCTGTCGATCTTGCCACTGTTATCTCCTACGAGACTGGCGGCACTTTCAACCCAACTCAAGCAGGCCCTACTACCCAATGGGGTCAGCACAGAGGTTTGATTCAGTTTGGAGAACCTCAAGCACAAGAGTACGGAGTTGATTGGTCTGATCCATATGGCTCTCAACTTGGTCGAGATGGAGCTATTGTCAAATACCTCCGTGAGAATGGTGTCACCCCCGGTATGAGCCTCTTGGACATCTACTCAACTGTCAATGCTGGTGCCCCCGGCCTCTATGATCGCTCTGATGCTAATAACGGCGGTGCCCCCGGCACTGTCCGCGATAAGGTAGAGAACCAGATGCAGGGACACTTTAAGAAAGCTCTGGCCCTTATGGAAGGGTCAAGACCTCAAACTAATCCTCGGAGAGCCTAATGTTTAATGCACCTATTCCGGGTGAATCCCTTACTACTGCACCTAAGCAATATGCTTGGGAACGTCCCCCGGAGATTGTTGATCCGGAGGATGCTATCCAATTCTACCTTAACAAGATGGTCAAGCCTGATGTCATGGAGGGTCTGATGGACGCTCTTGAAATGGGTATGACTGTCAAAGACCTTACCGAAGGTATGCTTCGTATGGGCACCTCTAATGGTATGCACACTATTGATGTTGGACTTATTATCGCCCCGGTGATCCATGAGTTTATTGTCGGGTTTGCTCAAGAGCTTGGTATTGAGTACGATGAGGGCTTTGAAGACAAAGAAAAGATGAAAAAAGATCGGGAGGCTAAGACCTATCTTAAAACCAAACTTCGTCTTGAAAAGCAGATGGCTAAGGGTAAAGGTAAAATGCCTACCCCTCGACAGGAAGTTAAACAGGAATATACAGAAGAAGGTATTATGGAACCTGAGGCGGCACCTCAGGAACAACCTAAAGGCCTTCTGGTACGGAGGAAATAATGGGTTTCTGGTCTGGATTTGCCCAAGGTTGGGAGGCTGAGTCTGAACGTATTGAACGTCGTAAGCTTTTTCAACAGGAACTTAAGGATAAACGTGCAGGCACTCTTGCAGAGCTTGTAACTCGTATGGGTCGTTCTGGTGCTACCAGTGCTGGTGCTGGTCAGGATGCAACTCCTACAGCTAACCCTAAGCATTACGAAGACACTCTTCTTTCTTATGGTATGACCCCTGAGCAGGTAGCTAAGATCAATGCTAAGGGTGGGGTGTACGCTCTTGGTGCTGCTGTGGAAACGGTTAAAGAGTACAATACTGCAGAGAACCCTTTTACTCCTGCACACTTTGAGCGTCTGACTGATAGTATCATTGTGACTCAGAATGAGGGCACTCCTCTTGACCCTAAAGCTCTGTCTGAACAACTCTTTGGACCTGACTACTGGGCCACTCTTGAACCTGACCAGCAGATGATCATTGAGCTTAATGCTCAACAAGGGGCACCTGCACCTTCTGTCTCTACCACTTTTATCCCTGACAAACCTTTCAAACAAGAAGATGCTAATAGTATTGTCAAGGCTGCAACAGACACTCTTATGGTTGATCTGGTCAACAAAGAGGAAGAGTTGCAAACTCAGTTTGCTAGTATGCCTGAGGGAGAAGAAAAGAACCTTGTAGCAACGGAACTAAACCAAGTTCAACAAGCTAAAACTGCGCTTGAGAATGGTAATATTGCTCCGGGTATTGCAATGGTTGGCTCTGAGGTTATTGGCCCCTATCTTGAAAACTACCCTCGGCTCAAAGAGAACACTGGGCTTCTGGGTCCTTGGAAAGGTGCTGCTGATGCCTACCTTGGTGGTGGTCAAGATCAAACTCAGGAAGCTCTTACTCCTGCTAAACAGTACTCTAGCCCAGAGCAAGTACAAGCAGACATTGATGCAGGCCTACTTCAAGAGGGTGATATTGTAATTATCAACGGCCAAGAAGTTCCTATTCAATTCGGTGATTAATGGAAACGCTGACTTTTAAACGTCCTCAAACTCAACAGGCTCCGGGGGTGACTCCGGGGCTTACTTTTCGTCGTCCCGAACCACAAGACCCTTTGACCCGTGCAGATAGCGTTCTTAAGCGTTACGAAGGTAAGAAACTTACTAAAGAAGACTTCCTTGCTGATGAGGACCTGATGGGCCTTGTGCGTGAGAACATGGGTGCCCGCTTTAGGGATCAAAACATTCTTGGTAAGGTCTACTCTGGTGCCACTGCGCTTGCTGGTGGAGCTACTGCCGGCTCTTGGCAAGACTTGTCTGACGAAGAGTTGTTTGAGACTTGGCAAAACTATCACCGTTCTTTTGCTGGTGGGCAATCTGTCACCACTGCCAATGAGGTAGCTTATGTTGCTTCTGCTGACGACCAGACAAAGCAATTGATGGGCCTTGGCTACAAACTTTTTGATAGTATGGATAATGCCTTCATTGGTGAAGGTACTTGGTCAGAGTCCTTTGATGCTGTGGGAGATTACATGTCTGCTGCTATTTGGGACCCAACCACTATCCTCTCTCTTGGTGTTGGTAAAGCCTTTACTGCTGGTGGTACCAAAGCTGCATCTGTAGCTCTCCGTCAAGCCGCTAAGACTGCTTTTCAGACCACTCTTGAAGCTCAACTTAAACAAGGTGTGGCCCGTCAGGTAGCTCAAGGAGTGGCTGATCAAGCTGCTAAGAAGGTCATCAGTGATGGGTTTAAACGTATTGGTGCTCAACGTGCAGCTAGAGCTACGGTAGCGGCTGGTGCAACTGATCTTGTGACTATCACAGGCCTTGATGTACTCAACCAAGATGTGAAAATTAAAACTGGGGCACAGGACGAGTACAACCCTATCCAGACGGCTGTTTCGGCTCTAGGGGTTATCGCCCTACCTGCTATGATTTATGGCGCTAAGGGAGCCGCTCAGGGCCTCTCCAAGCTATCTCAGAACACGGCTGTAGCACCTTACCTACAACGCTATGAAGCTATGAAAACAGACTTCATCGGCAAGGATAAAGATGCTATTACTCAGGCTATGAAAGATCGTATTGATCTAACTGCAGTGAACAAGAATCTTCAAGACTCTTTCGCCAACTTCCGTGATAACATGGATGGTATGGCTGGCTGGAATGCTGCCAAAGAGCAAGCCCTTAAGGACCTCCCTAAAAAAGGCCTAGAGGCTAAGATTACTCGTGATGATATTGACTTCTTCGACACCTTCTTGTTTGGGTACACTAACAAAGCAGGTAAAGAAGTTGATGGCCTTGTGCAATCTCTAGCCAAAGCTGGGTTTGTCTATGTGCCTCGTGGATCGGATGACAAAATCTCCAACTGGATTGGGGATGCTATCCAATGGCTTGACCCTAAGATTGTACGTAAGGCTGTACGTGAGTTTGAGAAAGGAACTGGTAAACCCCTTGGGATTGGTTATAAACCCCAAGATGTAGCTCAGGTCTGGAAGCTTCGTCAGAGCTATGCTGGTCTTGATCTTTATCTCTCTCGTCGTATTGGTGACTTTGTGCGTCGTGGTGATACTGACAGCACTGTGAACCGTTTCATGGAAGACCTTGCTAAAGAGACTGAGATGGATGAGGGTTCTAAGGCTGCTTATGGTGCTTGGGTCCAGTCTGTCTGGAAGCGTATGGTTACTGCTCACCCCGGTACCACTGGTCTTAACGTTAAAGGTTGGAGCCAACTTACTTTACTTAACTCTGTCTCGGACCTTACTCTTGGTATGCTTAACTTTGGTCAAGCTGCCTACAAAGGTGTCAAAGGTGAGACTGCTGCTGCTGCAAAACTAATGCAACGTGGTAAAGGTTCAATGCTTGGAACCCTGCGTAGGGGTTATGGTCTTCTTGATCTTAATGCTACCCTTGAAGAAGGTATGGCACTTCTTGAAGCTAACCCTAGGGTTGCCAAGGAACTCTTCCGCTATGGTACTGGGGAAGCTGCGGAATCTGCTAACCCTCTGAAAGATTTTAACATCAAGGGTAAGGGTTTTGAAGCTACCGAAAAGGTGGTGAATGGCCTTCAAACCATTGCTGGTGTTACTTTGCAGGATGAGATTACCAAGGTCTTCTCTCTGGTGACTTCTCTTGATAGAGCTATTATGCGGGAGTACGGAACTACCTACAACGAGTTTATGTCTCGTCCTGACAAGTGGATTGAGATGGCTTCTCCCCGTTTCCAAGATAACGTCATGGCCCCTGCTATGGATCGTACCCTTAGGGAGACAGCTTCTAAGGCTTGGACCGACAAGAAGGGAAGTAACTTCTCCCTTATGATCGCCAAGTTTGTTGAGCGTCTTTCTAACAACCCTGTCTCTGGTTATGCCATTCCTTTCGGTCGCTTCTTTAATACCGCTACTGCAACCCTTGGCGACTTCTCTATGATTAACTTTATCCGTCATCAAGGTAAGAAGTTTAGGGGTGCTAAAGTAGATGCCTCTCTGGATGAAGAAGCAGAACTGTTGGCTAAAGGTATTACTGGTTGGGGTATCGTAGCTTCTTTTGTCCCCGGTGCAATTGAGAAGATTGAGTCTGGTCTGGCGTGGAACCAAGAGCGTGAAGATGATGGCTCTATCAAGGATACCACTTATGATTTTCCTGAGTCTTTTGGTCGTATTGCTGGGCAAGCTCTTGGGCACATCATCAAGGATGGAGAAGTACCTGCTGACTTGCAGACTACAATGTTTGAAGTGTATGGTGCTCAAACCTTTAGAGCTACTCAGGAGGGTGTTCAGTCTGTTGGTGAAAACATCGGTATGTACTTGAGTGGAGACTTCTGGGCTGCTGCTACGGAGTCCAAGGACATCATTGCCAACTTTATGGCTGGTATTGTTTCTGGTGTCACCCGTCCTCTTGACCCTATCAACATTGGTGTTGGTGTTGCTACTGGTGATCTGGCTGTTCCTGACCGCCGTCAAGGTTCGGAGTTCTACAACGAAGCTACCCGATACATTGACAAGATTTTCCAACTGCCTCAGGAAGAACAGAGGTTTCTCCCTTCCCGTGGTGGTAATGAAATGACTGATATGGGTAGGGTGCTTGGTGGTGTTCGTAGCACCCCTGAGAATACCCCCTCAGAGCGTATGATGAACTCTATTGGTCTTCCCTCGTGGAAAGCTGTTAGGTTTGATGGTGATCCTGAGGTAAAGAACCGACTGGATGAGTTGTTCGCACCCCTGTTTAATAACTACGCAGAAGCCTCCCTAGCTCGTCATCCTGACTTCTACGACCTTTCTTTGGAGAAGAGGCAACTTATCTTTAAGACTGAGGTGCAGGAACCTGCCAAAAAAGCAGCGGAAGATATCCTTAAGAAAGGTCTTGGGGATGATAAGAAGTACGACTTGATTCGTCAAATCTCTGGTGAAGGACAAGGAAAACTTCGTAGGGTACTTCAAGATATTGGCATGGAGGGCATGTCCCTTGGGGATATTGCTGACATGGAAGGTGGTAATGACAAGCTACAAATGATCTTGTACTTGCTGAAAGAAAGAGAAGACATTCTCCAGAAATAACTAAAGGCCCCTCGCGGGGCCTTCTTTATTAGTACTTACACATTTCTCTGGCGATATCGAAAGCTTCTCGCTTAAGGTCCCCTAGGTTTACCATACCAGAGCTTCTAGCTAGTAGTCCGGTGAGTGCTGCTGCTGCAAACATGTCCAGACGGTCTTCATCAATAGGTGCTAGTTTCTTCTGTTCTAGGTATTTTTCTGCTTCAATCTCAAGCAGCGTTTTCTTTCTGGGCCTTGCCATTACGCGCCTCCCTTTGCTTTACTTGCTCCAAATTGTCAAAGTATGCCCTGTCAAAACCAAACTGCCAGTCACGATACCGAGAAGTGTCTGGGTTGTAAGGGTTGACTAGATTACCCCGTTTAAATGCTCTTTGACCTTCGTCAAACGGTTTCATTATTACCTCGCGTTGTAGTTTTGGTCGTCATCGTCGTCATCTTCCTCAATGATTTCAATCTCAATATACTCTGAGGTCCACTCATTGAAGTAGTACCCTACGATCCCGCCGATAAGTAGTGCTAGTAAATAAGCCCAATCAAACATCTTGCCCCCAATCAACACAACGGTGGATAGCTCGGTGAGGCGCATTGATGCCAGCAATTACCTGAGCTTGGTTAAAAGCTTTCTGCTCTTCTGCGTACTGGTTGCACTCTTCTAGTGAAGTAAAGACAGTCTGGTCTGCATAGAAAGTGATAGTACCAGTCTCAAGGAAAAAGATAAGAAAGATTGCACTAATCATGTCTTGTCCTCTTTCTCAAGCTGTGCAATAAGAAGTTCAGCATAGTGGATAACCTTTTTAAGGTCCTCTACACCACCCTTTTGTTTATAACGGCAGGTGTATTTGATAATATTCCCTTCACAGAAGCCAAGCTCATTACCAAGAATAAACTCAATAGGTTGGATTTTCATGGACTTATAATGTCCACCTCCGACCTGCTGCTTAAAGGGGTCTGTCTTATCTTTATGGTATTGGTCTACAATATCCATAGGGGTTTCTGCAACACTAATCTCTGGAAGTACCCACTTAACCATTAAAGTCCCTCCTCGTCAAAAGCAATAATCCATTCTCTACAAATGTCCGAACGTACAATGTCATCAACACCAAATTCAATCACAGGGATCGGAAGCTTATACTTCTTAGCCATATGAAGTATTTTACTCAGGCCAGAGGATTGTTGAAGGTCAGATTGTTTGATGTCTCCATTGATAACAACTGTGGTGTCATTACCAATACGAGTGAGAAACATCTTCATCTCTTCGATAGTGGTGTTTTGAGCTTCGTCAAGAATAACGAAACAACGCTCAAAACTACGACCTCGCATTGTAGACAAAGGGGCCATCTCAATGTTACCACGTTTGATAGCAATATCTACAACACCATCCCCAAGTTGTTTCTTAAGGACGTCAAGAACTGGTGCAGCCCAAGGAGCAAACTTTTCGTTAAGGTCCCCCGGCAAGTACCCTAGATCACGCCCAACAGGTACATTAGGTCGAGTGATAACAATCTTGTCGATCACTTTAGCAAGATAGAGATTAGCTGCATGGGTAGCAGCCATGTAGGTTTTACCTGTGCCAGAGTAGCCAGTTACAATAATCTGAGTGGCTTCCTTGAGAGCTTTAAGGTAGAGCTTTTGATTAGTGTTAAAAGCTTGAAGAGGGCGTAGCTTAACAGTGGCCTCTTCTTCTGCACCTTTGTACTTACTTCGTCGTTGAGTAGTCACGTTAACTCCGTGGCTAAAGGTTGATGTTGAGACGAATAATAATGCATCAACCTGAATGTGTCAATAAAGAAAAAGGCCCCGAAGGGCCTTAATCTCAACTCGTCAAGTCAACGATCTCGCAACTGCCGCCACTACATGCAAATGTGCTAGTGCCCTTAGACATATCCTCGGTCTCATAGAAACGAAGATCAGACCAATCAATCTTCTTAGGCATCAGAGCAAGAAGGTCTTCATACTCACGCTTACTAACTTCTTGGTAAGGGGCTTGCTGATAGGTATGATCAGAGTGAGGAAGGAACGACACCCCAGACACTTCGTCAAAGTGCTTATATACCCATGCACCAACTTCCATCCACTCATGGTCACGAACAGTGACAGTAATAGAGGGTTTATGCTCACACCAGTGACGTTGGTAGATAAGCCACAGTTCAAGTTGTTCCAGAGCAGTCATATCGTTACGAGTAATAGCCCCGTCAGGCGACTTCATCGGGAACGAGAAGACAGTGGTAGTGTCAGGCTTCATTACACAAGGCTCAGAAGGAACACCACAATCTTTCATGAACTGCGTCAGAGGGTCTTTGTTGTCACCCCTAACAGTACGGATGTAATAAGCAGAGTGACGAGCGTGGATACCAGAGGCAGAGTCCACAAGTTGGGACACCGTGCCACTCGGCTTGACGCAAGTGATCGCTGCACTAGGAGGTACACCAAGACGTTCAGCCCAATCACGATTAGTAGAGATAGCCACATTTTTCAGGTGCTCCAAGAGTTGTGGTAGGCTGTAAGTAATATCGTCCCACTCCCCAGAACAAGAACCTACTCGGTCATACACAGCACGAACCTTACCAGAAAGGATTTTGCTGTCCATAATACCAGTCAGCGACACACCAAGCAGACGCTCCTCCTCAGTGTTAAGCTTCCAGATATCCCGAAGATACGGGAAGTGAGTGTAGGTAGACTGAATGGTACCAAGAATGGTAGCCAGCCTTACCTTCCGTTCAAGGTCCTCAAGTGTGTCCGTAGCTCGTACCACGACCTCTGTGAGGTTGCAGAATTGGTACGGGCGAAGAATGATTTCACTGCACGGGTTAGTCCCAAACTCGTGGTTGGAGTCGCGGCGACCGTTCTTTGCTGCTTGCTTGACGCTTGCTGTACGAGAGAAGATACCTCGTTCTCCGCTCTTGCTTTCAACGAGAGAGAGCCACTCCCGCATGAAGGATTCCATGTCGGGTTTTTCCGTGTAAGCCACAGAATTGTTAGCAAGTGCGCGATGTCCATTGTTTTCCCACCAGTTACCAGACTTGGCATGACGCATACGATCATCAGACAGATTGGAGAGGCTGATCATGGCAGAGCGACGAACACCACCAACAACAACTACCTCACCAATCTTACACATAATATCGTGGCATTCGATAGAGTTGAGCTTACGACCAGCCGCACCCTTAAACACACCGATAACGAAGTTAAACAGGTCAACCAGAGGTGCAGGACCAGAGGCACGACCACCAAAGGTCTTAAGCTTGGCACCAGCAGGACGAACATCGGAAACATCCCACTCAGGGATCACACCCTGATACAGAAGGGCGATAAGTTCACGAAGGGCAAGTGCCCAACCTTCTTTGCTATCTTCAACCTTGATCAAGGTTTTCCATTTAGCGAGGTTAGCAGGGACCTCAGGAAGCTTATTGACGTACTGACGCTCGACAGAGAAGCCGACACCAGTACCACAAAGCAAGATAAACATAGCCTCATCAAAGGCTTTAATATCGTCTACGGGCAGGTAGGAACAGTTGTAGGCAGCAGTGTTATCACGGTCAAGTGCAGGCCCTGCCGTCATGAGTGCCCGCATAGAGGGCATCACCGAAAGGTTAAGGATGGCATCCTCAAGATCATCGTAAACTTTCAGCAATTCGCCTTGAAGGAAACCTTCAATGTCTGAGAGTGCAGGTGCTACGACCTTGGTCATATAACGATCAACAGTTTCACCCCAAGTCTCGCGTCGATTATCCTCGTCACGCCAACGGGCATAGCGCGAGGTTGCGATAAAGGACTGGTAGTCAGTAGGTAGGTAGTTATTCAAATCAATCTCCAATCACGAGGGCATGGGGGTGGTCATGAACGTGATCATGCCATCGGAACTCTACTTGTGCCCTTTCCCCCGCGAAGAGCACAACCTTTTCTTTGTCTTTGATCTTTTCCAGTTTGTTGATAAGGTCTTGGACTGTCATGAGACTTCTCTAATCTCAATCTCTACCGGAGATAGGGGTACAGGCTTTTTATTGTACCTACCTTGTTTGTTGCCCGACCTAGTTGCGTCAGCTTTTCTCGTATAGACTCTTGCCAGATAAAGGTTATCTGTAAGGACTGTCTCCCAAGAGTTTCTTGACCTCAAATACTGCCCATTTTCTGCCTTAAGGACATACGGCATTATCGACTATCTCCCGATCCTTGAAGAACATTACGGTTCTTACGATCTTCTAGTTTAGCTACGTTGATGTCCATAACCTCTTGAAGGTTGGAACCAAAGTAATTAGCCAGAGCAGCAGCATAGAAAATCACATCACCAAGCTCTTTGAGCATCAAGTCACGATCAAAGGTACCATCACGGATAACCTTCTTAACCTTCTCAGCGAACTCCCCAGCTTCCCCCACAAGACCAAGAGTGTTCTCAATCATGCGAGTTTGACCAGAAGTGATAACCATACCCTCAACCCAGTCAGAGTATTCAGAGGCAGTAAGCATAGGATCATAAGCCCTTTCTAGCGGGTGGTAGTAGTCCCAACCAACAATCTCATTCACAGAGTTCTTATCAATCATCGTCAACCTCTAGCTCTAGGATTTCAATATCGTCAATGTCGTAGATAGCGTTCCAGATCAGGTCCCTTAGGACAATAACATTGGTGTCCCTATCTGATTCCAGAAAGGGAGCATCAGGGTCAACGATTACGGAAAGCGAGATGTTATAGCGATTAGTCATTCTTTGTCAATTACCATATGCTTTACGGAGAGCTTCCATACTTACAAACTCAGGGTCATAGTGTCCGTTTTCGATGTTACGTTTAATAATCACACCTCGCCACCACTGATTGTTGGCCTGACCAGCCCAGCTTTCGTCTTTACCTTTGTAACAACCTACCACCAAACCAATGAGGGGATGAGGGTGGGCAGAATCTTTAAAGTAAAGAGAACGCTTATGGCTATGCCCACACGTAGAAGAATGGTTTCTGGTTTGAAGTAGTCCGTAAGCATGATGGATGCCAGACATAGCAGAACCAAAATTTCCACTACTAAAGTAGTGAGCATAACTTACTCCATCATAATCAGCAATGGCGGGACCTCCATTAAGATACTCATGGTATTCATCGAACCAGTGGTCAGTTTGTAGGTGAGAGAAGCTGATTCCGTACTTATCCCCCTCAATTCTAGGGTCATGGGCGATTGCCTTCTTGATTCGATGCTCGTGATTCCCCTCGAAACCAATACGGAACGGTCGCTTTTTCTTGCTGATTCTATAACGGTCCCAAAGGCGCGACTGTGCATCATTATAACTCTCAATATCCGCTTGATAGGATTGGCTTACGATAGCCTGAGGGTAACGAGTGTCATAGGTGTTGAGAGAGCGCATATCAGCCCCATCACCTAGGTCAACGACGTAATCAGGCTTGATATCTTCAATTAGGTCGCCTAGCCAGTTGAAGCGTTCGTTGCTTGCTTCGGGGTCTGAATGGCTACAAGAAAATACAATTGCTGTACGACTCATTCTTTATGTCGCTCCATAAGTTCCTCATAAGTACCAAGATATCGTGAGTGCCTTAATGCCAGTGGGATGTCTATCTCAGGATAGCCAGCTTTACGCAACTGAGCTTCGTAGTCTTCTTCTAGTGGTGCTGGAAAACCGTACATCCAGCCTGACGGAGGGTCAACCAATAATGTCATAGACAGGTATACCTTTCTCTTCTAGGAGTTTCTTCATCATCTTTGTACCCTTACCTCCGGGGCAAGCAATACCAACATCGGGCTTACCTTCATCCCTCATTTGCCTGTTGCGGATGAACCCTGCTGCTTTGCCATGTTGATCCCACTGGGCTTTATAGATTTGGAGGTCAATCCTATTCTTTCTGGCCCAATAGCCAGCCATGCGATCAGCACCTCTGGCATCACCTTCAATGATAGTGGTAATAAGGTTTTCTTTATGAAACTTATCTAGGTATTTGCAGAGAGTTTCGCTATCAGTAAAGTCTCGCCCGCCAAAGACAAGGACTCTCATCAGTAATTCACCTCAATAGGATCAATCTTGGTTTGGAAGTGTTTAACTACAGCCCATGCATCGTTGAAGTTTTGAAACCAGAACTCCAGTTCGTCAATTTCCCCATCAACCTCTGCCTTGGCGACGATAAAGTACTCAAGGTCATCAGGAACGTTAGAGGGGTCTTCTAGGTCGTTCTTATGAAAAGGACCATGTTGAATTCCCCAAATCTTAATCAAAGGTTTATCAGCCATTTAGTGCCCCCTACATAAATCCTTGACGCAAACGTATAAGGAGCTTTTCCCCCTTATCTTCCCAAGTGCTGATCAGGTCTAACAAGGATTTAAACTCCCCTTCTGTCATCTGACCTTTAGATGAGTTCATCTTAATAGATGCGATACAAAGGTTATTAAGCTCGTTTGTGCCACCCCTAAAAGGTGGTATCTTATGGTCTATATGCATATCCCACAAAGTTACTTTTTCTCCGGAATAGTAACAGATTAAAGGTTGTTGTTCAAGCCAATTAAGTATCTCTGGTGTGGTAGGTGTACTACTTCTAAGTTCGGGGAACTTTCTAGCTCTGTTTAAGAGGCTACTACGTATATTCCTAGCTTTAAGTAAGTAGGGTTGGGATTTTTTTAGGTTTGCTTTGTGCAACCTAGCACAGTGTTTTTCCCTCTTGAAGTTCCTAGGCTTCTTCTTACTTTTTTTACAAAGCTTACATAAGGAAGTTCGGCCAGTAAAAGACTTACTGGCTACATTAAAATCTTCCCAAACCTTAAACTCCCCACATGCAGTACATTCTCTGCCTGTTTCATTAAAAGGTGTTTTGAATTGGCGAGGGTTTCTGGGGGCTTTAGACTTCGGCTTCGTAGACGACATTCGGATTTTCGAGTTCTTTCTTGAAGGCTTCCACCTTAGCAGTACCTTCCACATTTTGTTTAAGCCACTTCTTAAGAGTTCTCATAGCACCCCATTGGGTCAGATAAGTTGCGTGAACATAGGCATATTCTGGCGTACTCCATCCGTAGCCAGTTCTGTCAATCGACTCCCAATTATGCGGGTAAAACAGTTCTTGCACCTGAGGCACATACCCAGCAGAAGTCTTAATAATACGTACTTTCATTTCTCAATAAGCTCCGTTACGTTGGGTTCTTTTTGTACATCGACCATGAAAACCGGACCGTTGGAGTACAAGAACGTCCTCATCTCTGGAAAACACTTCTTCTTGAACTCACAGTATGAACATTGAGTATCAAGGACCATGTTAGGGCTGGTCTTAGACTGAGGTACAGAGGGAATACGGAAGTCAGGGCAAGGACCCCTAACTACAGCCTTAGCATTCTCAATCTCAAGCCTCTTGGCTTTGAGTTCCTCTTTAAAGTTATACCGATCAAGGCACAGCTTGAAGCGATCTTTCTTGACGACGAGGAATGCAGCCTCTTCCTTGTAGGTCACACGAGGGTCACCTTGCGATGCATACAGGTAGGAGGACAGTTGACTGATGTAACCAAAGGGGTCGTTCTCTTTAAGCGCACCATCAGCAAACTTCTGGAAGGAGTAGCTAGAGGCAGACTTAACATCAACAATCATGCCATCAATAATACAGTCCCGATGACCTTTGATGCCATGCACAGTGAGTTGATCTTGCTCTCCCTGTACATCATGCCCAGCAGCCTTAGCTAGAGCCAGTACAAGGGCTTCGATCATGTCCCCATAGAAGAAAGTGCCAAGTGCTTCTGCACTAAGCGGCTCAGCCTCAGTAGGGGTATTCACCTTACGCCATAGTTTTGTAATACAAGGTGTACCAATGGATGACAGAGAGAGATAACCACGAGGTTCAGCGGGTTTGGAGAACCTATCGAAAGATACCTTGGAGATTGTCTCCCCAAGGTACTTCGCAATAGTCTGATCAAAACCTCCGTTACCCTTGATTACCTCATTGATATCGTAGATAAGGGTGTCAATACTTTTGGGCAACGATATTAATCCATTCTTGAGGGGCTTGATAGTCAGCCAGTTCTTTGATTTGGGTAGGAGTAGAGAAGTAAGGGATCACCACCATCAGGGCTTCCCAAACATCTACATCGCTAGCATCTCCATCCATTTCAATGATACGTGCAGCTTCCACAAGCCGTTGTTGCACAAGGTTATCAAAGTCTGGGATATCAACCTTGAGCAGGAAGTAGCCGTCGTCAGTCATGTCCATAGTAGTTACTCCCCTTTCAGGATTTTGATCCCACCAACAAGGTCGATAATCAGTGTTTCATAGGCAGCTATAGCGTTTTCTAGCTCTTTTACCTGAGACTGCAACTCTTGCAGATCAGCCATAGCACGGTACATAGAGTCCTGCTTTCCTTGCAAAGCACGCTCTAAAAGTAGGATAGCGTTTTCACTCATAACACCTCACTGAACATTAAGGAAGGGGACAGTAGCATTCGGCACCATGTGGGTGGGCAGAATGCCGTTCCACTTCTCGGCTTGGATAAGACCAATCAGTTGTGGGTTGTCACGGAGAGCATCACCCTTGGCACGGATAGCTTGAGCTTCTGCATCACCTTGCAGTCGGATAGCTTCTGCATTAGCGGTAGCCTGCGCAACCTGAGCATCAGCCTGTGCTTGTGCTTGGATCACAGCGATTTCAGCTTGCACCTTTTCGCGCTCTGCGTTCTGCTTCACCTTCTGCACTTCGACTTCTGCAAGCATACGAGCTTCAATAGAATTCTCATAGGCATCAGAGAAGTCAATGTTTTCGATCTGAACCGATTCGATGATGATAGGCCCGATCACAGATTTTTGGATAGCACCTTGAATTTCAGCCACCAGTCGATCCCGCTCTTGAATAGCAGTTACGGCATTGAACTTACCGAATACATTCTTCACTTCATCATAAACCTGACGGTCCAGAAGGCGAGTGAGGACACCTTCTTCACTCCCAAAGTTGGTGTAGATTTGTTCCACCTGATCTGCCGGGAAACGATAGTTCACAGACAGAGAAAGCACAGCAGTCTGTTGGTCCTTAGAGTAGGAAGCAACACCTTCGTACAGTCGGGTCTGAGACTGGATAGAGATATCAACCACCTTGGAGATGATCGGCATCTTGAAACCAAGCCCCGGCTCAGCAGTACCCGTCACTGCTCCGTTAGTAATCTGAACACCACGATAGCCAGAATCAACCGTGTACCAACTTCCACCCAAAATAGTAAGTCCAAAGAGAACTCCAATCACAGTTCCAGTAAGACCAAGAATTGCACCAGCACTCATTTATCGTCATCCTTCTTGTTGTGTTTAGAAACGTAATTATACATGCCGTAGAAAGTGAATGCAAGCACTACCGACATGCCGATAAAAGCATAGAATCCCATCAGGAGTACACCGCCATCAAAATTGCCCCGATCATACTGAATACCCCAACCCATAGAAATAGAATAAGGGGTATCAGGATAAGCCAACCAATGATATCATCAGTCTCAAAGTCAGGTTTCATCACAAGTTCTCCAAAGTTGGAAGTTCAAAGGTATTTTCGGGGTTTGAGAACCCGCCGTGCTGGTAAAAAGGTTGCTCGAGAAACTTGCACACTACAAACTCATTTCCAATAACCTCCCCAAAATGGGGTTCACGGTCAAGACAATACACTGTCCATCTACCATCCGCGTTAGGGTCAGATACAGGAACGAGTTTAAGTTCGTAGTTACGCATCACAGATTTCCCATAAGTGCTACCCAAGATACAGGGTAGAGTTCGCCCATTTCTTCATTGATCTGTTGAGCCACAAGTCTGCTTTCATATTGCGTATCGTCCTTAAGTCGAAGAGCACACATCTGGGCGAAGGCATCCAAAGAGCCAGACCAGTACCACTCGGTCATAGTGGATTGAGGGAGAACCATGCGAGCCATCTCAGGGGCCACACCAGATGTGACGAGTAGCTTATAAACCTCTAGGTCATCTGCCCTCTTATCAGTGAGACGTTCAGCAAGTGTTCCTTCCCCAAAGTAACCATTAAAATCCCCTCCAGTGGCAGACACGTCATCAAGGTCAATTACACCAGAGCTACCTTGCTTCTTATCCTCAGCCCTTCCACGCCAACCATCAGGGACATAGAACTCAGGCTCCTCATCAACATAACGACGACTGATTTCGTTCCAGCGAAGGAACTTGTGCTTAACCAGTTGTCGGGCGACGAAGACAGGAGCCTTTACATGGAAGGAAGCAAAAGCATGTCCGAAGGGTGAAAGGTGCTTGTGTTTGGCAAGGTACTTGATAAGCTTGATGTCTTTGGTGGACAGGAACTTACCAGACAGTGCTTCCTCAAACTTACTGCTCTTTCCGAAGGACACACGGGCTGCATTTACTGTAGTTAGGTCTGTACCACAGTGGTCAATATAAGTAACCCTGATCTGCGTCACTTGCCAGAAGCCTTTACTGTGTAGGAGTCTTGGTTGCGAATAACTTCAAACACTTTACCACCAACATTCTCACGCACTGCTGAGCCACGACCAATCTTCTGTTGTGGGTTAGCGCGCATAACTTGGAAAACAATTTGAAGTGCTGTCCCCATATCGCCGGGGTTGGCGTCAAGAATGATTTTCATCTTTACCTCTCGGAGTTAAGTCAAAGCCTAACTTAAAAGGCCGCCCAATAAGGAACGGCCTCCCATGTTGATCTAGTATTGGTGACTCCCTGTAATCACTGTCATAAACTGTAACTACAGGGCATTCACCTTCGGGGTAGAAGCTATCCTCAGAAAGGCAACTCATCTTCAAGATCAGCCCTCGACTTAGCTTGCTGGTTCTTGTTAGCTTTCGGGGGTGGGGCTTCATCCTCTACATCATCAGCAGGCTCATAAGGAACATGGTTGATAACCTTTACCTTATCTAGGCGAGTACCGACAATAGCCTTCCGAGAAGTGTCATAGACGGAGAGAGTAACTTCCACAGTCGAGCCATTCCCAATCGGGCCATCTTCGTCATAGTCCCACTTAGTGCCATCAGCTTTAACCACCACAGGTTCACCGCCAAGGTCCATGATACCTTTCTTGGTTTGGATTTTGTGTTCCCACTTGCGGGTGAACTTGACGCGCGTCAGCCCATCATTGTCGGGGGAGTCAGTACCACGCTTCATGGACTTGGACTTACGGAGCAGGGCCATGTTGTCATCATCAAGGTCCATGTCAATGGTAGTTTGTCCACCAACATCCTTGAGTGCATCTTCATAACCAGTCAAGTCTCTATTGGAACTAAAGACCTTCGACCAGTATGCAAGACCGGTCAGCTTCACTTTACGGGTTGCCAAATTGTGTATCCTTTTTGTTAGGTGGGAGAGGATTGTCTTGCCCCCTCCCAATTAGCTAGAAGCGAATTATACTAAGTTTTCTTAGTATATGTCAACAGCTAGTTTAGATATACTCCACCTTCGTCACTTCCATAGGAAAGACTTGACGGAAGCCTTCATAGTCAGCCCCGTTGTAGGAAGCGTAATAGCCGAAGAACCTGATGAAGACAGTCTCATCGCCACGAGTGAACTTCCACACTGCGTAGTAAGTAGAGCCTTGATCTTCACCGCCGTAGGAGTCAACAAGCTCAGGGCGATCTACATTGTTATCTTTAGCCCAAGCTTCAAAGTCAGTGGGGTAGTAGGTGTCTTTATCCTTTCCCCAACCACACCAGCCCCAGAGTTCTTGGTGCATTGCCTCAGTAGCAACAGAGGTGTTGTTATCGAAGTAGTCTTTCAGATCATTCCAGAGAGTCATTGCAGTTGTCCTTTCAGTTGGTTGAGTTTGTCTCTATCAAAGAGGTTCATCACTTCGGGGAAGTGGTCAATAGCATGGTCACGAAACCAGCCCGAAGTTAGGGTAGTGCACACTTTCTTTACAGCTTGGTAGTAGGCACCTTTGTAGGAGCACTCCCAGTTGTTGCGGATAAGAAAGCGCTCCATCGCAATCACATAACATTCCTCTGCTACACACTTAGTCTTATCTTCTGCAGGTAGTGCATCCCACAGGTCTTTCTCACACCATGCTTTACTGTCGTCATGCTTTAGTTTGGTGTAGAGAGGTTCACTGTAGTAGGCCACAAGCTCGTGAAGGTAGTCATGATCGTAGATTTTAGCTACTGCATCATCAAAAAACTCCTCGTTGCTTTGGTTGAGGTTAGGATTACCTTGCGGATAAGCTTTCTTAGTCAGCTTGGTCCTATCTTCAAGAAGTAGCTTAGAGAGAACATCTTCACAAAGGTACTTAGCAAGGTGCTTATGGTAGTGGGTAATGTGTTTATCCCACTGGTAGTCTCTCCACAAATGTGAACGTTTGATGATAGCTAAGTCGTTCAAACTCGCAACCCAAATTATCTGACCATTAGGGAGTTTGAAAAGGTCATCAGAAGAGAGGAAATTAAACACATCATTGTTTAGGTGGTTAATATCGTGCCATTCAAATCTGGGGAGGTCACTAAACAGAGACTTCTCATTTTCACGACAGATAATATCCCAATCTTTGTCATCGTCCATCGTAAAGGTGGGATCACGTAGGGCTAGCGCCCTTGAACCGATCAGTAGCATTAAAGCACCTGTACTTTCATCATGGCACCCTGCTCATAAGTTTGAATCTCAATCTGAGATAGTAAAGTTGCTGCTCTCACAAACTCCTGAATATCCTGCCTACTAAGTCCCAGTTTTATACCTAGGGCAAACAGGTTTTTAATCTTGTCCCTTTTGCCCCTTTTGACTTCCTGTAGTAGCTCCATCAATTCTAGTAGCATCAATGCACCTGTGCATAGTCGTTTCCGAATTTGGGGTCAACATCAAGAGGAACATTGAGTTGCAACTTGTCGTTAACCTCAGCGATAGCAATCTTCATAGTCTGGTAAGTCCAGTCATCGTCATCAGAGAGTGTAATGACTTCATCATGGAACTGACCAATACCACGAAGACCTTTAACCCAACAGTGTGCCAGCCAAGTATCAAAGCAAAACACACCAGTAGACTGGTTAAGCGATGAGAACACATCTTTACGATAACGCAAACTGATCCAGAACCTAGACACTGGATTGTACAACCACATCTGACCACCAATAGTCCTGACAGTCTGATCTTCTGCGATCTTCTTGACAGACCAGTTACGATCCCAGTAAGCATCCAGAAGCTCCTGACACTGAGACTCTGGCATACCAGTGGTACGAGACAGCTTGACCTTACCTACCCCGTAGACTGCGCTGTAATTCACTGGCTTGAACACCTTGCGAACCTTAGCTACAGCTTTGATCACAGCATCAAGGTTAGCACCTAGGTCGTGGTCATCCTTGTGCTTGACGTACAACTTCACATCCTCTGAGTCAGCCTTACCAGCAAACACAGCAAGGTCAAGGTGTTCGTCAAATCCCGGCTTGGACATTTCTGCCACATAGTCAGGGTCGTAGGGATACATATAGTGACGCTTGGTGGTACTTTCAAGAGATACCATGTCAGCGCCACAAAGCTTATAACCCTCAGGGGCAATTAGTGCACCACGGATTTCCTTACCCCAAGGTTTGTCAACACCGGGGAGGTTAACCAGAGGCTTGGAGTGCTTGAACCGCAGAGTGTTGGTAAGCCCTGCAATCTCTGCCTTGACATACCAGCCATCTTCCTTCTCAACAGCACAGTCAAGAAAACCTTGAAAGATAGCAAGCCTGTGTTGGATTACTGTCAGTCCATCAAGAATGGCAACAGAGGGGTTGTCATCAATAAGTAGTTTGACAGACTCGGCAAGTTCACCGTCGTCACGAACTTGAGGAATAGCGCGTTCTGAACCATCATCATTCTTCTTGTAGTCAAAGGTACAGGGCTTCCAGCCAAGTGAGAACAACCAGTCTTTCACTTGGTCAGAAGAGTTGGGGTTGGCTTCTTCATCACCGTTAGGTACTGACACTTCCTCGTCATGAGTACGATCAAGACCCATAGAGTCCATCAACTCAAACCAAGCCAGTCCATGAGCAGATGGAGTGCCATCCTTCTTGAACATGTTCTTGGGTGGTGACTTCTTCTTGAAGAGTTTGCGTCGGGGCATAGCCTTGGCAAGTTCCCTGACTTTCTCTTCTTGTTGCTGGGTAAGTGTCTCTACGTAACCCCTGACTGCATCAATGTCAAGTTTGATGCCCACTTCTTCCTGCCATGCAGCACACTTCATCTTGAAAGTGAGGTACTGCAAGAAGCGATCAAGTTCCTGCTTGTCCTTATAGAGGAACATCATACGCTTGATGAGGTCTTGCCACAACAACCAGTTGATCTTTACGTCAGTCTCACACCTGTGACTGTACTCGTCAGGGGTTAGGTTCTTCCAGTCTGTAATTACAGGTTTAGGCACTTTGTACTTGTCACCGTACACTTCAAGACCATGACGGAGTTGATCATGGTCCATATACCAAGCCATAGGCAATGTATCATACAGCTTGGCTTTGATCTTGATACCAAGAAGCTTCTCTAGGACACGAATGTCATACCTGCAAATATTGTGCCCTATGAGGGTCTTCTCTGACTCAAGGAACTTACGCATGTCGTCATAGTCAGTCAGGGTATAAAAAGAAACACCGTCTGTGGTGTACGACAGACAGTGGATTTTGGTTACATCTTCGTACAGGTTGTCACATTCGATGTCAAAGACTGCCAACTAGAACCTCCAAAACTTTCCGTTCATATATGTCCAACCCTCAGCCCAGTCAGGCTGAACATCATAGCATTGCATTGCCAACTTGGTGGAGTGCCAGTTACCCCCGTTATCAAGAAGGACTACAGGCTGACGGTTGTCTCCGGGGATAAGGGCAAAGCACCCTTGATTTTTTACCCAATGGGTGCCCTTAACAAACTTATCAAAGTCCCTTTTGTCCATAAGGTAACAAGTCTCGTAAGTATGCCACCACTTGCCGATACCTTTTTGCACTGGCCTACAGTCACCAGTGGCAACCTTCATATCGAGGTACTTCTCGAAACGCATCGAAGTGCGAAGTTTATCCCAGTCGTCAATGGAAAACAAGACATGTTCAAAGAAGAGGTTCATCACTCACTCCATGATTGCAGGATAGCCACAGGGCCTCCCAGTTGATTGTCTTTAAACACAGCAGCAGTAAGTGCTCCACCCTTCATCCATGCACCAGTGTCAACACAAGTTCGGTTAAGAAGTAGCTCAGGCTTCTTGTGGGTGATGTGTCCATGAACTACATGCATACCATGAAAGTCTTGAGTGTCATCTTTTCTGTACATAGCCCACATAAGAACGTCAGGATTCTGTTCGTCCAGCTTTTTATTGTGATCCAGTGCAGCATGCACATACACTCGCTTAAAGTCAGTGTATACCATAGGCAAGGTACTCATCCACTCAGCGTCCTTAGCCATCCACTCTTCCCACCACTCTCCGTAATAGTTTTTATAGGATTCAATCGTAGCATCACCACCGTTAGGAATCCAGTAATCATAAACATTGACCATCATATCTTCGTGATTACCTTTAAGTATGACATGACGCAGGTTGTCAGTGTCAGTTAGCTTACGGAGGTGCTCAATAACATGAGCGGACATAGGCCCACGATCAATGTAATCCCCAAGGAATACGAGGGTTACTTTCTCTGCACCTACATTGGCAGTGTGTTGGTTGATTTTGTTGGTTAAGTCTTGAAGAAGGTCGTAGCGACCATGGATGTCACCGATAGCATAAGTGTAGTTAGTCATTATGGTACACGTCCTTCATCACTAATTTTGTAGTTACACTTAATGACCCAAGAACAGGGTGTTGTACGTGGCCTACTTCCTCAACGGGCACCCCAATTTGGTCAGCAAGAATCTTGATCAATTCCTGATCTGAAAAAGCATAGGAGCACTTTGTAGTCTTAGTTTTATAAGGCATAAGTCAACCTTTCCACTGAACAGAGTTGTAGTAGTAGTAAGTACCAGTGTAGTCCTCAGAGAAGTCTGGATCAAAGACTTCCATAACTTTTTGAAGCTGCTCTCTTTCTTCGTCTTCCCTCTGGTAACCACACTCCTCTTGAGGGAATTGTTGGTAGATTGTTTTGAGCTTAGTAATGTACTGCTCAGCAGCCTCTTTAGTAGAAAAGGCAGCCACCAGCCACTCATACCTATCAGAGTACTCTCCGGTAGTACCACACACAAGATGAATCGTATCCATTAGTCAACCTCGCTCAAAATTGTAGAGTCAGGATCATAATATACTGCCCCGGCGTCCCCCAACTTAGAGAAACTTCGGTTCTTGTCGATGATAAATCTTGTCGTGTTCTGCTCAATCTCATCCTCACTTTCCAGATCACGCTCAAGCTTCACACAGATAATAGCTTCCTCTTCAAGAGCAGCCGCGTATTTGGTGACGCCGTCTTGGTTCACTTGGGAGATAAAGATCACACCAATGTTCAACTCTTTTGCAAGTTGTGCCATACGGGAGCCAAGTGCAGTCAGAAGTGAAGTTGCACCATCCACGCCGGATGCTGAGAGATAAGCAAGACGCTGTACGTGATCAATGAAGATGAAGTCAGCGCCATAGACCGTAGCTGCAAGACGTACGTAGTCAAGTACCTTCATTGGGTCATCATGTGCGCGCATCTCGAAAATGATCGTGCGCTCACCTTTGGTTGCAGCCTTAGCTGCGTCAATCACTTGCTCCTCAGTGTACCCATTCCACTTAGCGTCATCCTTGGTACGGACATTAACACCAAGATGGTAAGTTGCCATAGCACGATATGTAAGGGAACGCATTTCCTCGGCATGCAACAGGGCAATACGAGTTGTGTCATCCTTAAGCATAGCGGTCTCAAAGTAACGGATAAGCTCTGTCTTACCTGTACCACGAGGTGCTTTGATGAAGGTGATACCACCCTTGACCAAGCCACGAAGTTTGTCATCCCATCCAGTGTGACCAGTTGGGACATACTGGTAGGGGTTCTCTTCACGGATAGCCTTCTCTACAGCCTCATCAGTACAGAAGAAGTTCTCAGGTGCATACCGCTGAGGCTTGAGAGCAAGCCACTTGAGTTCCTGCTCACAGTCATTCTGCAAGAAATCATTGGCATCCTTGAACTTGGTCAGCGGGATGTAGTAGAACTTCTCAGGGATAGCTGCGTAGATACGCTCAGCAGCCTTACGACCAGCATCATCAAGCTCCCCTGCATATACCACCTCGGTGAAGGTCTGGAGGAATCCGATGTTCTTCTTGATGAACTTCTCACCAATGCTGGCAGAGGGCAACGATAGGACAGGGTAGGTCTTACCAAGAGCCTGATACAGAGAGGCAGCATCAAATTCGCCCTCGGTCAGGTAGATACGCTTACCACCCGCATTGAAGTCAGGGCCAAAGAAGTCCTCAAGGGGAACGCCCTTGTCCTTCATCCAGAAGGTCTTCTCGTCATACCCACGATACTTAGTGGTTGCCTTATGTTTGAAGGCGTAGCGAACAGGAGCATCATCAGCATCAAGTTGAAGCTGAATGCCATAAATCTTGGCAACCTCGGGGTCAAGCCCACGGATACCTTCATAAGTTACACTGGAAACTTCTCGTTGTTGAACGCTCACTTTTTTCTCCGGTGGTGGATAAGCTTCCAATGCCCAGTCGAACATTGGTTTGTTAGAGGGGTAGCCCGACCCACAAGAGTGGCAGAAGCCTACCCTTTTATGGTCATCAAAAGAAAAGGCATCACTGCTACCACAGTCAGTGAATGGGCAGGGTTGATGGGTTAGATTAGTCATACAAGGAGTTCAACCTTTCTCAAATCTTCAAGCAGTAGATTGGGGGCTTTCATCAAGTCTTCCACATCACGAAAGCCTTTAGACTTGTAGATACGGTACTTGATGATAGGGTTTGATCCGGGTTTCTTGTACCAAGACTTACCATAGCCGTGAATCCTAGCTACCACATAGTCGGGACCAATCTCATACAACTCAGTAACTTTCATGAGTTGACTAATAGGGTTAAGAAACACAGCCCAGACAATAAGCCCCTTCTCAGGGAGGTGGACACCATCATTAGCAATCCACTGCCCCCAGTTGTTTTCATTCAGCTTCATCTCTCTGATCCTCGCAGGGTTCCTCTACATACTCTCCGCACTCTTCACAATAGAAATAAAAGTCAGAGTAGTAAGGGCCGTAGTCTTCGTCATCGTATTCGATCACAGGTATAAGATTACACATCTTCATCCCTCTTTTTGACGGGGTAAAAGAAATAGTTAAGAGTGCCCGCAAGTACACCTATAAGTATCGACAATCGAAGAAATACTGTTGCCTTCAAGGTATAAAGTAGTAGGTCAAAGTCCCACACTACAAAAGCAAAGGCTGCTAGTAGCAGGACATGTGAAAAGTACACAACAAATGCTGCTACAAAACCAAAGAGAAGTGCTTCTTTAAACTTAGTCATACATCATCATCCCTCTTGATAAGTGCTTGAATGAAACCTTCACGAACACCTAGCGTAGCTACACCGCCTTGGAGCCTCCAACCCATCTCAAGGTATTTGTCTACAACAAAGATCAGTTCTGTGATGGTGTTACCGTAAGCAACGTAGTACTTCAATCCCTAGCCTCCTTGAAACCAGATTGCAGCATTGTTACAGGGTCTTCAAAGCCATCATCACCACGAAGGCACAGAACGCCCTTAGCATTGACGAAGGTCTGATACTCTTTACCAACTCTATAGCCCGGTGATTTGGATACCACACAGGTATAGATTTTACCCTTTTGAAAGTGGTTCATGCACCCCTCACAACGATTGCAGTCTTAGTGCGGTAGACAAGGTAGTAGTCATTGTTCTTAACGTAGACCACCCCTTTATGTATACCAACTCTACCCTCTGGATACTCATTAAAGAATTGCCTAGCAATAGCCACGGCTGTTGCCCAGTAGTCTGTGTCTCTGATGATTAGTTTCATCCCCGGCCCTCCCTGATGGCGGCGAGGGCGGCAGTCAGCTTGTCCCGCGCCATGTCAAGCGATGCCAGCACGTCCTTGATGGCCTCCACCGCATCCGGGGCGGGGGGCAACGCGGCGATGGTCTGCTCTGCATAGCGCGCCGAATGCGTGATGCCGCAAGCCGCCAAAGCATCTTTGCGCCGTATCAGGTCGCAGCCTGTATCTTCGGTGGCGGCTTCATCACCATAGCGAACCGAGTATGAAACGCGCTTCGCGGCCTCTTCGCCCCATAGCTGTGTCGCCGCGACCTTCACCATCTTCGCAATGGCCGCGCCCCGCCCCTGCACGGTTTCGTCGGTTAACACGTCGCCCGCGTCATGTTCGCTTTTCGCCGTTTCGTTAACATGAGCCTTCACCCTCACCCCCTGCGCGGGCAGGGATACGATACGGCGCATTTCGTTGGCGTAAAACCATGCGCGTGCCCCGCCTTTGTAGCCTTC
>JACCDR011704770.1_pt1 | contig 46329 bp, 50 predicted proteins | sample 7446431 | NCBI WGS metagenome assembly JACCDR01 (sample SAMN15323443, study PRJNA562643) | freshwater metagenome | isolation source: river surface water | place: USA:Blue River Watershed | collected 2017-08-17 | reverse complement strand
TCACAAAAGACCACCAACAGACATAAGCTGTTGATGATAATCATGTTGTCAAAATACAAACGGCCTATAATGCGTGCGATGGTTACAAGCGTGTCAACAATGGTGTCTTTTACCGTTTTGGCGGTGGTGATGATTGTTGATTTTATACGGGCTAGGACTTGGTGCTTCTCTTCCTGTTCTTTTATATAGGCTGTTGCCTGTTTGGCTCGCTGAGCGGTTTGACGCACGACGTTTGAGACGGTCTCGCAAGCTGATTTTGTGATAAGTTTGAGACGCTCCCAGTGTGACGGTTGATATTTAACAAGAGCTTGATTCTGTTGTGCTGGTGTTGGTTCTGGTTCTGGTGCTGTTGGTGCTGACTCTGTTTTTGAGTCTGTCCATGTGGTCACTTTATACCAGCGTCCGTTTTTTTTACCGTATGCTGTTGTTGTGTCGGTGGTGTCGTTCGTGATGATGCAGTCAACGCATGAGTCTGGCAAGAGTCTCATATTTTTTAAAGCTGTTGATTCTGTGTTAAATGTGGATTCACCAAAAGCGGAAAAGAGTGTGTAAGTCATGATATTACTCCATTAATGTAGGTCACAACCGATATTTAACAGATGTATGTTAACAGGTCAATAACTTTTTGCACATTTGTTTAATTTTTTTTAGCTTGGGGATTCGGGTCAAGTTTCTCAATGCAAACTGTGGTTAATAAATAGATAGATGAATGGATGAAAAGCGAACGAGATGGGGAAAATAGGGCGGGAATGGGTGGATTTTTGGACAAAAAACAACTTCTAAAACGTCAAAAAACCCTTTAGAATCAAAAGGTTGCATACGATGGGGAATTGTCTTTTGTTGCAATGCAAAACAATATTTTACATAATTAAACTTATAGGAATCAAAAGGCTATGTTCCTGCCGTGTTGGTTCTTCTGTTGGTATCTTATGAGATTGTTTGTTGTCTTTCCCTTATTCATCAAGGGATTGAATGGTTAAGATGAATCCTTCTCCAACCTTCAAACGTGGTGTTCATCCATCGTTAACCATATCTTTTCAAAGAGACCCCCCTCCGAGAAATGGCGTTCTGGGGGTGGCGTGGGGGCGTTCGCTGGGGGGAGAGGGTGCTACCCCCCCTTAACCACGCCCTTTTCTCTATGGGGCTACCGCCTTAAATCTTCCCCAAATTCCACATACGAAACCGCCCTCACCTATCCATCTATTTATTCAACACAGCGTACAGAGAGAGGTCTCCATCCCCTACCGCCTCTTATAACCCATATTTTCCACATGGGCTACCGCCCCTTAATCTCATCAAATCTCGTATAGAGAGGCTCGCTTATTCATTCACCTCTTCATCTATTTATTAACAACAGCTTACATTGAGATGAAACGAATCAATCTACCGCCTTAACAATCCACGCTTTTTCTCATACGAGACCCTATTTAGTCATCCATCCATTTATCTATTTATACAAAACAGTTCACGGAAAGGGCATAAACCGAATCGACCGCCTCTTATAATCCCTCAAACTCGCACTCCACCCAGAGGACACCCTCCCTCTACAAAGAGCATCCCCTTTTCTGCGATGGTCACCCTGATTCTCCTCTCAGTGCAACCGACCCCACCCTATCCCAAAACTCGTTATTACGCAATACATTTATTAAATACAGCTCACATTGAGACAAAAACACCCTGCCAACCATAACAGCGAGCAGGGAGTGTTTTTTAAGCAAGGTATCATTATGAAAAGAACAACCCACACCCATTGTTTTCTATCATCGCCCAGTTGGTTGAAGACCAGCACCCCCTAACATGGATAGGGGACACCAAACAGCGGATTGTTTCTGCGTTCACACCCCTATTATTCGGGCAAAAGCTCTGATTCGTCAATCCCAAAAGCGAGCAATATCGCAGGATGAACAGTCGGCACTGGAGTCCCCACCGTCACGTCGAGAAAATGCACCGTGATGCCCTTCTCTCGTAGCAATAACAGCCCCTCTTGCTGGCTCTCGTACCATCGGCTCTTCTCATGGGTGAATGGATGATAGGCATACGGCCTAGCTGCCACCAAGCGAGACACTTTCTCAGCCACCAACAGCTCACAGCAGTCTAGGCACGGGAACTTGGTCACATAAACCGTGTCTCCACTAAAGTCCTCATGGCCTGCATGACGTGCCAATCTAAACGCATGGTCTTCGGCGTGGAGGATGTGACCCATGTCAGTCATGGTGTTGAAGGCATCGAAGGGTATCCAGTAGGGCGGATGTCCCTCAGCCTGACCACTCACAACGATACGACACCCCACCTTGGTCTTCTCACAGGACAGGTCGGCCGTATAGCACGCCTGAGCCATGTGAAGGATGTCGTCTTTGGTAATCTCTATGGTCATCCGTTGGTCTCCTCGTTCCATTTTAAAATCTTGCATCTTTCAATGGCGAATGATTTTGTAAACATCCCGAAGCCAGAGTTTAGCTTCAGCCAGAGGGAATGCTGAAGTTGGGTCTCCAAGCTCTCTGTTATCATCCAGTTTGTGTCATCTCCGTTGAATATGACCCTATATCCCTGAACGACATCCACGTTCCTCATTCTGATGTGGCCTGAATCTCTGTTGTAATCAGGTTTAGAGGGGTGTCGTTGAAGGAAGGTCTCGGGTTCGTCTCGGTGAACATAGGTGAATAACCCCCTATGCTCTTCAGGAATGGTTTGTAAAACCCTGTCAAATTCTGGGTCGCTCATTCCGTCACCTCCAGTTTTTCGATATATTCGATTAATTGCTTTTTTGACCATCTATGAAATCGTGGCGACTCATTGCATTTGTCTAAATCTTTAGCGGAAACGTAATGCAGTCGTGACCCGTGTTGCGGTCTGTCAAATTTAATTCTAACAACCTTCTTGCCTTGCCTGTTCAGAAACGCCTCTTCAATCACTGTTCCATGAACTGTTAGGTCTGGACACATTGCAACATCGCAATAAACCCTGTCACCAACTCTTAAATCATTCATCCCTTCCCCTCCAGTTCAGCAAGCCGTTGTTTGAGTGCTTGGTCTAGGAGGACTTTTGGTGGCTTGGTGGTCATGGTCTCCTCCCTTCATAGTTGGCACAGACCCGATACATCTCTTCATAGACGGCCTGTGATTGGATGTGACGCTTGGCTCTCTCGGATAAAGCGGAGGCGTTGTTCTTGTAGCTGACTTCCTTGGTCTTCATGAACATCGAAGCGTGCCAGTAGGCGGAGGTCGTGGCTTGTTTGGCTTGGTCGAAGTGAAACCCAGCCTTGACGCTGTACTCCTCGCACTTGGCGGTGGCTGGCACAGGGGTCAACAAGGCCAGCGTTAGGATGGTATGTTTAATCATGGTTATTTTCCGATATTGTCAGAAATCTTCTGAAGGTTGAAGTTGAGAAGTTCCTCTGGTGTGGGAATATTCTGGCTCTCGTAGTCTTCTAGTTTGAACTTGAGCCTCTGTATCTCCGCCTCATAGATTTCAACCACACGCATGATGGCCATTTGTCCAATCCGTTCAACGACGCTTCGGGTGTAGCTGTTGATGTATTCAGGGAGGTTGAATTTGATTGACTCCCCTGACTCAAGCCCTCTCTTAAACTCCTCGTATGATACTGTCATTTAGCCTCCTGAATTTTCCAGTCAACCCTTTCGCTATAATACCCATTGGATTCCCCCAACCACCTAACAGTCACACTGCCTTTGATGGTGGCAAACTCGTAGAACGTCCATGTGTAGCTATCGAGGCGAGTGGCATCAAAGCTATCAGGGATTTCACCATCCTTTGGTTCGTTAATACGTTCTTCAGCTCTTAGCAATGGAGAGCCAATCAGGTCTTCAAGGTCGCCTGTGATGTCGTTGATGGTCACAGACTCACAGCAATCTTGCTCATGGGTAAAAACAATACGGCTTCCATCAAGGAAATTGAACTGCAACCCCTCTTCGCCAACTTTGCCGTCAATCTCTACGATTATTCTGCCCACAATGGCACTTAGGTCTTTGGTCATCTCTCTAATCCCTCTGGTGTATCTGCTAAAATCTCGACTGTTTGGTTTACAATGGTCGCTGAGAACATCCCGTCAGGAAGTTCAGCCGTGTCCATCGGGTTGATGGTGTACTGAGTGGTGACAATCTTGGTCACACCGTCTTCTATTAGCTTCTCGACCTTCTCTTGGATGCCGTGTTTGATGTCTCTTTCTCCCATAGCTTTGACCTTTCTATTGATGCTTGAAGTAATCCGTCCCAGTCTACCTCACCCTCTTTGAGGGGTAAAGTCGGAGGGGTGGCTCTTATTCTGCTCATGTTAAGCTCTTCTATCCGTCCAAAGGCTCGTCCTTTCTCCCATGCTGCATTGATAGCACTATCGAACTGTGTCTGAGTCATTGGAATGTAAGGTTCATGCCTTGTGGGTGGTTCTTCTTCTCGGTAGAACATTCTAGCTTGGTTGAGGAGTGCTGATAGGTCTACTGGCATACATCACTCTCTCCATCCTGAGCGTTTCTTTCCTTCGTAGGGTGGCCTTCCTAGGGTGCGAGCGTGTTCGATTGCTCTACGGAATCTGACGGTGGTCTGGGGCAAGGGGACTGACCTGAGTGTGATATTCCATGTGAGCTGTGTGTGGTTGAAGTCGTACTTATTACAAAATTCCTGATAGCTAAACCCTGCCTTGTAAATCTCGGCTTCCCACCTCTTGGGAGGTAGCCACGTTTCGAAAAGATAGGGGTCATCTAGAGGAACGGTCTTTGGGGTACGGGTTTTTCTCATTGCAGGACTATCCTTCGCTTGATTTGAGCGTGTCAATCATCTTCTGAATATAAACAAGGGTCTTCTCTAGGTTCTTGATAGGGGTTTCACCATCCTTCAAATCCAGTCTGCCGAGGTGTTTTAGGACTGGCAGGTAGTAGCCTGACAGCGTTGGGTGCTGTTTGAACAGGTCTTCGTTGGCTTTAACCCAGACTTCAAACACATCGAATGGCTTGTGAGGGGCTAGGGCTTCGTAGTGGTCGTTGTGCCTATTCTGTACATTGCTTTCGGTTTTTTCATAATCATCGTAGGGAGCATAACAGTAACGCCATTGGCCATCATTGGAAAAATGCCCCCACTCAAAAGGTCTAATTCCTATCTCTCTCGCACCGTTGTTCCAAACATGATAAGTTCTATTAGCCTGTCGGATGCTTTTTTGAGGTAGCCCTTGAAAAGTTGCAACATTCCACTCTATCCATCTCCATATATCAGGCTCTACAGCGGGGTCATAATCGTTCCATTCGTTTGTGGATTTATCTTGATTTTGCATCATGTTTTGCTTTCTTATTGTATCTGATAGGGGATAGATTTTGTGCCTTTAGCTCAAGAATGGCTCTAACAGCCCTGTCGATAGAGTAACTTCTGAAGTTCGTAGGTTTATCTGACCTCAATAGCTGGTAAGGGATGTCATGGAGTGTTGCAAATTTAGCAGGTTGTCCTCCTAGTCTGGCAATAACAGGGGCAAGTTTACCAAGGTTGTCTAGGATATACTGGCGATTGATTTCAGAGTTTGGCTCTGGTAAATCCATTTTTTGTTGAACGGGTCTTTTATCCGCAGGCTCTTCATTGACAGGTAGTCCGTCTGTGAGTCTGTTGATTTCAGCGTGAACCTCTCCTATTGTTTTATTCTTAATCAAAACTCGGTTTGATGGCATAACAATCTGGACATCGCCAAGGTGTGGGTCAAGAGCAATGATATAACGAGGGTTGATGATGCGACCGAAAACATTAATGAGCATAAAGCCTCTATCTGTAAGTGCGTTTGATGGTGCGTTCGAATTTTGACGTGAAGTCTGAAATCGTTCTGTGGTGCTTGCTACCGAATTGGTTCACATAGGTCACCATCTGATGCCATTCACCAGCGAATTTGGCGTGACTTGATACCTCTGTCACGGTGTACTTCCCCCCCTTGGTTTTGTGTGTCCATTCCCCGATGAGGGTTGCTAGGTCTTTTCTTTTCATGTTTACCTACTGTTAGACGTAAAAAAAGTTCTTCAAAAGAATTAACAATCGCATCATAACGGTCTGGCGTGAAATTTTCATCTTCTATTTTACGGGAGTTTACAAGGTTAAGCCATTCGCTGTTAAGAATTTTGAGCATCTCAACTTTCATATCATTCATATTAACAGAGTTCTCGATGGCATTCGTTGCTCTTTTCATGACCATGTCGAGTTGCTGTAGACGATTACCTCTATTGGTTAGCTCTCTGTGCATTTGCCAGATGGTGTGTTTGGCAAGGCGGAGGCGGTCTTTGAGGACTTCGGTCTCAGGATGGACGCTACTTGATTTGATATAGTGGTCAAGGTGCTGTGTGATGGTGCGGATGAGCTGTTCACGGGACTGGGAGTTTTGAATATCTTTCATGGGGCGGGTTCTCCTATGGGGAAGGGAGGGGACAAACCGTCACCCTCCTGTTTCATAAGCCTATGATTTACTGAGGGCTTCGTTGATTACTGTTGCCACATAATCAACAATATTTTCACTGTTATAACCATGTCTCTCGTATCCAGTTTCTGAGATGAAAATAGTACTATCTACAGTAACAACCCTCACATCACCATCATCGTCCATTTTGACACAATCAACTTTTGTAGCATCAATAAAATAGTCGGGTAAAATTTTGGTTAACATATCTAGTCCTTATCTTTGTTTGAGAAGTATATCCAAAATATAACGCAGAAAGCTATAGCCTTAGCGAGTATACTTGGGATGAAAGCTATAGTAAGACCACAGAGAACATACATCACAATTCTAAAATGTTCCATAAGTGGCTTTAAAGATTGCTTTAAATCTATTTGGTCTGGGGAGGGAATACTCTGACTAAACCTTCCTGATAGACGGCGACCAAACGGAGGGGTGTCGGCCAGTCAAGTGTTCAGGCCAAGGTTTCTTGCAAATGACCCGAGGTCTTGGTCTAAGAGCGTGCCGATGGCTTTGAACTCCCATGTTGTGCCAGAGCGAACAAGCTCACCGAATGCGAGGCAGGTATTTGTTCCGCCTTGCTCGGTCAACTTAAAGCGGGCAATCTCTTTTGAGTTATCGGCATCAACGCATCTGATGTAAGCATTACTGACCTGACCGAAGTTTTGTTTGCGGTCATGTGCTTTGTAGATGGTGACAACAAACAAGATTTTAGACACGCTGGCAGGGACTTGGTCAAGCGAGACAACAATACTTTCATCGTCGTTGCGTTGCCCTTGCCCTCCTGTGAGGTTATCACCAAGGTGTTTTACCGCACCACAGAACGAGATTTTGTTGCCATAGAAGACGAAGTTGCTGGATTGTGAGACTTTACCGTCTTGCCCGATAAGGAAAGCCGAAGCATCAAGGTCAATGTTTTGATTGCCATACTGTTGGGCATCCCAGCCGAGACCAATGCGGATGTTTTTAGCGAAGGGTGCTTCTTTGTCCAAGAAGATTTTCTGACCTTTTTCAAGTTCTATACTCATGCGGTTCTCCTGTTAATAAAAAACCCCTGACTCCTAGCAGATTCGTTTTAAAGAAGATAAAAAACAAGACTAGGACTCAGGGGTTGAGAGGGGGAGTAAACCGAATTTAAACCTTGAATAATAAAAACAAGACATCCTCACCCTCTCTGTGCCGTTTAATTAATGTGACCTAACTAAATGGTGATTCTTTTATGACAGATTCGTTCTGATAAAGCAATACATTTTTTAAATATTTTTTGGGATTGACGAATCTTTTTTTATCCGCAATGATTAACCGTGTAATCCCTTCATAAAGGAATCGAATGGAAGAGCAATTTTTTCTTCAGGTCTTTGAAAATATTCCAATAACTTATGATGATTTCGGGAGGTTCACAGACGCAAGGTCGAGGGATTTGTTCATACTCCTCTTTGAGGAGAATGTAAAGAGCCATGGCAGGATTAGCGTTCGCACGAGGGATATTCTTCTGAGGTTGGCAAAATATATTGATGATTCGCCTATCTTGTTGAATGTGAGCCGTCTGGAATTGATGGGGGAGATTGCAGGAGTTGATACACGGTCGCAGTTGATGTACTGGATGAAGAAAGGCAGGTCACTCGGGTTTATAGAATTTCTAAGAAGGCGATATGCTAGCAGTGAACCAGAGCCGATTGTGCTTCATGCTATCCCTTACAAGTGGGATGCGAGCATGGTGCGGAGTGCTTTAAAAACGGCCTATCCTTTAGAATGGGAAGAGACAGACCGTTCAATCCCTTAACAGGTACTTATATGGTTAATGAATTAACATTCGTGAGTCAACAATGTTCCAAAAGGGTAACAAGTACGGTGCGAAAGCCGTTATGGTGGATGGTCTAAGGTTTCATTCAAAAGGAGAAGCGAAACGCTGGCAAGAGTTGCAGGTCTTAGAAAGACTGGGAAAGATAACCCACCTCGAAAGACAGGTGGAGTATCCGCTCAAGGTGAACGGTTTTTTGATAGGCAAATATGTTGCTGATTTTGTGTATCTACAAGAAGGCGGAGCGTGGGCAGTGACTGTTGAAGACTTTAAGGGTGTGATAACAGATACATACAGGCTCAAGAAGAAATTGATGTGGGCAATCCACGGTATTGATATTTTAGAAACAGGAGCAAGGCGTGGCCGAAAGAAAAAGGGTGTTAAGGCTTGAGATTGGGAAACAAGATGGATAATTACACAAAGTTACAAATAAATACAAGTGTCCATAAAAATCTCTTTGATGGATTTAATAAAACAAGAGAGTTTGCTCTTTTTGGAATGTTGTCAGCTTTATTTCTTTCGACAGGAAAAAGGACTGTTACAATTCATGAAGCCGTTATTAAAGGGGTCTTTGGAGAAAACACTGACCCTAAAAAATATATCCGTCACTTAGAAGATTTAGGGCTTATAAATTACAGCATAGAGGTCAACAAAAATAATGCTGTTGTTTTTATGATTGATTGTCTTTTTGCGGATATTGAATTAACCATGTAATGTGGTATAAACAAAAAAAACCACCAAGGCCACGAATCCTTGATGGTTAAAATCTCTATAACACAGGAGAATCTTATGTTAAAAGACACAGTTCGTCAATCCCAGACTATGGTTAATGATGAAAAAATTGTTGTGTGGTCATTTAATGACGCTGTCTGGAAGTCAGACCTAGACACAACAGCCAAGCTCGTCCTGCTTGCGATTGAGCGTTATGCAAACAATCAAACCCAGTCATGCTTTCCCACCGTCAGAACACTTGCGAAAGATGCGAGCTGTTCATCTAGGACTGTCTTCAGAAAATTTAATGAATTGAAAGAGGCGGGGTTCTTGGAAATCGAGCCTCGGTACAAAGGGAATGAGCAAATCAGCAGTGTTTACTGGCTGTCTTTGCCAGACAAGTACGTCTTAAAAATGAGACGAATTGGCGTTGAGATTCACAACAACCCCATGACACAGAGTCACAACCCCATGACACAGAGTCAGGGGGGGGGTGACACAGTGTCACACAGAACTTATACTTTAACTTCTAAAAATAAAGATAACCCCTATAATCCCCTTAAAAGGGGACAAGTCGAAGAAGGGGGGCGTTCCACGACTTCCCTTCGGTCAGTTCCCCCTTCTTCTCCTAGCAGAAAGTCTTTGGAAAGGAAGGATGCGATTGAGCTAAGACAATCCAAACAAGTTACTCCTGAGCTTCTAGCTTATGGGCATGAAGTGTTTAAAGAAAACCATCTTAGAGCAGAGGATGATGAGGTAAGAAAACTGTTTAAGGACTGTATGGTATGGTGCGAAGAGAATAATAAACTTCCAATGAATCCTAAGACTCGCTTTAAAAATTGGATACAAAACCAGATAGACTGGGGGAAAACAAAAGCAACCACCGTCAAGAAAGCACAGACCTTTGAAGACCTGACACCTGAACAGCAAGAGCGATGGAGAAAGGCTGTTGAAGCTGAGCGTAAATGGAGAAGAGGAGAAGTCTAATGGATATTTACACAACAGAACAAACCATCCTCGGGTCATGCTTAGAGAAACCGAAGCTGATTAGCGAGTTTACAGACCTTCTTCCCGAATACTTTTCATGCTTTCCCTATCAAGAGCTATGGCGATTGCTGTTGGATTGGTACTGGAGAGGCAAGACCATTTATCCACCTGCTATCCTCCCATCTGCTTTAGGATGGTTTGCTGGGGAAGATAGACAGCTAGAAGCATCCCAGTTCCTCTCTGGCCTTGTCATGATGGCGTATCCCATCAAGAAGAGCGATTGTCAGGATTATGTGGCTCAGCTTACAAGCTCGTTCCTTGGAAAGCAGGCGGATATTCTGGTTAAACAGACCCTGAATGACCTCCAAAACAAGGAAGACCCCTCCACCGTCATCGACAATCTTCAAAATGCCCTGTTTTCGCTCCGTGGAGTGATGAAAAGGAATGCGGATATAGAAAGCATAGGGTCAATCGCCGAACAGTCTCTACGGGCTTTAGACGAGCAGATTAAAGGGATAGCTCCAAAAGCCCTGTCAACAGGGTTCAGGGAACTGGATGAAGTCTGCGGTGGTGGCCTTCATAAAGGGGGGCTGGTGATGATTGGGGGTGCGACGGGGATGGGTAAGACCGTCATGGCACTGACTCTGGCGTGGAACATGGTAACGACAGGGGGGCGGTGTTTGTATTTTAACCTTGAGATGAAGTCGATTGACATGGCTCGTCGCCTTATCTCAGCCCATGCAGAGATTCTGGCATCGGACATTCGTAAGGGGAATTTATCATCTGCGGAGTTTGAAGCGTACTTCGATACAGTCGAGCTGATGAAGACACTCCCTATGGATGTGGTGAGTAAGTCTGACCTTGGGATTGACGACATCCTGATGACGATTAAACAACAACACCATGCAAAGAGACTGGATGTGGTGGTGATTGACTATATCCAGATTGTGAGAAGCACGGAAAGACGGGAAAGACGAGACCAAGAACTGTCCTCTATGACGGTGGCCTTATCTAACCTTGCCAAGGAATTGAATATTTCGATTATTGCTCTGGCTCAGCTTAACGAGGATGTGAGCAAGAGGGAGTACAATAGACCGACCTTATCAGATATTCGGGAGTCGAAGTCGATGGGGCATTCCTGTGAGAATGTGTGGCTGTTGTTCCGTGAGGAATATTACTACGACAAGAAGAAGCCATCTGAGGCAAACTTTAACGAGTTCTTGGATTGGCAGAACAAGGTAGACCTCATTAGAGGGAAAGCTGAGATTATCGTTGCCAAGAATCGCCACGGTCAAGCAACAAGTATTCCTATTGGGTTTGATGGGCGATTCGTAAAATTCAAGGACACCGAATATTAACCATATAAAGATTGATTGTACATTCCCTTGTGCGTAAACTGGTAGTGAATATACACAATGGGGGTGTACAATTAATACGTTTTTAAAAGACTATCCGTTTGAGCGGTATAGGGTGCATGATGCTGTGAACAAGGGGCTACTTGATTTCCTGCATAAATCACCTGCTCATGCGGATTACTCGGTGAAGAACAAGCAAGAGGAAGATGAAACACGCAGGGCTTTGATTGTAGGTCGAGCGTTTCATACCTTGGTTCTAGAGCCACATCTATTTTCAAAGCAGTTCTGTATTGCACCACAAGTGGATAGACGAACCCGTGAGGGCAAGGCTGTCTGGGATGATTTCGTGGCTTCAAGTTACGGGATGTCTGTGTTGACGGCTGGTGAAGCTGAGATGTTAGAGGGGATGCGGTATAGCATTCTGGGACATGGCAGAGCAAATCAAATCCTGTCTTCTGAGGGGGACTGTGAGGTTACGATGCTGTTTAAGCACGAACGCACAGGGTTAGACCTCAAAGGTCGTGCTGACTTTATTGCTGCCAATGGTTTGATTGTGGATGTGAAGACGACCGAGGATGCGAGTCCTGATGGGTTCTCTAAGTCCTGTCTGAGTTATAGGTATCATGTCCAAGCGTCGATGTACATGGCGGGTTATGAAGCCGTTACAGGAAAGAAGCCCGAGGGGTTTGTTTTTATCTGTGTAGAGAAGAAGCCACCGTATGCGGTTGGTGTTTATGTTCTAGACGAGCCTTCGCTGATTGCTGGGCATATTGAGCTAGAAGAGGACTTGGAAAAATACAAGCTGTGTAAAGAGACAAACCTGTGGCCGTCTTATGGGAACAATGAGATTGCAACAGTGGGACTGCCTTATTGGTATTTCAAACAAAAAGGGATGGATTTATATCATGAGTTTTGAGGAAGTAAAAACAGAAGGTGCGAAGATTCTCCTGATGTTATGTGGAATGTCAGGGGGCGGTAAAACCTTTACAGGTCTACAGATTGCCAAGGGTTTAGCTGGTGGTGACATGGCTAAGGTAGGCTTTATTGACAGCGAAAATGGAAGGGGAAGGTTGTATACAAATAAGTTTGCAACCCCTTATATGTATAGCGAGATTAAAGCTCCTTTCTCTCCAAGGCATTACATTCAAAAGGTTGAAGAAGCTGAGGCGATGGGGATTGAGGTCTTGGTTATCGACTCCTTTAGTCATGAATGGGACGATGTTGGTGGCTGTATCTGGATTGCTGAGAATGATAATCCAAAGATGCCGAATTGGAACAAAGCCAAGCGTGAGCATAAACTGTTGATGCAAAAGCTCTTGCGGTCGTCTTGTCACATCATCCTGTGTATTCGGGGTAAGGAGAAGATTGTTCAAGAGCGGGTTGAAGGAAAGATGGTGTTTCGGTCGGTCGGGTTCACACCTATCACGGAGAAGAATGTTATCTATGAAGCGACTGCGTCCCTGATTATTGATAATGGTGGGTTAACCCAAACTCCGCTTAAAAACCTTCCTGCTGACCTTGTCCCTATCCTAGGACGCAACAGTGGGTATCTAACCGAAGAAGATGGTGTTGCGATTAAGGCATGGGTGAGTGGTTTATCTCCCAGTAAAGAGGCTTCGTCGGCAAAAGAAGAACTGGTGATTGCATCATCTCTAGGGGTATCAGCTCTGAAGGCCAAGTGGCAGACTTTACCCGCTTATGTCCGCTATCTTCTGGGTGGGGAGTGTCCTGCTGACCTCAAAGAAAAAGCAATGCAGGCTGACAAGGATGCTTCTAACAGCACTAAGGTTGCGAATGTTTTAGATGGTAAAACAGAATAAATTTTAGTATCGTGTTTATGAATATCGTATTGACAATAGAGGGAAATAGTCTATGAGTGGATGCCTTAATAAAACGACCTTGATTGGCTATGTTGCTGAAGACCCTCAAGTCAGGGGAATGCAAGATGGCAGTAGCGTCGCTAGTTTTCGAATTGGAACAAGCGAATCGTGGAAAGACAAGCAGACTGGGGAAATCAAGTCAGTAACAGAGTGGCACACTGTTTCTGTTTTTAATCCCCACTTGGTCGAGGTCATCAGAAAGTATGTCACAAAAGGCTCTCGATTATATGTCGAGGGGCAATCAAAAACACGCAAATGGGTCGATAAAGATGGTAGTAATCGTTACAGCACGGAAGTTGTTTTGTCCCAGTTTAACGGACAAATCCTTCTACTTACCACAAAAGAAAGTGGAAGTGGTGAAGGTCAAAAACAACAGCATAATCCAAATGTCGCATCAGGGGGTCAGGAGCATTACTCGCCTGCCCGTGGGCAAGGCTATCAACAGCAACAATCCAGTCCGTTCCCACAGGCAGGGGCAGGGTTAGATGATGAAGTGCCGTTCTAGGGAGTTTTAGACATGGGAAGAAAAAGGAAGATTTGCGACCTTGACCTAGAGAAAGTTGTTCAGCTCTATAAATATGGGTTTGGTCTGACATCAATAAGCTATATCATTCCTTATCAGGTTTCCCCTGAAGCAATTCTTCGATTGTTGAGGCTCAAGGGGGTTCAGACCAGAAAGCGGTCTGAGTGCGGACGTTATGTCCGTAGAGCTGAGGTCTTGGATGCAATGATTAACTGGACTCTTCCCATCACAGAACTTGCTAAAATCTATCCTGAGAATGGGAAGTTTGACCCAAACAACGAGTATAATGATGCTATCACCTAATGAATTTGCTCTTGTGAGAGCTGTTCCTGCCCAATGGATTTATCTGAAACAAGTATGTGAGGCTGAATATAATGTTCGGCCTAATCCTTTTACAGCGTTCAGCACGGAGGAAACCTACAACACCGAGAACCATGAATCCACCTCGGCTGCCTCTATTATGGATGCACAAGGGCGGTTAGTGTACCGAGCAGCGATGTGCTATCAAATCACAGGGGATACACGCTATGCGACCCATGCTCAGGTGATTCTGGATGCGTGGGCAAAAACCCTTAAACGGATTGATGGTGTTGCAGCACAGGGTCAGCTTGGGTTCTATATGCCCTACTTCATTACTGGTGCGAGCTGGGTGTATGGGGCAAATGGATGGAAGGGTGAACTGTTCAAGCGGTTCTTAGAAGATGTGGTTCTGCCTGCGAGCCGTTCATACTATACAAACAACGTGGCAACGTGGGGGCTGGCAATGGATGTCGCCGCTGGGTCATTCCTGAATGATAGGGCTATCCTCGATGCCTCAGCTCAAAGATGGGAGGATATGACCCTTGCTCAGATTGGTCAAATTAAAGACCCCCTCAATAGTAGCGTGACCCTGCCTGACTACTATTTCAAAGAAGAAATCTGCCGTAGTGATACGAACCTGTATTGTAATCACCCGACTCGCAAAGGGATTTCTGGGATTGGGTACAGTCACTTTACCATGCACGCCAACGTCGTGATTACCGAGACCTTAAAAAAGGAAGGGATTGATGTTTATACTTCGCCTGCTGGCACGCTTATTAATCAGGCGTTTACTAAGATTGTTACGATGACCAATGCCCCCACCACATCGCCTTACAATGCGTTTTTGGTGGCGAACTGTACAGGGGACTGTGGATATAAAAGCACACGGAACGCAGCCTACTTTGCTCCTTGGGTTAAGCGATTCCCCAGTGCAGGGGCAACAGCCGAGCTGACGGCGGGCGTGAGTGGCAGTCCTTGGTTCTGGGAACTGCTCTATAATCAGAAATGGGTAACCATCTCGGGAATTGGCTCAGGCTATTCGGAGTCTTGACAAGATAACGAATCAGGTTATAAAGGGAAATGAATTAACTATGATGAATGGTGACTTCAAAAATCAGCATTTGTGGGTGTATCGTTACGAACCATCTGCAAGTGAGGTGGGGTAACTCAGTGGTTAGAGTGCTTCGTGGTTCGTAGAGCTGCCAAGTGGTCGTTGGTTCAAGTCCAACCCCCGCTGCCATTTATGGAGAGATAACACGAAGTTAGTCAAACGTGGTACACAGCGTACGGAGAATCCCGAGAGGGTCTCCTTTGTAAGTGCAAATCTTACTCGCTCCACCAGAACATACGATATGGCCAGCCTTATAAACTGGCCACTCTTTTTATGAGTGACCGTCTTTTTTTATCTTAAAACCATTGAAAAATGACAGTAAAGGTCACTCGCCACTGGGTATAGCTTAGTCTGGTTTAAAGTATCGGCCTTGGAAGCCGAGGACATAGGTTCAAATCCTTTTACCCAGACCATTGCAGACTAGCTTAATGGCAAAGCGTTCCCCTGATAAGGGAAAGAGTGTCGGTTCGATTCCTTCGTCTGCAACCATTCTTGCGGTGAGTGTTTTGGGAAACAGGTTGGCCTCATAAGCCAAATATTGATGGTTCGATTCCATCCACCGCAACCAAGCATCCCTAGCTTAACTGGATAGAGCGTCGGCCTACGAAGCCAAAGGTTGGGGGTTCAAGTCCCTCGGGATGCACCATTAAATATCATTCTTCGGCGGTTCTTTAAATCCATCCTTGAAGGTCTGGACTTCGGCGGTTTTGATAAACCCTGCCCCACCGACAATTAAAGCCCCCCCGTTAAGAACATCCCCCTTAAAGAAGATGACACCAGCACCGCAAAGCATCATGAAGATGCCAGCGATTGTTGTGAATGGCAGTTTCATTTCCAGACTCCTGTGTAAAGCTCGACTTCTTTCTCTCGTCTATTCACAAGCCCTTGAATAACCTTGCCATCATCGTATATCCACCTGCGAAATTCGCTAGGGACTTCACCAAAAAGACCAGCATTGTGCTTGCGTGTGATGCCAGTCCATGACCCATCTTTATTGATGAAGCCTTGACGACCGAGGTTGTAGGCAAAAGAGACCAGTGCGTCATACTGGTCTTGGTTTGATTGTTTGGTGATGATGTAACGGTTCACCAGTTTCTCAGCGAAAGCGATGTCTTGTCTGAGATAAGCATCAGCTCGAACCTTTGAGATAACAGAGGACTCCCCTTTCTGAACAACGTGGCCGTACCCAATGGTGAGTACGCCCCCTGTGTCTTTGTAGGCTTTGAGGGATAGACCCTCAACCTCTTTGATAAACTCAATCCCCTTCTCGCTTGTTTTGAGAATCATTCCCCGTCTCCTCTCTTGATGAGCAAAACAGCCTGCATGAGCGAGCTGATTTGGGTATTAATGTGATTAAAACCCTGTTCAACTTTTTCATCCAATCTATCAAAGCGTTTGCCGACTTCTTCGATTTCCCCTTTGAGTTCCTGACGGATTTCAACAGAGGATTTCTCAAACCGATTGTTAAGGTCGTGGATTTGATTGGTCATGGATTGAAGTCTTTGCTCTTGCTCTTTGATGCGAGGGGATAAAGAGAAATGTGATTTTATGAGAAACCATAGATTTGCACTAAGGAGTGAGATAACCCCTATGATAGCGGTGATTGTTACACCTGAGATAATATCCCACATATTAGCACCTCACATTAGCGGTCATACCAGCGAAAGGCACGCCCCCATATCCAGTGTTGGATGTCCCCCAGATGTAGAAAGTAGCGGCGATACTGTTAGAGGAATTATATTCCTGCATATAGAGAACTCTGTAGCCAATCCCCAGTTTACCATGAAAATGGACTGTTATGCTATCACGGCCAGAAGTTGACCTTGAAATAGCATTGACATCATTGACAGTTGCACTGCGTCCGATACCAATTGCGACATCAGCACCCGACGAAGCAATGCCAACAGCTTGCGAGAAGGTGGCATTAATCGCCTCGTCATCAAATCCACGACAGACTTCAATGCGGTTGTTTGTGCCGTTGTTATTGGACACTCGCCAAGTTCCGCCTGTGGCTGGTGTGTAAGACCATGAATTAATAGCTGTGTTTTCCCAGCACGCAATCGGACGACTGACACGGTTGTAGTAGTTGAATAAATGGCGTTGGCGTTTGTTATCAAGGCACGTTCCAGCAACCGAGCAATAGAATGAGCCGAGGTAACGGCGTTTCGCATTCCCTGACGCAACCAAAATCCCATCTTGGTAAGCAAGAGGGCTTCCAGTTCCACGGGTTGTGGTGGTTTGCCAAGCTACAAAGACCATTGTGAAGCCAGATGTTGTGCCGTTCCATTCAGCGAAGATGTCGTACGTTGTCCCAGCCGAAAGACTGCTGACTGAACCAGATACAGAGGTGAATGTACACACACGCCACAGGGAAATGGTGTTATCATACAAGGTGATTTTGTTGTGTTCGAATGGCAGGTAGTACAGAGTTGCTGTTCCTGTGCCACCGTCATCATAACCGATAGGGTCTGTAGTCTGAACATCAGGCACTGGAAGGGTGCTTGAAACCGTCAGTCGTCCACCGATAAGAGGGATGTCAGGCATAATGAGGAACTTACTGGTTGCATCATCATACATCTGAAAGCCGTTATCCAGCGTGAAGGCTCGCAGTAATCCTGCTTTCTTGGCTGGGACTGTGTTTGTGCCAAGGGGGACGGCGGTAGGGCTGGCTGTGCTTCCTGTGGCATTTGCAACAATCGACGTTGCGGCCTGTGTGGCAAGGTTGGTGAGAGCCACGCCCCCTGTTTCCAGCGAGATGGCGTTGCCTGTATCATCAAAGGTGAAGCCGTTTAAAGTAAAACTTTTGACGTTGCCAGTGCCTTTACCCACAATCGAGTTGTTCGCTAGTGCTAGTCCTTGAGGGGCAGCAGAGGAACTGGTTGGGTTACAGACAATGTTATAGGCAGCGACGTTCTGGAACTTAGCGTAGGTGATAGCGGAGTTGATAACTTCCCCTGTCCCCACAGCATTGTCCGCAATACAGCTTTGGTCAACAGCAGCAACGGCGATTTTAGCTGTGGTGACAGCACTGTCTTGAATCTTGTTTGTTGATACCGAGTTATCGTCTGGTGTGCCACCACCACCGCCTGTCACGCTAATGGTGCTTGTTCCATCATTAACAGTGAATCCTGAGCCGAATGTAAAAGGTTTAAGTGTTCCTCCTGTTGCCCTAGCAGGGAAGCTGTTCTCTGGAATAACAATAGGGGCAAGAACACCATCTGTTCCACCTGCAACACCCAGTAGGCTTGATGCTGTCTGGTTAGCAATCTTGGCAAGACTGATTGTACCGTTCGCAATCTTGGCTGCCGTTACAGCAAGGTCTGCGAGTTTGGCGGTGGTAATCGACCCATCGGCAACAGTCGCTGACCCGACGTTTGAGTTGCGGATGATTGTCCAGTCCCCTGCCGTTGCCCCTGTACCATCTGCAACAAGAAAGACCCACTCGCCTGCTGTAGAAATCGCAGCCGATGTCGCTCCGTCAATGGTGTCTGTACCTGATGGGACGAAGGTTGCTGTACCAGTCCCTCCCTGCTTCTTAACACAGATTTGGTAAGGAAGTTGAAGAGATGAGGTTAAAGGAAGGGTAAGAAGCTGGCCTGCTAGGGGTGGTGAAGAGCGAAGCAGTCGCCCATTGTGAGCTTGGGTAAAGGTGAAGGATGTGCCTGATGATGTGAAGACATCTGTGAAGAACGCTACAGCAAGCTGGGCAATCGCATCATTAATCCTGTTGGTGGCACTATTGTACTCTGTCAGGAACGCATCAAGGTCGAGAGATGACCCCACAGGAGCAATCATGGCTCTCTTGACCTTAGCGTCAATCTGCTGAACCATCATTGTGAGATAGTCTAGAGCCATCTCGAAGTCCTCAGCAAAGAATCCTGATTGGTTTCTCAGGTCTGTGGTCTGAGTCAGGGGGACAATTCTCTCGATGATGATGGCTTGATTGGTTCTAAGAGGTGTGCCGCTGATAGGATAAGTGACCCGCTTGTTGATGAGGTCAACCGTATAAGAAGAGCTGCCAATAATGCTATCGACATAGGGAGTAACACTTCTATCTTGAATAGTTACCCTGAGTGTACTTGCGTCTGAACAAACGAAGGGGAACGAGAACTGAGTCGTCACATTGTCACCGACGAGGGTGACAACAGGACTGGTCGAGTCTATGGTCATAGCGTTCTCCAGAACAAGATGTATTAACCATATAATCGCACTATTTATCTATTTGTCTACCTCTTTGAATGTTTCCAACAAATTCAGCGAAACTATCTTCTGGTTCGATTGTGCCAGTGGCTCTACCATAACCATATCTAAACCATGCAAGTGGTCTTTGAACTGGGAATTGACCAAGGAAACCGCCTGCTTCTAGGAAGTTGACGAAGTCATTTTCGTTGAAATTCTTGCCGAGAACAAGTTTGCGTGTGGATTTGACCGTGTCTCTAAGAGCTGAGTACCGCATATCAAGAGACCCTCCTGCAAATGGACTATCACCCACCGCCACCTGATAGAGTTCATTGACAACAGGGAATAAAGCAGACCCACCGCCAACAACACCTTTTGTGATTTGCTCACCAAAACCAGCCCCTTCTTCGTCATCCTTGTCTGGTAAAAATACACCAGAAAGCCACTGAGCCATCCACCCGAGAACGAGGGCATAAAACAGGGGTCTAACTGAAAGGTCTTTCATGAAGAGGCTTTCAGCTTTGAACCTATTGACCATGTCATCCCCTATAGCAAGACGGTCTTGCCTTTTTTGGTTCGCCATAATCCAATCGTCGGCTACACGGTTATAAGCTCCTGACATAAAGCTCATAAAGAATTTGAGCTGAGGATTTGCTTTGTCCCTCTGGATAAGAGCTTTATCCAAAACGTCACGAGAAGGGGATGTCTCACGGATAACCTTGTTGACGTGTCTGACAATATCTTCCTGTGAGGCGGTAGGGTTCGCTTCAATATAGTTCTCGTACGCTCCACGAGCAGCAACGGTTTGCTTGATGGTGTCAATCAGCATCATGGTGTGATAACCACCAGCGATAATGGCTTCGTAAAGACGACCTGACATATTCCACTGGTTAGGAAGCATCGCTTTCAGCTCACCTAATCTTTTGTCAGTCCCGCCGTGGCGAAGGGCAAACTCATTAAACTGACTCATAAACTGACTCATTTCGGCAAAGTTGCTTATGTTGCGAGTCAGCCACCAGAGTCCACGATACATCCCTTTATATCCAAGGTCTCTGTGGGTTGCGATAAGGAGAAGCTCAGATGTGTTATCAATCATGGGTTTGAGAGCGTAGGTGAAGAAGTTAATGGATGCCCCTGCTTGTAAACGGTTGCCAAGAGGAGCTAAGAAGTCCGATTTCCCCACGCTTCTACGGTTACGGTTGGCTACGTCCCTGACCCAGTCCACAAGAGCGAGGTAGTGCTGTTCGCTCTTTGCTCTTATAATTGCATCTGCGATACGAGGGTCTGAAAGCATTTTTGCTGCATTAACAACAGGCTCGGTCATGTTGGTGAAGTAGGAGTCTCGTTCAATGCGGTTCATGACATCATCAAAAGTAATGAGCATGGGTTTTTGAACCCCATCTTTACGAGCAAAAGTAAAGTCAGCGTTCATGTTCCCATCGAAGATAGCTCCCACCATGTTGAGGTCTTCTTTTTGAATATTAGGGATGGCATCTTCATATAGAATAGGCCAATACCAACCGTCAAATGTGCCGAATTTGGTAACGACAGGGGCTGTAATCACCTCTGGGGGTGAGAACCCTTTGAGACGTTTCATGAGAGCTTGTTTTTGTTGCCACTGTGAACCAACGTGCCTTGCAAAGGCAGTGATTAAATCCCAGTCCTCAAGTGTGAGATGTTCATCAAGAAGTTGATTAATGCCTTCCTCTGTCCATCCTGTTGGGATTTTCTGACCGTTAGCATCAACACCATCTGCAAAGGCACGGCCATCAATGAGTTTTTTAAAGTTTTCGGGGTTTCCTTTGTTGAAGGCAATCGTGATGAGGTCAATCTTACGAAGGTCAATGAGAGTCGGTAATCCAGTTTTACGTCCCCCCTGCATCTGCATTTTGTAATCATAGAGGGTGGTGTTTTGAATTGGTTCATTGAGGGAGTTCTGCCACGCATGAAACTCGGGCTTGCCCATTCGTTTTTTCTTCGCATCAAGAATTGCGTTGAACGCTGTCATAAATTCGAAGTGGCCTCTTTTACCGACCTGCATGGGTTCAAGGAGCGTTACATTCCAAACGCCAGCCGAATTGTAATGGTCAAATTCGTTGAACATACTCTCAGCTCGACGCATAGACGCAGGAATAAGATTACCCCATCCTTTGAGGTCTTCCCATTTGGTTCGCCACTTGTTCATCGACTTGGATGATAGATACGCCCTTTTGTTGAAGGCAGGTTTGCCGTCAACTCTTGATGTAAGAACGGCAGCCATATTCTCAATGCGTTCGTGATACTCGATAGCACTGTTTAACCCCAGCTCATACCATGTGTCCTGTCCGTGGGTATAGACGTTATGAAGGGTGAGCGAGACATCAAGAAAGTCTTGAATGGTGAGGTTGTCAGTCTTTCCTGATTTGAGAACATCTGAAATATAAATGCTACCCCTGTCACCAATAGGGTCGTTATCAAGGAAGTCTGCGATTTCCTCTGTGATGGGCTTGAAAGGGGGGACATCTTTTCCGATACGGCTTCGTTTTTGGGTTCTAACCGTTTTAATTCCACTGCTGTTAAGAATAGCATGAAGAAGCTGCATATGGTCAGCGTGAACGCCTTTTTGACCACCCGCTCCTTTGATAGCTCCGCTCTTGCTGATTTTGTTAATAAGTTTCTGGGTTTTTCTAAAAGATTGAATAAACCCGCTGGCTTCTTTGTACATCAGGAACGCCATAATCTGTTCCTTCTTGGCCTTATATGCCCCTACTGTATCGCCTGTAGAAAGAAGTCGGTGGGCTTTGTTGTTGGCAATCTCGGCAGCCTTGCGGTACTTTTGATGCTCTCTGATAAGAGTTGCATACGGGGTTTTGTAGAATTGCTCCCTTGCGTGAAGTCTGAGCGTCCCCACATTTTCTGGGTTGAACCCCTCAATACCCAGTTTATCAACGATGATGTTAGATAGACCATTGAGTTCGTCCACTAGGATTTCGTCAATCTTAGACCTTTGAACAGCTTCCTCCGCTCGTTCATTGTAATCTTCTTGCTCGATGATGTCTTGATACTGCTTCTTGGCAAGCTTGGTGATGTGCTTGGCTCTCGCCTCTTCCATTGTGGGGGGGCGAGTGGTAGTCTTATCTCCCTTCTTCTCGGTGATACGACCAACCCCTATTCGCATAGCCTCAAGGTTCATCATGTCATTGATAAGCTCCATCCCTGAGCTGTACCCTAAAAGCTGTGCTGCGATTTCGTAATGAACTCCCTCCTCGCCGTTTTTGGTAAAGAGTTCCTTTGGCATCTTACGAGAAAGCTTCTGGACTTGGTCGTCTGTTTGCCCCTCTTTTGGTTTTTGGTCAAACTGCTTTTGAAAGCTATCGAGGTCAAGAAGCATTGGCTCGCCACCGTCAAGACCTGCGATACGATTGTAGCTCACCATTGGTCTGGATTGTAAGCTCTGCTGTGTGAGTTTCGCCTCAATCTTTGCAATCTCAGCTTTGCCTCTTTGTGAGCGTTCCTCACGGTACTTTTCCATTCTCTGTTTGGTGAGTTTCTCACGGATGCGATTGAGTTGAGCCTGCATTTTCTCTGTGTAGGCGATAAACATCTCTTTCGACATCCCTGAGTTTTCGAAGTTTGGGAAGAGAGAGTATAACCCAAAGCCGTCAATCACCTGATTCATGGTGGCCTCAGCACCGAGTATGCGGTCAAACACCCCTCTAATGTCATCACTCACAGGCACACCAAGGGTCGTAACCCCTTTGTATACGTTGGTCATTGCTCGAGAAAGATGTCTAAAAGGCTCTCTAAGAGACCGAGTAGGAGCTTTCCCTTCCATGATATAGGTCTCGAAACCTCTAGCGTAGGCTTCGTGGAACATGGTTTTGACGTACTGGTCTGTTTCATCTGTGATTGGGAAGTCATTATCCACCATCTGATTGATGTACTCTAAGCCTCCTTTGTCTTTCACAGCTTTGAGCATTTTCTTGTTGTAGCTTCTGGTTTTTTTATCAACCTTAGTCTTAGCTGCCTCGGTGTGGTATTTCACAATGTCAGGGGCAATACTCTTAAACCAGTTTTTGGTGACATCGTAATCTGCAAGAAGGGAGACACGCTCTGTTCCGATGGCTGCTTTTGCGTCAATAAAGGTTTCATCAAGCCACTTATGACCAAACTCGTGAATAAGGGTCGAAGCATTGGCATCTTTGAAGAGTTGAATGATGCTGACGTTATCAGAAATCAGAATGCGTCCAAGTCCTGACTGCTCATACTCTTCTGTGTTGCTTAGATTTTTAAGAGCATCCATCTTTGTGGGAGGGTCGATAGGAATAAGAGATTCCTGTTTAGGACTACCAAACTCCTCAATCGCATTTAAGACCCCTGATAGTTTCTCTCTGAGAACCTTTGGCTTTCCAATATTCTCGTCAAGGAATTTGAGTAACATCTGGGCTTCTGGTGTCAAATCCTGCACGATGTCAGTCTGAGCGAAGTACACATCAACAGGGATGTCTTGCTGTCTAAGATACAAGAGTTTGTTAATGGCACTCAGAAGGTCTGACCTGATAGAGATGGAATGAAGGTCACCCGTTTCAATCGCTCCTTCTATCTTCGCTACTTGAGGGGCAATACTCAAAAGAGCGGACTGGATATTCTTAAACTCACCCCCTGTCTCTAAAATCTTTTGAACAATCGGGTCTCCCCCAAAGGCTTTAAAGAGGAAGGCTGAGAGAATACGGTTCTCACCTCCTAGAGATAGGTTGCCTTTTTTGTCTCTAAAGCCACCTTGTTCTTCAATGGGGTAGTTCTCTAAGAACCTTTGAACAGCCCCTTCATTTCCTTTTGCAAGTCGGCCTTGCTCTGTGAAGCCAAACTCGTGAGCGTTGGTGAGGCGTGCTGCATCGACGCTGGCTTGTTCTAGAACGCTTTGAGCTGAGTATGCCCCCTCATTAGAAGACATGGCGGCTTCTTTGGCACTCACATCACTGGCAAGAACACGGATGATAGCGGGATTCTTAAAGCCTGAGATGTCAATACCTGCTTTCTTGGCCTCCGCTTCAACCATCTTGCGGTATGAGTCAGCTCGTCCTTTGGAATAAAGGCGTTTGATGACCTCGCTTCGGACGTTCCCCCCTGTGATGCGATTGTCAGGTGTAAGGGTAGGTGACCCTTGAATCTGGTCAGGAAAGTGAGGGGTGAGGTAGTTAGGGTCAGGTTTGCTCACATACTCCCCAATTTGAAGCTCAGCGTCACTGCGAGAACGGTCTTTGAACTGGGTATCTGATTGAGTGTCGAGTTCAGGGAATAAGCTGTCTGCTTCCACAACCATGATGTCAGCAGGGTGGTATTCCCCTTTGATTTTAATCTGGGTTTCAGCGAGTTTTGTCCCAACGATTTGATTGTCGGTGGGTTTAATTCTTTCCCTAACAATGGGTTGGTCAACCATTGGTTCGGGCGTGTTATCATCCACAAATTGAATGATAAAGGGATTGCGTTTGTACTCTTCAAAGGATGAGCCAAAATCCCCATTGTTCTGATACGCACGGCCAACGTAACGCTGTGTTGCCAGCATTGCAAGGCCAAGGCGGTCTTGGGGTGTGCCGTACCCTTCACGTTCAAGCTGAGTCAGAACATCGTTAAAGACTTGAAGCTTGAATTTGTCTTCAGGGTTACCGCTGTCACCTGTGATGCTTTGCATGAAATCATTGTAGTCATTCTCAATGGCGGTGGGTAGGGCATCGTTCAGCTCTCGTGCCTCATTGGCGGACATTCCATTTGCGTCGAGCTTGGCATTGGGGATAAAGGTTTCAGCGTCATCTTGTAGATAAACGATAAAATTTGATGTGGGAACAGCAATGTCTTGTCCTGTTGCGTTAGCTTGTTCAAGTTGAGCATCAAGGTCAGGAACAGCTCTGTTCCACGCATCAGGGTTTTTTTCAGCGTAGATGACTACGTCATTGCGGGGGAGAAAGAGAGTGGGTACGCCACTTGCTTCGGTCACATTATCAGCAAACTCTTTGAAGGTTTCAGCGTCACGAGTAAAGGTTTTGCTTTGCTTTGCTGTTTTAATAGTATCAAAAAGACTTTTTTCTACATCAAAAGGATTTCGTTTAACATCTTTGAATTTATTAAGGATTGTACTTGTTGCTGTAAATGACCCTGACAGCATCCCCCCAGCGAGACCACCAAGGAAACCTGCTTCCCCAATCCGCTTTCCAATTTCAAGAAGTTTGTCGCTTGATGGGTTGTCAATAGCATTCTCAACGCCTGCTTCTTGCTTGGCTTGCTCAACAAACAAGACATTCGATGCCTCTGTTGTCATTTCTTCAACGGCTTCTTCAAGCGTACCGTGCAGGACAGCCTTAACGCCAGTCCCTGCCGAAGCTGATACGGCTCTTGCAATAGGGATAACACCAAGGGCAAAGTTAGCTGTAAATGCTTTTTGACCTGCCTGTAAGGCTAACCATTTTGCTTTTTCTTCGTCAATCCCCTGTGCTGTAAGACTGTCAAAGGTCTCTTTGTAAACTCCGCCTGATGCCTGTAGGGCTTGGTCTGCTGAAAGTCCTGCTGCAAAACCGAGACCTGTTCCGAGAACTGGGATAGCTGAACCTGCTACTGCCCCTTTAATGCCTCCATCCGCTGCTGATGTGGCAAGTTGTGTAGCAATATTTCCAGCAAAGCGTGACCCCTTATAGAGCCAGCTATCGGTTTCAGTTTCCTGTGTGTCTCCTTTGAAGTCACGAGGGCGGTTTCCTGTAATCATGTCCTCAAAGTAAGATAGGGATTCTTCCCTGTTCTTCATGGCAGCAGTTGCACCCTCGTCAAACCCACGCCAGATTTTAGCAAAGGCACTCAGGTTCTCGATGTCATCTTTAATGATGGGGGCATTCTGAGGGGTGACGAATGATGCGACTTCTGGCGATGTTTTAAGAAGGCTGGCGTTCTTCTGGTGTGTGGCCATTTCGGAGTAAGTATTGATGTCCTCCTGAACAAGGGCTGTTGGCATCCCGATTGCCCCTGCCACTTTCTTGGCGGTGGCATATTGGTCAGGGTTCTGTCCTATGGATGTATACAATGCCCCTGACGCATCAAACTGCATCTGTTTTTTGAAATCAGTAAACGGGTCATTACTTTGCTCAGCATTTTCTTCATCGTACTGTTGTTTAAAAAGGGAAAAAACATCATCCATTGCTTAGTGTCCTTGCCATATAGAAGCGGTATATCTTTTGCAGGTTCTCGTCTGTTACAGGTATATTCTGTGAAGCAAGCCCTTTGCTCAAGTAATTTCTCATATCGTCTGTTAGATTTGTGTAACCTTGCCCTGTCGCAGCGTCACCCACCGCCATTTTAGTCAGGCTTCCCTTAGCAAGGATGTTATACTCATCATCTGATACAGAGACCTCATCGTTGCCTGCTTTGGTTTTCTCAATGTCATCATAAAACCCACTGGCTGCCCTGTAGTAATGACGTGCCTTTGCTGTATTGTCTGATAGTTCTTCAGGGGTGGGGAGCTTTCCATAAGCCTGAGCATAATAGGTGTTAAAGTTCTGAAACCCGACCTCTGGCTTTCTTTTTGAGATTCGGTCACGAGCTTCGTAAAGGTCGAGCCTTTGTTTTCGAGTGAGGTCTGGGATGCTGAGTACATCTGTTGAAAGAGTGGTCTCAGGGTTCATTGCCCAATCAATCCGAGTCTTGTTGAAGATAAAGTCTCTGGCATCATTACTCATCTAATTCTCCGTTATATTATCAATAGCTCGCTCTTTCGTAAAATCAAACATACCAAGGTCATTCCTCTTGTTTCCAAGAAAGGTCTCAATATCAAGAATGGTTTTATCGTCCGCAGTTCCTACCCTGCGGTTTCTCTCTGCCTCTTGGGTTCTCATATAAGAGCCAAAAATAGGGGTATAATAAGCAAGCGAGGGGATAAGGCTTTCAGGGGAAAGGGTAGAATTATTTCTGAATTTATTTTTTCTAAGGAGGTATCTTAAACGCCCAACGTCAGCATCTTTGTAGTTACCTCGACCGTCAGAAATACGAACGGCAAGCTCCCATGCCTCTTTATTCAGGTTCTCTGTTGAACTCTGCACGTTTTGTAGGAGTTGCCTTTGGATAGAGAGGGATGCGTCTTTAAACATAGGGTCTTTTCTAAGCTCGGTCTCCGTCCAGTTGTTATCTTTGATTTTCTGGAGCAATACTTCAAGAGTGTCTGCGTTCTTTGATGTTTTACGGGTGCGTCTGTAGGTCTCAGCTTCCCCTCTTGTATCTGAGTTTGCACTTTTAAAAACAGGATTACTTTGAAGTTCTTCGGGTGTGGGATTGCTTGTGTCGATATAGGTTTTGAGTTTTTTTAGAACATCAATATCAAGGCCGACGTTGCGGGTGCGAGCAAACGTACGGCTAGCTTCCTGTTCGATGGGGTTTAGTTTTTTATAAAGAGGTTCATTGGGGACATCCTCTGGTTGGAGGTTCTTTTCAACAATCACTTTTTGAAGTTCAAGGGAAATATCAGATTGGGTTTGTCCTCTTGCATCACGAGCCTCTTGTAAGATAGAGGTTTGTTCTGGTGCTTTGAGTTTATCCCATCCGTCCATAAGAGGTGGAACACTGGGGTTTCCTGTAATTCGGGCAACCTTCTTGAAGTGGTCAAGGCGATTTGTGCTTTTCTCGGCTTCTGCATTAGCTGCTTCTGCAAGAAGGGTGGTTTGCTGAGCTTCTGAATAGTTCTGAAAAAGAGGGTTACTAAAGACCTTCTCAACATAGTTATCCTGACCGCCGTTGATTTTAACCTGTCTCGCCTCAGAAATCGCATCTTTGTAATTGGTTGCGTTTACTTTGTCTTTGTAAAGGACAGCCTTCTTGGCAGTGGAATACTGTTCTCTCCATGGGAGGGTCGCAGGGTCACGGCCACCTGCAAGTGTTGTTGCAATCTTGTTTGTTTGAGGGTCAGATAAAACAATATCCACTTTGGTTGCATCCTCTTCAGTTGCTCCAAGGGTTGCAATAAAGTTGATTTGAGCCTCCATTGTGAGCATACCCCACCTTGCTGCGATATAAGGGTCAGACAACATATTCGCCTCTGTAATATCGGGGCGATTGCGAGTGTAGGTAAACAACTCCTGTGAGGCAGTTATGGATTGTTGGTCAATCATTTTCGTTTGCTCGGCAGTGTCTTTCTCTGCTCTATCATACACAAGGGCTGCTGTTTCAATGTCAATAACACCTCTTTCGACTTGCCCTTTGACGTATTGACCATCAATAAAGCCACCATAAAGCTCAATGCGAACGCTCTGTTGTTTTAAAAGAAGGGATGACTTTGAGTGACTTGCGTTTTGAGGTGTGCCTGTGAAGATAGGGGGTGGCGGTGTGACAGTGGTCTGTCCGCCTGCGATAACATTCACATAGTTCTTGGTTTCATCAGGCATAAACTCCATGATTTGTGCCTCGGTAGGGTTGTCTCCGTAGGCACGTTTGGCTTTTGAAATAGCCCCTTCAATTTTTTGTCCATTCTTGGTATAACCTTTGAGACGACCTGAGCCAGCGTTGTAGGCAGCTAGACCAAAAGCGATATTGCCACCATATTCTTTGATGCGTTTGGAAAGATACACAGCCCCTGCTGCGATATTCTTCTCAGGGTCATAGACATCATCCCCTCTAAGGCCAAGCTCAGCCGCTGTGGCTGGCATTAACTGCATGAGTCCCATTGCCCCTGCTGGACTTTTAGCAGTAGGGTTATACTTACTTTCTTGGAAGCTCACAGAACGAAGAAGTTGATAGGGGATGCCATTGAGTTCAGCGTATTTTTTGTAGAGAGCATCAATCTGGGGAGGGACGTTATCGTATTGCTCTTTAAGTTTACCAGTAAACCCACCGCCAAAGCCTCTGCCGTCTGTATTGATTTGCATAGAGGGGGTTTGGGTTTGTTGGTTGTAAGCGATTTGATTGTAGGTTTTGATAGCATTTGCCCCCCTAATAAGAGGACGGAGTTTCTCTGTCATAGTTGAGCGAACACCTTCTGGCATACCAATCTGCCTGTCCATCCACTCTTTTGCACCAATGGGGTCTTGTTGCATCTTGAGTGTGCCGACTGTTGAGAAAAGTTTGAGTTGCCATTTTCTCATTTCAGCTTCACGACTGTTTGCATCAAGGTTTAGGAAGTCCGAACGACGTTCAATTTCGCTGTAACCACTGGCAAGGCGGTTCTGGAATAATCCTTCATCGTGAGGGTTATCGTATACATCCTGCTCTAAAACAGACATCATACCTTCATGGCTCTGGGTTTCAACGGTGTCTCTTTGGTTTAGGAAGTATTCATCAAAACCGCCCATTGTTGTCTCAAAGCGGGCGTTAATCAGTTTGGTGAGGGCAGCCTTTCTCTCAGGGTCGCTGTCTTCCATAAGAAGGCTATCTCTGAGCTGGGATGCTTTGGTTTTGTATTCCTCGTATTGGTCAAGGGTCGCACGGCCTCTGGTCTTCATGCGGTAATCGTTAGACAGCTCCCTGAAAGCTGGCGAAATCTTACTGGTGAAGTCATCTGTGACCTTGGTTTCATCGTCTCTCTTCTTTTGGATGTCGAGGGCTTGATTGATTTCGGTCGCTGAGGCTTTGATTTGATTACCAAACCCTTCCATAGCAGCCCCTACATCCGAGCCAAAGGCTTGAGGGGTCGCTTGTGCGTTGGTCATCGGGTCTTGAAGGACGGGTGTTACCCCGTAATTGTCATAGTAAGGAACACGAGGCATAAGAGACTCCTAGTAAATTGGGTCAAAACCAGAGGATTCCATGTCAAGGAATGTGCCTCCACCGTCAGCAGTTACTCCTGATGTGAGGCCATCAGGTTTGATGCTCAGGGCATCTCCACCACTTCCATTGAACCAGCCTTTCTCAATGCCTTTAGAGGTAAAGCTCGCAGCGTTACCCACAAGAGTCGTAAAGCCCTGCATATTGGCAGCACGGCGGACGTTCTTGGCTTGTGACCTGAGAATGTTAGCTTGGTTTGTGAAATCGATGGCTTGCTGGTGAAGTTGTCTTTGTTTTGAGAAGGAGGTCTCTCTGATGCTAAGGAGGTCTTCGAATCCCATCCCTGCTGTCGAGGTTTGAGCTAAGAGCGATGTTCCTGAGCCGATGTCAATGCCTGAAGACCCGAAGTTTGCTCTTTGTGTTGCAACCATCTGAGCGGTCTTGATACGTTGACGAAGTTCGTTTCTATCATTGGCTTGACGTTCCAGAATGATATTCTGTTCGCTACGGCGGGCGTTCTCTTCGTTTTGTCGGGCGTTGAAGTTTAAGGCTTCTGCCTGAGCCTTTGCTTGTTGCTGTTGGCCGTAGATTTGCACCCCTGTTTGAACAACGGCAACTGCGGCCTGTGCATAGATGTTACACATCAACCCCCCTCTCGAATAATTCGAACTCATATCCAGCGTCGGTAAGAATGGTTTGACCCGTGAAGGTAAAACCGAGGTGGCGTATAAAAGCTTTTGCATCTATGTTGTCGGGGTCTACAGCATTGCTGAGCTTCTTGTATCCTTCATTAAAGCACTTTTGCAAATAACGTCTAGCATATTTTAAGACTTTACGCTTATGAAAACGGACTTTTTCTGAACAAACGAGCCACGGCATCCCCACATCATCTCTTGCTGTACGACCGAGACCAAAAATCGCAATCGGTTCATTCCCAATCCATGCTGTGAAGGACTCTTTTGAGGTGGTCATGCACTGAAAGAGAATGTCTTCCATTGAGGTCTGGTCACCGAAACTTTTGATTCCCTCAATGAGGTCTGAGTGTCTGACGAGAGGGGCGAAGGTAAAGATGTCATTAACACGTTGGGGTTTGATTGTAATCATGGGGTATCTCCAATGGTGACTTCAAGAATGAGTCCTGATACTTCCATTGGTAATGGATAATCCTGTTTGACGATAACGCATCCGCTTGTGGTCTGGTTGCCAAACAGGTTATAGCGAATATCCCCTGTGATAAGTGGTATCTTTGTCCAGTCCTCGCTTTGAATAATCTCACGGCTCGATGTAAAGTCCCCTGCCTCTGTCCCAATTTGAAGGCCACGAGTGTCCACAACACGGGCTGTTACCGCTCTGATGGACTTGGTCTTGCCTGAGATTTGACCATTCCCTACATCAAGAGGGAGGGTCTTAATCTGAGATGTGTAAGGAAGACCAATGCTGATAACGCACCCATACTTAGGAAGGGTAATCTTACCGCCTACCACTTTCTGAGTCGGCATAACACTACCATCAATCACAATACCAACGGTGCGACCCTCAAGGTGGTGCAGGTTTGTGAACTCATTGACAGGCTCGCCGTCATAGAAGATACCGCAGTCAAGGAAGTGGCCTCGTCTGGTGTCCTTCTTGCCATTGTGAAGTTTTCCTCTGTTGACAAAACGCTCGACGTATTTACGGAAGCTCGACCCGTTGCTGTTGGTGATGTACCGATTGGTGAGGGCATAGACGACATTCTCATCCCCTTCAGTGACACAGCAAATGGATTCATAGGTGTCAACACCGTACTCCCCTTTGGTCTCACTGGTTGACCACGCCACAATCTCAGCTTCTTTGAGATAGGTCATGTTCAGAAGCTCGCCATCTGAACGGACAAGATAAACAAGATTGTAAGGCTCTTTCGAGTAAGCCCAGTCTACAATCTTGAACCCATCAACAAGGTGTCTGGCACGAATACTGAGGTCTTGAGCTTGGTAGCTATCCTGATAGAAGTTATAGGCTAGAGCTAAGATGTTCGTTGACTGTGAGCTTGCGTATAGCAGGTCGTTATTCATGATGATGGGCTGTAGATTACCGCATCCTGAATACGTCTGAGGGATAGCCTGTACGGAGGTTGGGGTAATTGTCGCCTCACCAGCACCGCTCACACGAAATGCACCGCCCACCGTCAAGACAAGAAGGCTAGCAAGAGGAACGATGTACTGGATTTTGTTGATTTGCGTGGATGCGAGGGTAATCTCAATCGAGTCGCTATCCCTGATAGGATTTGACCTATCCATATTATCAAAGTCACCTGACTGAGAAAACCACAGGGTTTGTGGATTTTCAGGAGACCCCCCAAAAACTCGGCGTTGCTGAAAGTAAGCACTGCACGATGGGGAATTCTGGGGGGTCTCTGAGGTGGCTACACCTCCCGATGTATACGTCGAGAAGGAGGAAGAGTTGATGCTTGTCCCATCGGTCAAACTCACAAGCGTGAATTTCGTTGATGTGGGCAAGGTATCAATCTCACCAACGAGGTCGTTGGCTTCTACCATTCCTGTAATATCCGATAGCCTGATTCGGTCGCCTATGTCAAATGGGTGAGGGTTGGCAGTGGTGACGACCATCGGGTTGGCTTTTGTGATGCCTGAGATTAAGGCTGTCGCTGGGGCTTTCCTGAACGGATTGTAAAACTCAGGGGGGGCAAGCGTGAAATCAGGGCTGGTGTTCTGGTCGGTGAATTGGGTTGTTGTTGTAGACCCAATAAATCCATACTGAGACCCCTGAGATGGGCTTCCATTAGGCACTTCCCTTTGCCTATAGACGTTATAAGAAGATGCCCCTGAGTTTGCAGACCATTCGAGTAGAATTTTAGGAGGGGTCGTGTCAGCATCAATCAAAGCTGACATCGCACGAGATAAGACCACTGGGGCTGATGCAGGCCTACTCTCCGCACCATTGGCATCAACACAGGTAACCTTGTAGCGGTATAGGGTTGAACCAAATGCTGTACCGCTATCTGTTGTATATGTTCCAAAACCAGTGGTGTTTACACCTTCCCTATTTGTGTTTAAGAGGACGAAGTATTTCACGCCTGATGATGCGTATTGGAATCCACCGAGTGTATAAGCATTGCCGTTGACCTCTGTCATACCGCCTGCATTAACAATACGAAATGCCATCCCATTTGCCACAATCCCGCTTGTAGTGGTGATGCCAATAATAGCAGGGTTAGCGTTGGTGATGCTTTTGATTGGCCAAGTCTCGGTGTTTGTAGATGAGATGTTGAACCCTATAGGAGCTTGAAGGGAAGGAGAGAAGTCGATTTCATCGAGTCGCCAGATAGCATGGCCTTGTCTTGTAAGAAGGCGAGGGGTGTAATTCTCGTGGGAAAGAGTCATTACATCAGCGGACTGGGTGTAATCAATCTTGAAGACATCCTTTGCCTCGTAGGGCATAGACTTTGTAAAGATTTCATAAACACGGCCATTAGATGCTCCCACTGATGGGACAGTGTAAGCTGTGAAATTCGATGTATCAAAAGGATAGCCATCAAGGTCATCAAGAACGAAGGTCGTTGAGGTGTGACTTCTCACAACAGCAATACGCTCGTTGATTTCGCTCATCCCACCGATACCTGTGAAATAAACCCAATCCCCATTGCTATAACCGTGGTCGTCTTTGGTTGTGACGGTGGCGGTGGTTGCGGACTTGGTGATGTTGGTAATGAAGTTTGTGGCTGTATTGCCATAAATATTCTGAGCAAGAACATACCCACCATTGCGAATAACCCGCATATATTTGTGACCAAACTCCAGAACGTATGAGTCGGTTGGGTTAAACTGGAAGGGGATAAGACGAACAGGGCGGGTATCAGGAACATTGCTGACATTGGATTTGGCTTGACCGACGTAGGTCGTACCTCCTCTGTTGACCACACCACCGTCAATGCGAACGAAGGCATTGGAAATTTCGGCCGCACCGTTGGCATAGATGGTTGAGTCAACCCTACCATGAAGGGAAGGGGATAGAACGCCAGCCGAGAATTGAGCTTTAAAGACGTTGGTTGACATTAGAGCCTCGCAGCTAACCCCGTAGGGAGGTAATCAATGATGACAGGGCGGCGGTCTTTGTCGTATTCGTTGCCGTAGGTTTCTATGGCTTTTGATAAATACTGTTGGGAAAGGGTATGCTGAAGCTGAGACGCTTGTAGATTGCCCACCATTGATTGCCCAAGTTTGGCAGCAAGGGTCTGGACAAAAAGGGATTTGAAGTCTGCTGAGAAGGTCTGAGACCCTGTAACATCAGCGATGTACATCAGGTAAGCGTTGGCCTTGTTGGTGCTTATGGTTCTTTGGATATTGCCGTATGTATCTGTCTTATTGCCTTCGACAAAAATGATAAGATTGTCCATCGCATCTCGGATAGACCCGAGATTAATAAAGCCATTATCCACGTCAATAGGGTCGGGATGAATGAAGATAGGTTTGAGACAGTCTGATGGGTAAAGATAAGTATAAGCCCAGCCATATTCAGGAGTCCCATCAAGAAGAGAAAGAGCCACCTGCCGACGGGCAAATGGCCAAGGTACAGCCATAAGAAGCTCGATGCGAGTGGAGTCGTAGTAGTTTCGACAAGCCAAAGCCTCTGGACTATCGTCATTGATAGACGTTAGAGAAGACCTTGCCCCACATAGGGCGATGGCTTGGTTGCAGATGCTGATGTCAACCATACGACTCCCTCACATTACTTCTTAACTTGTTGTGCTTTTGGGTTCGCTGAGCCGTCAGCCAGTAAGGCTTTGTGACCTGTTTGAGTTTCATCAATAACAGGTGTTCCGTCCTCTTTCTTTGTGACCACGAAGCCAGCTCGTTTCAGGTTCTCAATCTGGATTTCAAGGTTAGGTAAAGCGTCTTTGGGAACGCCACGAGCAAGACGTTTCTTATTCTGCTCATCGACGTTGCGTTTAGCGTCATCATCCAAAGGAATCCAGCTCATGGCTGAAGGCAGGTCGTTCGAAAACTCGACTGTTTCCCCTGCTGTGTAGTGGATGCCGTGAACGAAAGCGTTCTCAGTCAGTTGGTATAAAGCCATTGTCCGCTCCTTAGATGTATGTCAGGTTGAAGTTGTTAGGGTAGTTTTTACGAACCTCAGCTTGCTCCACGCCTAAGTAAGCGGTGACAGTTCCAGCCGAGAATGAGGTCGAAGAAACGGTGTATTTGACACGCACATAGCGTTCACAGCCCACAGGGATGTAAGCATTGACAAGCTGTTTACCAGCAGTCATCTCTGCCACTGTGATGGCACGAGTTCCAAACACTACGACGGGGCTTGAGAAGGATGGATTGTCATCTGTCTCTAAGGTGATTGTCAGGGTAGATGTACCTGCAAATGCAGTCCCCACCTGAACAACGAGTGCAGGGGAAGCCCCCACACCGATGTCCCCTGTTGAAAGGGTATCGTAGATGTTTGTTGAAGCGGCTGTTGCGGTAACAGCCACGTTATCATCAAGGATGTTCTGAGCATCAATTAACATACATAACTCCTTATACTACACGAGATTCAGCATTTGTGATTGCATCGCAAATTTGGATTGGGATGCCACGGAAAGACAGGTAAGGTGTTCCGTCAGCTTGGCCTAAGAGCAATCCATTGACGGTTTTAGCGTTGGCTTGGATGTCTAGACCTGTGTACACACCACGGTTGCAGTAGAACGACACTTTCGAGATGCCGATTTTCATGCTCACCTCGTCGAATTGTGGCAGTTTCACTGGGTTGACACGTTGTGGGAGGTAAGGGATTTTGTTCAGGGCTTTAATCATCAAGTTGATGAGGTTCGCAGCACTACCATTTTGAGCTTGTAAGTCACTCATGTCGATGTTTGCAATACGAACGATAAACATAGGGTTGCGTACAGCCAGACCACAATCCCAGATGAAATGTGTGGATTTGACATAGTAAGGACGACCCTGTGCGTCTGTCACACGTTGCTCTGGTTTGAGGAACTTTTGCAGACCCATACGGCTACCTTGTGGGTACAGCCCTGTGGTTGACATCATGCCGTGGCAAACGAGCCAGATAGACGAGTTGTCTGTCCCTGTCCCACCTGCGTCGATAATCTGTGACCCTGTGTCCCCTGACAAGGAGTTGTAACGAGGGGTTAAGCCTGTGAAGCCTGCTGGGTTTGTTGCCACGTTAGCGTAGAACAGGTTGTTGGCGAAGGTGTTGCCCATCCCTGTGACGTGAAGCATATCGTGGTTAATACGCAAGTATTCACCGTCTTTACGACGTAAAATCTCAGTATCAACGTCAGAAATACTTTGTAATGACCCAATGGAATCAATAACGGTATTGAACGAACCTTTACCTGTTACGATACCCTCATTCGCCCTGCGGAAGGCTGGTGATGGGGTTGAGGTTGTGACCATTGTCTTGTGACTGGTGACCTCGTTAGATTCTGACCAGACCATGTCTTCAATGATAGGGTTTGTTTGAATGAGGTTGTTTACAATCATCCCCATTTTGGCTTGCTGAGTTGGGTCTTTCAGTAAGCGGACGTAGTCAACCATCGTGATGACGGATGCACCAAGTGTAGCCATAGGTTATCCTTCTGAATAAAAGAGTTTAATTGGGTCGAAATTTGCCTGCTTTGGGGATGACTCAGACAGGACGGGTTCTCCTTCCCCGAAAGCTCGTCCTATCTTCACGAAAGCCTTGACAAGGACGGGGTGGTTCGCAAGGCCATGGTCTTGTAAGACCTTTGCCAAGGGTTCACCGCCGTACGCATCAATGGCTTTTTGGGCGTAAAGAGCATTCTGTTTAAAGTTTGCACCTCCTATTTCCACGTCTGCTTTCAGCTCCTTTCTCCATGCTTGCTGTTGGTTGGCACGAAGTTGCTGAGCCTCTAGGCTGGACTGCTTTTGAAGCTCGGCTTGGCTGGTGGCAAAGGTGTTCATCTTTTGGAAATAGGTGTCCAAAAGCTGTTTAAAGACGTGGTCAGGGATGTTGTTCTTCTTGGCGAAGTCTTTGAATTCATCGAGACCTTTTTGGTCGAAGTTTTCCTTTGAGATATACTCAGGCTTCTCGTATTCGTAAGTAAAGGTAGGGTCTTTGACCTCTTCTTCCTTCTTGGTGTCTTTTGATTTTAAGACATCGTCGTCGTCATCATCGTCATCATCTGACTCTTGAGACTCGCTTTTTAGAATGCTGTCGGTGGTGTCTGCTTTAGGTTCTTCCTGAGTTTCAGGGGCAACCTTTTCAGCAAGGTCATCAACGCCGTAGACCTCTTTTTCCTCAGTTTTGGGGGCAACCTCAGTTGTCCCAGAAGCAGGGGCAAGGTCATCAATCTCGTGACTGTCCGTCATGGCACATTTCCTGTAAGAGACTTGTTAGTTGGTTTGCATTGGCGGCGAAAAGAGCTGTGTACAAAACAACACCCGCTGACCTCTTTCCTTCGTGGAAGGCTAGGGTCTCGGACGTAACGGTCTCGGTCATGTCGGTCATGCCAAGGAAGGGGAACTCGCTGAGGTATTTCTTGAGGAAGGCACGGCCACCTGTGTGGGTTAGGGCAATGTTAAGGAATTCGATGATAGCCTGTCTCTCGGCTTGCTTGTCTATCATAGGCCAGTCACCAGATTGAGGGCATTCTGCCCGCCACCGACATTGGTTTCAGATAGGGTTTTAGCCCCTTGAGCAGCCATCATACCTTGCTCCATCATTTGCTGTTGCTGTGCTTGCTGTTGCCGTACTTCACGGACTTTGTTGGCCTCCTTGGTTGGGGTAATCAGCTCGGGATTCAGGTTGAGCATCCGACCGTATTGGTCGATGGTGTTGTCAGCATTGAGCTTGTCCAGAACTTGCGGATTAGCTGCTGACAAGTTGCCGATAAACGCCACGAACTGCTCAATGGCTGCTGTTCCTGCTGCCCTGAGCGATGTTGCAAGCTGTGAGATGTACTCCACCTTCATTGCATCCCCTGATTTGAGGGACTGAGGAAGGGGTGGGAGGAGCTTCTTACGGCCTGCAATCGACAAGGCACGAGTGATGATGATATTGAGGTACTCTTTTTGAAGACGGTGAACCATTGGCTCTAATTGAAGGAGCTTTTCACCTTCCCTCTTCATGAGTTCCAGTTGGTTACGAGGTTGAACGCCTTCAAGCGAGTCCAGCATCATGAACAAGTCACGATAGTAGCTCTTCTGAATACGGCCTCTGATGTCCTGAATGTCTTCAATGATAGGTGAGAAGTTGGTGTTGAGTTTAAAGATAGGTTCAACGCCAATGTTATTCGAGTTCCTCATATAGGTCAGGGCATTGGGTAACAGAGATACCCCTTCGTCACGGAGAGATAAGTCAGCAATCAATGGTGACGCATAGGTACGGTCAATCCCTTGGCCTTTACGCTTATGGACGTGTTGAAGCTGTTTAATGTCTCCAAGGCAGTCAAGGGTTGGTGCGATTCCATAAGGGTCACGACCTATAGTATTCCATCTTACAACTGCAAATGGTTTTTCCTTAAAGCCTTTTTTTCTAAGAAAAACGCCGTTTCTCTGAGTCAGCTCAAAGTAACAGTCGATGTATTCATCAGTTGCTGGGTCGTCGATGTCGAAGTCTTTATTCTTTTGGATGACGTGGACAACAGTCACCTCGGTATCCATCTGGCCTTTGTCATTGTAAAGGCTCAGGACGTTCTGAGAGACGTTCTCGATACCAAACTTATCGACAATCTCGTAAGCTGACAGGGAGATTTCTTCATAGAAGATGGTTGGTTCACGTCTTCCATCAAGGCCAATCATGTACTCCCCAACAGGGCAATGATAGAACCTCATAACATCTTCAAGGTCTTCATACATGAGGACAGCACCAATCCCAAACACCGCAAGGTCTTCATAGACAAGCTGAGAAGCGTCATAGAAGTTTGTGCTGTTGAGGATACCTCTTAGGATTTCTGCTGTCTTGGCGAGCCACTGCTTGACTTCGGGGTTATCATCCATCTCGACCCCTGCCGATAACTCGAACCAAGGCTTTGTAGGACTGGTTAGACCTGACAAGATACCTGCTGAAAGCGTTCTAGCTGACAGGGTTGCTGTGTTATCGTAGATGTTGGGAGAGGATGCTGAGCTAGACTTATCGGTATTGGCGGTGGAATTGATGTTTGACCCTTTGTAAGGCATGGTAAAATCAGCACACTCTTTCCATTTCACGAGCCAAGGGTCACGAATGGATTTGAGTTTGCTGAGGCGTTTAATCATGTCTTCCTGTAAGCAAGCGTCCTCGTGGTTACGAGAAGCCTGAACCATCAGGTTCTTAGAAGCTTTCAGGATATAGGTGTCATCATCCTTTTCCATTACGACAACAAGCCTCCAGATGTTTTGGAGGTAGTCGCTAAGCGATTGGATAAGCCTTCAGAAGATGTTGCGATTGTGGATTTAAAGCCCTTTGCCCCAGCAGCCCGTTTGCGTTGCTGTTCGCTGGCCATTGAGCCATCGGCAGAACCGTCAGGGAAACTTTGGGGAGGTGCGACTTTGGGTGGGGTGACTGCTTGTTGGGGAGCGGATTTGCTACTGAAACACATAACAAACCCCTATTTAGATAATTAACCATATAAATGTTTTATTTAAACATCAAGATAAATATGACGAAGGGTCATAGTCATTTTGGGAGTCTCTTTGTTTTCTATGGCTTGACTTGAGATGCGAGAAGACTGTGGCTTCGATTTTGGCGTGGTTCATAATGGCCACATCAAGACCAGACACGCAGAGATAGCGAGTTGCGTCCATTAAGTGGTCGTCTTTCTTGATGATTTTCATCTTCTCATCTCGTCGGTACAACCTGTACTCTCTAAAGAAGTTCGGCAGGTTTGAGAAGATTTTGAGCCGTCCTGTTCGAAGGCGTTCCCACACGATATTTGTCCCAGCATCAACAGCATTGTCGGCTTCTAAGAGATTGAGGCCATAGTTTCGGTAAATGTCGAGAAGGCGTTCACCAGTGGCTGCGTTCCGTCCACGGGAGGCTGGGTCAATGACTCCGTTCATCCAGTCCCCATGGGCTTTGATGGCTTCGGAGTGGACAAGAGGCAGTTCTTCCCCCTGATAGTATTCGGCTGTGATGTACAGGATGTCGTTTTCTTTGTCCCATGCCCCCCAAACGGCTGCGGTTTTGGTAATCCCCACGTCAAGACCGTAAGCTTGTGGCCAAAAGGCTGGGATAGGGAACGGGTCACAGATGATACGGTTCTCTGGAACAGGGTACACACGACCAGCTCCCATAGAAGGACGGCCTTTTGAGCGAGCCTCTTTCTCGTGAGGGGGCAGAACCTCGTACATTTTCTCTTTGGTCGCATCATCAATGTGGGGAGCATCATCCCATGTCATTGAAATAACAGCGAAGTCTTTCTCGTGGTTGATGCCTTCAAAGATTTCCCCATCAGGCAAGAACCGCATAACGGTCTCAGTCATTCCTTCAAGAGGCGTGAAGGTGGTGTAAATCATCCCCCCTGTTGTCATGGTACGAATTAAGGCTTCTGTGTATACTGCAATCGGAGGTTCTTCGTCAAACCAGATAACGTCCTTCTTAGTCCCCTCAAAGACATCTCGACCCTGAGCGTAGGTTTTGAAGCCCAAATCAGACCATTCTCCTGAGACGTGCTTGACCATAATGGTGTCAACAAGACCTGTAATCCCTGCTTTCCACATGATATTGCCAATACACTCCTTGGGTATCATGCCCATGCCTGATGCCCCTTTCTTGCCATTTTCCCCTGCAAGATGTCCCAGTAGCTCTTTTTGTAGAATGTCACGGGTTGACTCATTGGTCTTTCCTGCGACCCACGCACTGATAGCATGGTCAAAGCGTCGGCCTTCCCACCAGTGAGGATAGAGGCCAGTGAGGTGAAGAGCCATTTCATAAGCACCAGAAACTGTTTTTCCGCAATTATGATTTAACACTTCTCCTGTAAAATAACAGTTGTATTCGGGAACTGTAAAGTCTATGATAGGGTTGAGACCCATCGGGATAATGGCCTTAATATGAACGCCACCAAATAGAGGAATAGGATGATATGGTAGCAAGACGTAGCCTTGAAATTCAGAAAATTGCAGAAGACAGAGTTGCTCGGATGCGACGGTCTGGCGAGACCATTGATGGGATTGCAAAGACTTTGAAGATGACGACCAATCAGGTGAGGCGGATTCTGTTAAACAATCGGAATGACCCTCGGTTTGAGTTGAAGGCGAAGTTGTCAACGAAGGCTGTGATGTCGTATTATGAGCAGGGCTTTCGGATTGCAGATATTGCCAAGTTTCTGGATGTAACAGCTCCTGCTGTACTTTATCGTATACGGCAGGCTCACAGAACAGTGGAAGGCACTGAGATAGCACTTGAAGACCTTCCTTCGTGGAAAGGCGGACGCAGTCTTGATTCAGACGGTCGAGTGCTTGTGTTCGCTCCGTTTCATCCACACTCTCATTCAAAAGGGTATATAACCGAGCAGAAATTGCTTCTGGAAGTGATGAAGAACCGTGTCCTTGATAGAGATGAGCGGATTTATCATTTGGATGGGTGTAAGTACCACAACTGGCCTGAGAATTTGGCAGTCTTCCAATCGTCCACGGCATTTGTTGACCTGAAACGATTGAAGCGAGAGGCTGAAAGCCTTGGTCTGAGGCAAGAAAGTGACCCGCTGAACACTCGATTGAATCACCGTTGTCCAGAACCAAGCGATACGTTGGGGCAAACCCCACCAGAAATGCGTCAGAAACTGTTTGACTACATTTCTTTTCTCCGTCCCATGACTGTAATGTTAAATCGCCGTCACAGAATTTCTTCAGAGCATCCAAAGCTGACAGTGGATGAGCTGAGCCAGTGGTTACAGTCGTATGAGGGGTAATACACCTGTTGCCCGCAATAAAGAGGCGTTCCCTTGTGGGGGCATTGAAGAAGGCAATGTGCTTGGGATACATCTCACGAGCAAACTCCCCTTGGTCTGGGTACATTTCCTCGATTTTATGGGTAAGGGCTTCGTACCTTTCCTTGGATTCAATATCATCAAGAAGAAGAAGAAGTTTCTCGACTTCTGTCAGTTCTTTGTCTGTCTCGTTTTCCACCGTCATGTTCCTTTGTGTCGGTGGCGTTGAGTTCAGCTTCCATCGCTTGACGTAATCGTTCTAAGACCTCAGCTTTCTTCGTTTGAAGCTCAGCTCGGGTCATCTTCGTTACATCAATGGCATCATCTTGTTGGGGAACGGGGTTCTTGCCGAAGCGGTTGGGTGTATATTTCTCAGCGAGCCATTTGTGACCTTCGATTTTGGCCTTCATGGTAGGGGCATCATGCTCTTCGTTCATCACGTCAATGATGCCATCTGCTTTGAGTTGGCCTGCTGCCCGCTGAGCCATTTCTATCTCTCGTCCTATGCGTGGGTCAAGCTGACCCCACAGGAAGGGATTGTCTGTCGCCCCTAAGAGACCTTGTTGTCTGATTTGTTTGACGCTAAATCCCTCAGCCATTGCCCTAATCACAAGAGCAATCTGATTGTCAGGGGGCAGAACGATACACGCATAGTTTGGCTTGATGTCAGTCATAAATACATCCTTTAAAAAAATATTGCATTATATGGTTAATATTGACAAGCCTAAAAATGCTCAATAGCTTAAAAGAGCAAACAACACGTTGGGGAACGGGTTGTGGCCTTTCAGGGTTCTTTCGGGTGGCGGGGGAATGTTGGGAGGCCAATTTTATTTTAAGGCTTCGTGAACTCTGAGCCTTGGCAGGCGGGTCTTTTTAAAGATGTGCTGTGCTGCCAGTCTTAGAAAAGGGTAGTTAAGCGATTTTGTTCCCCCTTCCTTTTGAATATCCAAATTTATCTGTAGGATTTGAGCAAGAGCCTTGGGATTTGCCCACAGGTGACGTTGTGACCCTCTTATGGTCTGAGGCTTGGGAAATGTCCCTCTTTCAATCCAACCCCTGATGATAGCTCCCTCGAAGTATTCCTTGTTGCCTGTGATGAGATGAACCACATCATCGCTTACAGTGTCGAGGGCAAGTTGGTGTAGGTCGTGACGGTCTAGGATTTTCTTTTTGAAGGGTGTCTTGCGGTTACGCTCGTTGATGACGTGCATGGTGAGGAGGGATTGTTGCCATGTCTTTTCGAGGTAGTCCTTGTTGGTGTCATCCTCTAGGATTTTGAGACGACGTTTGAGAAGGGCAAGGTCTTGTGTTTTTCGCTCCTCAATCTGCATCAGGTTGACTGACAGCTCGAAGTGACGCTTGGTCTGAATCTGTTTGGCTGGGGAAATAAGTCCCCGTTTGATGTAGATTTGAACCATGTGTTTTGTGGTGGGGACGGCTGAGGCGAGCATATCAACAGTGACACGACCGAAGACTTTGGTTTCCTTGCCTGTCACAGGGTCTTTATGACGGATGATGCGACCGATATTCTTGATGGATTTGACGATTTCAGGGGCTTCAATGTTCGCAAGCTGTAGCTTCTTGAGCTTATCCTTGGTGCGTTTAATCTCACGGATGCGAGCCTTCTCTTGTTTTTCTTTGTCTAAAATCTCTTTTCGTGTTAAGATGGGGTCGTTCATTTTAATCCTTTCAACTAGGGCATCAACTAAGATGCCCCTTTTTTATGTTAGTTGGCTGGACGAAGGCTGGCTACAAAACATTCCCAGTCACGAATGACGCTCTTGCGGGCTTTCTCATCAAGACCAATAACGGCTTCCAGCATCTCTTGCCCCTCTTTGCTATTGAGGTGACTCAAGATAAGCTCAGCTTCCTTGAGGTTACGGTTCTTAGATTTGTCAGGGGTCGTGATGTGGAACTGGAATTTTTCGGCGTTGGCTTCATAGGACTCTTTCAAGGCTTCTCTCATTGCTTCAAGTGTACTCATAAAGAATGGGAAAACTTCATCTTTTTCAATAGCTCCTTTGACTGTTTCTTTAAAACGCTCGCTAGAGAGAATCCTTGCAAGCTCTTGGAAGGGTGAGATAATCCCCATTTGTTCACCATCAGGGAATGCCCAAACTTCGTTCAATCCAATTTCAATCCCATCAAGAGCAATGCTTCTGATTGGTTCAAGGTCTTCACTTTCAGATTTACCTTCCAATTTGCACCGTAAGCAGTTGCACTTTCTATCATCCTTGTCGTCTTCATGGTCTTCGCTATCCTCATCTTTTTCGTCGTCATTTTTAATAGCGTCGCTGAGCTTTTCGATAACAGTTTTAAGGGCTTCCATAAGAGAGGTACGGTCGGCATTTTCGGGTTCTTCTGACTCATCGACCTCTAATCCCCATGCGGTGCAGATTTTTTTATATTCCTTGAACCCTTTATTTGCAATAATTTCGTCTTTAAATTTTGGAAGGTATTCCTTGATTACCTTATCCTTGACTTCATCTTTATGAGGATTTCCATCAGGGTTTGAAAGGTTGATGCTTTTTGTATCAGACATACATTTGAAAAAGTAGGTTGTGACAGCGAGGGCAATAATGCTATCGTGACCCGCTTCGTTTTTTTCTTTTTCACTAATGACTGTGTCCCATAATATTCTAAATGTCCCTGTAAAACTGGCAAGCATGGTTTTTTTCCAACCACTGTCTTTTTGGGATGCAACTTGAATAACCATGTCGTCATGAGAAAAGGTATAGCCAAATCCTTGGTGTTTTACTGTCAAATGTGCTTCATAGGGTGTCATAAAAAAAATCCTTGTTGTTAAAAAACGGTTACTTCCTTGTTTGAACTTCCTTGTTGAATTTTAAGGCGGTCTCACAAGTTCGGCCTTCCTTGGTGATTCTGTCACTGGGTGAACTCCATTTTGTCGGTTTTTAAATAATTTCGCAACATCCTTTTAAGGCTAGCTGTTTGTTTTAAAAAATATTCGTGCTGTTGGCTCTGGGCTTTGACGGTGGGTGTTGGCATGGTGCGGGCGGTCTCTTTGAGGGTCAAGGCGTGACGGGCGGGCGGTTGCTGGCGGTGGTCTAACAGTTGGGCGGTGGTTACCAGCCTAAAAACGGGCTTTTGCCTGATTGGGTCGATGGTCTGCTTATAAGCGGTTGATATTGTTACCGTTATTTTGCGTCCTCCTGCTGTGGTCTCTAAAAAATGGGGTGTGGTGCTGAGCGTGTCGGGCTTAAACATAGCGGGGAGTCCTCTCGGTGTGGTGGCTGGTCAAAAAAAGGGTCTAAAATATCCCCTGCAAAATACCATTTGCAAGGGTTGGAAGAACGGGGGGCTTGTGCTGGCTTAAACCAGCAACACGAAAACGACGATTGAAAGTAAAATGATTGCGTAGGTTTTGGCGGTCTCTGTTATGGGGTTGGTCATGATTATGCCTCTGGGTGTTTTGTGTTGGTGATTTTGCGGGCAATCCACAAGAAGGCCTCTGCATCCTCGGTGGTGAGTCCGTGTGCCTCGGCGAATCGCTCGGCGGTGAGATATAAAGCACGGTCGGCGGTGATGTCGTGGCAATATGTGCGAATCTGCTTGATTTGTTGGAGTCGGCGAATCTGCTGATTAAGCTGTATTATGTCTTGTCGGAGTCCTCGCTCTATATGGTCTCCCGCTGTGTAAAGGCTTGAAAAGTCCTCGATGTCCTCCTGTAGGATTGCAATAAACGAACGAATAAAATGAGTCGGGTCGTATTCGTCCAGAATGAGGCGTTGAAAATAGTCAAGAATCTCCTCGGTGCTGTGAAATGTGTGAATGTCGTCGGCGGTGTAGTCTGACGGTGGCACAAGATGGCTTTGCTGTGCGTCGAACGTGTAGGGGGCAAAAGACTCTTGATTGGCGGCCAAAATAAAATATTTTGGACTCAAACGCAAAACCTCGCTTGTACGGTGCGATAAAAAATAAATGGTCTCTGGTGTTGTAGCTGTCATATGTGACTCCTGATGTGGTGGGGGGTGATGCCCGCTGTATGAGCGGGCGGGGGTTTAAAGGACTGTCCAGCCTAAACGGCGGGCGGTGCTGTCCAGCTCGTGGCCTCCTCCTGCGTCGGCGTGTGCCTGTAACAACTCGATGATGTCGTGGCTGGTGTCCGCTTTTAAGGCCTCCAAGGCTAAACTATGCTCGTTGTGAGCGTGTTTGTTGTATCCATAACCTCGGGCATTGGCTTTGATGGGCGGGCATGATGGCAAAAATAACCAAGACTCGACTCCTCCACTGCGTTTAGTGGTGTGAGTCACGGTGAAAAGGGTTTTTTGGTTACTGTATGTGGTGATGCTCGTTTGTACTGATTCGATATATGGCATAAAAGACTCCTAGGTGATAATTAAGGCGATATAGGCAAGGGCGATGAGTCCGCCTATGATTACAGACTCGGTGATGGTGTGGATGATGTCTTTTGGGGTCATAGTGGTATTTGCTC
>JACCDR011934750.1_pt1 | contig 46393 bp, 76 predicted proteins | sample 7446431 | NCBI WGS metagenome assembly JACCDR01 (sample SAMN15323443, study PRJNA562643) | freshwater metagenome | isolation source: river surface water | place: USA:Blue River Watershed | collected 2017-08-17 | reverse complement strand
TTCGCGGAACCACCACCGGGGCCGGTCGCCCCCTTGAACCCGCTGCCGCGCTCGACCGGCGCCGCCTCGACGTAGTCGGGGCGGGTCTTGGCGAACCACGCCACGCCGTCATCCAGCGGGACGAGGCGGCCGTCGTCGGTCTTGAAGAGCAGGTCGTCGCCCTCGGTCACGACGCGGGTGCCGATGAGCACCTTCACGTCGTCCGGGTTGCGGAACTTCTGGCCGCTCAGGGCCCGGCCGATCTGCACGTCGCGCAGCAGCTGCACGCGCGCGGCCTCGGCGCTTTCGGCGCGCTTCAGGGCCTCGGCGTGATCGCGCTCGAAGCGCTTCAGGCGCGCCTCGTACTGGCGGCCGGCCTCGGCCATGCCCTTGACATCCGGCAGCTCCGACAGGTCGCTGTCCGGATCGATACCCAGGCGCTCGGCCATGGCCTCGTTCCGGCGCTGCAACTGCGTCAGCTTCTCGGTCGTCTCGTTGAGCTTGGCGCGCTGCCCGACGCGGCCGTTGATGGACTCCTGCCGCGCGGCGTCACGCTGCGAGGTCAGCTCATCGAGGGCGGCCTGAATCTGGGCGATGTGGTCATCGGAGAGCGTCGCGCCCTTGATGGCCTGGAGGTCGATCGGCATGGGTTCCGGTGGTGGTGGGTTGGCCTCCGAGCCATCGCGGCCCCTCGGCAAGCGGGCGCCTCTCGCGCCCATGACAACCGCACGGTCTTCTCCTGTTGTGCCGTTTCACCGGACAAAACGGCACAACCGAATTCAACGATCGCTCTATGAGCGATTTCTCCCAGGTTCGGCGCAAGTTCGCCTTCATCGCCGATGCCCTGGAGGGCTCGGGCGGTTTCGCGCCGAACGTGACTGTCCAGACCGACACCAACGGCGTGACCACCTACAGCCTCACGGGGCTGTGCGAGCTGGTGCGCCACCCACGCGAGCCGGCGAATCGGTACGCGGCGCGTGCGGCGCTGGCCTGCTACGAAAACCACCTGTCGAGCGCTGTCGGGCGATTCGTCGGATTCCTGATGCGCCGACAGCCCGAGCGCGCCGGGGCAGATGCAGCCATGCCGGCGCTGCTGGCGCAGGACGCCGACATGCAGGGCAACAGCCTCGACGACTTCTGGCGCCACTTCGCGGTCGACGCGGTGGCGCGCGGGTCGATGCTGCTGGTCTTCGATCTGCCGTCCGAGCAGCCGGCCACGGCGGGCGAGCAGATCCGCGCCCGCGCCGTGCCCTACATCCGTGCCGCGAAGCCGGAATCGGTGGCCGACTACAGGCTCGATCCCGACACCGGCCTGTTCGCCGACATCTCGCTCGAATCGGTCGAGGAGATCGACGGCAAGCAGCGCACCGTGCGGCGCCGCTACACCCGCGACGGCTGGCAGATCCTGGTGCGCGATGTCAGCGAGGCCGGCCAGCTCGGCGACTGGCGCGTGCACGACGAGGGTGCGCACACGCTCGGTCAGTGCCAGGTGCTCGCACTGACCGAGGACGGCCGGCCCTTCCCGGTCATCGGCCGGTATGCGCAGGTGGCCGACCTGTCCCGGGGCATCTACAACGTGCGCTCCGAGATCCGCGAGATCCACCGTGCGCGGGGATTCCCGCTGCTGGCCATGCAGACCCCGCCGGACTCCGACCCGATGGACGCCGGCGCGCTGCAGACCACCATCAGCGTGCACGGCATGCTGACCTACGCGGGCGAGCGGCCAGGCTATCTGTCGCCGGACACCGGGCCGGTCGAGTCGCTGATGGCCGAGGAAGCCGAGATGAAGGAGGCGATCGCCCGCATCACGGACGACGCCGCCGTCACGTCAGCCGGGCAGGCGGAAAGCGGTGTGGCGCGCCGGATGCGATTCGACGCCCTGAACGCGAAGATCGCGCTGTTCGCCGGCCAGCTCCGCCGGCTCGAGCAACGCGTCTGGGAGCTGTACGCCCGCGCGACCGGGGCGCCGGCCCGCGTCAGCGTGACCTGGCCTACCGACTACAACCTCGCCGACGTGGCGGGCGAGCTGGACATCCTCGCGCTGATGTCCGGCGCCGGATTCCCCGAGACGGTGCTGGACCTGAAGCGCCGCGCCATCGCCGCCACCGAGTTCGACAACGCCGACGACGACACGAAGGCGTTGCTGGCCGCCGCCTTCGACGAGGCCGAGCGCAACAAGCCGCCGGCCGCCCCGCCGCGACAGCCGGCCGGCGCCACCGACCCCGCAGACACCACCGACCCCGATCAGGACGATCCGGAATGACCACGCTCACCACCTCCACCGGCACCGTGTTCGTGCCCGCCGCATCGCCGTTCGCGGTCCAGATGACCAGCGGCGGCGCCGTCGTGCTGCGTCGCCGCTCCACCAGCGCCGCAGCCTGGGTCGATCTGACCGAGATCCGCGGACAGGGCTGCATCTACATCGACAACCCGGTGGCGGGCGCCGAGTACGTGCTCGACACCATCACCGGCCAGCCCGTCGTGCAGGTGGATCAGTGATCTATCCGCCTCAGCGCGCCGTGATGCGCGCGCCCATCCGGCCTGCTGGCGCGCCAGCGCGAGCCAGCGGTTCGGTGCAGCAGGACACATATGCAATCCTGGAGGCCGCTGCCATCGCGGCAGCTCGCGCGAACAACGCGGCGCTGTGGTACATCGGCCGGGATCTGTCCGGCGTATTCGAGGACTCGGCCGGGACCGTCCCGGCCGCTGTCGGCAGCCCTGTGGGCCTGTGGCGAGATCGACAGTACGGGGTCGGCAGCTCATCGGGGTATCACGCCAGCCAGTCGACGGCGGCCAACAAGCCCAGTGTGGTCGGGCTTGGGTCGGGCTATTGGGGTGCCGCGCTCGACGGGACAAATGATTTCCTGGCAACCGCGACGAATCCCATCGGGCCGAACGTGGCTGCATACACCATGATCGCTGCCGCGCAGCACTCATCAGCAGCCCCCGCAATCAGTCAGCGCCAGATCATCTGCGACGGCCGAGGGCTGGGTGTCGCCGATTCGTCCCTTCGGGTTCTGCACGCCGGTGCCGGGCGATTTGGGGTCGACACACCTGGGACGCTCTCCCCGGGCGTGGCGTTGACGGCGTCCGCTACTTACGCGGGCAGCGGCGGAACGTTGATACTGCGCCGGAATGGTGCAATCGACATCAGCACGGCGGCTGCAGTACCGGCGCCCTCGACAGTGATTTCGTCAGGCGTGCTGATCGGCGCGCGAACGACATCGACCGAGTTTTGGTCGGGGACGATTGCGCTCGCCTGCGCTTGTGCCGGCGTGATGCCGGATGAGCACCGCATGGCCATCGAGCGATTTGCCTCCTGCTTGATTGGCTCGGAGTATCAAGGCTGACAAGCGAGGCCCAATGTCTATTAAGCTTAACAGCCAGAATCCAACGCCAGAGCAACTGCAGAGATTCCGCGATGGCCTCGGCCTAGGCCCTGTCGCGACGATGTCGCTGTCGGACGCCCAGATTGCGGTGGCCGGGGATTGGTCGCCGCAAAAGAAATTTCAGGCGCTCGGTGCAAATAAAATCGGGTTCAACTGCTTCGACTTGCTGCGGCGTCGGCTGCTGGGCGGTACTGCGGCGCAGTCGGAGACAAAGCTCGATTGGATTGCAGCTCGCAGGGGGAATATCGTCCGGATTATGCATCCGGCTTACAACCTCGCGGATTTCCAGTCTTACGTTTATGCCGGCGCCATCGGGGATACTGTCACAGATGCGACATTCCGACCCGCCTACCTGGCGCTGCTCGATGAGTGCTTTGATCTGTGCGCCGCGCGCGGTATCAAACTGTGGGTTTCGCTTTTCTGGTGGGAACAGGTGCTTCCGGGGTATTTCGGCGAGACGGTTGCCGCCGCGATGTCGTCAACGACATCCGCCACGGTCCGCCATATGGCCGCCCACCACAGATGGTTTGCCGCCCGCTACCGGAATCATCCGGCGATGGGCATTTACTCATTTGGCAATGAATACCACATGGGAGATGGGGTTACTGATTATGCAACCCCATCCGGTCTCGGCGCCGTCTTTTCGTATCTTGCGGATCAAATCCGGTCGGTTGACCGGACCCACATCATCACAGCCGACATGCTGGGGCCGAGCGCCGGCACGTCTGTCAGCCGCGAGCTGCCCGAGAGCTATTTCGCTCGCATGCGCACGATTTACGCGGGGCTCGACGCTTGGGCTCCGCACATCTACGGGAACGACACCGGATTCGTCGGCCGAAACAAGTCTGATGGCGCCATCGGTGCGCTCAGCACCAATATCTCGGGATACGAAAGCACTGATGCGCTGATGGCCGCCTTCCGGTCTGAGGCGGATGCCCAAGGCAAGCCGCTTTTCGTCGGGGAATTCGGAGTCCCGACAGACATCGAGGCAGATACTGCGTCCGGCAAAGCTGGCATGCATTTCCGGCAAATGGCGCGAGGCTCCGACCTTGCGCTAGTTTGGAATGTGCAATTGCAATCTCAGGCGGATACGAATCAAGTACAGTGGTTTATCGAGCCCGGCACCACGCGCGCCGCGAAATTCGAGGGCGCAATTCTGCCTAACCAGGGGAGATCAACAGCCAGAGCAAAGTCGAATACTTCGGCCACCGCCGCACTGAAAACAGCGCTGAGGCCGACTCAGTGCTGGCGCGGCGTCGTATCGCCGAACGGTCGGATCGCATTTACGTCTGACGCCGCCATGTCGGGCGCAAATGGGTTTGCTTTTTTGACGTGGATCAGCCTTTACTCTGATCTTTCGTCATACCAGATCATTGCTGATTTCCGCTCGGCGGACACCAATTCTGGCGCGGTGCTGCTGGGCGAAAACTCCACTCCGAATCAACTTTATGTGGATTTCCGCAAATCTGGCGGCAGTGCCGGCAACTCGATTGGATCGGTCCCTGCGCTGCAGTCGGGCCGCTGGTATCACCTGGCTGTGATGCATCAGCAAGATCCGGCCGTCGGGTCTGTCATCGACGTCTGGATCGACGGCCTGCTGTACAAGTCGTACCAGGGCAGCGGGGCGGTCGTGTCACCTGCCGCTGGCACGACATGCACGATTGGCGGTGCCAGCAATGGCGCGCCGTTGCGACTGCAGGATTTCGCGGTCATGCCGTATGCCAGCGCCGATGATGTAGGACGACATCTGTCCGGCGAGGTGCTGCCGCAATCCTGGGTCCACGTGCGCGCCACTGGGCAGCAGATCATTGATGCGTCGCGTCACGCGCGCGCGCTGACCGTCGGGTCGTCTGTGACGACCGAGCGCATTTAAACTATGCCGGCGATGTTGACCACACATGATTGCAACATTAACTTTAGACGGCCTAATAATAACTCTGGATGACCTTGTCGTCGGGTTCTCTGTTTATTCCATATCAAATAAGTACGATGCCGGACTAACAGTTTTCGGATCGACAATCCGGGGAGAAAATTTTTCATCCCCGGTCAGGGTTGGTGATTCTGGCTCAATTCATTCCCAAGTGCGGCGTCTGGAAATTCAATCGCCGATCAGGGTTGGTGATGGCGGTGTTTTTGTGTCCGGGTCTAGATCGTTTTTCTGCCAGTCGCCAGGCAGGACGCTAGAAATAGTAAGCATGCCGGGCTGATTTGGGGTTAACATGGCAATCCTTGGTACGCTGATTAAGCAACCGCGCGAAATCATCGATGTGGACATCAGTTATGCCAAAGTTCTTGGCTCACGGGTCACCGACGAAATCACCACATCAATCGAGGTCCCCGCGGGTATGACCCTTGGCGCACAGACGATCGGCAGTGACTCCGTAAAGCTTTTCGTCAGCGGCGGAGCCTCAGGCCAGACTTATCGATGGACCGTGCTGACAGATCTGATCGTCGGCGGCATGACGATCCGCGTCGAAGACGAATTCCTTGTCTCCGTGGAGGAGGTCTATTGATGAGCGCCGACATCATCGCCGCCGCCCCCGGCCGCCCGCGCCCCCGCATCGACAAGCACGCGGGCGAGGCGCGACCCTACATCGTCGACCTGTCGCCGCTGCTTGGCGGCGCGGATCTGCTGGCTGGCGCGCCGGATGTTGTCTGCGCCTCGCTGCCCATCGGGGCCGCGGTGGTGCGCTCGGGCCGGCACATCTCGGTGCAGATCGACGCCAGCAGCATGCCGGACGGCCGGCCCTACGCTGACCACACGATGACCATCAGCTGCGCCACCGTGCGCGGCGCTCGCGTGGCCTGCACGGTCACGGTGCGGGTGCACGCGTGAAGATCGCCGCCAGCCTGACCGGCAGCGAGCAGGTGCGCGCGCTGATGGCGCGGCTGAGCCCGGCGCGCGTCGCTCGCGCGCTGGCCGCCACCGCCGAGGACACCGAGGATCTGGTCCGCGAAGGCGCGATGGCGCACAGCAAGTCCGGCCGGCTGGTGCGCTCGCTCGAGCGGGTGCAGGAGGGCAGCGGCTGGGTGATCCGGCACGACCCGCAGCACGCGCCCCACGCGCCGTTCGTGCACTGGGGCACGCGACCCCACGAGATCAGGCCGCGCAACAAGAAGGCCCTGCGCTACGCGCGCAACGGCGTCTTCTGGTTCTGGTTCGGCCCGCAGGGGCCGGATCAGCGCCGCGCCATCAAGGCCTGGGTCGAGCGCGAGGCCGGCCCCGACGCGCGCGTCATATTTCGCTGGCCGAAGCACCCCGGCTACAAGGGCGACCCGTGGATGGTGCGAGCGGCGCGCCAGGCGCCCGCCATCTTCGCGCAGCACCTCGCCCGCCAGATCAACAGCAGCACCTGACACCATGCCGACCGTCCACTTCTACGCCGACCCCGTGCTGGCCCGGCACGTCACCGAGGAGCGCGAGCAGCGCGCCATTGCCGACGTGGCCACCCTGGGTGACTTCCCGGAGCCGTGGCCGGCGACGCTGCAGCGCGCCCGCGCCTACGTGCTGACCTGCCATGAGTGCATGTCGGCCCCCAACGACATCTTCGACGCCAAGCTGGCCGCCTACCGGCGCGACTACGAAAGCGCGCTGGCCTCTGCCAAGGATGCCCGCGCGGCAGCCGCAGCAGGCGCACCGCTGGGCACCAAACGCCCAGCCTTCGGCTTCGTCGACCTGGAGCGCGGCTGATGAGCCCATGGGACATCCTCACCGCGGCGCGCGACCACCTCGCGGCCGTGCCCGGCGTGCAGACCTGCCGGATCGGGCTGGAGGCCGGCATGACGCCCGACGACTACCCGATGGTCCGCATCGTGCCGTCGCGCGCCGTGCCGTCCGGGATCATGAGCCGGCGCAAGGTCGAGGCCCTGATCTACTTCGGCCAGCCGGTGCACGAGTTCGAGGCCGGACTCGAAGAGCAGTGGCGCAGCCTGCTGGAGATGGAGGCGGCGCTGCTGGTGGCTGTCGAGCAGATCCCGGGCGTCGCGGCCACCTACCGCGAGACGATCACCGACGAGGACCGGGTCGAGGCCTACAAGCTGTTCGCGCTGCGGGTCGAGCTGGTCGGCTGACGCGCCTCGATCTGGCCGCTCAGGTCGACGCCCAGCGGCAGCGCCTGGGGCCGGCGCAGGCTGACCGCGTCGGCGATGGCCTGGGCGATGTCGGCCGGGATCATGATCGGCATCGTGTGACCCGGCACCCGGACGGCGACCTCGCCGCTCGGGAATGCGCAGGCCTCCACGGTGCCCGGCGCGCGCGGTCGGGGGATGGTGTTCATTTCGCGTCCTTCTTGGCCGCCCCGATGCGCTGCAGCGCGTACTCGGGCCGGCGGCCGGTGTTGATGAGCTTGTCGAGGTCGGCCGGTGTCTGCGCCGCCATGGCGAGCAGGCCACGCGCCCGGCTGCCGAAGATGCGCGCCCGGGTGATCGGGTCCAGCCCGGCCACGAATCGCCCCACGGCGCCCGGCCGGATCTGCAGCGGGCCGCCCGGGTTGAGGCTCTGGCGGGCACGCAGGACACACCGGCAGCACGGGTGATAGGGAGGCACAGGCGCAGCGGCGCGCAGGTAGATCCCCGGCCCCAGGCCGAACAGGTCAAGGCCTGCGTGCAGGTCGCAGATGTCGGTGACGTGGCCGGCCCGGTTGATCAGCACCTGCACCACCTGGGCGGACGGATCGGCCTGCAGCCGCTCCACCACGCCGGCCGTGTAGGCGCGCGCCAGCTCGGTGTCGGCGATGCGCTGGGCGAAGAAGCGCGTCTTCTCGCGCACCGCCAGATCGAGCCGGCGGCGCAGCACGTCGCGCGCCTCGCCGGCCTGCCACGCATCGAGCGCCGCGGCGTAGGCGGCCCGCAGCGCAGGCGACTTGGTGCGGGCCGCCTGACGCTGACCGGACTCGATCAGCCGCTCCAGCGCCACCCGGGCGGCCGGGCTGCTGCGCAGGATCGCGCGCACTGCCTTGGGCACAGATCGGGCCGACACCTGGCCGTCGAGTGGCTTCGGTACGCGCGGATCGAACCCGTCGTAGAGCCGCAGCGCCAGCGCCCGGGCGTCGTGCACGCCGGCCGCGTGCTCGCTGATGATCGCCAGCGCCTCGCGCTCGACCTGACCGGCCTGCCGGTAGAGCTTCGCCGACAGTGTGATGCCGCCGATCCGCAGCCGCCGGATCTCGCGCGTCGAGAAGCTGGCGCCCAGCAGCTCAGAGAATGCCGCGGCCATCTGCGCGGTCCAGTCGCGCCCGAAGCGCCGCAGCGCCCGGCGGATGGCCGCGCGAGGCGATGCCCCCGCATCAATGCGCGCCATCACGTCGGCGAAGGCATCGGCCGCAGCCCGGGCCACCTCCGCGCCATGCCGGTCGAGCAGCGCCTGAAACGACGCATCCCGCGCCTCGTCGATCATGCGCCGCCCTCCGCCGGCCCGAGCACGCGCTCGACCAGCACGTAGGCGCAACGCCGGCTGTGCCCGCGGCAGACCAGCCGGCGCACGATGTCGGCGCGAGCCATGCCCATGACCACCATGCGGCGCACCAGCTCGGCTGACTCTTCGCGCCGGGTCGTCCTCGCCGCAGGAACGTGCACCTCCTGGCCGGCGTAGCCGCGGAAGACGTCCCGCATCTGCCGGGCCTGCCACTCGCTCAGGCCGCACGATCGCTGCAGCTCGCCGAGCAGCATGTCGAAGGCCGGCATGGGGGCAGCCTGATTGCGATCGTCGCTCACCATGGATTCACCGCCACAGCCTGCACAGGCTGACGCCCGCCACCGATCCCGCTCCAGGCGATCGCCAGAGACATGACGCCGTCGTCATGCCCGCCACGCGGCGCGGCGTAGCGCATCGCCCCCGACGCAAGCCGCTCCTGATCGAAGGACATCAGCTCATTGATCAGCCACTGAACCGGCGGGATGCGGATGCCGCCCTGCTCGAACGCCAGCGCCAGCGCCTCGATTGCGTCGGCCTTGCTCGCCTGCGTGGTCTGGAATTGCCGCACCGGCAGCTGCATTTTCCTGAGGGCCTCGATCAATGGCCCCCCCATGCTGTTCGATTCAGCGATGATCTTGGCGCCCGGGAATCGCCCATGCAGGGCACGCAGTCGCTGCATCTGCACCTCATAGCTGATGTCCGTGAATCGGTCGACGGCCACGACAGCCCGCTCCCGGCAGTCCAGGACGGTCAGCACGGTGAAGTCGTTGTGTCGGCCCCAGTCGACCCCGATGACGTAGGCGCGACCATCGCGCGCGTCCTTGGCTGCAGCTGGATCCGTGCTCAGCGTCGAGTCGACGGCGGCCGTGACGCGCCTGAACACGCCCCCGCCGTCCTCCAGGAACTCGGCCAGGTACTCCTGGGCAAAGATGCGCTCAGGCAGGCTGCGCCGCGCCTCGTCGACCTCGGCCGGGTCGATGGCGGGATTCGCCACGGTCGGGGCGTGGTGGCTCGCCCAGTCAGGCCACGCCTCGGACTGGCCGCGCTGGTGCAGGTCGAAGAAGAAGTTCCGTCCCTTCGGGGTCGAGAAGAACCACGCCGCACCGCGGTAGTCGGTCAGCGTCGGCCGGATGGCCGCATCCCACGCCTGCTGCAGATGGCGCGCCATGGCCGCCTCATCGACCAGCACCAGCCCGTACTTCCGGCCGCGCCCGCCATCCGGGTCTTCCAGGGTCCAGAAGTCGAGGGCGCCACCCGTCACCAGCTCCATCCGGTGCTGCTGCGTGTCGGTGCGCTTGATGTACTCGCGCAGGAAGCCCTTTGCCCCGCGCCAGGCCTCGTCGAGCAGCTTGTAGGAGGGAGCGAACCAGCCAACATCGAAGCCGCGCCCCAGGCCGCCCGGGCAGTGCGGCGCCCCATAGAACGCCAGCCCGAGGCCGAGCGTGGTCTTGCCGAATCGTCGGCCGCACGAGACGACGTTGAAGCGCTTGGCGCGCTCCATGATCTCGATCTGCCCGCTGTGCAGGCTCACTCGGCGGGCCTCGCCGGGCGGATCAGTGCCGTCCAGTCTGGCGAGCTCGGTGCGCTCGACTGCTGCACCGCATCGAGGCCGTATGCCTCGCGCTCGCCTTGCTGCCGGATCTTGAGCATCTCGGCGCTGATCTTGGCGCGCTTGCCCAGGTCGAAGTCCTCGGCAATGTCGGCAATTCGGAAGTGCGTCCGGTGCTCAGCCCAGTCCGCCCGATGCCGCTCGATCACGTCGGCGCGGATGTCCTCGGCCGCCTCTCGGGTCGCCAGGGTGGATTTTTCGGTTGCACTGTCAACCGGCCCGGCAACCAGCCCCGCAACCTGCCTCCGGTCCGCCTTCAGGTGTGCGCGCTTCGCCAGATCGGCCAGCTCCGGAGCGCGAGCCCACCCCTCTGCCGCTGCGCGCTTCGCCACGGCCTGACGCGAGACGCCCAGATCCGCCGCGATGTCGGCGTGCGAGAGGGCGGCATCAGCCTCCCACTTCGCCCGGGCCGCGGCCCACTGCTCAGGGGTCAGGCGTGACACGCGCGCGCCTCCTGCTGCGAAACCGTCACCACGACGCGCGGCTCGGCGTCATAGACCTTGGCGCAGGTCATCCACACCACCTGCGCATCGTCGCGCCATGCCTCGCCGTTGAGCGCGTCGAGCGCGGCCTTCACGTAGTTGTCCAGGTCCGGCCGGGCAGTGGGGTGCACCCGCCCCGCCAGGGCGTCGGCGCGCTTGGCCTTGCTCCAGCTCTGCGGCACCGGCAGATGCACCGTGACGCTCAGGAACAGCGCCCCTTCGCGCGGCGGCGCCTTCGCCATCGCGCTGCGCGCGGCCAGTTTCGCGGCAGCCTCCCATGCCCGGGTCGTCCCCGGGGTATAGAGCCGCGCCGCGCCGCCGATAACCGTGGCGCGGGGCCTCGCCTTGGGCACCGGCAGGCCGGGGATGACTATCGTGATCATGCGATCCTCTGGTGAACACACTGGCAAGGCCGGAGCCTTGCCGCTGTGCTTGTCGCTACCTTGCTCTGCGTTGCGTTGCATTGCCGTGCGCCGCGATGCCTTGCGCTGCATTTGGTGAGAAACCCACCGGGAAACGCTGGCTGCGCTTCCCGCTGTGCTTGTCGTTGCCCTGCGGTGCCGTGCCTTGCAATGCCCTGCTCTTGGCGGTAAACCCACCGGACAAGGCGCAAACCCTGTCCGCTGTGCTTGTCGTTGCGGCGCAATGCGATGCCTTGCGTTGCTTTGCCCTGCTGTGCAGTGCGTTGCCGCGCACTGCCCGGCTCACACCGGACTGAATCCCTTTGCGCTCTGCTCCCGCATGAAGATGCGGGCCGCGCGCCCGTCCGGCCTGTCGCTGGTGGCCGGCGTCATCTCCTGCAGCTTGCGAGCGCGAGTCACCTTGCGGCTCGCGCTGCGCATGTAGGCGTCCACCTGCCGGAGATTCTCGGACGGCAGCAGCACCCGGTAGCCGTCCGGGCTGCGCGCGATGTACATGCCGTTCTCGATCAGCCGCTGCCGGACGTGATCGACGGCGGACAGCTCCAGCAGCTCGATCCGGGCGAAGTCCTCGCGCCGGCCGAACTCGGGCATCTCGATCCCGAGCGCGCCGCGCACTGCCTCGCCGCTGATGTCTGCGCCGTAGGTCAGCAGCCCCGCCGCCTCCAGCACATCCCAGAGGCGCGCGCCTCGCGCCTTGGCGTCACTGCGGTCAGTCATGCTTCACCTCGACCAGGGCGCGGCCGAAGGTCGGCCGGAAGTCGCCGAAGCCGCCGTACTTGCCGGCGTGGGCACAGATGCGGGTCAGGCTGTCGGGATCGATGATCTTGTCGTCGAACTCGACTTCGGTGGAGAAGCTCCAGCCGTGGAAGATCGGCGCGGCCTTGACCACGCGGACCTGCCCCTGGGGAAGCGTCAGCATGATGCGGAAGGCGGGGTTGCCCACGATGTCGTCGATCGTGCGCACCTTGTCCTTGTCGCGGTAGCTCAGGGGGATCTTGTCCTCGGTCGTGAAGAGCGCGCCCCGGATGCCGTCTCGGCTGATCTTGGCGACCCGGAATGCGTTGCCGGCAATCGCGGCCATGAGCCACGAGGCGGGCACATAGATCCCGATCTCGTCGTCGTGGAAGACCTTCGCGCGCACCTCGATGTTCTGCAGCTCGCGGTAGTCGTCGTCGGTGCGACGGGTCTTCTTGGCGTTGATCGCGGCCATCTGCCGCGTGAACGGGTTGAATCGGTCGACCGTCTGCGGGTTGTTCTGCAGCAGCGGGGCGACTCCGGACACATTGATTTTTGCGGTACGGATGCTCATCGGCCTATCTCAGTTGAGTCTGAATTTTCGCGGTTTCGCCGCCCGAAAAGTGCGACCAGATAGGACAAAAACCGGCCGGGATTCGCCGGGCCTCGACACGATTCCGACAGCATGTCGACACCCCGACGACATCGCCGGCCGGCCGCCTCATCTGGCCCTGCGCCCCGCGCACGCTTCGCGATCTCGGCAGACCCGCAGGCCGCGCCAGATCGTCGACTGCGCGCCAGCGATCTTGTGCGAGCACATGGCGCACATGCAGGCCCAGGCGGTCGCCATCGGCACTCCGGGTCGCGCAGGCCCGTCGTGCAGCGCGTTGCGGTAGGGCTCGGGGGCGCGACTCATCGCTGCGCCTCCAGCGCTGCCGCGGCGCGCTCCCGCGCCAGCTGGTTGAGCCCGGCCAGCTCGCGCGCACCTTCGGCGCGGTCCCGTGGGCTGATCGCCAGCAGCACCGGTGCCGAGATCGCCACGGCATCAGCGACCAGCCCCGCGCGCTCGGCGTGCCAGCGCTGCCGATCCAGGCCCATGCGCGTCAGCGCGTCCATGGCGTCGCACAGCACGGCCTGAGCGTCCCGCTCCAGCTCCCAGGACCGGCAGGACGACAGCATCGCGAGCCCGATCGTCTCGATGCAGTCGTCGATCAGCTGCGCCTGCGGGCTGCGGTCCTCGGCGATCAGGATCATCGATTCCATGCGCTCGGCCGCACGCTGCACGGCGGCGCGCTCGATCGCTCGGGCGACCGGATTGGTTGCCACTGCCATCGGGACGCGGTTCAGTGCGCGGCGCACCGGCTTCTTCGTCTTTGCCATCTCAGTTCCCCTGTTGCGTGTTCTGCGGCGCTTCTGCGCCCTCGGACCTCTCCGCGTGCGTCGCGCCCGTTTGCGCTCCTCCTGCGGCCTCTGGTGCGGCCGTAGCGCCATTCCGGCGGCGCTCCCACCATTCCAGGTACTCGGCGCGGACCATCATCCCGGCCATGCGGCCCTCTGCGCTGTCCAGGCGCTCCAGGTACTCGACCCGATCGCACCGGGTGGCCATGCGGGTCAGATTGGCGACATGCAGCGGCCGGGCGGTGTTCTTCTCCGCGCACAGCCTGGCGGTGCAGGGCGGCCGGTGCTCGACCTCGGCGCAGTGGCCGGACGGCGTGAGGTGGCGGCACTTCATCGCGCGCCCCCTTCGCCACCAGCAGCACCAGCACCAGCACCAGCAGCAGCAGCAGCAGCAGCAGGAGCCGGCGCGGCGACGGGGCGCCAGTTTCCTTGCCCGCAGTCCGGCCCGGCCTCGCTTTTGTCATCGCGATCGGGCGGACAGGTCTCGTTGAGGTATTTGCACCCGCGACACCCGGACGCGCTCACCAGCTCCACCTCGACCCCATCCCTCGGGTCAGTCCACCGAATCGCGCTCATCGCTGCACCTCCTGCTTGATCAGCTGCGCCACGAAGTCGGCCAGGGCCCGCGCCTTCGCGATCCGGTCGCCCTCGGGGTGGGCTGACCCCAGGTGGAACAGCAGATCGTCCGTGGCGCCTTTGATGATCGCCCGTGCCTCTCTGCACTCGGCGACCGCTTTGCGCCGCGCCTCTTCGCTGGCCTGCTGCGTCTGCCACGCATGGCGCTTAGCCGGCGTCTCCGGCTCGGCCGGCCGCGGCGCAGAGCACGGCGCCCCGCTGTAGCTCCAGGTCTCGCGGATCGGCGAGAACTGCCCCGGGCGCTCGGCCCGGAATCGGGTCGCCAGTCGCTCAGTCACGATCCAGCGCATGCCGCCAGACCAGATCGCATCGCCGACTTGCACGTCGGCCAGGATCTTCGGCTTCGCGCTCATCGCTGCACCTCGCGGAAATAGCGGCAAGGGTTTCCGCCCACCCGGGGCAGCGTCAGGCACTTGGCGCGCGGCTCCTTCAGCCACCGCACATGCAGCGCGCAGGCGCTGCGCTGGGCGCATTGCTGGCGGCCCAGCTCGCCGCGGCAGTGCGCGCGGCCGTGGCCCTCGTCGGTCGTCTTGATCTCGTGTTGCATGGTCATGCCTCAGGCGCAGCGCTCGCTGGCCCAGTTGATCGGTGCGGCGCCCTTCTCGGGCAGGTACTGCTGGCTGTCGGCGTCGAACCACAGGTTCACCGCGCCCTCCCATTCGCCGTTGCGCTGCTTGCAGCAGATGACGCGGGCGTCGGGGTCGGTCTCCTTCTTGTTCTCCGACTTGTTGCGCCAGACCATGAGGACGTTGGCCACCTGGTCGGCGATGGCGCCCGAGCCCTTGATGTCCATCTTGTCGGGCTGCTTGCCCTCGTGCTCCAGCTTGCGGATGTGATGGACGAGATGCACATGGATCTGGTGATCGTTGGCGATCGTGCACAGCTCGTTCACGAAGTCCTTTTGCCCGTTGTAGTCGTCCTCGCCCTTGACGCATTTCATGAGCGAGTCGATGAACAGATGCTTGACGCCCAGCTCCTTGGCGCAGTACCGGGCGACGCTGATCATCTGGTCGGCATCAATCGTCCCCTGGTGGTCGTAGAGCCACAGTCGGTCAGCGGTCTGCTCTTTCAGGTCGCGGTAGTTGTTGGCCAGGTCACGCATCCAGTTGTCGGAACCGACCATGCGCATCGGGTTGAAGCCCATCCACTGCCGGGCCATGCGCTCAAGCGTCTTCCTGGGCTTCATCTCGAAGCTGGCGATGCAGACGCGGTGCAGGTTGCACACCAGATCAAGGGCCACCATGCCGGTGACGAGGCTCTTGCCGTGGCCGTTCGGGCCAGCCCACAGAGTCACGTCACCCGGCCGGAACTTGAACAGGCCGGCCGTCTTGCCCCAGGGCATGCCCTCGCCCGGGTCGGCAGTGCCCTTGCCGATGTCGTCGATCATGTCGTCGAGGTAGTCGGCGGCGGCGCGCACATTGCGCACGCCGTCGGTCTCATGCCGGTAGGCGGCGAAGTCGATGTCATCCTTGGTGATCAGCAGGGCCATGTCAGGCGCTCCAGTCGATAAACGGGAAGGGCTGGCCGTCGCAGGTCGCAAGTACTCGGACCGCCCCGGCCGCCATGATTCGGTCGGCGGCCGCCAGGACCCGCACCGGGTCGTCTCCATCCAGATCGACAGCAAGACCACGGCACCACGACCAGTCAGCGGTGCGCGCCGACTCGCCGGGGGCCAGCATCACCTGCGGATGGAGCGGCTTGGATGCGTGCAGCATCGACACGCGGCCCTGCGGCATCTCGCCGGCCAGGAACGCCTGCCAGCGCACCGACTGCCCGACATCGATATGCACCGGGCTGCTGGGCTTGTAGCCCTTCATCCGGGCCTCGATGATCTGCTCGTGGCCCCTCATACGGCACCTCGCGTCCAGTCGCCAGACTGGATGGGATTGAGGGGCGCGGGCTTTGATGGGCGGTCAGACCACCAGTCAGCCCGGAACGAGGCCCACCCTCGGGAGAGGCACTCGCGCACCATCTCGGCAGGACTCAGCCCGACGGATGCGGCACTCTCTTTCGCCAGGGACCACGCTCCACCAGTGAGGGGCAGACGCTTCTCTTTTCGGATGGCCAGCCATGCCTCGGCGTAGCTTTCATCCACCCCTTCCGCCTTCAGGTCTTGAGCCGTCAGGCGACCAGCCGGCGCAGCGGCGCGCTTGCGCGCTGCCCCCTGGTTCTCTTCCTGGTTATAACTTCCTGGTTTGTAGCCAGATTCTGACCCCTCCCCCCGGCCAGATTCTGACCCCAGGGGGGTCTGATCTTGATGGGGGCGGGCGATTTTCAGTTCGTACTGATTCGGAAGATCGACGCCCTCGTGACGGCGCCTGATCACCGTGATGAGCCCATCATCAGCAAGGGCCTGAATGTGGGCCTTGAGGGTAGACACGCCCATGCAGCACTCTTCAGCCAGTCGCCGATGAGACGGGTTGCACTGCCCGGTGTGCCCGTTGGCGTGATTCGCCAGCATCAGCAGAACGAGCTTTTGCCCCGCGCTCTTGCATGGCCTCTCAACAGCCCACGTCATCGCCTGGAAGCTCATGCTGCCTCCTTGACCTGGTGCTTGGCCCACTCGCCCGCGATCCACTCGATGCCCTTGGGCGTGAACAGGCAGCGGCTGAAGGCGTGGCCGTGCGCCTCGCCCGTCTTGATCTCGAACCGGCCGGCGTCGATGTGGCACTGATAGGCGGTCCACTCGCTGCCCAGGCGGTACAGGACGCCGCGAGCGCTCAGGAACTCGCGGAAGCGCGCCTCGTTGGCCTTCAGCAGCTTGGCGACCTGCCGGAAGGTCTGCGTGCCGGTGGCGTCCATGTAGCGGTCGACCATCTCGACCTTGGGCGCAGCCAGCGCCAGCGCCTGCTCGGCTTGCTGGCGGGCCTCCAGCTGGTCAGCCCAGGCGCGCGCCGCCGCGACCGGGTCGGCGAAGTTCGGAAGTGCGGGGGCGGTTGGCGCGGCGGCCTCCAGCTCCTGCCAGCGCTTGACGATCCGGTGCCGCATCTGCACCGAATAGCCGGACACGAGGGTGATCGTGAGGTCTTCGGGGAGCAGGTACTCGTGATAGTCCCGCTTGCTCTGGGGGTCGGTCCAAAATTGGACCAGCCCCGGGCCCCTGTAGTCGAGCTGCTCGAGCATCACGCGGATGTCGCGCAGGACGTGCTTGTGCTCTTTTTCGGTCAGCTCCGCGATCTCGCGGGACGACATGGTGCGCGCGGCGGCGCGGGTGGTGGTGGTGAGCGCGTGCGCGCCCGACTGGCTGGCGCCAGTGTGCTTCTCGGACATGAGGACTCCACGGCCAATGTGGACCGGCGACTCGCCGGGGGATGAGTCCTGAGAAGAAGCGCAAAAGCCCTCAGGGCTGATGCGCACGGAATTGGCCTCCGTATCCCGACTGAACGGGCGCGCACCAGCCCTGAGGGCTCGTGTTGCTGTCCTGTCGATTTGAAGGCCAATTCCAATCTCAGAACGATCGGAATGATAGCAGATCGCGGCGCTGATCCCGCTCAAGTCCGGCGCGGTGTCGCGGCTCATGCGGGACTCCCGGTGACGAGGCGGTAGGCGGCGGCATCCCGGCCGCCGGTCTGCTTGCTGTATGCCGGCTCGATCAGGCCCAGATGCCGCAGCCGGTCGATCTGATAGCGCACCGACTCGCTGGGCCGGCCCAGCAGCGCGGCGAGCTCGGCGCGCGTCAGCTCGCCATCCGCCAGCGCCACGATCACGGCGCTCGACTTGCTCGCCGCAGCGCAGGCATCGAGCGCGGCGCGCAGCTCGGTGACCTGCTGGCGCAGGCGGGCGGTGATGATGTCGTCGGTCATGTCGCTACCTCGAAGTCCGCCAGGCTGCGCCCGGCGTCGATGTGCTCTTGCAGCCAGCGCGGGCGCAGGCCCCGGCCGGTCCAGGTCTGGCCGGTGGCCGGGTCGCGGAATCGGATCGGATGGCGTCCGCCGCGCGTCGCCCAGGTCGTCGGGATCGGGGTCGAGGCGGGCCGCGCCGGCGGCGCCTCGTGCACCGGCTGGGCGGGGCGGTCGAACAGGTCGAGCTGCTGGCTCGGCTTGGTGCGCCGGCGCGGGCTGGTGATCGTGGCCCGGGTCATCGCACACCCCCCAGGGCGAAGACGGAGGCGCCGACCGCCACGACCGGCGCGGCTTTGTCCCAGCAGTGGCGACCGGATAGGATCTTCTTCGCGTAGCTGGTGCTGATGCCGTACCTGGTGGCGGCCTCGCTGGCCGGCAGCAGACTGTCTCGGATCTCGATCCGCTGGGCGTGCGTCAGCTTGCGCGTTGAGCCGCGGCATGCCGCGCTGAGCTTCGCGGCATGCAATGCAGAATTGGTCGTGCGGCGGGCCTGCTGAATCTGGGCCTTGGTCCTCAGGCGATGGTGATCAGGATTCGCGCACCGCGGGTTGCCGCACACGACCGGCGACCAGACCCGGCCATCCGGCCGCCGCAGCCGCCCGGACTCGATCCAGTTCAGCACCTGGCTCAGTCGGTAGGATTGGCCGCCAGTCGGGCCGACCGGGAGCCAGATTGCAGGCCTGCCGGTGTTCTTGCCGGTCGCTCCGACCCACAGCCAGCACCCCGTGTCCTCGTCGATCACGCAGCGCTGCCGGATGTCATCGATCGTGCGGATGCCGGTCATCGCGCAGCCTCCTCGGCCGCGGCCACCACCGGCAGCACGATGCGGCCCAGCTCCGACAGCACCCAGCCGGCGGGCGACGCATCAAGCAGACCGCGAGCGTGCAGGCGGGCGGCGCACCGCTCGGCGTAGGGGTCAGCCGGGCGCAGCGGCTCACGATCGGCCGACAGCAGCATCCGGCGGGCGCCGGGCTTGAGCGAGCGAATCGCCGCGCGCTCGGCATCATCCAGATCAAGCACGGCCACAAATCGCGCAGGGCGTGCGCCGAGGCTCCGAATCAGGCCGGCCTTGATGAGGTCTTCGATGCGCGGGCTGATCGCGCCGGCCGGCGCCTCCAGCTCGCGCCGGATTTCGGCCGTCGTTGCGCCTGCGGTGCCTGCCGCGACGACGACGCGGTAGATGTCCGATGACGTGACGCGGCGCCCCGACTCCGTCGCGGGTGCGGCGGTCGCAGCGCGCTGGCGGCGGGCGCGAGGAATGGTGCCGGTGCGCACGATCACGATGCGACCGCATCGCAGCGCGCGCAGCTCACCCAGCTGGATGCACCGCTCGATTGCGGCATCCACCATGCTGGCTGGTCTGCAGACGATGGCGCGCAGCTTGTCGGGCGGCTGCGGCCCGGCTGCGCGGATCGCGTCCTCGATGACCATCGACACCCGGGCCAGCGCCTCAGGGGTGTGGTGTGCGGTGTGGAGTTGTGGCATAGTCAAGCCTCGTTTTGTTGATTTGCTGCCGGGCATCCCCTGACCAGCAGCCCTGCAGAGGCCAGCCCCAAGCTGGCCTTTTGCTTTTCTTCCGCCCATCGCTGGGCGCACTCGTCGGCCGCACGCGCGGCGGCCTCGCGGATCAGCTCGCGCAGCTGCTCGCCGGCAGCGAGGTGCCGGGCGCGCTGGATCGGGTCCATGCTGGTGAGCCAGGTCACTGCAGTGCCGCCTGAGGCGGGTCGATGTCGAGCGAGAGCTGCAGCACGCGCTCGAGCGCTTCGATTCGCTGCAGCAGGGTGCGGCGGCGCTTTCCCCACTTGCCAAGGCGCCGGCCGCAGTCGCTGGCCTCGGCCCGCTCGTCCCGCAGCGTCAGGGAGAGCTGCGCAAGTTCCTGGTGCTGCACTGCGGCGTCGCTCATGGCGCGCTGCTGGGCGCCGTCGAAGGCGCGGATGACCTGCAGCATGAAGGTCGAGTCGATCCACATGGCGTAGGCGATGACCAGCTCGCGACGAACGAAGGTGGCCCCGCCCGCCGCGCCGCCGCGCACCCTCTCGACCGCTCCGGGATTTCCCGGTTCGGCGTTGAGGGCTGCCTCCAGCCCCTTGGCGCTGGAGGTGCGGAGGAAGTCGCTCGGCTGGTGGCGCTTCGATCCACCGCTGGCCCGGTGCAGGTCGTTGAGGCAGAAGCGCCCGCACTCGTCCGCGCGGATGCTGGTGTCGAGGATCGTCAGGGTGGTCATGCGGCCACCCCGACAGACTCGCGCCACAGCGACGACACCCAGGCCACGCCCTTGGGCGTGAAGCGCGTCGAGCTGAAGGCATGCCCGTTGTCGGCGCTGCCCGTCTTGACGACGAAGCGTCCGGCCGCGATGTGCTCTGCGTAGGGCGTCCAGGTGCCGCTGATCTGGTACATGATGCGGCGCGCCGCCAGGAACGCGCGGAAGGCCGGCTCTTTGGCTTGCAGCAGCTTGGCGACCTGCCGGAAGGTCTGCGTGCCGGTGGCGTCCATGTAGCGGTCGACCATCTCGACCTTGGGGGCGGCCAGCGCCAGCGCGGCCTCCTGCTGCTCGATCCGCTCGGCCTGCTCGGCCGCCAGGCGCAGCGCCTCGGCGAAGGTGCGCGGCAGGGCAGGGGCGGCCGGCGCAGCGCCAGATTCCAGCTCCTGCCAGCGGTCGATGATCCGGGCGCGCATCTGCACGCTGTAGCCGCTGACGAGGATCAGGCACTCGCGCTTCGGAAGACGGAAGGCCGGCTGAGGACGGCCGTAGGCATCGGGAAGATCGGCTGAAAAATCAGCAGATGTCAGGCCCAGGTCGGCGAGCATCACGCGGATGTCGGCGAGCACGTTCCGGTGCTCCTTGCCGGTCAGCTCCGCGATCTCGCGGCTGGTCATGGTGCGCGCGGTGGCGCAGAGGGTGACGGTGGTCATGCGGTCGCTCCTTTGGGGGATGCGGGCGGGCGCCGTGCCCCGGATACGCTGTTGGCTCCTACACGCAACAGCCCAAGGAGGGCACCCATGGAAAACAAGCCAAAGTCCAGGATCGAGGCGGCGCACATTCGCGTCGCCGCCGAGTTGATCGAGATGTCGGCGAACAGGCCCGCCACGGCTGAGGCACTCGGGCTGCCTCGCGAGGCGACGGCGCTTGAACTGGTGGCGGAGCTGTCGCAGTTGCTGGCCAACATCACGAGCCCGAAGGCTGGCAATCGACCAGCCGGGACTCTTCCGATTCAGATCTGATCGACTTGAGGAGCGCCGCATCGCGCTCGTAGCCATCGAATCGGGCCTTGGAGACGACAACGAAATCCGCACCAAGGCCCGTCATCAAGAAGATGAGCGCCTGCATCGACTGCATGACGCTGTCGGAGGTGGGGACGCCATTGCGGCAGGCCCCATCCCAGACCATCTCCATGTGCTTGGGGTCGAGACTCACCTTGATGGCGGTCGATTGGGTCGTGGTGTTGTTCACGGTGCTTCCTTTTCAGTGGCGGCTGGTTCGGTCGATATGGCTGATGGGGCCGGGGCTAGCTGGATTGGCTCAAGGCCGTAGATCTGGCCTGCTGTGATGCGGAGCCCCTTGGATTTCGCGAATCCGACGAGGCGCTTGGCCCTCTCCGGCGGGATCTCTTGGCTCCCTCGCTCGTAGAAGCTGACGTTGCCTTGCGAGCACCCAAGAACCCGCGCCATCTCGACCTGGCTAATGCCAAGAAGGGATCGGATTTGTCGTGCTGTGTTCATGGAGCGGATTATTAGTCCGACTGATCCGCATGTCAACAGTCCGACGTGTTGAACTGATAGCAGCGTTACTAATACGATCAGCGAATGCCGGCACTACCACTCACGGACGAGCAGAAGGACGACGCAAAGAGGCTGAAGGCGGCCGTCACGGCCTTTCAGAGGGCTGAGCGAGATGCTGGGCGGCTCATGTCTCAGCAGGACATGGCGGAGCGGCTCGGCTTCGGTCAGTCGGCGCTCAGCCAGTACGTGAACGGGCGCATTCCGCTGAACGTCCAGGCTCTCGTGCGTTTCTGCGCATTGCTTCAGATCCAGATCGATTCGATCAGTCCGAGGCTTGCCGCGGAGGCGAATCTGCTCGCATCTGCAACATCGGCGGTTTCAGGGGCGACACCAGACCCCTCGGGTGATGGGGGAGGAAAAGCCTCGGTCATGTATGCGCATACAGTTCCACCAAAGCGACCTGAAGTCGCCTGGGAGGTTCTGAAGTTGACTGATGTTGCAGATTGGCCAGATGTTTTCCAGACGTGCATGCCAGACGAGTCGATGGCGCCGCAGATCCCCGCGGGGACGTGGATGCACTTTTCCAAGACGGCTAAGCCCGTTCCTGGGCACGGGGTCTTGGCCCTGTTGTCCGGAGAGCTGTTCGTGCGCAAGCTGATCATCCTCCCGGGCGGGGAGTGGGTCGGGGAGGCGAAAAACAGCGGCTATGCGCCAGTCCGGAGTCGCGATGGCGCCAAGATCGTCGCGGTGATGCTGGGCGTGATGTCGGGAGCCATCGACTAGGATTTGTTGACAGGCCGTATGGCCAAAGGAGGAAGCGTGTTCTTTGTCAGACTTGTGGTCTTGGTGTTTTGGGTCTCCTACTCGTGGGCAATGGGGCATCAGCCTGGAGGGCTGAATTCGCTTGGCGAGGCGATCTCCCTGTCGTTCCTGGTCGCTGCGCCGGCTCTTTACTTGCTGCCGACATACGAGGCGTGGTCCGCGAAGCGCGAGAACCTGGCATCGATAGCCACACTGAACCTGCTTCTTGGGTGGTCGATCTTGGGCTGGGTTGCCGCCGCAGTCTGGGCACTCAAGACACCAAGATCCGAGCGCGGCGGCGCAGCGGCCCAGAAGAAGTGTCCGCTCTGTGCTGAGGATGTCCACATTGATGCCATCAAGTGCAAGCACTGCGGCAGCGACATTTCGCCGCAGACTCCATGACGCGCGACTGAAGTGGTGCGGCGGCGCATCAGCACCGCCGCGCGCGGAAAGTTCCGCGTGTTTTTTTGCGCCGGATGATTAGTCCGACTGTTGACTTGATTGTGTAGCCTGACTAATATTCACCCATCGCCACACACCGACCGCATCCCGCGGCGGGTGTTGGTCAGGGGACGAGCATGAACAGTCAGATGATCCGGGAGGCGCACGACAAGCTGCGCCTCGCCATGGGTCCGACGGCGCGGCGCACGGAGTGCCTGCAGCTGTCGGCTCTGTTGACGCGCGCCGTTGAGGCGCTGCGCTCTGCGGAGCTGGACCTCTCCGGCCACCGCGCCAAAGCGCCCGCCGTGGGCGTCAAGCGCCGCACCGTGCTGGTGCTGCTGCCGGGGTCGCGGGCGGCCACGAGCGTGACGGCGGACTACATCACCGACGCCGCACCGGACGAGACCGAGGCCGCCAGCATCGAGCTGTGCGCGGTCTGGATCGCCGGGCGTGACCTGCGCCCCGCGCTCTCTGAAGAGACGCTGCACGCGGTCCGGGTGCAGGTGGCCAACGCCATCGCCGACGAGCTGGCGGCAGAGGAGGCTGCTGACGAGATGGGGCCGCTCGACGAGTGGAACCCGGGCGTCTTCGTGATCGGGGGCGCAGCATGAGCGCGCTCGACTTCGAGGACACCATCATGCTGGGCGCCGAGTCGCTGCGCCCGGTGAAGCGCGGGGACGATCTGCAGGTCGGCAGCGCATGGGCCAAGCCGAGCCCGCGCAAGCTGAGCCCGAGCGAGCGCCTGCAGCGCGACCGGCTGGAGCGCGGCGCGGCGCTGGGGCATGCCGTGGCACTGTGGACGGCCATCCCGATCGGGCTGGTCGTGGTCGTGTCGCTGATCGCGGGGTGGCTGTGATGAGCGTAGCGACGAGGCAGCGCGAGCGGTTCCGCTCAGCAATGGATGCCGTGGCTGTTGGTGCGACCCTGATGCGCCGCAATCGAGCGTGGTTGATCGTGGAGCACAAGGCGATGGACGCCGGCGTCGATCTGACGCTGCGCAGCGGCCGCCGGTTGCTGGTGGTCAGTGTCCCGGTCTGCCTGACGGGGCCGTGTCTGGCGGATGTCGGGCTCAAGCGAGCGGCCCCTGCGCCTGAGCAGCGGGGGCTCTGGGGCCGGGAAGGCGGTGCAGCATGAGCCGCCACTCACTAGACCACCGCGAGCTGGACGACGCCTCGCAATGGGACAGCGCGCAGGCGCTGGACGACAGCGACAACCTGCTTGCGCTCGAAGAGCAGGCCGCCCACCGCGCCGCGCTGGCCGTGGCCGGCTGGGCCGCGACGCTGGCGACTGCGCTGATCTGCGCGCTGGGGTGGCTGTGATGCGCCGCCGCCCGATCCACGGCCTACCCCTGGGCATCGAGGGCGTGCGCGTCACGCCGAGCATCCGCGGTCTGATCCGCGACATCGCCGGCCTCCTGCGCCGGCTCTGGAGCCGCTGATGAGCGCATCCGCAATCCGCGCATGGGCGCGCGTCTACCGACAGTACCGGCGCGCCGGCCACCGCCCCGCCTACGCCGCACAGATTGCCACGCTGGTGACTGTGCACGGCACCCCGTTCTGAGGACAGATCATGAGCGACAACAAGATGGACCTGTGGCGCCGCGTGTTCGTCACGGACCCGGCGGCGGTCAAGCAGATCACCGGCAAGCAGTACAAGGGCAACAGCCCTAAGCCGTACTGGATCATCGAGCGCCTGACCGACGAGTTCGGCCCGTGCGGCATCGGATGGGGGTTCTCCATCGCGTCCGAACGCTATGAGCGGTTCGGCGAGGGCGCCCAGGCCGAGACGCTGCACATCGCCTGCGTGCGGTTCTGGTACGTCCTGGACGGCCAGCGCGGCGAGTTGGAGCAGGTCGGGCAGACGCGCGGCAGCTACACGACGCGCGACGGGAAGTTCCTCGTTGACGAGGACGCCCCGAAGAAGTCCGTCACCGACGCGCTGGTCAAGTGCGCGTCTTACCTGGGCTTCGCGGGCGACATCTTCAGCGGCCGCTGGGATGACTCCAAGTACGTCGCCGAGGCGGGGCGAGAGTGGGCCGAGCGCCGCCGCCAGGATGACCCGGAACGCGCGCGCTGGATCGCTGAGCGGATCGCCGAGATCAATGCGGCTGACTCAAAGGACAAGCTGCGCAAGGTCGTTGAAGCCGCGCTCGAGGTGGCGGATCGCAACGCCGACGAGGACGCAGCCAATCAGATCAATGCCGCCCTGGCGGCGAAGGTGGCGGCAGTCAAGGCAAAGGCCGCAGCCGCCAAGGCGGCCGAATCTGCGCCGGCAGGGGGCTGATGATGCGCGCACTCCCCGACATGACGAACACCGCGGCGATGGCGCGCCGCGGCCGGCTGGGGCTGCTGCGCGAGGCTCGCGCGGACCTGCGGCACGACATGCAGCGCATTGCGTCGGCGATCCAGCGCGACGGATGCGACGATGCCGCGCTGATCGCCGAGGCGCGCGAGCTGCTCGAGCACTGGGAGCGGCTGGCCGCCGCCGAGGCGCAGGAGTACGCGCGATGAACGGCCGGCACACGGCCGCCGAGCGTGCGCACATCGAGCGCGTCAAGTCGCTGCCGTGCAGCGTCTGCGATGCGCCCGGCCCGAGTGAGGCGCACCACATCCGGCAGGGCCTGCACTTCGCGGTCGTGGCGCTCTGCCCGGACTGCCACCGCGGCGCGGTGCTGGGCTGGCACGGCCAGAAGGCGGCATGGCGCGTGCGAAAGCTCGACGAGCTGGATGCGCTGGCCGTCACCGTGGAGCGCCTGCAATGACCGAGCGCATTGCGTCGCGGCTGGTCAACCCAGTGCAGGCGCACGGGTGGCTGACCGGCACGGCCTGGCCGAGCGCAAAGGCCCTGCTGCTGGCTGGCCATGAGCTGCACGCCGAGCTGCGCACCGAGACGCGCAGCACCGCCCAGAACCGGCTGATGTGGTCGGCGCTGGGCGATCTGGCCCGGCAGGTCGAGTGGCACGGCCAGCGGCTGACGGCTGACGACTGGAAGGCCATGTGCACCGCCGCGCTGAAGCGTCAGCGCGTGGTGCCTGGGCTTGACGGCGGTTTTGTCGTCCTGGGCCAGAGCACCAGCCGCATGACCCGCGCCGAGATGACCGAGCTGATTGATTTCGTCCATGCCTTCGGGGCGCAGCGCGGCGTGCGCTGGCGCCCGGCGAGCGTGGCAGAGCAAACCGAGGATCTGAGATGACCGATACCACCACCATCGCCGCCGGCCTGACGCTGGCGCGCGAGCTGCTCGAGGGCGACTGCAGCGCCTTCGTCGAATGCCACATGCACCCGGTCAGCGGGCTGAGCCCGGCTGACGAGCACGTAAAAACCGACTACGCCACCGCCATCGCCGCAATCACCGGCGCCGCCGCGGAGCTGCAGCGCCTGCAGGCCGAGCGCGACGCGCTGGCCGCAAAGCTGGCTGGGGGCGGGCGGACCGAGCCGGCGATGCAGCTCCTCACATCGGACTCGGCCCGAGCGGAAGTGGCGGAATTTTTCGAGGACTACCTGAAGCGCCACGACTTCAGGGACTACATCGCTCGGGACCTTGCTGGCGACTTCGCCTGCGCGCTGGCCCCAATCCTGTACGCAGTCCGAGGGGCTCCGCAGCCGCCCGCAGCCGAGCCGGCGCGCCAGCCGCTGACCCCCGACGGCTGCGGAGCCTGCGGCGATGCGTGCCAGTCGCGCGGGTCGTGCCGGCTGGCTGATGAGTCGCCGCAGATCGAGCCGCTGCCTACGATCCGCACCGGCCGCTATCGTCACTACAAGGGCGGCGAATACCGGGTGCTTGGCTTGGTGCGCCACAGCGAGTACATCGAGCCGATGGTGCTCTATCGCTCGCTGGGCAGCGATGGCGGCGACTGGGTGCGGCCCTTCGGGATGTTCTTCGGGACGGTGGAGCACGAGGGGAAGAGCGTGCCGCGCTTTGAGCCGCTGGAGGACGAGCCGGAGCTACAGGCACTGACCGCCGCACAGCGCGAGCTGCTGGCGGCGCTGCGAGTTCGAGCCATGACGCGACCCGGGCGCCAGGAAGGCGGTGCAGCGTGATCCCAAAGACCCCCGCAGAAAGAGCCGCATGGATCTACGGCCAGCCGATGGCCCCATGCCCGAAGTGCGGCAGCTACAACATGAAGCCGCAGATGCTGATTGCGATGGAGGCGACTGGCGACGAGACTGCCTCTCAGCTCATCGGCAAATGGGCCCGCGCGACGAAGGCGGGCGCCACGCCGCTGGAGGGCCCGTGCTACTACATGTGCTGGGACTGCCGCCACAGAGGGCCGGCTGTCGATTGCACGGGGCGCACGAGCGAGGAGTGCCGGTCTGACCGCGCGCTGAACGCGGAAATGAAGCGGCTCTGGAACACCCAGAAGGGAAACGCAGCATGACCGCCCCGCACCTCATCACCCCAATGGATTGGGCGCTCGAGGCCCTGAACCGCGCCGCATCCGACGGCGCCGACCTGCACGAGGCTCAGGCGGCCCGGGTCGAGTCGAACCGATTCCGGGCCTGCGCTGAGCGGATCGCCGAGCTGATGACTGAGCGCGATGCCGCGCTGGCAGATGCGGATCGCCTGCGGGCCAGCTACTGCGCGCTATCCATGCAGCTGGCGCATCGTGGCGCACAGGCCGAGCGAGCGATAGCCGAGGCGTCAGACCTGCGCGCGCTGCTGGCCGAGGCTCTGGCGGGCCAGGATGACCAGCGCGCCGAAGTCGAGCGCCTGCGCGCGCTGCTCTGCGAAATAGACCGACAACTCGGGCACGACGACAGAGACGACGCAATCCGCGAGCAGATCACCGAGACGCTATCCGGGCCGGATGATCTGCGGGCCGAGGCCGAGCGCTGGCGCACGAAGGTCGGCGCCGTGATGCCGGCAGACTTCAAGTGCTGGCACCAGAATTCGCCGGCAGAGTGGCCCGAGGTCACAGCGCACACGATCACCGCGCTGCGTGCTGATCGTGACGCCGTGTATGCCGAGGCCGCGCGCCTGCGCGCCGAGCTGGCACGCTACCGGGAGGACGAGGCATGAGCGACTACTTTCCCGCGGTGATGCTGCAGGGCATGTGCGTCGCAAATCAGTGCAGAGCGATGGGCCTGCGCGTCGGCGACATCATTGACGGCACCGCGCGCGAGGGCGCGCGCTGGCATCGGGCGCGGCTGACGCTGCTGTGGCTCGGCCGCACAGAAGCAGCGTGGGAAATGACCGAGTGCAGTGACAGAAAGCCCAACTGGTCATCGCCGCGAGAGTGCGTCGACTGGGATCTCAGCCAACGCGACTGGAGCAGGGTCGCCGACATGCCGCTGTTTTCGGTGCCGGCGACTGGGGACGGAGCATGAGCCGCCGCGCTGGCGGCAGAAAGGCAAGACATGAGAAGCAAACAATTTGCACTGTTGGCCGCCGCGGGGCTGGCAATGTTGAGCGGTCTTGGCGCCGCTGTACAAGCGATGCCGGCGCCCCGCAACGGTAGCAACAGAGGCTACAAGCCGCGCCGCGTGGCATTGGTGGCAAAGGACACAGCGCGGGCCCGCGAGATCGCCGAGCACAACGCGGCAGTGGATCGCCGCAAGGCCGAGAAGAAGGCCCGGAAGCTGGTCAAGTGCAAGGCCCGCACCCCGGACGACGCGCGGAGGCATGAGCGAGAGCGCGAGATGCGCATTGAGGCGATGCGATGACGAAAGTTTTCCAGTACCGCGGCATGTTCGATGCAGAGCCGGTGCCGCACCGGGTCTGCGCGCCCCATGGCGGGCACCGGCCTCAGGCCGGCTACGTGCCGTGCGAGAGGCTATCAAAAGGCGGCGTCTACTGGTTCCCGGTCTACGTGCCCACGGAGGCGGTGCCGGCCGAACTCAGACCGCAGGGGGTGACACCATGATCATCGACCGCCTGATTGCCGCCCTTGGGGTTGACGCCCCGTGGCTGCTGCTGATCTGGGGCCACGGCCTCGCCCTGGGGCTGCTGGTCGGCTGGATCCGGTGGCGCTGGCCGGAGCTGCCGCGCGGGGAGGGGGAGCGATGAGCCTTGTGACGCAAATGATGGTCGCCGAGCGCTATGGCATCCGCCTGGGTGTCGAGCAGATCGCCGAGGTGCTCGGCGTCAAGAAGTCGTCGATCTATGCCAGGATCTGCGACGGGTCACTCGGCATCCCCACCTACACCGACATCGGCAAGACCTGGGCCGACTACCGGGATGTCGCCGCCTACCTCGACCGGTGCAGGGAGTCCGCCAGGGCTGCCTGATCGGTGCAGGCTCTCTGGCCTGAGCTGCGTGTACCGGCGCAGCATCGACCAGGACTTGTGACCGCTCACGAGCGCGACCTGCTCGATGCTGTAGCCGTCCTCGAACAGCCGTGACACGCCCTCGTGCCGCAGGTCGTGGAAGTGCAGATCGGGGATCGACAGATCGCGGCACGCCCAGGTGAAGTACTTGCTGGTGGTGCTCTCGTGGACCGGGAACACGCGATCGCCGTCGTGTGCGCGCCGGCGCTCAATGACCGACCAAGCCGCAGGCAGCAGCGGCACGAACTGGTCGTTCCCGATCTTGCGCCGCGGATCCTTCCGGTTGCGGATGAGGGCAAGCCGCTTCTCGGCGTCGATGTCGCCCCACTGCAGCGCCACGATCTCGCCGCGGCGCATCGCGGATCCGACCGCGAACAGCACCACGTCGGCGTAGATCTCGCCCCGCGTTTCGCGCAGATGGGCCACGATTCGCGTCAGCTCATCCTCGGTCGGTCGCCTCTCTCTGCGTCCGCCGCCACCAATCGCCCCGATGTGGGTCAGCAGAGGGCGGGCCTGCCCGACGATGTCCGGCACGGTCATCTTGAGGGCGACGGCCCCGTACCTCAGCGCGGTGCCAAGCTTGCTGATCTCCATGTTCCGCGTGTACGGGCCGGCCCCTTCGTCGCCGCGCTGGGCGCAGTAGGCGACGAGGCTCTGAGGCGTCATGCGCTGCACGTCCTGGTCGCCCAGCCCGGCGCGCAAGGCCTTGAGCATGTAATGCTCGCTGCTCTTGTCGTCGATCGGCCGCGACTGGTCGCGCAGCTCGCGGTATGCGTCGATCAGGTCAGCTACAGTCACCGTGCGGCCGGCAATGCTGTCCGGCGAGACGGCGCGGCCGCGGTCAATCTCAGATTCGATCCGCCGCGCCCAGGCCTCGGCGAGTGCCTTGGTCGGGAATGTCTTGCAGTGCGCAGGGTGCCCCTTGCGCCTGATGAGCGCCCGCCAGCGCCCGCCGATCTTGATGATGCTCGCCATTCGGCCCCCGAGTGATACAGCGTACCGGATCGTATCGGTACAGCATCAACATCGGCGGAAAGCGGCGGAACTTGACGGAACTGGCTGCGAGCCAAACGGGGTACAATCGTAGACCCACTCTCCGTAGTTCAATGAGTGGAATTCATGGGCACGCGCGCTGTGGCGTATCGCTCATGTATCCACGCCTCGGCGCCGGACGCCTACCTCACCGGCCTGATGACGGCCGGCAGCTCGGCCGGGTCGGTCACGCTCACCGCTGCCGCTCGCAGATCAAGCAGCCGATCCGCGCTCGATCGCGACCAGCCGGTGCGTCGGGTGCTGGCCGGTCCTGAGCAGGTACAGCTCCCAGAGCGCCGGCTCCATCACCCGGCGCCCGGCCTCCCAGTCATCCCATGTCATGCGGCGGTCGCGGTGCAGGCGCTGGATTGCCTGCGTCTGCGTGTCGCCTGCCGCCGCTCGCGCCGCTCGGATCATGTCGGAAGTGGGTGTGTCCATCGCTCGATTATAGATCGCAAAAAGATCATCGCACCCCCTTGCGCAATGATCGCATTGCGATCATAATAGACCCATGGACAGCACAGAGCGGTCCACCAACCCAAGGAGTTCACCATGCGCCTCATCCTCATCGACAACAACAGCGGCTACATCTGGGGCGAGTTCGCCTCGAGCGATTACACCGGCGACTTCGACATGGACGCCTGCCTTGCTGCGGCAGCGGCGCATGTCGATGCAGAAACCGGCGCCCAGGCTCGGACCTACAGCGTCAGCGGCCGCGCCCCGAGCAGCACCCAGACCGGCTACCACGTCTACCGCGCTGACGTGCGCGGCAGCGAGGCGGTGCCGGCGATCACGGATGGCCAGGACCAGGAGATGATCGACGCGGTCGAGCGTGACTGCGAGTACATGGGCTTTGTGGCCTGCCAAGACGCGAACTGAAGACGGAATGCGCTCTTGCGGCAAGGGCGCAGATCAACGACACAGCCAGGGGGAAACCATGCAGGCATTCCACGGCAGCCACACGACTGTCACTGAGATCACGGGCCGCGGCGCCTACGGCGGCGTTTTCGGTGCCACCGATGCGGGCCCGGCACTGAGCCACGGTGACGTCCTGCACATCGTAGAGAGCCCCAAGCCGCTGACCGACTTCGAGCTGAACTACAGCATCCCGGGTGCTTGGGATGTAGCGCTCAAGATCTGCCGCGGCGACGAAGACCAGGCCGAGGCAATCATGGATGCCGGCTGCCCGTGCGACAGCCCTGATCCGGAGGACCACATCGAGATTCAGCGCCTGCGCGGCGAGCTGGCGCGCCAGCTGGGCTACACCTCGGTCGAGATGCAAGACGAGCACGGCACGACGTGGCTGTGCCTGCCGGGTTGCTCGATTCGTCCGGCCTGACCCTCGCCCCAGCTTTCAAGCCCCGGCACTGCCCGGGGCTTCGTGCTTCTGGGCCGGTCCGCCGCCTGCCATCATCTCAGCCAGCACCGCCCGCGCCTCGAACTGCTCGGGGTCGATCCGACCGCGCGACAGCACCCGGCGCCGGATCTCGCGGGCCGCGCCCGGCCAGTTGCGCGCGTTGACGGCGAGTCGCAGGCCGGACCGCTCCAACCGGCCGGCGCCCATCATGTCGCACCAGCACAGCACCGCCGCCACCCGCCATGGATTTTCAAGCGCCGGGCACCACTGCAGCAGCGCCGGCACCGCGGCGATGCGCAGGCGCTCGGTGCAGGCGTCGACATCGTCGGGTGCGAGGTGGCGGGCAGCGATCTCGACAGCGGTGGCCAGATCGTAGCGGCTGATCAACCCAGCACCTCGCGCAGCTGCTCACGCAGCGCGATCCGGCGGTCCAGGTGCATGGCCGGCTTGCGCGGGTCGCCCCGGTTGACCAGGCCGGACACGGCGCGGGTGTTGTCGCGGTCGGCCCAGATGTTGACGTTGTTGTCGCGCCACCAGAGCGCCGCGGCCAGCGAGCCCCAGCGCGGATCAGCCAGTGCATCCGGATCGGCCTCGAAGTCGGGGCAGGCGATGCCGGCGGCACGCATCTTGTCGCGCGCCCGGCCGTAGTTCGCGCGCCCGGTGATCTGCAGCGGGCCGCGGCCACGGAACCGCCGGCCGTCGCCCGGCCGGGTGTTGCCCAGGCCCTTGTGTCCTTCGTACCGCGCTTGGGCCGGCACCTGATCGGGCCCCCAGATCTCGACGACGAAGCGCAGCCGGCTGGACTCGTGCAGCAGCTGCGCGAGCCACTGCGCGGCGCGGATCGGCGTCGTGATGTCGCCGAAGCTGCGCGCGGCCTCGAGCATCGGCGCCCAGGTGGCCGCGATGGTCTGCGAGCAGCCGGCAGCGCACAGGACGGCGGGGGTGATGGCGGCGGTCACGGCTGGCCGCCCCCGCGCTCGCGCAGGAACACCGCGACGGCCCCGGTGATGGCGGCGATCAGGCCGGCCACGGGCTGCCACTGCGGCGGCAGGAAGGTCACGACGCTCGAGGCGACGCCGGCGACGCCGGCCCAGGTGCTCGGCTCTTGGATGCGGTTGCTCATGTCAATGTCCGCCCGGCGGGCGGCCTCCGTGGGTGATTGCGTAGATGGCGCCCCAGATGGCGACGCCGGCCGCGGCGATGCGCCCGGCCCAGGCCAGCACGCGGCCCATGCCGTCGAGCGCCCGGAATGCGCCCTTGGCGGCGTCGAGCAGGTCGCGCACTTCGGTGGTGGTGACAGTGTTGCGCTGCAGCTCGGCGTGCAGGCTGGCGACGTGATCGGCCAGGCGCGACAGGTCGGCTTCGATGCGCTCCATGCGCTCGTCGCCGCTGTCGAGTCGGTCCTCGATGTTGTCGCCCCAGCGGGTATCAGGGCTGGCCATGGGTTCGCTCTCCTTCGTCGTGTTCGATGTTGTTGGCGCAGTGCCCCGGGTCGATGCGGTCGAGCACGCGGCACAGCACGCAGCCCCAGCGCCGACCGCGCGCCGCGGCCTTCGCCGCCCGGCTGCTGATCGTCTCGTCCGGGTCGCCGCCGGCCAGGGTGTTGATGAGCTGGTCGAGCGACACCAGCACGCGCATCAGGTAGCCGCTCACGAGGCGCCCCCGATCACCGCGCCCAGGGCGACCAGCGCGCCACCGGCCAGCGTCCAGGCGGCATCAGCGAGCTCGACGCCGTGCTCGGACGGTAGGCCGGCGCGCATGGCGAGGTGGTTGCCCAGCCAGTCGCCGGCCTCCTTCGCCACGCCAAGCGCGCCAGCGAAGACCAGCCCGGCCAGGATGCGGTTCGCGCCGGGGTCGGCGATGGCGCAGATCGCGGCGGCGGTGAGGTAGGCCAGCGCGCCGACGAGCGCATGGCTCGCCTTGTCGGCCGGCAGGGGGGTCAGGGCCATGTGATCGCCTCCAGGGCTGCGGCGGTGGTCGCCGCGTTGATGAGGTCGCGCAGCGCGGCGGCCGTGTCGTGCGCTGCGCGGATGTGCCCGCCCATGGCCACGCCAACGGCGGCCACTTCCTGCGCGGACAGGGTGCGGCGCGTGTTGTCCGCGAGGGTCCACGCGATCGAGAAGGGCTGCCCGGCCTGAATGGCGAGCTGGGCCAGCAGCACCGTGCCCTGAATCCGGCTCTGGCTGATCTCGTCGGAGTCGAAGCGCGAGCCGTCCCAGTCGAAGCCGCCGAACTCGATGCGCTCGCGCTCGGCCTTGATCCGTGCCCAGGCTGCGGCCCGCAGCTCGTCGAGCGTGCGAGGATCGACCCAGGCGCCGGCCGCGAAGTCGAAGACCGCCGCCGATGCCGGCTGAGCCGGGATCTCCGTCACCTGACCGTCGACGACGCGCACGGCGCGCAGGTCGTGATTCCCTTGGACCGATCCAGCTGCGCCCCATAGGGCGATATTTGCTTCGAGGTCGATGTCGGCGCACGAGATGTTCGCCAGCGGGCGCCCGTGGGCGTCGTGGAGCATGTGCTTTGTCATCGCATCGTCGCCAAAATCATGATGCCGGCGTTGAATCCCTCGGTGCCGGTGTTGAGGATCTGCGCGGTGTGCGTGCCGGGGCCGAGCGTGGCCATGTAGATCAGGCATGGGATCGTCCCGGCCGTGACCGACTCATTGCGCACGTCCGAGCCGTTGATGCGCAGGATCTGATTGCGCTGCGCAGTCGGCACGGACACCGAGCCGATGACGAAGACCGATGCAGCGTTCGTGAGCGTGAACGCCACCGACGCGGCCGAGCCGGTGCTGAACGCATAGCGCGAGACCGAGACCGACTCGCCGTTCAGGTTCAGCGTGTTGATGATGTTGGCCTGGCTCAGCGTCATCGAACCGTCGACGATGCTCAGCCCCGGGGCATAGAGGTTGCCCTCGGCGCCGATCTGCACGTACTTGCCGGTGTTGAGGTTGCCCAGCAGCAGGCCCTCGGCCCCCAGGTAGTAGCCGGTGCCGCCGGCCGCCGGCCAGCCCCAGCCGGTGAAGTCGCCGCCCATGATCGAGCCGCGCGCCGCCAACGCATTGAAGACCCCCAGTCCGCCCTTGCCGATGGCCCAGCCGGCCGTGCCGCGCCCGACGACGTTGCCGGCGGCGTCGATCGTGCCGTTGAAGTTGTCGCTGGCGATGTAGCGGCCGATCAGCGCATTCCCGATGGCGCCGGCGCTGATGACGGTGCTGGCGTTGGCCGGGTTGATCTTGGCCGCGCCGCCCTCGGTCCACGGGCCGGGCGACTGCGCCAGCGCGCCGACCTGCTCGAACTGCACGCGGGTCACGAACATGTAGCTGTCGGCCTCGCCGGCCAGCGTGTCGTACTTGCGGAGCACGATCCGCGCGGTGACGGCGTTCGCAGGGATCTGTGCGATCGAGAACTGGCGCTTGTAGCCGGTCAGGTTGTTACCGCCCCACGTCTCGGCGTCATTCGAGGACCAGAGGCCGAACCCTGCGCTGGCACCGGCAGTGTCGTAGAAGTAGGCGAAGACCACCACGCTGCAGCGGTGTGCACCGGTGTAGGCGCTGAGCGCGTAACGGGCGCCCGGGATCACCGGCATCACATCGACCTGCTGGATCTCGGCGAAGCCATTCACGCCACCCCATCGCGCGCCCTGGCTCATGTAGAGCGTGGCGCCGCCGGTCAGATTCCAGTCCGGCCCGAGGTTGACGCCGACCGCACTGACCGTGATCCCGTTGGCGGTCCAGTAGCGCCACCCGCCGCGGTCGGTGGACTCAAGGGACCACGTCCCCTGCTGGCAGCTCATGAAGTCGGCGCTCGGGACCAGATTCACGCCCAGGCCCGGCAGGTACTCGGCTGGGATGCCGGAGCCGGCGCCCAGCAGGACATTCCCGGCGGCGTCGCGGATCGTCAGGCCGCGGCTGTCGATCTTGGAGGCGACCACCGTGCCGTCGACCAGCAGCGAGCCGTTCAGGTGCTGCGCCAGCGGCTCCCACGCGCCCGACAGGTGGATCTTGGTCTCGCTGTAGGCCGGCACCGCGGCCGGGTTGAACAGCGTCACCACGTCGGCGTGCTGGGCTGCGCCGAACCCGTTGGCGCTGAGCGCGGTCGCGGCCTCGGTGTTGCTCCACGCTGCCCCGGCGATCTGGCGCGAGACATTGGCCGAACCGCGCGCGCCGTTCGTGCCGGCCGCGCCGCTGGCGCCGTCCTTGGCCTTGCTGATGGTCTGGGTCTTGACGAACTGCAGCGTCGTGCCGTCCGCGCGGTAGACCGTCACCGGGATCGTGAGCACGACCTTGTCCACGCTCGACGACATCGCCGAGTGGTCGCCGATCAGTGCCGTCGTCCCGGTGTACGTGACGGCGCCGACCGTGATCGAGCCGGCCGGGCTTTGCGAGATCGTGCCGATGCGGAAGGCCGACGCGGTCGCGCTCGCGCTTGCCGTCAGCGCGGCGGCGCCCTCCAGCGCAGTGATCGTGCAGCCGCTGCCCGAGTAGCTGGAGACGGCGCCGCCCGAGGACGCGCGCAGCACCGGCGACTCGTTGCCCAGGGTCACGGACAGGCCGCCGGCGCCGGTCTTGGCCTTGGCGACGCTGATCCGGGCCGTCGCCGCCGGCGCGCCGCTGCGGGTCGCCGTCAGCTCGACGTGGCCGACGTCGGCCGACATCGCCGTGATCGTGACCACGTTCCCGGCCAGCGTGGAGGTGCAGCCGGTGTCGGTCTTGGTGATCGCCCAGTGCGCGGTGGCGTTCTGGCCGTCCTGCACCACGGACACCGAGCAGACCGCGCCCGCGAAGCTGGGCACCGCGCCCGACTGGTCGGCCGGCAGCAGGATGGCCGGCTGCGTCAGGATGATCTGGCCGGCGCCGGCGGCATCCTGCCCCTCGACTTCGTAGCTCGCGCCGGGCGTGATGACGGCATCGTCACGGGACAGGCCCATGATCGTGGCGCTGTACGTGCTGCTGGCCTTGGTCTCGATCGTCAGCGACCAGTCCGACAGGATGCCGGCGCACTGCAGCGCATCGGCGCTGTCGACGATCCAGTAGCCGACGGTGGCGCGCATCCGGCGCAGCGCGGCGTCGACCGCCTCGGTGCTGGCCGCCAGGACTGACACGCTGGCCGTGATCTTCCGCGCGTAGCCCCGGCGCGCCAGCTTTACCGTGCCGTACTTGTCGACCTCCTTGCGCGAGTAGTCGACGATGCTGACCGAGGCGCCGTCCTGCGTCGCGCCGATGTCGGTGATCGAGCCCAGGAGCAGCATTGCGCACTGGACCGTCCCGGAGCCCGCGACCTGCACACCGATCTGCACGCCGGCCGCGATCGATAGGCCGGTGATCTTGACCGTGCTGGACGTGGCCGGGCTGGCCGGCGCCGGGATGGTCGCGGTCCGCACCAGCGTGTTGTTGGCGTAGATGTTGACCGTCGAGCCGATGGCGCCAACGAGCACGATGTCGGTGACGGCGCCGGGCGTCACGTCGACCCGGAACGAGCTGCTGGCCGTGGTCGCGGTGCCCGGCGAGTCGTCGAACAGCGCCCATCGGTTCGTCGGCCCGATGCGCAGCCAGGCCGAGGCGTCGGCGGCCGGATCCTTGTTGAGGTTGCCGGCGATCAGCGACTCATAGACCGCATTGGACCGGATGACCCGGGCCGCCAGCGCGTGAACGGTGGTCGACACCCAGGTCGGGTGCTCGGTCTCGGCGATGGTCGAGCTGACGAAGTTGGCGGCCGTGACCGGCTGAGGGATCAGGACTTGCATGGTCAGGCGGTGGTCAGGCCCTTGATGGAGATGGAGCCGACTGCCTTCTGGCCCTTCTTCGAGAGGGACGCCTCGTCGAACCAGCCATAGACGACGGTACTGGCTCGGCCGTCATCGCCGACCCAGAACAGCGCCTTTGCGCGCAGGGCGGCCAGGATCGTCATGACCTGCGACATCGAGGCGATCGGCATGGTCAGCGGGAACTTGGCGCGCCGGCTGTAGCCGCGGCGGATCAGCTCCAGCGTGCCGTATTCGTCGAACGCGGCGGTACTGTAGTCCTGGATGCCCAGGGACACCCCGTAAGCCGTGTCCCCGATGCTGGTCAGCGCGCCCAGTGCGATCGTCCCGATGCGCACGGCGCCAGTGCCGGTCAGGGCCACGGTGTAGGTGCCAGCTGCACCTCCCAGGCCGGCGAACCGGACCGTCGCCCCCTCGCCGGCTATCGTCTCGGCCGGCACAGCCTGCGACACCTGCTCGCCGCCCGGCTTGGTGATGGTCACGGTCGAGCCGGCGACACCCATCAGGATCACGTCATTGACGGCGCCGAGCGCAAGCTGCACGGTGATGCTGCTGGCCGCGCTGGTGCGGGTGCTCGGGCTGTCGTCGAACATGGCCCAGCGGTTCGTGGCGCCCACGTCCAGCCAGTTGGCCGGGTCGGTCTCCGGCGCGGCGGCGGTCGTGCCTGGGATGAGGCGCTCCCAGATCCGGTGATTGCGGATGCACCGCGCGCCCAGGGCGTAGGCAGTGACGGCCGACCATGCCGCGTGGTCGCTCTCCGCCACGCTCGACGAGGCGAGCACGGCGTCGGTGATGTCGTAGGGCACGAGGAGCTTCATCAGGTCGCGGCTCGGGTGGCGATGGCGTCGCCATCGGGGGTGACGCGCTCGAGCACGCGGGCGGTGCGTGCGGTCGAGTCGGCGACGGCCAGCCCGATCGACTGCTGCTGCTCGGTCAGTGCGGCGATGCGCCGGCCCACCTCGGCCAGCTCGGAGCGCAGCGCCTCGATGTCCGCTGGCTGCAGCGTGGTCGCCGCCTGGGCCGCCGGCTGGGTGCTGGTGGCCTCGGTGGTGGCGGTCTGCACCGCCACGGTGGCCGCCGTCTCTGCGGTCTGGGTGGTCTCGGTGGTGGTCGCCGTGGTCGCAGTCTTGCCGCGCGACAGCGCCAGGGTCTGCTCGAGGCTCGCGGCCACGGCGGCCTGCTCGCGCACCAGCTCTTCGCGGCTGCCGGCGGTCTCGGCGGTCTTGTCCAGCAGCGCGCGCGACAGGTCGGGCAGCGCCTCGAGCGCGGCGGCGTCGCCGGCGCGGGCCTGGGCGGTCTTGAGCGCAAACTGCGATTGCAGGCTGGCGGTGGTCGCGGTCTCGTCGCTGATCAGGCCGCGGATGCGCTTGATCTCGTCCTCGAGTGCGCCGCCAACGTCGACCACGCTCTCGGCCACCTCGGCGAATGCCGACGACAGCGGAAGCAGGCCGCCCAGCAGGCGCTGACCCGCCTCCGACGTGTCCTTGCTCGCCGACTCGACCAGCGCCTTGAACTGCGCCTTCGTGGCCGGCATCGCCACGCCCAGGCGCTTGAACTCGTCGGCCAGCCGGCCGGTCTTGGCGGCCTGCTGCTCGGTCTCGCTCAGGATGCTCGATTCGTAGTCCGACAGACCGGACGCCAGCTCATCCAGGCCGCCGGCTGCGTCGAGCATGGCGCGCGTCACGTCGGCCGCGCCCAGGCCGAACAGCTCCAGCGAGCGGCGCGCGTCGCGCAGGGTCTTGAAGGTGTCGGCGATGTCCTCCGCGCTGCCGTCGAGCGTCTCGACGATCTCGCTCAGGCCGGCACGCAGGCCTACCTCCGACTGAAGAATCGACTCGCGCACGATCTCCGCCGCCGCGTCGCCCTGGGTGTTGGCCACGTCAGCCAGCGCAACCGCGGCCAGGCCGAGCCGGCGCAGGCGCCCGCCGGCCTCCTCGACGCCAGCAGAGACGCGGATGGCGGTCTGGTAGTAGCCCTCGCCGACTTTCTGCCAGGCGGCGAGGCCGGGCAGGGCGGCCTCGGCGATGCGGTCGGACTCGGCGCCGATCACGGCCGACAGGCGCTCGCCGATCTCCTTGCCGCTCAGGCCCTTGAGGTCGATCTTGCCCAGGTTGACCGTGAAGCCGCGGATGCGGTTCTCGACATCCGCCAGCGGCGCACCCAGCGCACCGGCCGCCCCCGACAGGCTCGAGGCGATGTCGCGGAACACCATGCCGAGCTGGCTCTCGGTGGTCGCGTCGGCCTCGGTCGTGGTGGTGCTGGTCTTCGCGCGCCGGAACGTCTTCTTCTTCGTGACCTCGGCGAAGAACTGCGCGTCGACCGATCCGCTGTCCAGGATCTGCGCCAGCGTCTGCGGCCCGGCCTGCAGGCCCTGCGAATTGATGGTGGTCTTGGTGCCGAACAGGCCGCCGAGGAAGCTGATCCCGCCGCTCTTGCCTTCGGTGATGCCAGAGACGACGGACGAAAAAGCGCCGCCGCGCGAGATGAGCGAGCCGACGCCCGCGATGCTGCTCTCGATGTTGCGCAGGCTGGCCAGCATGCCGGCGCTGTGCTCCATCGTGATGCGGTTGACCTTGGTCAGCTCGGTCACGGCGTTGCCCAGGCTCTCGGACGGATCGCCCTGATCCTCGGGCTTTGCTCCAATTTTCCGGCCACCGAGCACCGTGCCGCCGCCGGTGTTTTTTTTCGATACCCCAGATCCGCCGCCGCTCACCGCGAAGCCGATCGCCGCCATCAGCGCGGTCATCGCGGCGATCCGGAAAAACGCACTGTAGGGGTCGCCCTGGGCCTGATTGGCGACGCCGGCCACGGCCGCCGCCTGGCCCTTGGCCATCGATGCGGCGACCTCGGGGCCGACGCTGGCAACGGAGCTGGCGACGCTGGCGGCGTCGCCGGCGACCTTGGCACCAGTCACCATCGCGATGAGCCCAGTCTTTCGGGCAGCGGTCTGCACCGCCATCGCGATTTCATAGGCCCGGGCCGCCTTCTCCGCGGCGTCGAGGATCTTGTAGCCGGCGGTCTTCTCCTTCAGGAGCCCCTTCGCTGCGCCGGCCACGCTGGCATAGCCGGCGATCTGCGAGCGCAGGTGCTTGGCCTCGATCTGCGAGACCTGCTCAGCCGTCAGGCCCTCAGCCTGCTTGGCCTGGTTGTACAGGCGCTGCTGCTCGTTGAGCTGCTCGAAGCTCTTGACCAGCGCGGACATGCTCTGACTCGCCGCGCCGAAGCCGTCGCCGATGTCGATTTTCAGCTCGGCGTTGATGAACTCGTTCGCCGCCTTCTGGCCCGGTGCCTGCCGCTGGTCGCGGGCCTTGTCGCGGGAAAGCTGCGCGATGCGCTCGGCCTGCTGGGCCAGAGAGTCGGCCTCGGCCGCCATGCCGCTGCCGCGCAGCACGTCGATCTGGGCGCGCAGGCTCACCAGCGCATCCGCCGCGGCGCGCTCGGTGGCGCGGGCGGTGGCCTCAGCCTCGGCGCGGGCGCGCTGCATCGGGTCGGTGACCAGCTGCGCCATGCTGGCGGCGGTCTCGCCCTCCAGGGCGCGCACCCGCTCTGCCGCCTGCTGCATCGACGCCGCCCACTCCTGGGCGATGCGCTGCGACTCCTGCAGGTCTCGGGCCTGCTGGCCAGCCAGCGCCACGGTGGGCAGGTCGGCGCGCTGGTCGCGCACGCGGTTGCGCTGGGCGCCCAGGTCGGTCAGCGTGGCCTGCTGCGTCACGCCGTCTGCCGCGTCCTTGACCTTGCGCCCCTTCTCGATCTCGATCCGGCGATTGATCAGCGCCTCTTCCTGGTCGAGCCGGCGGCGCTTGATGTCGATCTGCTGGGCCTCGTAGGCGTCGAGGGACAGCAGCCCCCGGGCGCGCTGCGACTCGAGCTGCTGCTGCTCCAGGTCCAGCAGGCGCATCAGCGATTCGCTCGCCGCCTTGGCCTCGGCCTCGGCCAGCCGGCGCTGAGCCTCGGGCATGGCGTCGGGCTTGGCGGTCTGGGGCTTGGTCGCGTACTTGTCGCGGATGAACTTCTCGTCTCGGGCCTGATCTGCGGCGCTCACGGCCTGGCCGGCGGCGGCGGCGGCGGCGACGTTGCGCCGGTATTCGGCCAGCTCCTTGTTCAGCGCGCCGACCTTGTCGCTCTGGCCCTGCAGCCGGTCGAGGTAGTCGCGCGCGGCCACGCCGTCAGAGTTGACCTTGGCGTCGCTGGCGGCTTTGTCTGCCGCCGCAGTCTGTGCTTTGCGTTGAGCCACGAGGGCGGCAGCCTCCGCCTCGGCCTCAGCCAGGTCGGCGCGCGCCTGCTCAAGCCCTCCGCCGACAGACTCGCCAAACAGGCCCTTCGGCCCGCCGCTGGCGACAAGCCTCCGTTGCTCCAGAACGCGCTTCTGTGCGTCGGCGATCTTCTTCTCGAGCGAGTCGGGGCGCCCGATGTCGAGCATCGCATCCCAGGCTTCGGACGCCGCATCCTTGATGCTCTTCCACGCCCGCTCGAGCAGGCCGACGTTCTCGGCGGCCGACTTGGCGCGCGACTCGAGCGCAGCGGCATAGGCGTTCTGGGCGAGCGCCGCCGCCTCGGCGGTGCGCCCCTGGTCCTGCAGCGCCTTGATCTCGGCATAGGTGGCGGCCGTCAGGAAATTGAGGCCATCGTTCAGCTTCTTGACGGCATCGACCGGCGAACGCCCGAGTTCCGCGAACTTGGCGACGGTCTGCTCGGCCTCGATGCCGAGATTGCGCTCGGCAAGGATGGCGGCGGTGGCGAACTGCTGGATGCCGTCCGCGCCCACCTTGCCGGAGCTGACCAGCATGCCGATCACCTCGGCCGCCTTGCCCTGGGTGCCGGCCACCTGGTCGATGGCTGCGGCCATGCCCATCAGGTCGTCGATGGTCTGGCCGGAGGCGCCGCCGGTCATGGCGAGCGCGTTGTTCAGCGCGGCGGCCTCAGCGCGCCCGGCCTCGAACGCCGTGAAAAGCAGGCCGCCGGCCGCCGCCGCGATCACGAAGGGGTTTGCCATGCCCAGCACATAGCCACCCACCGCCCGCGCCATCGCGCCGACACCGCCGAAGGCGTCCTTGAGCTGACCGCCCTGCTGAATGGCGACCATCCACACCGGCATGCCGGACGCGAGCGACACAGCCACGTCGGTCATCTGCATGGGCAGCATGCGCATGGCCTGGGCGTGCTGCTTGGCGGACATGCCGGCCACGCCGTGCGCCTGCTCCAGCGTCTGCATCTCGGCACGCAGCCGCGCCACGCTGGCCTGGGTCGCCTGGTTGGCGACGGCCAGCTCCTGCTCGGACAGCTTGCCCGACCGCGCCAGCCGGCCATAGGCCGCCGTCACCAGATCAATCTCGCGCTGGATCGTGGCGAAGCTGCGAACGCCGATGATGTCGCGCGCCGCGTCGAGCGGGCGGGTGTTCTGCATCCGGCGCAGCGACTCGCCGAGCCGGTCCGCCTCCTGGGCGGCTTCGGCCATCGTGCGGCCGGCACCCTGAGCGGCAGAGCCGGTGCGGCCAAGCGCACCGGCGGCACCGGAGGCCGCGCCCGCGGCACCGGTCAGCGACTGGCCTGCACGGTCAGCGCCGGAGGTGGCGCCGCCCAGGCCGCGCATTGCCTCGGTGGTGCGGTTGATCGCCTCGGCGGTCTTGTTCATCTCCGAGACGGCCTGTTCGGCGTCGGCGGAGAGCTTGAACTTCAGTTCGTCTTGGGTGCTCATCGCTTCTCGTCTCGCTGCTCGGCCCAGGCCTCAAGGGCCGCGCGCTCCATCTCCCGGATCGCCTCGAAGGCCTCGCGCCGCCGAGCCGGCCTGCGGTGCCGCCTGTCGATCAGGGCCAGCACCGCGCCGTAGTCCAGGCCGGTCGCGCCCGCGAATCCGACCCGCCATTGCGTCTGCACCGCGCACCACAGCCGCCACGTCTCGACGCATTCCGGCCACAGGTGAAAGTCCTCGCGGCCGGCGTCGGGGCGCCGGATCGGACCGTCGATGCGCAGACCTGCCGCCGCGAAGGCCCGGGCAATCCGGTCCTGCTGCTCGTCTGGCGCCTCGTCCTGGTCATCCCCGGCGGCGAAGCGCCCGCGAGCCATCAGGCCCGCCGCCGTGCTCAGTTTTTTGCCCGGCCCTCGGGCGTGGCGGACACGGCCAGCTTGTCGAGGTAGGCGCCCAGGATCAGGCGCTCCATGCCGACCAGCGACAGCATCACGTCGAGGGCCTCGACGCTGTACTCGGCCGGCTGATCCTGCTCGTCGAGCACCAGCCGCTGACCCGACCAGCCGCGCAGGTGCGCCGCCAGGAAGTCGCGCGTGGTGACGGCGCTGCCCTCGGCCAGCACATCGCGGTATTCGGACACGTCGATCCGGTCGGCCGTGACGCGGAAACGCACATCGAGGGGGCGAGGGCCTTCCTCGTTGATGCGGCCGACCACGTCGAAGCCGAGCGTGTTCGAGACGACGAGACGGAATTTCTTCGTCATGCCGCCCCCATCACAGCTGCACGAGGCGGAACTCGTCGTTACCGGCGACCGGCAGGACGCGAGCCTCGAAGGACATCATGCGAATGCCCTCGCGGTTGCCGGGCTTGGCGCTGGTGCGCTGGATGCTCGGCAGGTGCAGCATCAGCTTGTTGCCCGCCGCCGTGCCGATCACGAAGCCCAGGCTGGTGGTGGTGTTGGCCACCATGTCAGCCATCGCGGTGACGGTCTGAGCGGCGGTCAGCTCCAGCTCATAGCTGACCTTGGACTCGCGACCGTTGACCTCGCCACCCTCGCGCGACAGCGTCGAGAAGAAGGAGGTCTTGACGCCGAGGTCCAGCTCCAGGCCGGTCGAGCTGATCGCCGTGCCGCCGGTCAGCGCGCCCGTGGCGTAGGTGCAGCCCAGGGTGATGTCGGTGACGTTGGCCTTGTTGATCGTCGGCGGCACCTTCCAGGCCGTGAGCGTGGCGCTCGCGTTGGCGGTGGCGGTCGGCGGCACGTAGGCGCCCAGGTACTCGAAGGCCAGCTTCGGCACCTCGCCGATCTTGGCCGACAGCTTCGCCGAGCCCACGGCGCCGACCAGCTTGTGCAGCACGCCGTCGTCGTAGAAGTACAGCGTCAGCGTCTTGAAGCCCGTCGACACCGGGGTGATCTCGACGCGCGGCGGCGTGGTCAGCGAGGCCTCGGCGCAGGCGCAGCCCAGCAGCAGTTCGCCCCACGGCGCGGCGGTGCCGGCGGTGCCGCTGCCGGCAGCTTCGGCCGTGAAGGTGATCTTGCTGTAGTAGGTGCCGAGCAGCGCCGCAGAGGCGCCGAGCCACGGCATCGACAGGTTGCGCTCGATCAGGCTGGCCTCGATCGGGGTGATCTCGACATCGCCGACCAGCAGCACCGCATCGGCGGCGCCGGTCGGCGCGGCATCGGTTCCCGGCGTGGTCTCGACCTTGGCGAGCAGCACGGCGTTCTTGATGTAACGCGGCATCAGTTTTCCTTCGCCGCGGCGGACGCGGCATCAGGCGGCACGCGCTCGACCCAGGCGCCGGACTCGGCGCCCCAGGTCCAGGCGCCGCCGCCAGGAATCGGGGTGTTCTCCGGGGTGCGGCCGTGCTCGGCCGGCTTCTTGGGGGCGGTCACTCGACCAGCTCCCAGCCGGCGGCGGCCATGACCTCGACGGAGCCGGACGGCTGGTGCACCTGCGCGTAGCGCGTGGCGCCGTCCTCGTCGCGCAGCGACATCCAGACGCAGCCCTCGGCCAGCTCGTCGGCCGGCACGGTGGCCGCGGCAGAGGCCGCCGCAGGCTTGGTGGTGCGTGCGGTGGCCATGCGTCAGCCCATCAGGATGGCGACGTGCTCGGGTTGCACGACGGCGAAGCCATAGGCCAGGTGCAGGCGCCACGTCACCATGCCGTCGCCGGCGATCTGCACCAGCAGGTAGGTCATGCCGGTGTTGTCGCTAATGGTCTGCGTCTGCATCAGCGGGTTGGCCGGCATGATCGGCGGGCGCATGATGCCTACGACGGCGCTGCGCTCGAAAGCGAGGTTGGCCGTGTAGCTGTTGCCCACGGTGGCCGCGACACCCGACGCCAGAGCGGCGCGCAGGCCGGGGCGGTTCAGTGCCAGCGTGCCCGGCGCCGAGATGCCGGAGCCGACGACGTAGCGGTTCGCATCGCCCGCGAACGCCAGGACATCGCCCGGCAGCACGGTGCCGGTGCCGGTGGCCAGCGTCAGGCCGGTGGCGCCGGCGGCGGCGGTGCCGCTGGTGACGTAGCTGGCGCCGGTGCCCTTGACGTGCTGGCCGATGCCAGCCGATTCACCGATGGCGAAGCCGAATTGACGCTGCAACACGCCGGAGCGGCGCTCGGCATCTCCGCCAGCCTGGTACTGGTTCTGGATCACGCCCAGCTGGCGCAGATTCAGGCCGGCGGCCGTGTCGATACACAGCTGCAGGTCGGCCAGCGGGGCGCCGTTGTCCTGCAGGACCTTGCGGATCTGGGCGATGGCGTTGATGTCCGCGCCGAACGGCGTGGTGCCGGGGGTACCGATGGCGCGCGACGCGCCGGCCTTGATGACCTGCGCCAGCTTGACCTCGGCGCCGTTGCGCAGGGCGCGCATGCCCTGGGCGATCATCTGGCGGACCCACTCGCGGTCATTGCCGCCGTTCTCGAGCGAGCGCATCTGCTCGCCGGTCAGGTTCCAGGACACATGCTTGTTGTCGGTGATCTGGATCCCGACGCTCGAGGCCGTGGCGTCGCTGCCGGCCGACGGGCTCATGCTGGGCGTGTAATCCTGCGTCTGCGCCGCGGGGGCAACAGGGACGCGGATCACGTCGCCGACGGCAACACCCTTGTCGTCGAAGGTGGCGGAGATGGAGGAGACGACGCCGAAAGGCTCGCTCGAGACGGTCTGTGCCGCGCCGTAGAGCTGCGGCAGCAGGGCGGTGAGAATGTTGGGCACTTGATTTACCTCAGTCGGTGATCTGGTAGCCCTCGGCCATCACTGCGGCGCGCTGCTTGGGGGCGAGCGAACCGAACTCGGCCGAGGTCATGGACTTCGCGGAACCACCACCGGGGCCGGTCGCCCCCTTGAACCCGCTGCCGCGCTCGACCGGCGCCGCCTCGACGTAGTCGGGGCGGGTCTTGGCGAACCACGCCACGCCGTCATCCAGC
>JACCDR010505815.1_pt1 | contig 46481 bp, 49 predicted proteins | sample 7446431 | NCBI WGS metagenome assembly JACCDR01 (sample SAMN15323443, study PRJNA562643) | freshwater metagenome | isolation source: river surface water | place: USA:Blue River Watershed | collected 2017-08-17 | reverse complement strand
TATGGATATCTATATCTAAATATCCAAATTAAATTGGATAAAGATATCCATATCCAGATGTCTGATTCAAATTGGACAAGTAGATATGAATATCTAGATGTCTGATTTGAAACTGGACATCTTTATCGAAATGTCCAATTTGAAATGGACAAAAAGATCCGAATGTCCAATTCAAACCAGACATCTGGATCCAAATATCCAATTTCAACCCCCCCAACCAGGGGATTCTCCCCCGATTGAGGGACCCTATAAAGCAGTAATTTTACTCCCCTATAGTTCGCGGGGATAGTTCGTAGAAAAAGGCAGCACCTTTCTGCTTGAGCGGTCAAGCGAGGGGTACTGCCTCCTGGAAAGAAAGCTGGAATTTATTCATCCGAACCAAATGGATCGATGATTTCAATTGCAGTATGAGGGGTTCCGGATCTGATTGAAGCCTCAGTATGCTTGGCTACCAGATTTGCGATCACGCGAGTAGAACGACCGGTAGCAATGAATACTCCACCATTAGGAACAATGGACAACGTGTGAGCAACCACAGTGCCACTGATTGTGATTGCGTGCCCATTCGCATTCACGTAATCTCCAGGTTTGGGTATGTCTTGGAGAGACCAAATAGTGGGATCGTACCAATTGCCCGATGCCACAGCATGAGTATACCGTTTTGGTGGTACATCCGCTGGCATTGGTTTAGGAGGGTAAAAGTAGAAATAAATTCGACGGATCAGTTTGGACAGTAATATCATCGGTTGATTCCTACAGGACGTGGAAGGAGTCTTGGTGGTCTTTCTGTGGAATTTATTTCAGAGAGCTCTGGGTTTCGATCTTGAAAGGATCCTTGCACTCTGCCAGTTTCTCAAACTTAGCAGCCAATTCACGAAGTATTTTCGCTGCTCGAAGACAAATCCGTTTGGGATCCCGGCTACCTCTGTGTGAAGTAATTTCAACACTTCCCTCATCATTTTCGATTGAAGCTACTGAACCACGATCGTTCCACAACGCTAAACTAATGACCGGTTTATTTCTACTCATTTTTGGTTCCTGGTAACTTAACTATTGGGCCCTTTTTGGGACGATCGGGAAAACCCATTGCAACAGCATTTTCAATGTCGGAATTGGCTGTTCCAGTACATGAATTCATTTGGACAGCTCGTTGCAGAGCATCGATAGCTTCAGCAAGATCCTGTTCTTGACTCGCCTTTTTTCGCAACCCAGCACACAATATCTTTTTGATTGCATGTTGTCTTGCTGGACAAGTAACTCCAAAGGTAGCGAGGACAGCGTAGACATCAACGAAGACTTCATTTTTGCGGTTTCGGATCCCACCCTGAAGTTTTCGAAGATACTTACTCCCCGAACTGTTGAAATTATTCACCATCGGGATCTGAGTTGAATTCGTGATTTCCACCTGCATTTTCCTTACTTGATTCAAGGATTGCCTGAGAGATTCGGTACTTCAGTGACTCCATATCGGAATTGGTATCACTGATGGATTCAAACAAGTATGCGTACTCGTAAGCCAACGATTTTTCTGAACGCAGCCGAATGGCTTTGCAAAATTCCAACGATGCATTCTTGTTGAAGAATTCTTTCCCTGGTTTTAACAGATAGAATTCTCGAGTTGTTTTCAATGCAGCGAGTTCTGCATTCAAATGCAACTTGACTACGAAAATAAAACGTAGCCCAACAGTGACCAACTGCGAATTACTGTCGGTGTTGACGATTGGAACAACATCCAAGAGATCAGCATGCTTCTGGGCGTCCACTGTGATTGTTTGACCATTGAAATGGACATCGATTTCTTCAATCCTATGACCCCATCCAACAACGTTACTGGGTGGTAACATGTTGGCTCGAAGAATGTGGGAGCAACTATCCTGCTCTTTCTTCATTGCTTCCGAGATTCGTAGATGATTTTGACCAACAACATCATCCACCATCTTATCCACTGCAATTTTGAGTTGGTCTGATCGATCAGTATCAAGGAAGTAACGTTTGCAACTGGTGCATTGAACTGTGGGTGCGGTTTTTGATGTCACCGAAAAAGCACCACCCTCGAAAATAACAGCGACTGTAAAATCACTGCATTCTGCTTTCACCAATTCCTTGTGACCGCAATTTGGACATTCTGAATACATGGGTGTTATTCCTGGGAAAGAAAAAGCACCGTAGAACAATCCACGGTGCTGTTGAATCAAAACCTCATTCACTACGCCATCGGCACCAGACGGATCCGGTTTTCCAACTCTTCAACCCGCTGTTGAAGTGTCTTGATTTGGTTGTTCAGTTCCGACATTGCATTTTCCAGGAATGCACACCGATTCAATTCCTCATCGATCTTTTCTTTGAGGAAGTGATAAGGATTGTGGCGACCACCACCCGGCACCATCTCCAGAATATTACGGAGGTCGCACTTGATACTACCGCTGTTCAAGATGCGATTGAGGTTGCTGATTGTGATTTCGAACTGCAGTTGAGTTTTAAGGAAGGTCAACAATTCACCGATGTTCTTGAATTTATTCCATTTCTTGGATTTGATGTCGTCGGTGATACGCTTCAATTCCATAGCTAACGCCAGAGATTGATCCAAGGTCATTCGGTTTTTGGAGTCAGACTTAACCATTGCAGTATTTCCTATGTAAATGATGGAGGCTTGTGGACATCTCAGCCCCCGTGAGTATCAACATCTTGGTAGGGAATCTGAATCTAGGAACACCCCAGATAATTTTTGTCTACCCAGGAAGGCCCACTCCTCCTGCTTCTAACTATCCCTGCCGAAGAAACATCTAGCTCAAATTTGTTCGGATCCAATAGATGGCTTCCTCAATGATCACATGGCGTGAAATCTCATTTCCGGAAATCCAAAACGATTGGTAATAATGCTCTGTCGCAAATTGCTCAGTGCTGTTTGGAACTTTTGGTGGATCCCTCCTAAAATCAGTTGGACACTTCACAATCGTCACCCGTGTTCGTAGTGAATCAGGAACAATTTCTATGGTTCGATTGGAATGTCGTGATGACAACAGAACTCGCTTCAAATCCGAAGTCGTGAAGTAACCATTTTTGTTTGGCATGGTGAACAACCCCAGAACTTGTGGTGCGATTAACTACAACGACGGATAATGGTAACTATAATCGTCTGTAGTGCAAGAGGTATCTGAGTGAATCGACAAAAAAACCTCCAACTTTCGCTGGAGGTCTCGGTTTCCGGAGAAACTACTTTTTCTTGTTCTTTGCCATGGCACCTTTACGGGCAATAGCAGAGCGTTGATCGGCAGACAGTGCTTTGGCCCTTGCAGGACCACCATTCTTCCCACCAGCCGACCCAAGCGTTTTGGCGGCGTCTGTGAGAGATCCCTTTTTCTTTTTCTTGCTGGTCAATTTTTCACCCTTCGCTTGATTGGAGTTCGTTTGATTGGAACTTTCTTCGCCGGTCGTGGAGGTACACCCACATTATGTGCTTGGATGTGCAAAACTTGTCGTTTCTTTGACCCATTTTGCTGTGTTTCCAACACCGACCAAGAGGATAGACCCTTCTTTCGGCATTGGTTGCAGAAGTGAACTCGGAAAGTGCTGATTGTACAGGTGAAGTCCACACCAACCTCGAGGGTTCGTGCCTTACCATCCAACCATTCATCCCAAGGATACTTCATTGGTCGACCTCGAACGGCTCGAATCCGTTCTAAGTCGTTGTCGTTCAATAAGTTAGCCATATCTTTTCTCGTTGTTGATGAGCACTGAAACCAAACCACTATACAAAGTCACTAGAGAAAATACTAGGACTTCGTTCGTCTTCTGGGAGAAGATGCTTTCCGTTGTGGTGCTTTGGCTTTAGCAGCTTTCACAGTGCGTTTGGCTTTCTTTCGAGCAGCTTTGTTGTCCAATCGGATGGTTCGAGCCACCTTTTTATCAGTGGTCTGTGGTCGTTGTGCTGCTTTCTTGGCTCCAGTTCCCTTCTTTGCAGACTTTCGAGCAGCTTTGTTGGCCTGCTTTCTTGTCGATGCCTTGATTTTCTTCCCAGAAGATTTCCCACCGGAGCGTCGTTTCTTCTTACTTCTGCCCCGATTGTCAATCAACGCTGGTGCTGGTGGCTGTGCTTTCTTTGTTAGCTTACTCTTCAACTCTGACTGTGAAATCTGCCCAGTTTCTGTGGTGTTGGTGTTTCTTCGTCGTGTTCCGCGAATCGGCATTACTCAAATCCTTATTCTATTGTTCTTTCAAAGCCTTTCTCCTACTCGCCATAAATGAAGGTAGATACACCATTTGGGCATTTGTTGTCAAATGACCATGTATGTATTTCTTCTTTTCCTCACCACCATAAATAAGTACACCTTGAACACCTTTAGTTTCAACAGCGTAATTTATGATATCAGCGAAACCTTCGTAATCAGTCAATGACCGAGTCTGGACTGCAATCGTTGGACAACCATCAGGAAGAGTATCAACACTGATAGCCTTGGTCATATCTGCAGATCCAATCTGCATGTATTGAATCGTTGGAATGACGAACATCGATAGACCTTGCCAGTATCTGGCACACCATCGAGATCGATATACAGCCCATAACTTTTCTGGGAAAGTAATGTCATCGTAGGTTGAAAAATCAGGGGCACAAATTGCAGCCCATTCATCTTCGAGAAGTTCTTCAGCAAAGTTGGCTGAGAAGTTCCAAACATGTTCGAATCGATAGTCCTCGGTGAAAAATCCCAGGACTCCCCCATCCCTATCATCTGGCCAAGGTACTGACGAAATGCAGAAGTAGGTTGTTGGGATTGTGGTGTCCTGGCTACGACTGCGATTGAATGTCTGGGTTGGTAGTGCTTCTACTGGTGCGATCCATTCCAATTGAAGCGACGGGATCTGCAGAGGCACTGGGATAAGTCGGGTATCAAACGATGGAAATCTCACATCGTCATCGATTGTTTCCCGAATGAGGTGCTGTTTGTCCTGGGGTGGTGTGTAGACAGCATCTTCCTCATCCACCTTGTCTTTGATTGGTACTTCCTCTTTTGGTTTGCGAATAGCTTTCGATTGCGGAATCAACGGACCTTTCATGTCGTTCTGCATTGCTTCCTGCAGATCCTGGGATAGTTGAGCTAGCTTCCTGCTATTCTCGTCTGCCATGCTCTTGAATTGCTTCTCGTTGGCTGCTGCAAGCGATGCCAGGGCGTCCGCATTGGTGGAGGCTAAGGCACCAATAGGGTCCAACTGTTGGAGGATCAAGTTCTCTTGTTCTTCTGTCCAACTACCAACCAAGACAGGGACTAGGGGCTCGTTGTTTTTGATGGCTTCATCCACCCGCATGTGACCATCCAGCAACCTACCAGTGGTCTCGTTCATGAGGCACGCCCCAGCCCAACTCACTTTACTTTTCAAAGCTTGGTAGGCTTGGCGTTGGCGTCTGCTGTGTACTCTCCAATTTTTTTCGTTGGCTTTTAACGTTTTTGGATCAAGGTACTTGAGTACCAAGTTCTGACCTTGAAGTTGTCCAGGTTGATCAATTCGTTTTCGTGTGCTCATTTTGGTTTCATTCCATAAAAAAACTCACACCATTTCTGATGTGAGTCTCGATTATCCAAATTTTCAACAGCCCCGAATACTATCGACGGAATAGTCTGAAAAATGTACGTCGAACTGGTCGTGATTGAACAACGTTCCTGGTGCTTTGCACTGATCGTTGAACAACCTTTGCTGGTGTTTGAACAATCCTATTGACTGTTGTTGCTGCGGGGCGTCGTGTTGGACAAACACCACCTGGACAACCACCATCAGAGGATGTTGAAATTTGGTATTGTTGAACTGGAGAACTCACAAGTTGGATAGTACCACTATCGTAACCATTATGCAAATTGTCATGTAGGTTTCTTTGATCCTCAAATGACAATCCTGTGGTATCGGATGCGTGGTGTCCTGCTAAGTGACTCTCCAGGCTTGAACTGGTCATTCCAGGCCAAGTCCAGTTTGGTCCTGGAATTTTTGGCACTGACTTCACGACTTCTGCTTGAGTAGTCGCGTTCATCAGATCGTCAATTTCATTGATGAGCGTCTTTGGTTTGGTAGCTGATACCAGATACATACTGGTATTGGAGCTCGATTCGAACTCCATCATTTCCGTATTGATTTCCTGGGAGAAGAGGGAGCTAGCCATCATTCCCATTGCCAATGCTGCAATCAGCATAAATACGGAGGAGTTGAGCATTCTTTCAGTAGTCTTCATTCGGATGTCGTCCTTCCTTGAGGGGAATTCAATTGTGCAATTGGGTTTTTCTTCGCCAAATGCACATTAACTCTAGTACAACGGTCACAGATTCGGTTGCCTTTGCCCATTGATTTGAATTCAACGTTGCATTTAAGGCATTTTCTTGTTTTGATGTCTTCGGGGTTTATTTCATACGGGCTCCTATAGTCTTCTGGCAATTTAACTCATCCTTAAATCTGGAGGAGGAAGTGGCCAAGCTTCAAATTTGTTGAATGCAACACACATCGCATGCTTTTGACGTAACCAACGATCGAAAAATTCAGCTCGAATCCAACCACCACCTGATGGACCATCGAGTTGACCTGGGTGTGCTTGTGTTCCCCATTGGTTTCCTACAAACAATCCAGGTGCTTGCATCGAGTAATCAACACCTGGGATGTGCATTAAATGCTCCCAAGTTCCTGATGGTACAAACCAGGATTTATTGTTGGCTGCGTCATGCTGCAAAGAATCCCGCATGCCTTGGCTAGAAGCAATGACTGGGATCATCTTTCCAATAATCACAGCTTTCGCTAGATCATCGAAATTTTTGATGTCGACAAAATTTTTCACCACTTGTTGTTTTGCCAGTGGTGCGAATTGATCCAGAATCCGTTTCTGCGTTCCCCAGGATACGGAAACCGATCTGCTGTACTTGGGGACCCCAGGTTCGTCTTCTGCAAGAACACCATAGGTTTTGATCCCTTCCATCATCCAAGATAGAACAGATCCAGCACCTCTAATTCGGTTCTTGCCGACGTAAACTCTACCAATTCCGTACAACCATGGTCGGAATACTGGTCGATATTGATCAAATTCACCAAGTCGTACAATCTCATCAGCCAACAGGTATTCCAATGCCATTTCCGTACCAGCAGCAACACAATCACCATCTTGTTGTGCTGTGTTTGGAAGGTGCTTTCCTGTCAGTTTGATGACGTTATCCCAAAAGACGAATCTCTTCCCTTTTGGGTCTTCAGGCGTTTGCAATTGCTTGGATACGTGTTTCCAATCGATCATCGAGGTATCAACCACGTAGTCCGTATTGGAACGCAATTGCTCGTAAGCTGGTCTTTCAATTGCGTTTCCAGCCCAACCAAACAAACGTGGAAAAAGACCCATTAGATCATCCTCAAATCTTGAACAACACCTTCAACGTAATCCGCCCCACCGCTGTGTGCTTCATCCAAGATAGCTTGGAACAAGGTCTCCCGTGGAATCCCGGTGAAACCTGATTCCCGGTAGGCTCTGTTGAATTTGGCTTGGAAAATGCCAAGCATCAACGGACGACGCACTCGAGCATTGTCACTGAACAGTTTTGGATTATTGCAGTTTCCTTGAATCAATGCCAGGATCTGCGTGATTGCAGTAATCCAAACCATAATTGATGCTGGATCAAACCCCGCAATTTTCAAATCAGCCAAGCTGTCTGTGGAACTATTTGAATCCATCGTGACAGATTCACGATCCACACCAGTTACTCTGGAAATTACACCAGAAACAAAAACTTCGATATTCACTGAACACCCCCAGAGAAAGAAAAATCCGTGACCCACAATGAGTCACGGATGTTGCAAAACTTGATCAACTACTTCACAGTGACGTAGTTCTTGATCAGGTACTGAAGGCGTTCCACAGGATCTGGGAACAACTCAATCAGCACTTGTTGATGACATGCGAGAACACGCTTTGTTTCCGCAACGTTGATCTTGGTGCCGATGGTGTCGGCAACAGCACTGACCTTATCAGCAACTGTACGAGCTGATGGCATTTTCGACATGACAAACTCTTTCTGGTCTACTCGGACCTACCAATAGAAGCAAACAAACCTTCACCAATTTCTCGAAAAACTGTCGCCACTTGTTCGCGGTTCGAGAATTTTCGAGCTCTCCAATCCGTATCGACACGACTTTGGAGTTGAACAAAAAAGTCATTCCAAGCAGGAAAGCTAGGATCTGACTTCAATTCCACATTGCGGGATTTCAATTCTGTGAATCCCTTTTGAACATCAACGATTCCGCCAGCAAACATTGAAGCGGAAATACCCACGTAGTTTTCACCAAATCTACCCGCTAACTTCCGCTCGTTTTCCGGAATCTTCATTGCCTGATCGTAAGCGAATTCAGCATACCCAAAAGAACTAGATGGGCGAGGTAGTGGCTTTGAAGGACCTGGGGTCGGGTTAGGAATAGGCGTAGGTCCTGGTGTGGGTTGCGGATTTGGCCCGGGGAGTGGGGTTGGAGCTGGAGTAGGTGTTGGGACACCATCACCGATCACAACCTTTCCAAAGATCTGTTGGAGGCTTCCAGTCGAATCTGTGAAAATAGCATCAATATCGTAGTTTCCGGGGGGCCCCGTCCATACTAGCTCTTGCCCGTTACCCAATCGAACAGATTCTGGACGAAAACCATCAGGCAACCTGCGAATGATCCAAACGTAACTGGTTCCCTCTTTCTCACACTTCAATCGAACCAAGGAATAGACCGGATACGCTTTGTCCTTTTCCCCCGCCCCCAAAATTTGAGCTTGAAGGGGTGTTGAAACCATGACAATGAGAAAAAAAATCATGAAGCTACCAATCATTGGTGGTGCTGGGGGTGATGGTGGGTTCTTCGCGTCGTCTTCGATTTTCTTTCGGTTATCTGCAATCCACTGATACAAGAATCCCATTGCGGGAACAGCAATCAAATTGAACAAGTGGACGTACTTCACCGGAATAATCGCAGTGATGTCCGTTGCATTTTCAAGAACAAAAGTGACAGCAGTTCCAAGCATTGTGTAAAGAAACAGTAAGCCAATGTACTTACCGTCTTTCTTGTTCACCGTCATCGGTGCTGAGCCTGTTTCAAACATTCTGTTTGCCCCTTTGGTGGATTAAATTGTGTCGGATTGCAGAAAATCTTATCTTAAATGGATTTGAATGACAATACCTTCCTTGGGATGTGCCATCAAACAAACGTGAGCATTTTCGATTTTTTTGTTCTGGATCTCGTTTGCGAGTAAATGCAAATGAGCAGAACTGACTTGTTCGTGTGAAAGCGTTTCCAAATTCGGTTGCTCTTTCACTTTTGTTCTCAGGATCTCTAACGCTTCCTTAACAGCTAGATCAACAGCAGCACTGTCAATCTTATCGATTGGAATATTTAGACTTTGTACACTGGCGATAGTTACTGGTTTGTTTGGTTCTGGGTAAGCCAGGACCCGAATGTTCAAGTAAACGTTACCCATTACAGAAGTTTCCTACGACGTGGTGCTGGAGTTGGTGCGATTTCTTTGTTAGGAGTAGCAAGGGAGTTACCAACTAGGTCGGTATCCATCGCCATTTTCCAAAGGTTCCAAACGCTGTCATCCAAAGTGTAAAGTTCCTTTGGTCTACCACGACCCACTGATTCCACCTTAGAAGACCGAATCAAACCAAGTTGCTGTAAATCAACAACAGTTCTGTGAACGTTCGTTGGTGGGATTTGCATGTGGTATGCAATATCGTTACGACTGATCCCATTTGGGAAATCGTACATTCTACGAGCAAATTCAGCATTGAACGGGATGCATGAATCCAGAGCCAACTTTCGGATTGTTTTGTAGAGCTCGTTATCGGATTCTGTTTTTCCGTAAACGACCATCAAACATTGAGCCATCTTTTTGAACTGAACAGCCAGACGGGAACCGATTTCGATATCAGGTCGGTACAACAACGATTCATCATTTCGACGAACAACTTGAGCACGCAATCGAGCTACCACCATTGCCAATGCTGACATCTTCATTTCAAACTGGGAAGTAATCACAGGCAGTTGATCAGGAAGATTGTTCAGCAAATGGTCAAGGAACCCTAGGGTTGTTCTCGATAGTGCCTTGCTTCGTTCTTCCTTCTTTTCCATTCCATCCAATGCAGCCTTGATGTGGTGCATTTCATCAAACTCATCACGCTCGAGATAATCGATCTTCAAGAATCTCTCTCCCAGAGAAGATCGGCAGTCCCCGTGAATCGCTTTGGTTACCCCTGCGATCATTCCAAATTTCAACTTGTCGTAGTAACGTTCTTCATTGTTACCGTATCGCTTCCGGAATGACCCATCGAATGCATCCCGAAGAATGCCATAGAGCTCATCTTGCTCATGGCTCGATAGGCTGAGAACCGTTGTGTAATCCTTGATGATCAACGTACGCATGTGCAAAGTTGGAAGATAGGAAATATCAACCCCATCACCAACCTTGTAGCCATTGACCAACATCTTCGCGGTAATCTGTGATTGTGCATCACAGTACATATTGGAAGTACCGAATGACTCCACCACTGTGGTTTTTCCACAGGATGGAGGACCCACTAGAAACAACCACAATGGTTCCCCTGGGAAGAAAGGTGAAATCGTTACCGCGAAGCATGTCGCAATCGCATAAATGTTACCTGGGGTTAGGTAAAGCCATTTCTTGAACACTCCGATGTTGTCGTCCCAGTTGGTGACGTTGTCGATTTCTGGGAGAGAAAATCGGGTGCTAATGTAGCCACTCGATTTTTCTTCCTGCTTGTACTCCACCATATTTTCCACGATGGTGGGTACTACAATTTCGTGAAGTCGTCGCCGACGTTTCTTTGTTAGATTTTCTTTGTCCAAATGAACAATCAAATCACGAATATCTTTTCCTGGTTTCTTAGGATTTCCACAATCTTGGAAATGGAGCTCATCTGGAAAAGCCATGTAGTTGACTGATGCTGCAGAACCAGTCAGCATTTTACCTGCTTTCATGATGCCCTTTTTGCCTGGGTCATCTTTGTCATAAAGCAGATACACGTTCTTACCACGGAACTCATCAACGAATTCTGGTTTGAACACATTGGATCCAGGGACTGAAGTGATGGACCATTCTTCACTTGCTTGCTTCAGCAGTGGGTGTAGTGCTAGTTGATCCCATTCCCCTTCAGTGATGATGATGTTGTCGGTGAAATGATCCCGGTAGAATGGTCGGTAGAGACCCAGTGCCATCCCAGGACCTTTGAAAATCCGGTAGCCAACGTTGGGACGGAATGCACCTAAATTGGTCAGGCACGGTCCACTTCCATAGTATGGCACCAACCAACGGTTACCATCAGGATCCCAGGCGAACCCAGCTTCTTTGAGAATGTAGTCATTGATCCCATATCGTGATGCAGCCAACTCTTGGTACTTCTCATCTGGAGTATTTTCCAAATGGTACTTGTGGAGTTGGGTGATGAACGAGTAATTGTTCCCCGAGGCACTGCATTTTTTGCAATCAAACAGCCCATTGGTTGGGTTGTAGAAAAAATGCTTTTCTTCACCACAAAGAATGCAGTCTCCCTTTTTCTGTTTCTTTTGGGGTGTCGAAACATCAACTACTGATGGGACACCGTAGAAATCAAAAAAAGAATCATACGACACTTCAACTTCTGGCATGATCACTTCCTAAATAACAAGACCGAATTCTGTGATACTTGATTTCTTTGACCAATCTTCGACTACGATCGATGGATCAACTGGAGTAACCCATCCAAGTTTTCCTGCGGGTCCCATCATCGCGGCAACGATATCTTGAATTGGGAATAAGTGGATTTTGGATTTTACAACTGAAAAAATCAGTTCATCATGGATTTGGAATATCATCCTGGCTTGAGACGCGTGACCTTTCAGGATTTTATTACACCCGAGCATTGCATTCTTGACTATGTCCCCCTCGTCACCTTGAACGATGTAGTTGACTCCCTTGTAAGGTTCGTTCTTTGGAACTTTCAAAGGATACCCGAAAGCAGTTCGTACGTATCCTTCTTTACGTACTTTTTTGATAATCCTCTGCATGAAGTCTTTAACGATCGGGAATTGGTGGTAGTACAAATCAAAAGCACCGGGCATTCCAGCAGTGTCATCAACTTTGGCTTTACCAGCACCAAAGATCAAAGAGTAGTTCACATTCTTAGCGATTCTTCGTTGGTCCTTTGTAGCTTCGCTGACACCAAACAAGGAACAAGCAACGTAGTTGTGGAAATCGTGTCCTTGCAGAAACGCATTGATCATCCCTGTGTCACCAGATTCGTAGGCAAAAATGATCAATTGCAGTGAGGTGTAGTCGATGGTCACCCATAGCTCATCTGGCTCTGGTGCGAACAATTCCCGTAACGACAATACCTTTACTTTCTTACCATCATGTTCTTCCTCAACGCCAGTTGAGATATTTTGCCCATTCGGTCTTGAGCTCGAAAAACGAACGGTGCTGGTTCCGTTGCTGTTCAAGTTGGGGTAGATTTTGTAACCAACGGTTTTTCGCTTACCACGAACTGAAGGACCGATGGCATACGAAACTGCAAACGAATTGTAGTTTTCGATGTACCGTGAAGTTGTCGCTAGATGCTTGGCGTGGAGCAAAGCATCAATAAAGTATGAAATCCGTTGGTTCTTGACCTTGGATTTTATGTCAATGCTTGTTGATTGTAATTGGTATCTTGCATACTTACCTAGTTCCTGAAGAGTGCCAGCATCACAAGATGGGTTGCTGGTCTTTTCTGAAGTTTTCAGAACTGGAAGATCCCATTTTTCAAACAGCAATTCAGAAAGTTGCTTTGTTGAGTTGTAGTTGAAATCTTCCATACCGAAAACTTGTGCCATCTTTTGAATGGCTTGTTTCAGTGACTCGATTTCCCCATTGAGTTTAACCAGAGTCTTTTGGGCAAAGTCCCATCGGTAGCCAAGACCTCTGGATTCAATTTCCATGATCAATGGTATTAAGGACAATTCTCTCTCGTAACTGGAATCTGCAAACAATTCATGAACTACCGGTCGTAGTGTCAAATGAATACCAACAGTTCGTTCCACATCACACAAACCATAATCAAGACAGTCCGTAAGCCATTCTCTGGGAGCAGAAGGATCAGTCATCGCAATGTAGCGGGGGATCCAATAACCACCATCATCGTCTCTTCGAGTCAGAGGGATCTTGTGCGTTTTTGCCCATTGACAAGCAGCACGAATGGATTGCTTGAGTTTCTTTTCATCCGTATCCAGGATATCTAAATACAGAATTCCCAGATCCTTCAAAGCATGAGACCCACCAGAATCAACAATGTGAGATTGGATGAGTGTATCATCAATGTACTTGTGGAAGTTCTCTTCAAAGTCAGGCTTTACTTTTGGATCAGCCAGCGTTTTGAACTCAGAAGATACTTTACCAAAAGCTTTGGTGAGTCCACGCATATCGTACTTAGCATGATGGAATACCCACTTGGGATACTTGTTGATGGTCTCTTTGAAATTATCCAGCTTCTTTTGGTCGTAGATAACTTTACCATCATGCATACAGTCAAACTGCCAGTGAAATAATCGTCCTTCATCATCACAAGCAGTAATCAAAAAGACTTGAGCATCCTTACTAAGATCCAAGCCAGTGGTTTCGGTGTCGATGGCTATGAATCTCATAATTGATTCCGTTACTCAATGAGCTGAAATTCTGGTTTGACTTTGAGTATTTTTAGAAAGCGGACAGTTTCGATCCTAGCACTTTCCAATGGCCAGGATTCAACACTCTCGCAGATGACACCAGATGAGCCGATTAAACGCCAGCTATAGTATCTGATGCCGGAGATATTTGCTCTGTGAAACACCTGCACCAGTAAATTTGATGCAGGTGTTTCTTCAGGATTTTGCAAAAGCTTCCTAGAGCCCATGGACTACGAAACCTTGGTCAGATCCGATGGAGCCATAGTGTAGGAGTACGTTCCATCAGTGATTTCAAAATCACCGGTTGGGAGATTCGAAGCGTCATCCAGTGAAAGAGCTGTGATGGTTCCAGTGATGATTTCATCTTCACCGTCATCGTTTTCGAACTTGAACTTGACCTTGTCCCCAATTTCAAATCCGACGTTTGCAACCTTCTTGGCTCGACCCCGCTTCGCAGGTGCTGATGCTTCTGGTGCTGGTGGTTCAGGAATTGTGACTTCCTGTGGCTCTGGAGCGGTTGGAACCGTTTCCTTGGCCTTGCCCTTGTTGCCAGCCTTTGGTGGTGCCATCGATGAGGAGGAAACGACTGGGGTAGTTTCCACTTCACCCTCTTCGTCAGAATCCAGAACTCGAGAGATGCCGTAGTTCAGAGCGAGTTCGCCCTTACGGTCACCACTTCGAATCTTGCTGCAACGAATTTGAACCATGCAAAGTGGTTTTTCTGCAGTGAGTTCCTTTGCAGCTTCTTCGACCTTGCTTGGATCGTCGGACCACTCAGCAGTATCAAAACCGAATCCTTGGAATTCACGATAGATCCAATTCCAGGAATCCACAGTGATTTCGAGTTCCCGACGATCGTATCCTGGGAAGAAAGCACCGATGGTCATTCCCTTGCCCGGTTCTTCAGTTGGGGCATACAGGAAGTTTACGAATGGGAGCCCCTTCTTATCTCCCTCTTCCTTGTGAACGTCAGCGATGCAAGATGTCAACTTGCAAGCGATGCTCATTCGATCCCCATCTTGAAGATCGTATGCCTCAATCACTTCCGATGCATCAGTGATGCTGGTTCGTTGTGCTTGCGAAGCTTCCTTGAGAATGTCTCGCTTTGGGGTCAAAGAAGAAACAAACGCAGACTTTTCACGGCTCTTAGCCATTATGGTAGCCCTTATAGTGACAATGAAACTAACTGTTATAGAAAAGGTACAATCCGGAGACACATCCTGTCAATACGTCAGGATTATTTTCTTCGACGACGCGAAGAGGGAACGACTACAGGTGGATCAGTTTCAATGACCGTAGTCTCAGTTTCATCCTCGTTGATGTCGTAGATTTTGTTGTTGAATGCATCTTCAAGGATACTCCAACCGTTTGCGATTTCACCAGTTGGAATTTCGATCAGTTCCAATGGATTGCCATTTGGACTGATGAATCGATCAGGTACACCACATGCAGTCCAAATATCGGAAAATCCCCGAATGTGGATGCATCGCACTTTTTCAGCATAGTAGCCATAGAAAAATGCGAAATCACATGCAGCTTTTACGTAAGCAAGTGGAGCTCCGCTGCATGATGGACCAAACTGAGCCTCTTTCCCGCCGGTCATCACTTCAATGTTGGTTTCCTTGACGTGACTGATGAGCGTTAACCCTTTGTCATGTTCTCGAATGGAATTCATTGTCCCTTCGAAATCATCTTTAATTTGGCCCCACAACGCACCAAAATCTTTCAATCCACCAGGGTGGCGAACATTCTCATCAGCACAATGACTGTTCAGGCATGCGTTATATGCCCTGTCTATGGTATCAACATTGATGGAAGTGATTTTGTCATTTCCATAAATCTGTTCCAGATAGTATTTGAATTGCTTCCATGCATCCAATTCTGGTTTGAGTTTGATTTCATCCACCGATCTTACCATGAGCGATTTTTGAAGAATCGGGAGATTCTTTCTCAATGGCTCAAACATGAATGTGTAACTCCCCTTTTTGGAAGCACACAACGTTGTTTTTCCGATTCCTTTGGTCCCATACATGCAGATTGTGAAATCCTGCAAACTGGTTGGTGGGACATTTGGAATCATATCAAGTAGACCCCAAAGAGCTGGGGAACTTTGTTCTTCAGTGCCATCACCTTGTGCAGGATTTTCCCGCGTTGATCTTCTAACACGTCTAACCATTATTCCTCACCATCCTCTTCATCATCGAAATTTCCGAAGCTTTCTCTTTCTAAGCGATCGTCTCCTAGAACTTCTAGCCCCGCGAAGCTGTGTAGAGCCACCAAGTTGTAAAATGGCCCTCTTCCGTTGCTGAATTCGTCGAAGACCCCGAACGGTTTTAGGAAGTGATGCGGATTTGCGGACCCGTCCGGGAGCGTCCACGGTTGAAAAGGATCTGCTTTGATCGATTCCCACCAAATACACATCTGTTCCAAGATTGGATAGAGAATTGTTTTGCAGAAAGAATCGATGTCACCCGGCAGGATCCTATTACGAATTCTTGAAAAGTAATGGGATTCCTGACTTTTGACATCCTTATTCAATCTGTCCAAGTATTCCTGAATCGGCTCTCGAACTTTTCTTCGAATTCCTGGTTTTCGAATAACGTTGTAGAGAACACCTTCAGGATCAACATTCATCGTTTTTCGAATTGCCAACGCATAGATCATGGTTTGTAGATCCATGAACAGCGTTTGGGCAATCACGTCTTCGTTGTAACGTGACTTCGTTTTGTTTTCTTGAATCCAGATCCTTCCATTTTCCCGGTATAATTGATCGTAACGACCCTTGAGAATCACCGATCTACCTGATGGTAATTTGATGGTGAAACGAAAACTTTCTTCTGAAGCAAAGTAATCTCGTTTCAAACTATTCCCTTCCCACCGAGCATGGTAGAAGGTGAACATCAACCAAGTAACCATTGCTAGTTCACGATCGTCAATTTCAGTTCCAACGTTTTTGAAAAACCAAGCTTTCAATGCTGGTAGTTGGATTTCTTTACGACAACCGTACTGCAGCAAACTGTGGAAGTAATTTCCAAAATCGAGTGCTTCAGTTCCACTTACTTCGCGGAAACCCTCGACCTTGTGTAGCCGAAATCGTTCTCGACAATTACCCAACCATCTGCTGATGTCAGAGTAGGAAACACCATCACGGTAGAGATCCCATGCAGGTGTCTTCCTTCGAATCAACCCTCTCGCTTTTGACATACTGTTCCCAAAATCTCCAGTAGTTGAAGGTAGAATTTTTTGAACTCGATAGTGGTGAGACCACCTTTGTTGTCAATCGTGTGAGGATCGGTCAAACAAGAATGCTCAAGTTTCAACTTTTGAAGTTGCTTGTGAGCAGAGGTGCTTAACGCCACAATCTTTTTGGGTTTGTAGATTGCGATGAGTTCGAGAATATGATCAGAGCATTGCGTGAATGCTTCTGAGGGAGGATCAACAATCTTTGATCTGGAGCTATCCTCCCAAGGTGTGCAAACGACCGGTGCTGTCACAACGTGTGTGAAATAATACTTCTGGGAAGCACGTTTCAACGCTGCTTTGAACGCCGTACTCCTCCCAGAAACCATGGGAGTATTCAACACTGCATCAATGTTGTCCGGTTTGTTGGCCACAAAAAGGACATCAACGTCCCAAATCACAGGCAGTAATTCCGGATTCAGGAGTCTTGTATGCTCCCCACAATTACTCATTTGGGTTTTGTGGAGTGGGCAATTTTTGCATTCAACCCATTTCTCATGATACTCAGCCAACACTTTCAAATGCTGGTTGCGTTTGACCACTGCATCTACTGCTGTGAAAGAGACCATACGTACTCCATTTCGATTTCGTTGATTGCAAGTAGCGTTGAATCCAAACGACCTAGACTGAGAGATCCATAGGGATGCTTCTCGATCAATTCCTCTGATGGAAATCGAAAATCCTTGTAGATGTTTGGTTCAGTAGGTGAAGGAATGTACTGATCACGCTGATTCTTCACCCACTCAATTTCATCGCGGGTAAAGAATCTAGGGTCTACCACGTTGTAATGGAAGCATCGTTTTCGAATTTCGTTCAAAGTTAGGATCTGAATTCCTGGACCAATGAACGGAATACCAACTTCGTTGTAACGAAGACTGATCATGGGGGGTTTGTACCGTCGCATGTAGCGGGTACGTTCGCTCCCTATCTTCCCAGGGGAAGTGAGGATTGCCCGAACAGTGGCTAGCTTACGAGTGAATTCACTAGCAAGAGAGTTGATGATGTCATCGTCAGTCAACTTCTCTTGCTGTGGTACGTCCTCGTTCAAGTCGAAGACTCGAGCCAACCAGATGTTGTAGGGTAGTCTACTTGTTTTTCCGGTGTTTGAACGCTGCGAGGGGCGGTACTTTTCCTTTGGTTTCGATCTTCGTTTGATCGTCTTCTTGACCAGACTCAGATGGTTTTCCAGGTGGTTTTTCGACATTGAAAAGCTCTTTCCTTAGAATCCTGTACTCATGTGGGCATTGGATCCCAATTTTCGCTCTGTTCCCAGAAATGTCATTGAGCGAGATTTCTACGATGTCTTTACCAACAAAAATCAGGATCGATTCGTTTTCCATCCGTGATAAAACCAGCATTTCTGATGTCCCTTCAATTGAGTGAAAATCGTTTCCATCACCAACTTCGAAACACTTTATCGACCGGTTTCCGCGATTGCAATAGCACCATCCCTAGTTTTTTCACCAAAAAAATACCCCAAAATTTTGGGCAATCTGGATTGTGGGTTTTCCCGATTATAGTTACAATTGTAGTTAATCGGAACGCAAAGTTCACTATTTTCCTGGGAAAGAAGCGATGTCTGCAAAAAATCTGATGGTCAAAGCGTTGGCAGGAACCGGTAAAACGACGACTATGGTTTGGTCCGTTGGCACAGTTCCCCGTGGAGTTGTACTCAGTGATGAGCAAGCAGCCATCCGCAAATGGGTTTCCAAGATCCACCGAAAGACAACTCGTTTCGTGGCATTCAACAAGATCATTGCAGAAGAGTTGGGCCGACGCATTCCAAAGGATTGCGAAGCCTCTACCTGTCATTCGATGGGTCTTTCCATCATCAAGACTGTTACCAAGGGTCAGCGACTGGTTGTGGATCAGTACAAATACTCCAAGATTTTCTATGACTGCTACTGCATGGGTAGAAGCGACGAAGTAATCGCTGCTCAGAAGCCGATCAACGAACAGTTGGTACAGATCATCAACTTGGCTCGGTCTACATTGACTGGTGTTCGAGAAGGGTTCACTTTGGTGCTTCATGTGAATGAGGTAGCCAAGATATGTGAAATGTACGACATCGAACTGGAAGTTTCATTTTTCGAAGCTACCGAAAAGATCAACAACGTTCTGAAGATTGCTTGCAATTTTGCAGACAACGCAATCGCTACCCGGGTGATTGATTTCGTGGACATGATCTGGATGCCTGTGTTCTACAACCTCCCTGTACAGCCAGTGGATCTTCTCATCGTGGATGAGTGCCAAGATTTGAACAAGGCTCAGCAAGAACTTGTACTTCGCTGTGGTCACCATTTGGTTGTTGTAGGTGACGTTCATCAAGCCATCTATGGTTTCTCAGGTGCTGATCGGAATTCGTTCCTGCGATTGGAACAGAGGCTTTCTGAGTCTGGTGGGGTTGATCTGCTTACTTTGTATCAGACACGTCGCTGTGGAAAAGCAATCGTACGTGAAGCCAACAGTCTAGTTCCAGAATTGGTGGCTCATGAAACCAACCCAGAAGGGAAAGTTGGTAAACATCAGGCAAAAAGCTTGATTGAAAAATTGGATGCGTGCCACCGTTCCAAGCGAACAACTATGGTTGTTTGTCGTACCAATGCACCTTTGTTGGCATTGGCTTTCCGATTGATTGCCAATGGTGTTCGGACCAAAGTTCAAGGAAGAGAGATCGGGGCCACACTAGCCAACTTCATCAAGAAATTCAAAGAGTCTGACGTAGGAGAAATGTTGGCTAAACTCGAGCTCTATGAAATGACTGAAGAGAAAAAGTTGTTGCTAGCTCCATGGGGATCTGAGGAAAAAATTCTCAATCTTCATGACAAGTGCGAATGCGTTCGGATCCTCTGTGATGGTGAGCAAAGTGTTGATGTAGTCGTTCAGAAAATTCAAAGTATGTTCGACGACACCAAAACAGAAACTGGAATGATTCTGCTGTCTTCTGCTCATCGATCCAAGGGACTGGAAGCAAAGACTGTGTTCATCTATCGACCTGATCTACTACCCCATCCACGAATCGTTGAGGGGTCCTTTGGAGCTCAAGAGTACAACCTGAAGTACGTTGCTATTACTCGAGCTATTGAGGAACTTTACTACGTTCAACCAGAAAAATCTGAAAAAGAACCAGCTCCAATTGAAGTGGAAGTTGGTGACCAAGGACTTGTTCATGCGAAACAATTGGTTTCAGATTCCGCGAATCTGCTGGTAGCTGATTACGATCCTGTGTAATTCCGAGGTTGGTCAAAGTAAGTATTACCAGTCAGATTGTTGTGGATATCGCTGGAACTTGCATATTGACCTACCAACCATTGATGTGGGCAAAAGATATTGGATAGTCTTTTCGCCCACTGTCTCATGTGAAATCTTCCATAATGATGATCAATGTGATTTTGGAACGGGGTAGCATTGAGAAATCGATAAAGATTCTGCATCATTGATCTGCCACGAATCACGTACGCATGCGTTCTGTGAACGTTGTATGGGTTCAAAACGAGCTCATTCACTTTTCTAGGTTGATGCATTCCTTCTGCGAATTTCAATTGACCACCAAGATAGATCATGGAATCAATCTTTGGTGTGGCTTCAATGAATGCGTCGATACGCTCAAAGAAATCTTTGCAGAACATTGCGTCATCTTCGAGTATCAGCACCTCATCAATTCTCGATGCTAAGCAGTGTTGAATGATACCTAGGTGTGATTGGTAGCATCCCCATGCACCTTGACCACTCCCCCACCAATCTGGATGTGGGCATTCAGGTCCCACTGCATTCCAGAAATGCATGTTACGATATTCCTGGTGGTTCTTTATCTGGGAGAGGAAGAGGGCCCTTCGATCGTTTCGCAGCTTCAGATTGATCACGAAGCTTGGCACGGTACTCAGCCATAAGGATCGCTGTGTGGGCAAATGCGAGTCCGATAGTCCTAGTGTAGAAGAATCCATGTTCTTTGGCTCCTCGTTCCAACCACAACAGAATTGTTTCCATACTGTTTCTGCATCCCTGCGGGCCCCATTGGTTCATCAGGAATGCGTGTTCTTGACAGTGGCACCCTTCAGTTGGAACCGAAAACCAACTGATTAGTTTCTTCAACTCTGTGCCTGGACCTTCGTTAAGGTTGGACATTGATGATTTTGTATAGAGGTGCTGACGTATCAGTTTCATCCAGAATCACTACTGCCCATTTACCATTAGACAGTGTTAAACTCAATGGATTTTCGGCTACAACGGCTCCAACCACATTTGCAAAGTAAGCACCACTATCCAGAACAATAACATCGGTCAAAATTGGGCTTCCAATACCAATGTTTGAAAGTTTACCTAGTATGAATTTCGGTCTTTTTTTGATTGCAACCACAAAAAACATATCACCAATTTGTTCGCAAACTCCAGACAGATTTTGTCCTGTTGCGTTTGGATACGCTAATGGATGATTTTCGCAAATTCCCAAAGGATCAGTGATTGTTACACCGGATCTTCGGGAAGTATTTCCACTGTTGAGTGCGTCGAATGAAGAATTCAATCTGTAGATGTTTGCTGTTGCAGTTCCCATGAATCTGCCATTTGATGTCGCATTCGTGTAACCACTAAAGGTTGTCGTGGTTGTGAATCCCCACAATTCCCTAATGGGATTTTCTGTATTCGGTGGTAGCAACGGATTGAAGTAATTTAATTCATGTTTATCCACACCAATTATTTCTGTGAATAAACCGTCTCCGTAATTGGAGTAGATGATTTTATCAGCACCAAATCTGGGTGTTAATGTGTAGTGTCCCCGAATTTTGTAGTAGCACGATTCCGGATGACACGCACTTCTTAATCGAGTTGCTATCGAAGCAATACCAGCATCCCAAACTGTTGAGTTTGGTAGATTTTTGAAAAAGTAAGGTAGGGTGCATTGCATTCCACCAGATGTGTCAGATCCTAAAATGGTCTGCTCAAATCTTGTAACTACTTGATTGATACTTGATCCGTAGTACAAGTCAGATTCGTTATTGTATGATAGTGATTCTCTTGCAACATTTGTTACGTAGCCAGAAGTCCAAAGATCAGTATTCAAAACTGATGATGGGTACACCGAGGAAATTTGGGTGTAAATCAAATTGGATGGAAGTGTCGTTGGATCAAACACTTCATCATCAAGTGTCAAATCTCCGCTTGGAGATACACGTAAATAAATACGCAAACTTTCGCAGAATTTGGATATAAGTGTTAGGAGTGAATCATTACCAATGTGAACATTGTAAGGAACCATTCCTAAAGTTGCTGAGTTAACTGATGATGAAACACCAGTTATTGGTCTCAAATTGTTAGTCGGAAAACTTGAATTCAATATCTGAAGCCAAGAACTGGTGGATGTTTGGAAAGTTTGTGTCTCACCACCAAGCCCATTATTAGCTGGGAATTGACGGAGCACATTGAACGAGTTAGCTACTGTGGCTGTTTTCTGTGCCCACCAACGAATGTCTTCAAAGATTGCGTAGATCACACCATCTGGATCATTGGGACCACCAGCAACGCAAACTGCATTGGTCAGCGTCCATTTCTGATAATGGTTGAATGTTGGTGATGACCCAGTGTAATCAAAAACAGATAATTGAACCGTGGGTCCTAGAGCTCTACTTAGAGGAGGACTTCCAGAATTTTCATTGATCAATGCATCATAATCAACTCGTCGAAGTAACATGTGTGCTTTTCCAGGAATTGGGCCATGCTTCAATTCAATGGAATTGCACTTGTTGATTGTTTGAGGATCAACTTTGTTACTCACCAAAGCTTGACGAACAGAAACTGGATCAAGCGGTTTGATGCTCAATGAGGCTGCATTGATTACGAACATGACTTATTCCATCTTCACTGGAGTGCCTGAATCAACTTTTTCAATTTTCGATACTGGTTTCTTTGGCTCAGAAGGTGTGCCACCATCTTGTTGATTTGCATCATCGTAGCCCTTGATCGGGATCAAAGGAACAACTTCATAATCAGGGATGCTTCTGTCATTGACTAGAAACAGGAAGTCAATGATTTGAGCACAAACATCACCAATCAAGTAATCGACGGTTTTCTGGAGAGTGGAGTAAAACGCCACCATCGGGATCTTACGACCAGTCGCAGCACCCAGACCACCCCCACCACCCTGAATGACCTCTGGAGGGATTCCTAGCCCTTCCAATTCTTCATTGGTCAAAGTGCCCATGTAGGTGTCCAAACCCTGGGGAGAAATGGCTGCTGTGGGTGGTTCATACTGCCACAGTTGTTTCCCATTAGTGTCAGTCTTGTTTGGGAAAACTAAGTAGCCCCCCGAGCGGATCTTGGAAAGAATATCCAGAGCCAGATCCCGATTATGGATTACTGCCCCACCTGGAATTTTGGTGTATCCGTCAGGGTAGTACATCGTTCCACCACCGAACGAGTTTCGATACCACCACATTCTACGAACGTCACGGGCACCACCCTCAGTCCAAATTTCCCACCAAGCAGGATAGGCACCAAACAATCGGGACTGACCGTAGAGTCTGTTCTTTTCCCGTTGATGAGTGTGCCAGAAAACTTTTGGTATCCCAAGGTACATTTCTGGTTTACCATGATACTTAATCTCAGCACCAACCAATCCACCGTCAACAGTCACTGCTTTAACAAAAGCAGGATTGATGTCCCTCAGATTGTCGAAGTACAGTTTCTTCGAACGACCATCAGTATCTGACTTTTTGTAGATGGTCTCATTGCATGAGAAACCCCATTCCAATGAGTTCAATGCCTTGATTGCACCAACTTGCCAGAATCGCCGTAGCGTGGTACTGATGAATTCAGCATCTTCCTCTTTCTTTGTCTTGATCACATAAGGAAACGCTGTTTCAGATGCGATGATCCATTTGTGAACTGAAGGATTCTTAGCTTCTTCTTCCGTGAAGAATTTGGTGAATGCGTGAATTGGTCCTTTGATCAACTCGAGACCAAAACAGATTCGGGGATCCTGAATCATGTCATTGATGGCATGAGCACCGAATATCGGTCGATGATGCGGTACGAATGTCATTAGATTGCGGAGGAATCCTGGCTCACCTTCGTGAGTTACAACACCCAACAAATCTTGCCTATCAAACGACATCACCGACCCCTTTTTCTATTCGAATTCTGAGCAAGTACCATGTTGGCTACAGCTTTACTTGCCTCATCATTTGTGAAACCAATCTGAAGTAACAATTTGTTGTACCTATCTGGAGTCAGAGGATTAGCGAGTAATCTGGTTCTCAACTCATCCTGTGCTTCAAGTATAGGAATGACTTCAGAGCAGTATCGAAGCAATCGGTAATCTTGAGGGAATGGTATCCCGTAGAACCTGATTACTTGGACCCGCTCTGCAATTCTTTTTTTAGTTTGTTCATTTCCTCAACAACAAAGTTCATCAGAATGACTGCCTGTGTTGGGGAAACTTCAATGTCGTACTTTTGACGGAAATCTCTCTTGAAGAGATAGGGCCAAGTGTCTCCATTCCCTGAAGACTTAGCTTCTTCACGGGATCTGTGGACCATGTCAGACAACTCGAACAATTCCAACTCTGTTGAGTTTTGCTTATCTGCAGCCCAAATCTTGATCTTGGTTTCTTTTGGATCAGGTAGGATGAACTCGATCATTAGATCATATCCCCGGGTGTTGTTGTGGTCATAATCGCAGCGAAGACATCGTTGCTAGGTTCATCGTCAATATAGTAAGGGATAGACCAAACAGCAAGATAGATTGGATTTTGTCCTATATTTAATTGCTGCTGATTGTACACCGCTCTGCCCGCTCGATATACCAAGTGGTTGTTGTAAGCAAGAACTGAAGGGATCGGAATCGGTTTACCCAATCGCAATGCGTATCCATGCATCACCATTGCCAAATTACTTCGACTGTTGTGATGAGTGAATCGAACTGGTTGTTGTGACACATTGGATGGGTAGTTGTTGACACTGAACTTTGCTGTCGTTCTCTCTGGGTTTGCACTGTTGCTTGCTGCTGCGTAGGACTGCAACATTTCTTTCACTTTCACATCGTACGTTTGTTGCACATGTTGGTGAGTGTGATGATCCTCAACTAACGTGAACGATGTCTTGTACTGAATGTACGACTGATCATTTTCTGTCTTGTCGATGTTTCCTGGGAGGAGATAGTTTTCAGCTCCGCTAGGTTCAAAACGATTCCCCAAAGGCGTTACGTTTCCAAGTAATGGACGAACCTTTGCGGTGTGGAACGCTGATCCACAAGGATTGAATAACACAGCCTCTGTGTCATTATTATTTTCAAAAATCCCAGCATACCCATAAGGACGAACAGGACCATACAATGGATTCTCGATCCCACCATTTTGCTGATATTCTAATGAATTTCTATATCGAATCCATTGAACAGCAAGTTGACTCGAATACGTATTTCTTCCGAACGTAGCAGTCCATGGCTCGTAGTCAGTGAGTCTTCCTTCGCTGTCTAAAGCAGCCATCTGGTCCCAATCGACTGCTTGATTTCCAGAGTTTTCACGATAATTATACAATGGTGTGAAAATACCACTCTGGTTGATCAAGTAGTCTCGGTTGTACAAGGCCCAATAGTCAGCACGAAAAGAATGAGTTCTACCCTTGGTCATGGCTTCATTCATTTCAAGTCTGGTCAAAATTGTTCTTGGCTTGACTTGCTTCTCAGTTGTCCTTTCATCTTTGACAACAATTTTTGGTAGTGATGCCGCAACACCTGTATTCGCATTGCTGACTGGATCCGAAGTTTTAATTCGGTACATCCGTTGACGAAGATAGAACAAGAACAAGTAGTACGAAGTAATCGGTGCTACACCTGGAGCTAAAGTGATTGTTCCACTGATGCTGTTTTCCCAGGAAAGAAACCCAGATCCAGCAAGATCAGAACCACGCAGTGAACTAGATAACGAGTGTTTCAAATCCACATCGATAGTTTTTGCTGGTAGTGGATTTTCAGTTTCAATTTCGGAGTCCACAATTATGAAATTGCATACTCGACGATTTCTACTGTTACTGAACTTTTGGGAAACTCTTCGAAATCCAGGTTGAAGCTGAAAATAGTAAGAAGCTCTGTAAGAATCAATGTTCAAAGAGGTGTTGGAAATTTCCGCAGTTCCTGTGGTTGTAATTGTGGCACAACCACTTTCATTCAACGAGAACTCTCGTTGATAATTGAATTGAGTGAAAAAAGAATAGACACCCTGCGTTGAACCACACATAGGGACATTGAATTGGACAATCCAAGTAGCTTCAACAGCTCTGTTGGTTGCTATTGGATCTGCAGTGAAATCAATTGGTGTTGGTCCACCGTCCATGTCGGTTTGAGCTGAGGAAGTGAGGTTAGTCCCCATACCTTGGTAGTTGTAAATCAAATCAGCTTTTGGCGTCATTAACGCTTGGCGGATTTGAGCAACTGCGGTATCCACGGTTCCTGATGCATTCCCAGTTCCGAGTGGAATAATCTCAGTTGCAATGATCCAGTTGATTTTTAATTCACAACGAAGATATTTTGGCGTAAAGCCATCTTCACCATAAATGGTTTTAGATTTGAATATCGTGTTGTAGGTAGCTGGGAACACATACCCGTTATAAGAAACTACCCCATAAGCATTGATCATGGTTGGAATGCTCCAGGCTGCATGAACTGATCAGGGACTCTTCCTGGTTGTGGGAAGTTACCTGCAGCAATCATTGGATTGAGTAATGAATCAAGATCAAGACCAGTTATGCCAGCAGGTGGTTTGGTGTTATCTGCAATAACATTCAATTGAAATCCAAGACCAGCGGCAATCCCTTGCATAAGAGCTGTTGTTGGAATCTTCTCGGAAATTGCATTCACGGTTTGTACTAATTGAGTCATCTGATCAAGCAATGCAACAATCAATGGTGCTGAAGCTTCAACAAGATTGTCGAAAGATTCACGCATAGCATTCTCCAGATTTGTTCTGGAGTTCATGATCTGAGCTAATTGTGGTCCAAGTTCTTCACCACGACGAATATTATCGTCCAGTAATTGCAGATCACGATCGATTGTCGCCATCATTAAATCAGGTGAAAACGCTGCTGAACTAGATGAGATACTTTGAATACCATCATCAATCGATTTTAATGTGCTTAGTGCTGCGTTAATTGGAGCAGTAACTGCATCCCCAAGAATGCTACCAGCAACACCACCAATAGCAGCCCCAATAGGCCCACCAACGCTAGTGCCAATCAGCGTTCCAGCAATACTTGTGATTGGTGAAACAGATCCTAATGCAGCATTTGCAGGATCTGTGATTAACCCCACACCAGCATTCGAACCAGTTGGATTGGCGAACAAGCTTGAGAACGAATTTTCGATTGCTCCAACGGTGTTCTCCATTGAAGTCATCAACGGCCCAATTTGTCGCAAAATTGAGAATACAGGAATAGAAAGACCAACAATGCCCGCTGCAGTTCTAGCCATCGCCTGTTCTTCAGGTGTGATATTGGTTAAAGGCTCATCACCCATTCCAGAAGGATTGAGAGAATCACCATCACCACCGTCGCCCGAATCACCACCATTTCCTCTTCCTCGACCACTTTGACCACCGAAACCTCCACTTGAAGAAATGGATTCAGTATCTTCACCAGTGACCATCTGGATATTCGATTGACTATCAATCAATCGATTCATGGATTCCATTCTGATTTGTTCGCGTAAAGCCAATTCATCTTCCAACATTTGACGTGCTTCAACGCCATTCGGATCAATAAAATTACCTAACGCTTCTTGTTCTTTGATTCTCCTCTCAACGGTATTTCTAGCATCAGTTTCATCTAATGCTCGAGCTGTTTCACTAAACAAGTTGACTGCTTGAATTGTGACATCATCGATAGGACCGTAGATGTTGTCTAAAGCATCAGCGACATCTTTGCTTCGAGAAAACAACTTGTCGAAGAATGCACTAACTAACTCATTAGTGGATTCATTGATGAATTGAGTGATGTCAGAAATTGAGACATCAGATTGTGCAACCCCGGTTCCCAAAGAAACAGATTCTCTGGCGACACGGAATGCTGAAAGGACTGGGTAGAAACTGGTTCCACCAACTCTTGATAGAACTTCAGAAGCGATTGTTTCTGTAGCTCTGAAATTGTTAGCAGCCAATCTATCGAGACGTGCTTGTTGAGCAGCAGCATCACGTTCAATGACTCGGAGGATATCCCCTGGGACAGAAGAGGAGATACTACCAGGACCATTTTCCTGGGATGAAGGAGGGGCCCGGTCAACTATGTTTCGTAGAAGACCAAGCACCTCATCCAGGTCACTGCCACCATTTGATCTTGGATTGGTGTTTGATGGGTTTGGGTCGCCACCTAAAGTACCCGATGACTGAGCACCACTCATTTAACACCTATTTTATTCCAAGAATTTTCACCTTATGCGAATGTGAACAATCGTGTTAATTCGCATTGTGCTAGATCAGCAGTATTTGAATCCATACCAGTTGGAAGAACCAGTAATCGAACCGGGATCTTCCGATGTTTGTTTGCCAACAAAGTTTGGACATTGAACCCAGGTTCAATCAAAGTTTTTGGGAACGTCAAGCTTGTTGGAACAGCTTCGTTGTTCGCACACTTTGTGAGTACCAATTGCTTTGCAATAGTCGAATACAATCGACCGATCACACCAACTTCACCGAGGGTAGCAGCCCATGGCCAAAACATTGCTTGGGCACCAGCCTCATCCCATTCACTCAAGATGCAGGAAATTGTCATTCCAACACCTCGGTAAACACCATCAATAGCTTCATCACCACTCACATCGGCTCGGATTGCTTCGCCTCTCGATACCCAATCAAGAGAAAAGCCATCTTCAACAACACCAATGTTTGTGCCATTCCAAGTGGCAGAGTATGACCCTACTACAAAGGACATTATCAGTTCTCCAGCGGAGTATCGTCATTCATTTGAGAATATCTGCGTAAGCAATGGTAACAGGTAGCGGATTTAGGGTCAGTCGTCAAATGTTTTGGGATAGGTCCACTGTTATCACATAGTATTTTCCTAGGGACCGACTTTGATCCTAGAAAAGATATTGGTTTGAGCTCTGCGTGAGCTTCTTCCAAATTACACTCAACTGCCAAATGAATGGTGGAAGCTGGAATACCAACACTTCCACAAATTGGGCATTTGTCCTCAAAGTCATGAGCATGGTACAGAGCCATACCAGGAATTCGCTGAGAACAATTTTTGCAGATCATTGGGAGTTGCATGGGAACACTTCTTTCCTGGGAGATAAGTAAACGGCGAAAGGTGATGATCGAGCTCAGAATGCCGAGATGCTCTTAATTCCAGAAATGAGGACAGAGTCCCAGCTACCAAATCACTCACCTACACCTGTGCAACTAGATACCAGTAACCAGTAACCAGAGTGGCTGAGAATCCAGCCGCCCACCCACCCTACTACATAGTAGTAGGGTATGCAAGTAGGCACACCGAATTTTCTAAGATACACCCTACCCGGTGGAAACGTGGAATTTATTCGCACAAATGCCAGGACAGGCTAGCACACCAGCTTCTGTACACGTAGGGCACCATCGAAAATGACTTCCATGGACCACCCGGCTGGCTGGGCATTTGCATCGAATGGATCGTTGCTTCTCCACCAGGAAGGACTTTGGGGGACTGGTTCACTGGTTGAGATCCACCGCAAAGGCTCCGTTCGTCCTGCTGCACGTGCCAAAGTGGTGTTTAGGTGTAAAGACAGCATGATCTTGTCTGCGATGTCGTAGAGCGACGTGGACGACCGTGTAAACAATTCGTGACCGTCCCGGTCCTCCGGAAGATTTCGGCTGCGAATGCTTATGACTGCGTGTACACTAACTGTATCTTTTAACAGACTGTCATCTTCAGGGGAAGGATTGCTCACGCCAGAAACGAAAAGACCGACAAAAAGTTCACCAGCGATGGCGGGTGGTTGCCCTGCTGGCATTACCCGAACGTATTCAACTGGGTTCAGGTTCCCAAATGATGGGGCAAGAGTTGTTCGCAGTTTGTTTCGGCATTCAACTAGAAGTTTTCCAACGCTCATCGGAGTTCACTCATCTTTCGTTTTGCGAGTCGTTCAGCTTCTGTAATCCAGGGATCAATGTTTTCTGGGAGAAAAGGCCGAAGTTGATTGAGCTCACTGGCATAGGGAACTAGGGTTTCAACAATAACCCGTTTTCCGAGGATTGTCACTTTTTGTTCTGCGGGGGGAATGTACTTGTTTCCAAGGATTCTCCCGGGACGCAGTGAACGTTCCAATCGCCTACTTACGATCTGGATGAGCACCGGTCGATTGGAGAGAAGTTCCAGCTTGGTTTTGCCCCCTTTTCGCTTGATGATGGACCAAGCAATTGAAGCAGCTTCTGCAGGACTCTTTCCTCTACGCACTAAGCTGGAATAAATTCCACGCCACTCTTTGTCCTGCTTTGGAGTAAGGATCCCTCGAGTGTTCGCGTAGACCTGGAAGCCAAATTTTCTTGCTTCACCAGCTTGGATGGGACGGTAAGCAATTGTTCGGGGTTTCAGATTTGACCAACGAATACCAAGGGAATCCGTACCACCTGATGCCTTGACAAGAAAATCGTAATGGATTCTCTCCATCAGGTAGTACGAAATCCATGCATGGTACAGTTGTTGATTTAGAGCCATTCGTATGGATAGGCCGTTGTAAGGAATTCTTTCCCAGAAAGATCCGTGGAGATTGTTGGACGAACTCGGATCTTCGCGTGAAGGAATCGTTGATCAACAACTATGTTCTGCATAACAGCAGCCATTCCTGAACTTCGGGCAAGACCTGGGATTTGGAGCAATCCTTCTGTTACTAGCTCGAGTTCTGAAATCGCTCGCTGGTAATCTTCACCGTACAGACCAGGATCACCTCTTCTCTTTGTGTAATTGTAGGCTGCAATGTAGGTCGCTCGCCTACGGACCCAATAGGAACTAGCTAAATCCTCAGCATCGTACATTAGCTCAACGTATTGAAGCACCGTTTCCGTTGCATCGTAAACACATTCGAGCATGAATTCTTCAGCGTCAGAAACTGAAAGATCATCAGACCAAGCTTGAACTCCACGAAGACTAAGAAGTCGAGTTACCTCCTCTTTTGAAGTCATGGTGTAGGCTGGAGCAATACCGTAAAGAGTCATGGCTAATTCCTTATGTTATTGCTCTTGTGACATCCAACTCAACGTTCAATTTTCCGAGAACCAATGGTGGGATTCCCGATGACTTGATCACTTTGACATCCCATGGAATTTCTTTGACGCTTTGCAATTGTCGAGTTGCATCAGCTTCAAGTCTCAATGTGATGTCACCAGTTGCAACATCCTGTATTGTAATCGATCCAAGGTTAGCAGTTGAAGATTGTTGATTCAATCGAATCAAACCATCAGAACCACTACTTGGATTCGATACTGCTATCTGAATCAAGCTTTCAGAATCAACACTATTCTGTTCTCTTCGAGCTGTGAAGTAGATTTTGGTCCATCCCGTTAGATCACCGATGTTGGTCAATTGGTAGGAGAATGTGGTTCCTCGATACAGAACCAAAGTTCCACCATCAACAATACCTTCTGCAATGGATGCTGGTATCGAGATAGTTCCTGATGGACCATTCTCCAAAGCTTTACCAGTCCACTTAGCATTGACGGTACCGCTACCAGTAATCATCTGAGCCAAATCTTGGAATGTTTGGTAAACGGTACTTGTGATACGACCAAGTAGTGTTACGAAACCTGAACCAAATGATCCAGCAGTTGAATGCTGATCCATTGGTTCATCCCATACTGAGTTGACAATTTCTTCAACATCAACTGAAGACGCAACAACTCGCAGATTGATGAACTTGGTGTAGGTTCCATCAACTAGCTTGTATCGAACTGTTGCTTCTTCAACGACACGATCGTCAGCGTTGTATGCTAACGTGTAATAATGTCTTCCTAGTTCTGTTCGAAGAAATGTGATTGCTCCAGTCACTGCGGAATAATTACCGTTGTCGATACTCTTCTCAGCAGTAATCGTTGCTCCTGAAACAGGCCAAGAGAACGTGATTGCTTTGGTATCATCAATGCTTCGTTCAACTGCAATAGGTGCATTGGGTTGCAATGCTGCATTGAGTTGAGCCACCGTCAGATGTTGTAGTGTTCCAACAGTGTTGTCGGTTAGAACACCGGCAGAAACATACTGAGGGTTTGGAACAGCTAACGTACCAGTGAATTCGTTTGACACACCGAATGTAGTTCCAGCTCGAACATTACTTGCAACAGGTTGACCAAGGTTTTGACCGCCTGTGAATAATGACCGTTCTGGTCCAACTGCTCCAGCATTGTTAGTTCGATAGGTGTGAGTCAATGTGCTTGAAGAATGAATTCGATATCTCCACCAAGCAAACGGATTCATCGCTTGGCTAGATGCAATTATATTTCCTGTATGATTGACAATTGAACTTTGTTGACCAGCAGCACTTGGAGAAATAGCAGGAGCTTGAGTTCCTGGAATTAGGCTACCGACGATAGAAACTGCAATATTAGATCCTCTAATAGCAATTCCAGTTGCGTTAGTTACAGAGCTTCCTGTCACATTGCCAATAGCGTTGATAGTTCCACCATCACACTGAATACCGTCTGATAAATTGGAATCACCACCAGTTATGTTTCCAACTACATTCAGTATGCCTGTTGACATATAAACGCCGGGATTGCTACTACCTCCTAAACCGCCAGTTATCGAGCCAGTTATATTTGTCGTGTTGTTGGTGGTATGAATCAGTGCTCTAACGTTACTTAGAGATGTACCACCAACAAGAGTTCCAATGATTGTGGATTCGCCAGCTCCACTGTTTCTTGAGATAACAGCAGTTGAGCCTGGAATCAAATTTGCCGAAACAGTAAGTCCACTATTCAGCGTAAAGTTTCCACCAGCAGTTCCACCTGACCTTTGAGTAGTTCGCAGAGACAGAACTGTTACATTTTCATCGATAATAATAGTGCGGTTATCAGCAAAAACATCATCACCAGCTAGAGGTTTTGTCCCTCCATTCCAGTTGGCAGCATTAGACCAGCTTCCGTCTGCCAGAGGCCACTTCTCAGCCATTAGTATGCCTCCGTAGGTGAATTGTTCTGCAAGTTTGTTATATCAGCAGACTTTGCGAGAACGGTTGAAGATTCGATTTGAGTCAAGGTAGGTCGGTTAACTACTGTTGCTTCTTTGGATAGAACAGTAGATGCTTCGATTTGTGACAAAGAAGGTTTGGTTGCAAGTTGAGTGTCAAGGTTAGCTGAGGATAACCCAACAGCAGATCTCACTTGAGATTGAGTTAATCCACCAGTCAGTGAATTTGCATCAACTTGATTTGCAACAGTAAATGTGAGTTGATTGGTCTTGTTACTGATACCAGACAATTGAGTATCAAGGTTTGCAGAAGATAGACCTAGAGCTGCACGAATATCGGTAGCAGTGATAGTCACAATCCCTAAACCTTGATCAACAGGAACTCCAAGTAATACAGAGTCTTCACCAGGAACAGCACAAACACCAGTGAACTCATTGCTCACACCATAGACAGTTCCAAGTCGCACATTCTCTACTCCAGGTTGACCAAGGTTCTGCCCACCAGTGTAAAGTGTTCGAGCCACACCAGGAACACCACCGTTGTTTACTCGGTAAGTATGCTCTTGAGTTGATGTTGGATGAATGGTTAACAGTGGGGCACAGATTGCTTGAGTACCATTTGACGAAGCAACCATGTTTCCATTCATGATTACTCTTGCGTAACTTCCTCCACCATTTGTAGTGCCAAGATTGATAGCGGGACTTAGACCTGCTGCACAAGTTCCGTTGATGGTAATGATTCCTGAAGTAGTTCCGTTACCATTACCAATTCCGTAAACATCAATTCTTCCAGAACCACCCCCGGTTAATGTTCCGGTAATATTGATATTACCGTTCATTAGATTGATGATCCAGGCACCTTGAGCAGTAGCTACTGGAGATGCTGTTGCGTTTCCAACGATGTTGATAGTTCCAGCATTCTGAGTTATCAACCATCGATTAGATGATCCATGCCAAGAACCAAACAAATTTCCAGTGATGTTAACGGTAGATGAGCTAGTCAGACTAATAACTGATCCACCTCCAACTGTAGCTCCTCCAGCTCCTGTGGTATTAGGAGATATAGTTCCAATTATATTCAAAGTTGCCCCAGTGTTAGGCATCAAGAATATATATTGATTTAGTGAACCAGTATCAATGTTACCAGTTACTGTTAGCGTGGTATTCGCAGGAATTGTCAGAAGCGAAGAATCTCTTGAGAAGATGTTAGCAGTGATAACTCGATTCACTGAGAACGATACAGAACCTCCAATAGTACCACCAGAACGCTGAGTATTTCGTAAACTCAGAACAGTGATGTCTTGGTCAAGCACAATGGTGCGACCATCTAGGTAAACGTCATCTCCTGCTAATGGTAGAGTGCCCCCATTCCAATTGGCACTGTCTGACCAATTACCGTTAGCTAGGGGCCACTTGTCTGCCATTACAATTTATCCTGGGAAGAAAGACCGGGTTGATTACAGACCTTTTTCAGAAACGAATTGGCCGAGGGCAGAGTAGATTGCTGTTACTGCTTTTGCCAATGCTGGATCTGTTTGAGCTTGAATGAAAGCATCACCGATGGAGATAGCACGCATATCTTCCCGACGAACTTCAATAGTCTCATCTGGAAGAACTCGGTATGGGGTAAGTGTGATTGCAACGGATGCACCAATTCGTTTTTCTTCGTACAAAGGTGAGATTGCAACTGTCAGTGCAAGCTTGTCGAAAGGAATTTCAGGATGTTGAAGAACGACAGGTGAAGAAGTTTGGATTGCCATTTAAGTATCCTTGTGTTTTCGGAAGTGATAGGAAATGTCTTGGAAAGCTGTAATCAAGAGGATCCCAGTTGCTATTCCAAAAACGAAACCAATACCAGTAGAGAAACCAATGGAAAGAAAGTAGATGATCCAAGTAATCATACTTATTTCCAAGGTTATAGTAAAATACCCCGCTAGGTAATCTTAACGGGGTAGGGTTCAAAGTTTCAAGAATTCAACTGAGATTTAGAAAATCACAGTTGCGTAGTAGATGCTGTATGGCTCGTACAGGATTGGCAGGTAGTTGTCCAACTGAACAACTTCTTGACCCGATGGGAGCGTAACTGGCATGGACCATGCCTTGAATCCGAATGCTTCTTGCATGTCAGAAGTTACGTTCTCACGAACGTATTCGGAACCTTCAATGTCACCACACCAAACGTCTGGGTCAGGGGTGATGATTGCGACGTTGTCAGGAATGAACAATTGGAAGTTGCTCGAAGAAATTTGCGATGCAAAATCTTCTGCAGTTCCAGAAGCAACCAAACCACCGTTGTAAACGTGGAATCGATACAGTGGCAACGCACCAAACATGATGTCGTAACCAGTGTCAGGGAAATTGCTTCGAGGATCCAGTTCACGACGGGTCAAGGCTTCGAAGATCCGAATCGAGCTACCAGTAACGGAAGCAAGTTGCGAATTTTCGAACAACCATTTTGCGGTTGTACCATTGATCCAAACGTGGCGTGGAGGTCGACCGTTGACACGTGCTGCATACTTTTCCAGTTCCATCAACTGGCTAACGATGTCCGTGGAAGCTGATGCCCACGATGCATTGATGATGCCGTTGAGTTGGTTGATGTGATCTGCAGGCAAAGCGTAGTCAACATCGAAAAGAACGCCGCTAGCACCCTTTTCAACAAGTTGCATTTCATCGCCAACAACCTTCACACCGAAACCACCTCGGAACATGCGTGACCACATGAACTCTCGAGCATTTCGGAAAGTTGAGGAGAAGTAACCCAACTGTTGTTTGACGTACTTCTGACCACGATCGTCCAACGATCCAACAGGACCACCTGGAGCACGATATCGCATCAGGTCTTCGTCAGCGATGAACATCTTTTCGTGCATTCGGATGATCTGCGAAGACCGACTACCGTAAGGCTTACGGTTACGTTGGGAAGGACCAGTCCGTGGAGCTCGAACGCTTGCGATCGATCGAGTGTTGTGAAACAGATCCCACGATGCAGTGCGTCCAGATACTCGAGTGTTCATACCCGCTGGACCATAGAATCGTTGAAACAAGCTACCAGGGGTATCGATCTGGCTCATAATGCCAGTGATAACTGGTGATTGAAAAAGTTCTTCTCTGGTGACGTATGGGACACCCATTTATCTGTCTCGCTATGAAAATTTTGGTATCGTGAAAATTCCCTACCACGATAACAACATGGTTGGGAATGATGATGACGTTCAAAAAATACTAGGTCACGATGGTTGGGGTTTGAGTTTCAGCACCCAAATGAACCATGGTCAACCAACCAGTACCATCACCGAGCACTTCAACAAAGGCACCGACTTTTTCAGCAGAGGTGCTGAAGGAAATCGAGTCTGCTGTTGGATCGTTGAACACAACCAACGTGTCAGCAGTACCGCTGGCAATGGTCACGTTCTGATCAGCAACAACATAAAATCCAAATCGGAGACCCTTACGTGGGTTTGCTGGAAGCGTGAAAGTAACAGCTCCCGACGCACCACGGTTGGTGAATAGCTTGTCGGAATCCGCATTGACAACCGTGTAATTGGCAGTCTTCGGAACGATGTCAACCCACATCCCATTTCGAACCCCCAACAAACTGTCAGAGAAGCGAATTCGGTTGTAGCACTGGGATCGAATCAAAAACTCAGAAGCGTTTCCAGTAATACCAAGAGCGGTGCTACCTGGAACAATCAACTTGGCAGGATCAACAGCACCAGCGATCAAGACCATACCAACCAAACGATCGATGTTGGTCGAACCGTAGCCAAGGTTGATGGAATTTCCGAGCCATCCGAAAAGCACTTCCGAACCATCGGTAGCCGTTGGATCCCATTGCTTCAGAACTTGGGTAGCAGTGACCATACCAAGAGCAAGACCAGCACGAAGACGGTTGGTTGCATTGGTATTGCCAGTATCTACGGCACTGGCACTGATACGACCATAGTGCCAAACCTGGAGCTCCCAGCGACCGATCCAAAATTGGTTTTCGGTGGTTTCCAGTGCTTCTCGCATCCCTGGAAGTTGATCAGTACCTTGAAATGTGAACATGCTTTTGCCTTTATGGAAAACTTTGGTTGATTGACAATCGAGAAAAAATCAAACTTAGTTGGTTCGAATTCCCAACATTTGATTGATGATTTCGTTGGCACGCTCATCGGTCACCGATGGGCCGTTTTTGAGCAGGGGATTGTCCACTGTAGACGCACCAGAAGGAGTTCGTGACATACTGAGTGGAGTCGTCGGAGGAACTTGTTTCCCAGGAACTTTCGGTGGTAAAGCTTCAAGAGCAGCCAAAAGGGTATCGAGTGGAGTCGAGTTAATTTGACCCTTGGTGAAAGACATTTGGATGCTTTCAGCCAATGGGTTCAAATACTTGTCAGCGTAGGCTTGATCGCAGCATCCAGTAGCAATCAAGGTATCGATACGAGCTCGATATTGAGCCTTGTAGATCGAATCCACATGTTGGCTCATCATCACGATACTTTCAGACAATTCCTTTTCCTTGGCACTTGGAACGTCTTGAAAATCCTCAGCAGTGAATGGCTGACCCGTGGTTGGGTTCTTAACGTTTGAGGAAAGAATTGCATCCACTTGTGGTTTGGTCAAACTCATCATGATTGGGTAACTCTCAACTTTACCATTGGAAGGTTTCGTAGTGAGTCCTGATTTTGACCCACCGTTATTCATTAAAGCGACCATCAAACGATCCATGAAATTGTCGCTAGTAGTGTCAGTGGGTAGAGCTATACCCCTATCTGCCAAAAGCGTCAATAGTTGGGAAACATTCGGTGTCATAATCTTGCGACTCATAACCATCCCCTCAAAATTTCCTGGGAGAGGAATGAAGTTTGATTGACCCGGTTCCACGGGATCCACTGGTAATGCAATGTGAGCAATGGCGTAAGGACCCCAGTTTTTGCCTTTCCCGTCAACGAAATTAGGGAAAGTTGCAATTGAGGTATCTTTGACCGTTCTCGAAACCTTCCACGCTGGGGACTCAGGTTGTTCTGTTGTTCCTGGAGCATCCACAATCCCGAACAAGCTCAGGGTGCCTTCGTCATTCAATTCAAAATAAAGACTATCCCAAAACCCAGCGTTTTTCGTTGGATCAAGTTCAGTGACACCTTCAGCAGATAATGGAAGTGGCATTTTTCCATCGATAACATGCATCCATGGAGCTGGGATTTTAATTCCAGCTTTCAACATGGCAGCACCAGTTTCAGCGTAGTTTCGGATATCTTCCGCCGTTATCTGTTTTTCCTTCGGACCGGATGGGGTAGATACCAAATACGGTCCTTCGCTCAGGATTTCCTTGACGAACTTCATTATAGTCACCCTGCTTATTGATTATGTAATGTGCTCCAATCCAACGAGTAACAGAAAATGAGAATAACATCAAGGCTGCAAAGAAGAACCACCAGAGGGTGGTGCTGACTGGATTTCTTGGCCTTGCTTGGGGTCTTTCTCTAAACGCAATGTGTCGAACGTGAGTTGCGAGGCTCCCGTTAACAGTCCGATAATGGCAGAGATTAGGGCGATCCACCACCTCCAGTTGCTTTTGACATACTCCAACTTTTTGACCAAGTTCCATGACGGTTCCCTTATCGAATCGTACGGTACAAAAAAGGTAATGAAGAACTCAAAATCACCCTGAAGAGGTACTCTCCATACCGTGGATGAACCGTAGATTAGTCTACGCCTTTGAACAGTATCACCATTACGTTTGAAAGCTTCAGTCATACTATAACTGGTGATTTCACCCGACTTGACTCTCTCAATTTCCCTATTATGCAGTTCGAAATACTCTTCATGAGCAATATCTTGGAACCGCATATTGAGCATTTCACCTTCGGATCTATCCAGCATTCTGCAAAAGAAATTGTTGACCCATAGGAACTTTCCCTCAGAACTCACTGCAGCCATACCAACGGGCATGTCGGAACAGATTCGAACGGTAATTTCTGGGGTCATTTCCAACGGGCCTAAATCTGGTGAATTTTTAGGCATGTTGGAATTCCTTAGATGGTGACACCAGTGCTTGTAGGATCAAAAAACAATACGGAACTGGTGATTGCGTACCCAACAATTGTCAAGAACTGACCTGAAGTGAGGTCACCTTCATTAGCAATCAATCCATCGGTAGCTGAAAGAACATAGGCTCTACCCTTGGTCAAAACAGCACCAACAGTAATGCTGCTTTTTGGATCCACTCCAACCACATATTGGTTGGCGGCACCAGAACTGGCGAGCATCTTCAGATTGGAACCAGCACCATTGCCAGACTCCTCCAAAGTAGTAGCATTAGCCAGATACCACTTCGCGTCAGAACTTTTGAAATAAACGATATCCCCAGCGTCTGCAGCTTCACCGAGCTGGATGCTGGATTTCAACGAGTTCGCACTAGGAACAACGCTAGAAGCTGTAATTGTCACGTTTGCCATTTGGGTGTCCTCCAAAGGCACACTATGATTTTATTCCTAGTTTGTCAATTAGAAGTTGTAAGGTACATACATCGGAGATTGACTCATCATTTCAGCACTACCAGTTGGGTCTTCAGACCTGTCATCCCCAGCTTCCCATAGAATATCGTTGGCAGCATCACTCAAAGTGTCAACAATATCATCGTGGTCACTTCCAGTTCTTGCACCTGTCCAACTGAAAATTTCATCTTCAGCTTCTTGTAACCAGGGTGCATATTGAGGGAACCAGATTCTCCCAAGTTCCATTTTCACTTGAGCTGTTGTGGAATTGACAATTTTGTCTGCTGTTTTGACGATCGGTCTCACCGGTACTTTGTAAAGTTGGCAGTATTGGAATACTCCCTTACCAGCACCGTTGGATTCAATTTTGACGTACTCAGGTTTCCAACGTTCATTCATCACTTGAATGCGTTGAACAACCACTGGTATTTCATCTTGAAACCGATCCATATCTAGCATCAATAAATTATAATCAGTAGTAAGACCCCACACGCTAATTACAGTAAAAGATGGATCTCTACCAGCTTTCAATCCTTCAGCCATACCAGAACTCAAAGATGCTGCAGGATCCACAGTGATGAAAATACGCTGCAAATCTTTGTAGTGAATTGATCTTCCTTGGCCATTGAGACCAAGAGTGAAATGGTCGCCACGATTGGAATAGTAACGTGCCCAACGACGTTTGAATCGTGCATCTGGGTTTACTGCCCAATTACCATATTTCAATCTAGCACGTTCAATTGGTGGTGCTTGATCAAGAGAAAGTCCATAAGATTGTTGATTGATGAATGGATTATCTTTGTAGGATGCTTGAATAAATGGTCGTTCAGGATCTCTACCAACCCATTGAATGGTTGTGTCATCTTCAGCGATATCGTAAGGGTTACGACCATCAATCGGTTCAATTTTGAAACGCTTACGAACCCATTCGTGACCTACACCACCAGGGTTGGTTGCACTGCGAACCGATAGCTTTACGCTGCTGTACATCGAGCATAGAGGGCACTTACTATCCCATTTTGGTGCCCCTTCGCTATCAAGACCATGTTCTGGGCAAACCAACTGACGTAACCGAGTAAACATGTAGAGATAATTGAACTCTTCATGCTGAGTCAATTCATCCCAAAGAATGGTTTGATATTCTGCAGATTGGTATCGGCTGTATGCATTGGATTCACCGATGTATCCAAACTGGAGCCGTGATGGATACCCAACTTTTCCGTATGGATCTATAGTTGGAAAATACCAGCAGTGTTCATCCCCAGCCCATTTAGCGTCAGTACCATCAAGCCATTTGTGTGATCTATCGATCAACGCAGATGGTTGTTTTAAGTCTGACAGAGTCTTTCGGAAAATAATAGCAGCGTAGCCAGGAACATGAACATACCTTAAAGCACAAGTGAGCAATGCTTCACTTTTCCCACCACCAGCTTGCCCACCATACAAAGCTTCTAGTTGTGGGAGCATTGCAAAACCCAATTGCTTGGCAAAGGGTTTCGTTTTCATGTACTTGTTGAGTCTGAACATGCGGAATCCGTAATCAGACGGGATCGATCAATCGTCGTCGTTTTGGTGCTGTCTTTTCTTTCCCAGGAATACTTGCGATGGCTTGTGCGAATTTCTTCAGATCAGAGAGTTGGATTGTTACCATCCAAGGACTGTGATTTCTACGGAACACAACAGTTGGAACATTCTCAGGTTTGCAATCGGAAACTGCTTGCTCCATTGCATCGTAAATTTGAATTCGTTCAGTTCTTTTGATTTCGAAATGAATCCCTTCGATACCACGGATGTCTGCAGATTGACCATCTTTACCACAGAATTGGGCACTACGATGCAGAGTATGGGAGGGAAGACATAAGGCGTTCTCGATGTCTCTGCAGGCTTCGAGTTCCCCAGTCTTCCCTTTTTGTTTGGAGTTGATCTTCCTACGACCCATACTCTTCCCCAATGAATTTGTCGTTTGCATCGAATGCTTCTCTTGACTTAGAAGCACCCATCATTTCATCCCCTTCCTGGGAGAGAAACGGAATCAAATACTCCGATTCATCCACTTCCAGGTCGGGGGATATCCTGAAGTCTTCGTACTCAACACGAACTCGAGTATTCCCACCTTGCCCACCAACAGCCGCTGGAGCTACGTTGGGGCCCGTGTTCTTCATTCGGATGACTGTGCCCTGTGGATTGATGATGGAGCTGTCAATCGCTTTGGCAACAGCTTCAGGCATGCCAGTCAGGTGGATCTCTTGAATCAACGCTAGGAACCTAATTCGGTCATCGATCCCCATACGAGCAAGTTTGCAGATTGCTTCTGGGTAGGTGATCATGGAAAGTTTCATTGCCATGCTGGCTTCAGCTTTCCCGTTGCTGCATATCTTCACCCATCGTCGGATGAACGCTTTGTCCCGTGGGATGCTATATCCGTCCTCTAATCGGTAGAGAGCGTTGGAAGTCATCCCCAATTTTTCTGCAACGTACTCCCGTGAGAAGCCATTTTTCTTTCTAAGCTTCTCCATGTACTTACCCAGGTAGTTGAATTTGGGTGGTACTAATGGGCCCTTACTCATTGCTGGTTGAGTCCTTCGTTTGAAGGGCATCCATGATTTCGTCATGAATTTCAACAGCACGTAGCCCGAATGTGCGTGCTTCAACCAACCCAGCACTCATCAATTCCTTACGATTGACGATGTTAGGGAATCGATTGATGTAAGCTTGCAGATAGCCTTGGTAGGCAATGGTGAAGATGGTCTCTCGTTCTCGACGACCTTCCATTCTCTGGATTCGTCGATCTTGATCCGAGACTCTTTGAGCTAATTGAAAAAGTCCCACAGCCGAATCAGCATCTTTTTCTAATGCGACCGGCGGTGGGATTGAACTGAAGGAATTTTCCGATGATTGTCCATTGTTCATCGTACGCTTAGTACCAGTAGACATAGCCATTTCCCTATTTTGGAGTTAGGTATAACCATGGCTATGGTACACAAGCGTAATACTAATTGCAACTCTAGGTAACTACTACCCACCAGCTCGGACAATTCGTGTATTGTACGGTAGTCCTAATTCACGAAGACGTTCTGGACTGATGGACCCCTCTGGTGCTTGTACCACATTTTCTGACAATTCTCCTACTGTAACACCATTTACAGTGACAATACTTGGTGCTGATGTGGCAACAGTCACTCTTTCCCTTACTCGTACTGGCATACTTTCAGCCATCGCCATCAAGTTCTGAACTAGAAATTCGGTATCTATTCGTCGACTAGGCACTTCCGTTTCTGGAGTAGGTGAAGTGTTTTGGTTAGCACCTGTGGATGTTGATGGCAGTTCAACAACTTCAGTTGGTTGGATCTGACAGCTACCAGCAATTTCCATTTCTTTGGTTGCATGCGAAATCACTTCTGGGATCAAAGGTAACGACATTTTTGCTATCTTGGTCCGAAGCATCAAGTTACTTCCATAGTGACCCGTCATGAAGCGTGACTTGATAAATGGAGTCAACCGGAATCTTAGGACAACTTTGAACGGAGTGTATTTACGCTCCAAGTTACTTCGTCCAGCTATGTTTGACCAAACACACAACACTGCTGTCATGTTGTATTGGAGTTCCACTCTTCCAATCAATGATCTCATGAAAAGAGTAGTTGGATGAACGCATAGGAGCATGTATTCCTTTTCTGAGGATGACACAGCGGTAGCATGTCGATTCAATGTAGTTGTTGCTGCCAACGGATTAACATAGATCACACTATCAGCAAATCGATTTTCCCGAATTCTTGGCATGGATCCAATTGTGGTATCAGCATCAATAGTCTGAGAATACTCTGAATCTAATGATGGATCATTACTCAAAATTCGGTTTTCCAGAATTGTTCCAATCTTATTCAGACAGAACGTTCTGGAATTAAATCCAAGATACTCAGAATAAGGCACTTTTACTATTCTGTCTGTGCTACTCAGATTGATACTTCCAAGATATCTACATGACACAATGTCAGGAATCTGCGAATTACCAGTAATGTAGTAATTCCCAAGTTCAGGTACTCGAGCTGGATTCAACTGAACATTGCCAAATTCGTTTAATTTCAGAACTGGTTTCAATTGAGCCAATTGTTGAAACAGATCATAATGGGTGTCTGGAATCAACAGAGAGTATCCACCATGTTCTTTGATATGATCATTGAATTGATTGTTGATGCGAAGTAATTTTGAAATCGGGTCGTTGGAGTCAAGTAAATTAGGCACAGATTCACCTTGGGTTTGAGTAGTGGATGAAGTTGAAATCGGATCAGCAGCGATTGCTAAGCTCCAATCAACACCTGACCATGGTTCTGGTACATCGTCAGGTGGTGATTGTGATGGGCGTTCTGGTCTAGGGACGTGAAAAGGAAACGAATCTGGTGGTATAGGGGGCGTAACAGGTTCTAAGACGCATGCAATGTCGCCACTATGATTGAAGATTTCCAATACCCTTGCGAGTGTATTTCTCCGACCTTCACATATTGCAGTTGATCTAGTTACAAAATCAAGCAATGTCGATGGGATAATGTGTGATGGTGTTTCATGAATGGTGTGACTACGCAACCTAATTGAACTTAATGCACAACCACTGGCGTTCAAGACAGCGATGTTCTCATTGAGCATTTGATTGGTTTTAGCAACCAAATCATCTTCAGTAGTTTGGAAATGTTGATATACAGATCCACTGAGTAGTGGAGCTGAAGTCATAGCTACTGGAGCTGAGTTAGCACCGAAACCGTAATTATGTGAATTATGCCCTGGTGTACTATCAATACAGGCTGCCACTCTTCGACCGAAATTATTCACCGACTGTCTACACCTTTCCATTGTCCCACCAAAGAATATGGCACTTCTTCTTGTGGTTTTTGAAGTGATGAAGTGTATTTGGTCACAGGTACGAGGCACCCCACCATCCCGAGTCATGAGTCTAGTGAGGCTAGCTAGCATGTAAAACAAATTCAAAAACACCGACATACGATATGAGAAAATCGGAGTTGAGTTATGCTCAGGAATAGCATTGTAAAAATCAGCAATTTGAGCCCAAGGACTGTACCTATGCTGTATTGATTCAAAATCTGGGTACAGCAAATGAGGGCAATGAAGAAATATGTGACAAACCAAATTGAATGTGGAGCTACCTAAAAGATGGCTCGATTTATTCTTATTGATGGTGAAATTCAGTAATTTGAATACAATTGCTGGAGAAGGATCATGACTTCTATCAATTGATGGAATGGGCGTGTCGAAGTAAAAGTTATTCGTGCTATCGTCACGAAATATGTTGGTGGTGCTTTCTGACAACTCATACGGAGTATTGACAAAGAAACCAGTGCTTTGATCTTGCACGTAGCAAGAATTGCGGACCATCTTTTTGATGAAAGGCAGCATCATAGCATAGGTGATGTGATTACTTGTTTTCAAGTTATTCACAATAGCGAAATCATTCTCGCCATAAGACCAGTATGCAGTTCTAGCTGTAGACCTTGAGTCATGGTTGGATCTTGAATACCGAGACATCCCAGCAGCCAACGTGTTGTGAGCTGATTCAACACGATTGAAAATATCAACACACACTGGTTGATACTGGCCCAGCATAATTGTGGAAATTGGACATCCGTAATTTTCTGAATGTGAGCGTGGAACAGTTAAACACGACTCAAGGGTTACACCCTCTCTCAGTTGTGATGGGACTTGGAACCATGAATTCCAGTCAGAACCTGCTTGATCTGCCGTCTGTAACCGCTTCATCAAACTGTTGATCAGAATTCGGTACTTGGGAGCAAATCGACTAACTTGCCATGCGTTATCCAAATCCGCAAAGCTGGTTGTTATTATGTTGTGGAGATTGAATTTTCGATTGAGTTCAACCTGGATTCTTCTTGCAAACGCGGAGTTAGAATAGTTAGCGATGAGACTCATGTATTTATTCCCAGAAAATGGAGTAGAAAACCCCAGCATGCTCGTGATTCACGATCGTCTCTTGTGCTTCAACTCGTAGGGAATAGTGCTATAACTACGATCCACACTTCGACCACATGCTGGGAACCCGGTGACAACGGGTTAGGTTGTGTACTAGAGCATTATAGAAAATATTCCGTCCAGTACCAGAGCAATTCTGAAATTTTACGTTTTGTCGCAACGAATGCGAGCTTGTCTCCAAGCTACAACGTTCGATATTGTATCTACTGGCTCCCACTTCATCCTCGCACTCCCATATTGAAAACCGCTGGGTCCTTCTTTTCCAGGAACACCCGTAGTCCTTCTGGAAGAGAAGAAAGGGCCTCCTCTACCACGGCTGCTTCAGCTTCCCGGCGTTGTGTACCTTCCTGAATGTGCCGAATATCAGGTTTTGGCACGACAACCTTCCTCACTGGTAGAGGTGTTTCCTCTGTTTCGGTGATTTCTTTCCCAGAAAACAGACTGATTGTCTGTTGTGGTATCGTCCTCGGCAGGGGCACCTCTTTACTGATTCGTGGGTCATTATAGTAATTGAATGGAGTAATTGCAACACCACCCTCCGACTTTTCCGTTTTCTGACTATCCGCCACTGGTTCACCTGAAAGTGGGGTTAGTAACCGTCGTCGCCCTTTGCGTTGCTTCCCAGGAACCTGGGTGCTGGGTGCCCCTAACTGTGGCCCATCTACCGGTGAGTCATCATCAAGTACCTGCGAAGTACCTAAATGTTGTGATGATATACTGTTATTATGGTTATCATCATTAGTATCATTATCATTATTATACGATATGTGGGAACGGTTGCGTGGATGTGGGCTAGGTTTTGAGTGTGATGGGGAATTTGTGAGTTCCATAAATGGTGCGTTCCTTTGTGGGTCAAGATTTTGATGTTCCATTTGTGGTACAGAATTTTGGTGTTTCGTAAATGGTGCGGAATTTGTGAGTTTCCTTTGTGGTAGTGAGGACTCTCCAT